>CERN01056503.1_pt1 | contig 154874 bp, 135 predicted proteins | sample 530761 | NCBI WGS metagenome assembly CERN01 (sample SAMEA2620947, study PRJEB7988) | marine metagenome | isolation source: saline water (ENVO:00002010), including | reverse complement strand
TTTATTGGCCAAAAGTGGGTCAAAGTAAATGGCCATTGACAGGTTGCGGATATCATCTGGCTCAAGCGTTTCGCTGCGCAAGCTGGGGGCCAGGCTTCGCTGCAGGCCGTTGTCGGTCTGCCAGACCCCACCAGTCTGGACCAGATTCTCCATGACAATCTCCCCGACCTGTCCCGCCAGCGGTCCTGGTTGGATGCCCAGATCATCCACTGGATAGGGGAAATATCGGAGGAGGATCTGTCTCGCACCCTCAGCTACCGCAATACCAAAGGTGCCTCCTTCAATCGGCGTCTTTCTTGTCTGCTGCTGCATTTCTTCAACCACCAGACCCATCACCGTGGCCAGGTCTCGACCCTGCTCGCCCAGGCGGGTATGGCCGTCGGCGTGACCGACCTGTTTACCCTAATACCAGAGGAAAATAACTCATGACCCAACATTCGGGCTCCTGCCTGTGTGGCGTTGTGCGCTTTGAGCTGGAGGGCGCCTTTGACGCCTTCTTCCTGTGCCACTGCCAGCATTGCCAGAAAGACACCGGCTCCGCCCATGCCGCCAATCTCTTTTCCCAGTCGGCAAGCCTGACCTGGCGCTCGGGGGAGGATGCCGTGACGACATTCACCCTCCCAAGTACGCGGCACAGCAAGAGCTTCTGTAAGCACTGTGGTTCGGCCCTGCCGGGCGTCCAGCCGGCCGGCGTCGTGGTCCCGGCGGGGTGCCTGGATACGCCCGTTTCCATGGCTCCCACCGCGCATATCTTCACCGCTAGCAAGGCGGCCTGGGACGGCGAGTCCCCGGATACCCCCAGGTTCGCCGGGCTGCCGGAGTGAGCAGGGCGGCCCTCCGGGCGGTGTAGGTTCCTCGCCAGAGGGACTAGGCCACCAGCGGATACAGGGAGCCCAGCAGCAAGACCGCCATGCTGCGGTTGAACCAGAGCAGTCGCCGGCCCTCGCGTATCCACTGTTGCAGCAGCTGGCCCGCGGCGTTCCAGAAAAACAGCAGGGGCGTGCCCACCACCAGGAAGGCGAGGGAGGCGCGGGCGGTGCTCTCCAGCATCTGGGCCGGGTCCGTGTAGGTGGCGACCAGGACGGTGGTGATCAGCCAGGCCTTCGGGTTGACCCACTGGAACAGGGTCGCCTGCCAGAAGCTCATCGGGTGTGCCGCGCGTGCGTCTTGGCCGCCTTCGCCCCTCGCACTGTCTTGCGGCTCGGGGCGGCTCGCCACCAGCAGCCAGGCCATGTAGCACAGGAACAGGGCGCTCAACACCTGCATCACGGTGTTGGCGGCCGGGTGCAGTGCCATCAACTGGCCCAGGCCGAGGGCGGCGACCACCAGCAGGATCTGGCAGCCAAAGGCCACGCCGCTCAGGTGGGGCAGGGAGCGCTGCACACCGAAGTTCACCCCCGACGCCATCAGCATCAGGTTGTTGGGTCCGGGGGTGCCGACCATGACCAGCACGAAGCTGGCGAGGGATAACCATTGTTCCAGGGGCATGACGGGGTCTCCTTGTCTTTCACCCCATGCTAGGGACAGAATGGGGAGCAATACAGATTCAGAAAAACGAATATGAACCGGCACAGATGGCGTTTGAGAAAACTGTGTCGGTGCCTATGGCGGCATCTGTACCGCTGTCGCTGGCGCGGGCCGGTTAGGCTGTCGCCGGTGAGGGCAGCCGCGCGGTTGGCGTGAGAAGAGGGGAGGCGGTCATGTTGTACCAGACACTGGCGGATCGGCTGCAGGCCTTGATCAGCGAGGGCGTGTACCCGGTGGGCAGTGCCCTGCCGGGGGTGCGGCGCCTGAGTGGCAGCCACGGCGTGAGCGTGTCCACCGTGGTCAGCGCCGCGCGGGAGCTGGAGCGCCGGGGCATCCTCGAGGCGCGCCCGCGCTCCGGCTACTACGTCTTGCCGCCCGCGGCCCAGCGGGCCATGCCCCGGGCGCGCCCGCGCAGCCGCCGACCGCAGCCGGTGACCGGGCAGGAGCAGCTGCTGCAGATCATCCAGTCGGTGCAGGACCCGGCCATCGTCAACTTCGGCACCGCGGTGCCGGACCCGGACTACATGCCCGCGGCGGTAATCGAGAAGGCCTTTCGCCGGGTCTGGCGGGAACAGCGCCGACGCTGTATCGGCTACGCCTTTCCCCCCGGCACCCCCGAGTTGCGCACGCAGATCGCCCGCCACCTGGCGGGCTTGCAGTGTGCGGTGGGTCCCGACCAGGTACTGATCACCAACAGCTGCCAGGAATCCATCGCCATTGCCCTCAAGCTGCTCACCCGCCCCGGGGATACCGTGCTGTTGGAGTCGCCGACCTATTACGGCCTGCTTCAGGTGGTGGAGGCCCTCGGTCTCAAGGCCCTGGAGTTGCCCAGCGACCCCCTGGAGGGTATCTCCCTGGGCGCCCTGGAGCTGGCCCTCGAGCGCTGGCCCGTGACGGCCTGTGTGCTGGTGCCGAATTTCTCCAACCCCCTGGGGGTCTGTCTGTCGGATGCGCGCAAGCAGGCGATACTGCAGTTGCTGGCCCGGCACCGGGTGCCCCTGGTGGAGGACGACATCTATGGCGATCTGCCTTTCAGCGGCCCGCGCCCCCGGCCGATCAAGAGCTGGGATCGCGAGGGCCTGGTGTATTACTGTTCGTCTTCGTCCAAGACCCTGGCCGCCGGACTGCGCGTGGGCTGGCTGGTGCCTGGCGCCGAGCAGCACCGCGCGGAGTACCTGCAGTTCGTCAATACGGTCTGCGTGGGCACCCCCGCGCAGCTGGCCCTGGCCGAGGTGCTGGAGAAGGGCAGCTACGGGCGGATGATGCGCGAGGCCAGCGCCCGCCACGCCCACTCCGTGGCGCGCATGGTGGAACGCGTCAGCCAGCTGTTCCCCGCCGAGACCCGGGTGAGCCGGCCGGCGGGGGGATTTGTGCTGTGGATCGAGCTGCCGGGGAAGGTCGATACCGGACAGTTGATCGGGCCGGCACTGGAGGCGGGGGTCAGTTTCGCGCCGGGGCATCTGTTTTCGGCGACGGGGAAGTTCAGCAACTGCCTGCGGCTCAATTGTGCGGTACGCTGGGACGCACGGGTCGAGCGCGCGCTGGAAGCGCTGGCGCGCCTTCTCAGGGTTTGAACAGGAGCTGGCCATGAGGCATACGGAAAAGCACCGAACCGATCGGATTGGCTGGCTTCGCGCTGCGGTCCTCGGGGCCAATGACGGCATTGTCTCCACCGCCAGTCTGATCCTGGGGGTGGCGGCCGCCGGTGCGGATACCGAGGCGGTGCTCCTTGCGGGTGTGGCCGGCCTTGTCGCTGGCGCGATGTCGATGGCCGCCGGTGAATACGTGTCGGTCAGCTCCCAGTCGGATACGGAGAAAGCCGACCTCGCCAAAGAGCGGAAGGAGCTGGCTCGCGCGCCGGTGCAAGAGCATGCGGAGCTGGCGGAGATCTACGTCGGCCGGGGCCTGGAACCCGCGCTGGCCAATCAAGTCGCCGCGCAACTCATGGACCACGACGCGCTTGCGGCGCATGCGCGCGATGAGCTGGGTATTTCCGAGGTGTCGACGGCGCGCCCGATTCAGGCTGCGTTGGCGTCGGCCGCGACCTTCTCTGTGGGCGCGGCGCTTCCGCTGCTCGTGGTCCTGTTGTTCCCAGCTTCTGCACTGATGTGGGCCATCCCCGGCAGTTGCCTGTTTTTCCTTGCCTTGCTGGGCGCACTGGCCGCCCAAGCGGGCGGCGCGCCTGTGCTGATTGCGGCCGGTCGGGTGACCTTTTGGGGTGCCCTGGCCATGGCCCTGACCGCTGGCGCTGGCGCACTGTTCGGGGTTGCCGTTTGATGGCTTGTTACAAGGAGGTAAGCCGGTGATCGCAAGCGCCGTGATCTTTGACATGGACGGTCTCTTGATCGATTCCGAACCTTTCTGGGCGGAAGCGGAGAAAACGGTCTTTTCCGCCCTGGGGGTGGAGCTGTCCGAGGCCCTGTGCCGACAGACCGCATCCATGACCACCCGGGAGGTGACCGCGTTCTGGTACCGGCGATTCCCGTGGACAGGTCGCTCCCTTGAGGCAGTGGAAAACGATGTGATTGATTGCGTCGACGCACTGATCCGGCAGCACGGTGCGCCCCTGCCGGGTGTGCCGGAGGTCGTCGATCACTTCCACGGCCGCAATTGCCGGGTGGGGCTGTCGACGAATGCACCGCACCGCCTGATCGCCACGGTGCTGGACACCCTCGATATCGCGCCGTTCTTTCACGAAACCTCGTCATCGGAGCATGTCGAGCGCGGCAAGCCGGACCCGGCGGTCTATCTCTCTACCCTGCAAAAGCTGGGCGTTGCCCCGGCCGAGTGCCTCGCCTTCGAGGATTCGGTATCCGGTATGCGTGCGGCCCGGGCGGCGGGTTTGCGAACTGTCGTGGTGCCACCGGCGCATGATTTTGACAACCCGGAGTACGCACTGGCCGACCGTAAGTGGCTTTCTCTGCTGGAGTTTTCCGAGCAGTTGTGAGCGGGTGCGCTCTTTCGCAGCCTCTGCTTTGAGGGCGCGAGGCGGCGTGATATAAGCGAGGCAAGCGCCAGTGCGGCGCCCGGTGCCCACGGGGATGGGCGCCGCGTTGCGGGCATGCCTTCCGCGCCTGCGCATTTTGCCATCACACTGAGGTGCAGCATGAGTCTGAGGGGCATGAAGCGGATACGGGCCCTGCCACTTGCCGGGCTTTGCCTGAGCGGCCTTGCGCTGTCGGGGCAGGCCAGCACCCTGACAACGGCGAACTATCAAATTGAATTGACCGACCTCTGTGCCGAGGGCAACGTGACTTGCGACAGGGTGAAGTACGAGGGCCCCTCCGTCGACACCGGCCGGAAGACCGTCCTTACGGGCTCCACCCTCCACGGCCTGTGCGCCGATGGTGTGACGCCCTGTCGCTTTCAGGGCTATGTATTTCGCGATGGCTCGGTGATCTATCGCGTGTTTGCCTCCGGCCTGTTTCAGGTGGTCGCCGAGGATGCCGAGATACTGATCGAAGAGAGCGGAAGTTGGGGTTGGTGACTTGAACCTCCAAACCATTGTCCCCTGGGGCCGCTCCTTTGAGGAGTACTGCGCCATGTTCGACTTGAGCGCAGCGGACCTGCACAAATCCATTCTCGGCTGCGGTGACGGCCCCGCCAGCTTCAATGCTGCCCTCACGCGGCAGGGTGGGGCGGTGATGTCGGTTGACCCGGTCTATCAGTTCAGTGCCGAGCAGCTGCGCGACCGCATCCATGCGGTCTATTCCGAAGTCATGGGGCAGATGGCGCAGCATGTGTCGGACTATGTCTGGGAGAGCATCCCCAACCTCGAGGCCCTGGGCGCCACACGCATGGCCGCGATGGAAGACTTTTTGCGCGACTATGACGCCGGACGGTCAGCCGGCCGCTACCTCTGCGCCTCGCTGCCGTCCCTGCCCTTTGCCGATCGGCAGTTCGAGCTGGCGCTGGTGTCGCATTTCCTCTTTCTCTACAGTGACCACCTGAACCTGCAGCAGCACATCGACGGTTTGCGCGAGCTCTGCCGGGTGGCGCGGGAAGTCCGTGTGTACCCGCTGTTGTCCCTGGATGGGCGGCGGTCACCACACCTGTCCGGGGTGCGCCAGGTGCTGGAGAGCCGGGGATTGGAGACCGACCTGCGGCCAGTTCGCTATCGGTTTCAGAGGGGCGCGACCGAGATGCTGGTTGTTCGCCCCAGGGCTGGTAGTTAGGTGTATTCATGGGCTCTCACACCGTATGACAGAGGGAAAAAAATGAAACGCAGTTTTTTGCGGGCCGCAGCCGCCTCCAGCCTGTTGCTGCTGGCGAAGACCACCTTCGCTGCTGAACTTGTAAGCCCCGAGGCCAGCCCGGCGGATGACAGCTTGCCCAGCGCGACCGTGTATGTCGCCCGGGAGGTGGTCACGCTGGACCCGGATAGCCCCACTGCCAGTGCGGTGGCGGTGGTGGGCGACAGGATCCTGGCGGCGGGCTCGCTGGAGGCGGTAAAGCGTTCACTGGGAAGCCAGCCCTATACAGTGGACGCGAGTTTTTCCGACAAGGTGATCGTGCCCGGCTTCATTGCACAGCACGATCATCCGCTGCTCAGCGGCTTGACCATGACCTCGGAGGTCATCTCCATCGAAGCCTGGCACTTGCCCTCGGGCACGGTGCCTGCGGCGCACAACCAGGCCGAGTACCGCGAGCGGCTCGCAGCGGCGAACGCCAGATTGGAGGGTGCCGAGACGCTCCTGCTGACCTGGGGTTACCACCCTTCTTTCCATGGCGAGTTGAATCGCCAGGACCTGGATGCGATCAGCACGACCCGCCCGATCCTGGTGTGGCACCGCTCGGCGCATTCGTTCACCCTGAACAGCAGGGCACTGGAAGCACTGGAGATCGATCAGGCGTATCTGGATACCCTGTCAGAGACGCAGCACTCCCAGACCGACCTGGCCCAGGGGCAGTTCTGGGAGGCGGGCATGTTCGCGATCCAGCCCAAGCTGATGCCGGTCATCGCGTCGCCGGAGCGCATTCAGAAAGGGCTGGAATTCGTGGTTGACTACTATCACGCCAACGGTATTACCCTCGGCTCGGAGCCCGGTGGCAGTGCCTCCCGAGCGCTGCAGGAAGCGATGAATGCTGTTCTCTCGCCCGCCGAGGTGCCTTTTCGCTACTACTTCATTCCCGATGGCAGGTTGCTGTTTGAGCAGTTTCCCCAGCGCTTCCTTGCCGAGACGCGCGCAACAGAGGCATGGGGGCGGGGGATGACCCAGGTGGTGCCGGGGAGGGTGAAGCTCTTCGCCGATGGTGCCATTTACTCCCTCGCAGGCCAGATGCGCGAGCCCTATATTGAACAGGGGCACGGCGAGTGGATCATGCAGCCGGAATCTTTTGCCAGGGCCTTCCGCGCCTACTGGGAGGCCGATTACCAGATTCATGTGCACGTCATCGGCGACGCCGGCCTGGACATGGTGCTCGATAATATCGAGCGCAACATGCGTCGCTATCCGCGCCATGATCACCGGACAGTCCTGGTGCACTTCGCGGTGTCGCAGCCGGACCAGGTGCAGCGTATCAGCGACCTGGGGGCCATCGTCAGTGCCAACCCCTACTATGTGAGTGCGCTGGCTGACAAGTACAGCAGTACGGGTCTGGGCCCTGAGCGCGCCAATAACATGGTCCGCCTGGGTGATGTCGAGAGAGCGGGCATCTCTTTCTCCTACCATGCCGACATGCCCATGGCGCCCGGTCAACCGCTGACCCTGATGCATGCCGCGGTCAACCGCACTACGGACTCGGGGCGTGTGGCGGGGGAATCGCAACGCAGCAGTCGTGAGGGTGCCCTTCGGGCGGTGACTCTGGAGGCCGCCTTTTCCCTGGGCCTTGAGAACGAAGTGGGCAGCATCGTGCGCGGCAAGCTGGCCAATTTCACCATCCTGTCCGATAACCCGGTCACGGTTGATGCCTCCCGCATAAAGGATATCGAGGTCTGGGGGACACTGCAGGAAGGGCGCAAGTTGCCGGTACCGGGTTATAGCGGGGGGCAGGCGGCTCTGGGCCCGCAGTGGAGTGCCGCCAGCTCTGCCGCCATGCACCTGGCGGCATCTCATGAGGAGGCGCACTCGCAGCACGGGGGCAATATCTGTTCGGTGAACCGCATGTTGGCGTTTGCCATGAGCGAGCGCCGCTAGGGCACTTGCGCGCGACTATTGTCCGTCGACCTCCGGCAGCTCGCGCAACTCCCATCCGTGTGCCAGTGCCTCGCCCTGCAAGTCCGCCAGTGCCGCGACAGGCAGGTCCACGGGCAATTCCACGCCCGTCGAGTAAAGCGCCTCGCCGAGGAGTGCATCCTGCCCGGTCAGCCAGTGGCGCAGGTAGTGCTCCTGGGCGAAGTCGCAGGCCACGCGACAGTGGATGCGGGGCACACGTTGTTCCACCGGCAGTGCGTCAATGGCCTGTTGCGCCGCCGCCGAGTAGGCGCGCACCAGACCCCCCGCACCCAGTTTGATGCCGCCGAAATAGCGGATCACCACGACCACGAGATCGCCAATGCCGCTGTGCTGCAGCACATTCAGGATGGGCTTGCCGGCGGTGCCGGAGGGTTCGCCGTCATCCGACATTGCCAGGCTGCCGGGCTGCTGCGGGTTGCCCAGCAGGTAGGCCCAGCAATGGTGGCGGGCGTCGGGATAGTCGCGGCGGGCCTGTTCCAGCACCGCCATCGCGGCACTGCGATCGGGTGCCATCGCGGCGCGGGTGATAAAGCGACTCTTTTTGACTTCCAGCTCGGTTTCGACGCTTTCGGAAGGAATCGGGTAAGCCATGCGGATGCTGAGGTACAAGCCAGGGGCGGATACTACCGGTTGCCAGCCAGTGGGGCTATAGTCGAGGTCGCAGCGTAGCGCCGCGCAATAACATCAACAATCGCTAACGAGGCTCAGGATGAATTTGAGGGGTATCAATCGCATTATCGTCGCCGTTCACGATCTGGAAAAATCGAAGCGCTATTACTCCAAGCTTCTCGGGGCGACCTTCCACAGCGCCGACTGGACGGGCGAGAGTTACGGCATCAATGTGGCCATCAGCTGGGATGCCGGCATCGAGCTGTGCGCACCCATGAAGGGGCGCGAGAAGGACAGTGTGGTGTCCCCCTACCTCAAGCACAAGGGGGAGGGCGTCATGAATGTGGTGTTCAATTACAACAGTGCTGCGGATGCCCTGGACCGGGCCAAGGCGACCGGGGTCGAGTGTTCACACTCCCTGGACTTTACCCAGGAGGAAATCGACGCGCACTTGGACGCTCTGTTCTGCAAGTATGAAGAGCACGTGCTCAACACGGCCCCTGAGTGTGGCTTTTCGATCACACTGGCGCAGATTACCGGCAAGTAGCTTTGGCATTTGACGGGGCGGCCGCGATACTGGCCGTCCTGATTCGGCAGGGAGGAGAACCTTCGTGAACAGCATTTCCACGCCAGACCTCTGTGATGCCTACCCGGATGCGGTCAGCGTGCTCGAGCCGATGATGATCAACTTCGGCGGGCGCGCCAGTTTCGGCGGCGAGATCGTCACCATCAAGTGCCACGAGGACAACTCGCTGGTCAAGGAACAGGCCGCGCTGCCGGGGCAGGGCCGGGTGATGGTGGTGGACGGCGGCGGCTCCCTGCGCCGGGCACTGCTGGGCGACATGATCGCCGCCAATGCCGTCGACAACGGCTGGGCAGGCTTTGTCATCTACGGTTGTGTGCGCGACGTGGATGCCCTGGCCGAGCTGGATCTGGGCGTACAGGCCCTGGCCAGCATTCCGCTGAAAACCGACAAGCGCGGCATCGGTGACCTCAATGTGCCGGTCACCTTCGGTGGTGTGACCTTTGTGCCGGGGCACTACCTGTATGCGGATAACGATGGTGTCCTGGTGGCGCCAAGGGAGCTAGCGATATAAATACGGGTTCTTTTTGTAGGCACGACACCAGCTGATGTTCAAAAGGTCCAGCAGTGGTGGCTGGCGTCGGAACATTTCCGGCAAGGAGCGTTCGACCTGATGAAGCGAGCAGTATTGGCCGTATGCCTGTTGTCATGTTTCTCCTGGCGAGTACATGGCGACTACCCGGTTTCGGATGACCATTTTCCCGTACTGCGAGTCCATGCCGAGTACCCCGATTCCGCCTTGAAGGCGGGTATCGATGGAAAGTGCATGGTGAGGTTTGCCATTGATGGCGGGGGGCGCGTGAATCAGCTCAGCGAGCTGACATGCAAGCCGGAGGGTTACTTTGAACAGGCGGTAGAAATGGCCATCACGCAGTTTGTCTATCAGCCATTTATTCACCGGCAGCATGAGCCAGACAGCCAGCCGCTTCCCGTCAGGGGCATGCTTGAACAGTTCTGGTTTTCCCCTGCTGAATTCAGGGAGCGCAGTTATCGCCCGAAGGATCATCCCCACAACCGCGTCAGATGCTCGGTCGAGACCCTGGACTGTACAGCGTCTCAGGTTACCCGCGAAGATGAGCCGAAACCGCCGCCCAGTATTGTCAATGAGATCCGATGAACCCGCGGAAAACATTCTTGTGGCCGTGTATCACCCGAGCCGACATCACCCACGGAGATCACCTTGAACAACCTTTTCGCCAGCCTCAACACGCCCACCCGGGGTGAGCGCTTCGACACGCTCCTCGCCCACCGCAACCTGGTGATCGAGCGCATTGTCAGTTCCGCCGATATCGAGCCGGTGGACTACGTGCAGGAACAGGACGAGTGGGTGCTTCTGCTCCGCGGTGGGGCCGTGATGCAGGTGGCCGTCGAAACGGTGACCCTGGGAGAGGGCGACTACCGTTTCCTGCCTGCCGGCACCGTTCACCGGGTGCTGCGCTGCGAGGCCGGAACCCTGTGGCTGGCGATACACCTCCACCCGGATGCAGGCGCGGCCGAGGCGGCGACACAGGCGTGAATAAGCGGAAATCCTCTTTCGCTATTGAGAATCATTATCGAATACAATAAGATTCGCGGCCATTGAGCGGCCGGATGGCCGTCGCGCTTCGATAATGTTCTATAAGGGGGTTCTCCATGCACCGCAGCCGTCCGTCTGTGTCACTCTCGCTGCTCGCCTGCGGCGTGTTTGCCGCGTCGTCTTTGCAGGCCCAGGGCCTGGTCGAGGAGGTGGTGGTCACCTCCACCCGGGTCGACAAGCCCCTCAGTACCATCCCCAATACGGTGACGGTGATCGACGAGACCGAGCTGCGCCAGCAGCTGGCGGTGCAGAATGACTTGTCCACGGTGCTGGGCAACCTGATCCCCAGCTTTTCCCCCAGCCGCCAGAAGATGACCAACGCGGGGGAGAGCCTGCGCGGCCGCAAGCCCCTGTACATGATCGACGGGGTGCCCCAGTCCAACCCGCTGCGCAGCGGCGGTCGCGATGGCCACACCATCTACCCGATCCTGCTGGAGCGGGTGGAGGTGCTGCACGGCGCCAACGCCATCCACGGCCTCGGGGCCTCCGGCGGCATCATCAACCTGATTACCCGCAAGCCCTCGGAGGAGCTGACCCAGAGCCTGCGGGTGGATACCGCGTTCCAGGAAGAGGACCCGGGCGAGAGCGCGGACTATGGGGTGAGCTACAGTCTGTCCAACAGCTTCGGCGCGGCGGATGTGCTGGCCAGCGTGAGCTGGCGGGAGAGCGGCATTGCCTACGACGCCAACGGCGAGGTGATCGGCGCCGACAACACCCAGGGCGACAGCATGGACTCGCAGTCCTTCGACGCCTTTCTCAAGGCCGGCTACAACTGGGAAAACCAGCGCCTGGAGCTGATGGCCAACCGCTACGATATCGAGGGCAACAACGACTGGATCTCGGTGCCGGGGGATGTCGAGGCGGGCATTCCCAGCGGCGCGGTGAAGGGCGATATTTCCGGCGAGGGCGCGCGCAACAAGGTCACCACCCTCAGCCTCAACTACACCCACGAGGCGGTGCTCGGGCACCAGCTGCGGGTGCAGGCCTTCAGCCAGGATTTCGCCGCCACCTACGGTGCCGAGGCCAACCCGATTCGCACCTTCCAGGACCCGGCCTACGGCCCGGATCTACTGGACCAGTCCCAGAACAACTCCGAGAAGCGCGGGGTGAAGGTGACCCTGGCGCGCGACAGCGTCGCCGGCCTGCCCCTGAGCCTGGTCTATGGGGTCGATGTGTTGGAAGACGAAACCTGGCAGGCGCTGATCCAGACCGGCCGCACCTGGGTACCGGAGACCCTGTACCAGAACGTCGCCCCCTACCTGCAGGCGGAGTACAGCGGCGTCGAGCGGCTGACCCTGACCACCGGGGTGCGTTACGAGAAGTCGCGCCTGGAGGTGGACGACTTCACCACCCTGGCGTCCTACGGCAGCCAGTTCGTCCGCGGTGGCGAGCCGGAGTTCTCCGAGACCCTCTTCAACTTCGGCGGCACCTTCCAGGCCACCGAGCAGTGGCGGGTGTTTGCCAACTACGCCGAGGCCTTTTCCATGCCCGACGTCGGGCGGGTGCTGCGCGGCATCAACGTGCCCGGGCAGAGCGTGGAGAGCTTTCTCGACCTGAAGCCGATTCTCACCGAGAACACCGAGCTCGGCCTGGAATACAGCGGCGAGCGGCTCAGTGCCCAGCTCAGCTACTACGAGTCCGACTCGGACTTTGGCCAGCGCCTGCAGCGCGGCGACGACGGGATTTACACGGTGAAACGCGAGCAGACCGAGGTGGACGGCATCGAGTTTCGCGCCACCTGGGCGGTGACCGGGGCCGACCTGCTGGGGCTGCGCTTTGCCCAGACCGACGGTCGCTATGACTCCGACCAGGACGGCCGGGTGGATTCCGACCTCGACGGCAGCAACATCGCCCCGGACCGGGTCAACCTGAGCTGGGATCGTCGCTGGGGCGAGGCCGTCAGTACCCGCCTGCAGCTGAATCACCTGATGGACCGCGATTTCGACAACCGCGAGGGCACGGAAGTAGCCGGCTTCGACGGCTACACCACGCTGGACCTGAGTGCCGACCTGCAGGCCCTGGGCGGTACCTTTACCCTGGCGGTGCAGAACCTGACCGACCGCGACTACTTCACCTACTACTCCCAGGTGAACGCCAACGACGTGCGCAATTTCAAGGGTGTCGGCCGCTCCTTCAGCCTGGCCTACCAGCGCCGCTTCTGAGTTTTCCCTCCGTCCATGGGACGTTGTGCCGCCACCTCCGGGTGGCGGCTTTTTTTTGCTCAGCCGATACGGGTGCCGCCGCCGTCGACCATCAGGGTTTGGCCGGTGACATAGGCGGCGGCATCGCTGGCGAGGAAGACCGCGGCGGCGCCGATATCCTGTTCGCAGTCCCCGATGCGCCGCAGGGGAACCTTGGACAGCTGGCTCTCGTAGGCCTCGGGGAAGTGTTCCGCCCAGGCTTTCACCCCCGGGGAGTTGGCGAAGGGGCAGAGCACGTTGACCCGCACGCCCTCGGGGCCCCACTCGTGGCAGGCGACCCGGGAGATGGCGCGGATGGCTTCCTTGGCCGCGGCGTAGGAGGCCTGGGTCGGTTGGGCGGCGTAGCCGGCGCCACTGCCGAAGTTGATGATCGAGCCCCGGCTCTTGACCAGGTGCGGCTGGGCCGCCTGCATCAGGATGAAGGTGGGCCAGAAGCCGGTGTCGAAGGCAATGTTGGCGTCTTCGCGCGTCTGCTCCATGAACATTTTCTGACGCGAGGCCTGGGCGGCGTTGACCAGGATGTCCAGCTTGCCGAAGGCGGCCACGGCGGTGTCGACGATGCGCGGCAGCTCGGCGTGGTCGGCCAGGTCCATGGCCATGAACTGCACCGTGCCGAATTCGCGCAGCTCGGCTTCGGTGGCGCGACCCATCTCCTCGTCGCGGTCGACAATCAATACGCTGGCGCCGGCCTTGACGAAGGCCGCGGCGACGCCCTTGGCGACCCCGCCGGCGCCGCCGGTGACGATGGCGGCCTTGTTTTCGAGTGCTTGAGACATGGGTGCAGGTCCTCCTGGCTTGTGATGTTCCCTGAAGGTGTGAAACTCTAGGTCTTCGCGGCGCCGTCAACCAGTCCTGCCAGTGCAGCATGCTAGTCTGCACGGGGCTTGTGGCTGTCGGTCGCCGGGCAGGTGCGGTATAAACGGGGCCTGTCAGAGATACGCGGGGGAGCGCGCATGCAACAGCCGATCAGCGGCTATCATCAGGACGAGAACCGGGACTGGGTGGCGGAGCTGGCCTGTGGCCACTATCAGCACGTGCGCCACCAGCCGCCCTTCACCGAGCGCCCCTGGGTGCAGACCGAGGCCGGCCGGGAGTCCATGCTGGGCAGCCGGCTGGACTGCCGCAAGTGCGAGCTGGGCGCCCCCGCCGACGAGCCCAAGGTGCCCAAGGCCGTGGTGGAGTCCAATCGCGAGCGCACCCTGGCGCTGATCCAGGCGATCGCCCGAGGTGACGCCGAACATATCGCCGAGGCCTACGCCGAGGACGGCAAGCTCTACACCATGGGCGGCACGCTGATTTCCGGGGTCTATGACAAATCGCAGATTCGCCAGTTTGCCGGCAGCGTGCTGGAGGCCTTCCCCCAGGGCCTGCACTACACCGTGCACGCGGTGACTGCCGAGGGCAGCCGGGTGGCGGTGGAGGCCACTGGGCGCGGGCGCCATGTCTCCGGCCAGGACTACGTCAACCACTACCATTTCCTGTTTACCTGGCGCGAGGGCAAGCTGCTGTCGCTGAAGGAGTACATGGATACCGAGGCAATCACGGAGGTGCTGTGCGGTGGCCAGCGCCCCGGGGATGCCTGACACGAATAACGCACAGGGAGTGCCAGCCATGACCAGCCACACCGAATTTCCCGAGCTCAGCTGTTACCTGCTGCCCGGCCACACCCAGACGCCGGCGGATGCCATCGACGAGGCCCGCGCCGCCGAGGCCCTCGGGCTCGGCCGGGTCTGGCTGTCGGAGCGCTTCGACGTCAAGGATGCCGGGGTGATCTGCAGTGCCGCGCTGGTGTCCACCGAGCGCATTCGCGTGGCCACCGCCGCCACCAACCTGCACACCCGCCACCTGATGGTGCTGGCGACGATGTGTGCCAGCCTGCACTACATTTCCGGGGGGCGCTTCGAGCTGGGCCTGGCCCGGGGGGTGGCGATTCGCAACCAGCTGATGGGCCTGGAGAGTGTCAGCAATGCGCAGATTGTCGAGGGCCTGGAGCTGCTGAAGACCCTGTGGTCCGGCGGCAGCGTGCTCGACCACCGCGGCGAGATGGGGCATTTTCCCTACCTGAGCATGGGCAAGTGGCTGCAGGCGGAGATTCCCCTGCACTTTGTCGGCTTCGGCCCCGCCAGCCTGCGCTTTGCCGGCGCGCATTTCGATGGCGTGCACCTGCATACTTTCATCACCCCCGAGGGGCTGAGCCGGGCCCGGGCGCTGGTGCGCGAGGGCGCGGAGCGGGCCGGGCGCGACCCCGATGCGGTCAAACTGCACGCGGTGCTGGCGACCGCCTGCAACCCCAGTCGCGAGGATTACCTGCGCAAGATCGTGGCGCGCATGGCCACCTACATGCAGGCCCCCGGCTACGCCGAGCTGCTGGTCAAGCTCAACGACTGGGACCCGGCGGTGCTGGAGCGCTTTCGCGCCAGCGAGGTGGTGCAGTCGGTACCCGGCGGGATCGACAGCGTGGCCACCCTGGAGCAACTGGAGCAGATCAGTGAGCTGATTCCCGAGGACTGGCTGCACGCCGCGGTGGGCACGCCGGAGGCCTGTGCCGCCCAGTGGCGCCGGGAGCTGGCCAACGGTGCCGACAGCGTGGTGATCCACGGTTCGGCGCCGAGCGAGTTCGAGCCGGTGCTGGCCGCCTATCGCGCCAGCGGTGCCCGGGAGTCCGCGACAGACTCATGAGCGACAGCGATCCCCACGCGATTCCCGAGCGCGAGCTGCGCCTGGCCCTGGTCTGTTACGGCGGTGTCTCCCTGGCGGTGTACATGCACGGCATCAGCCGGGAGATTCTCAAGCTGGTGCGCGCCTCCCGCGCCTACCACGCGCTGCCCGAGGATCGCGCGGCGACCGCCAGTTACGCCGATGCCGGCGGCCACCGCGGCGAGCTGGATACCGAGGCGGTCTACTTCCGCCTGCTGCAGCAGATCGGCGGCACGGTGCGCCTGCGGGTGCTGGTGGACGTGATCGCCGGCGCCTCCGCCGGCGGCATCAACGGCATCATGCTGGCGCGGGCCCTGGCCTGGGACCTGTCCCTGGACAAGCACCGCAAGCTCTGGCTCGACCTGGCGGATGTCGAGGAGCTGCTCGACCCGGAGGCTCGCGCGGGGCGGCTGTCGAAGGTTTACATGCGGCCGTTGTTCTGGCTGTTGCGCTGGCGCCAGCGGCGCCGGGTGCGGCGCGGGGGGCCGCCGCCGGATGCCCCGGAGCTGCTGCAGAACCTGTCCCTGTTCATGCGCTCGCGCTGGTTCGAGCCGCCCTTCAGCGGCAGCCGCATGAGCGCAATGATGCTGGACGCCCTGGAGGCCATGGGCGACGAGGAGAGTGAGGGGGAGGGCGGCAAGCGCTCCCTGCTGCCGCCGGGCCTGCCGCTGGAGCTGTTTGTCACCACCACGGATTTCTGGGGCCACCCCCAGAGCATTGCCCTGCACGACCCGCCGGAGATTCACGAGCGCGAGCACCGCCACCTGTTCCGTTTTCACCACCAGCTGACGCCGGCGGGCAAGGTGCGCTCCAACCTCGACCGCGATCACCTGCCCTCCCTGGCCTTCGCCGCCCGCGCCACCAGCAGTTTTCCCGGCGCCTTTCCCCCGGCGCGGCTACCGGAGATGGACGAGCTGCTGGCGCAGCGAGAGGCCAGCTGGGCGGGGCGCGATGACTTCATACGCACCCAGTTCAAGACCTCCCGGCGCTCCGGGGAGTGGGCCGAGGACGCCGCCTACATCGACGGCAGCGTCCTGATGAACAAGCCGGTCTCGGTGGCCCTGGAGGCGGTGCGCCGCCACGCCGCCCACCGCCAGACCGACCGCCGCCTGGTCTACCTGGAGCCCAACCCGGAGATCCACCGCGAGGTGGAGCACGAGGTGCCGCAGTTTTTCAAGACCATTATCGGTGCCCTGTCGGGGATTCCCCGGCACCAGCCGATCCGCGACGACCTGGAGGAAATCGCCCGCTTCAACGAACAGGTGCACCTGCACCGCGAGGTGGCCGACGGCGTGCGCAGCCAGGTATTGGCGAGCATGGGCGACCTGCTGCAGCGCCAGCTCGACGCGCCGCCGGATGCGCGCACCATCGCCCGCTGGCGCAACGACGCCAGCACCCGCTCCGCGGGGCAGGCGGGCTACGCCTACGAGGGCTACACCCGGCTCAAGGTGCTGGGCCTGTTGGAGGAGCTGGGCGAGCTGTTCCAGCACACCACCCGCGGCCTCAGCCGCGCCGAGGCGATGGCCCGGGTGCAGGCCTGGGCGCGCATGGAGCGCATCCGGCCCATGGGGGAAACCGCCCTCAGTGCCCGCCACGGCGAGCAGGCGCCCTGGGTGCGCTTCCTGCGCAACTACGATGTGCGCTACCGCCTGCGCCGGGTGCTGTTGCTGATTCGCCGCTGCAACGAGCTCTACACCGACCCGATCACCGCCGGTATTCCCGGGCGGCACCGCCACCTGGACCAGCTCAAGGCGCGGCTCTACCACTGCTCCGGGCGCCTGCGGGACCTGCTCGACTGGCGCAGTCGCACCCTGGGCCAGCGCGGTGGCAGCCTGCAGGGGGACCACCTGAACGCCTTCCTGGTGCGGGTGCGGGAAAAGCTGGATCTGGTCGACTACGACAGCACCCTGGACGACGTGCTGGCGGAGTGGTGCGCGGCGGTGGGGGACCTGACCCTGATCCGCGAGGTGCTGACGGCCTATTTCGGCTTTGCCTACTACGACGTGCTCACCCTGCCCATGAACCAGCAGCGGGACATGGATGCGCTGGAGGAAATCAAGGTGGACCGCATCGCCGTGGACGACGCCAACACCCTGCGCGAGGGTGGTGCCCGGGATATCCTGCGCGGGGTGCGCCTGGGCAATTTCGGCGCGTTCTTCTCCCGGCGCTTTCGCGAGAACGACTACCTCTGGGGGCGCCTCACCGCCGCCGAGCGCCTGGTGGATATTGTCGGCAGCTCGGTGCCCGAGGCGGTGGAAGCGGGCGTCGACCTGCGCGACTTCAAGCGCCAGCTCTTCCTCGCCATCCTGCGCGCGGAGTCCAATCACCTGCCGGCGGTGAGCGAGCTGATCCGCGAGCTGCAGGGGGAGGCCAGCCGGCTCTGAACGCCGCGCGGCACGCGGGCAGCGGCCGGTGCGAATTGCCGAAAAGTCCAGATGCCCCGAACGGGTCGCTTTCGCCGCGCCGGCGGCCCTGCTAGGATCAAGTGCCCTAAACATTGAGGTGGCGATCCGATGTTTGATCGAAACAAAAACAAGCCCTCGAGCGCGCCGCCGGTCGCGGATGCGGTGCCCGAGAGCGCCCCGGTGCCGGCACCCCGGCCGTCGTCCAACCCGGTTGCCGTGAGGAGCACTGCCATGATCGGACCCAGCATTCACATCAAGGGCACCGTCAGCGGTGACGAGGACCTGCTGATCCAGGGGCGGGTCGAGGGCAGCATCGAGCTGGGCCAGCACACGGTGTCGGTGGGGGAATCGGGCAAGGTGACCGCCGATATCCGCGCCAAGACGGTGAAGATAGAAGGCGAAGTGGCCGGCGATGTCAGCGGCGGGGAAAAGGTGATCATCGCCAAGACCGGCCGGGTCCGCGGCAATATCGTGGCGCCGCGGGTTACCCTCGAGGACGGGGCCCACTTCAAGGGCAGCATCGACATGGACCCGGGCGATACCCCGGCGGCCAAGCCCGCGCCCAAGGTCGCAGGCAATCTCGCGGCCGGCGCCGAGGGCGGCAATCCGGAGCTGGAGCTGAAACACGGCTGACCACGGCTTGCTCCGCCAGACTTCCCAGCTGCTGCCGGCGCTGCTGTCCCGGCGCGAGGATGCCGCTTGCCTGGAGGTTCTCGACCTCGGGCCCGCCCGCCCGGAGACCGTGGCGTATTTCGCGGGCAGCCGCTGTCGCCTGCACATCGCCGACCTGTTCGCCGAGCTGCCCCTGGCCTGGGAACAGGAAGCCCCTGACTATGCCGCCGAGCTTGCGGCCCTGCTGCCACTGGCGCCGGCGTCGCGTCTCGACGTGGTGCTGTTCTGGGACCTTTTCAACTATCTGCCGGTGGAAGCCATCCAGGCCCTGCAGGCCGTGCTGCGGCCGCATCTCAACCCGGGGAGCCGCGCCCACGCCTTCGGCGTACACAAGCGCAGCGCGCCGGAAAACACCCATCACTTCGGGATTCTCGCCGGGGATACCCTGGCCCTGAGCCCGCGTCCGGCCGCCATCGCCGGCTACGCGCCCCTGTCCCAGGCGCGCCTGCAGGCCTGCCTGAGCGACTTTCGCTTCGAGCGCAGTGTGCTGCTGGGCGACGGCCGGCTGGAGTTGCTGTTGTTGCCGGCCTAGGCGTTAGCCGAGGAAGGCCTGCCCGCCATCCAGGGCGATACTCTGGCCGTTGACATAGCCCGCGTCCGGGCCGCAGAGGAGGGCGACGAAGCGGCCGATGTCCGCCTCGCAGTCACCGACCCGGCGCTGGGGAATGGTGCGGAAGAACTCGTTGGCCTCCTCGGGGCGCTCCTCGATCCAGCCGGCGAGGGCCGGTGAGGCGGCCAGGGGCAGGATGACGTTGGTGCGGATGCCCTCGGGGCCCCACTCGCAGGCGGCGGCGCGGCTGATCGAGCGAATGGCCTCCTTGCAGGCGGCGTAGATGCCGTAGCCGGCCATGTCCCAGCGCTTGGCGGAGGTGGAGGCCAGGTTGATGATTACCCCCTGGCCCTTGAGGTGGGGGTGGCAGAGCTTCATCAGGCGCAGGGTGGCCAGAGGGCCGGATTCCCAGCCCGTGGCGACGGCGCTTTCCTCCACCGCCAGCAGGGTGCCCAGGGGCACTTCCTGGGCGTTGTTGACCAGGATGCTCAGGCCGCCGAAATGGCCGACGACGGCATCGACACAGGCCTGCAGGGACTCGGGCGACTTGACGTCGCACTGCACCGGCAGTGCCTCGCCACCGGCGGCGGCAATCGCCTCGCAGGTGTCCTCGAGTTTCGCCAGGGTGCGCCCGGTCACGGCGACCTTTGCACCTTCCGCTGCCAGGGCCAGGGCGATGCCGCGCCCCACACCCTGGCCGGCACCGGTGACCAGGGCAATCTGTCCGCTGAGTTTCATTGTTGTTATCTCCTCGCTCGGGGCTGCGCCGGGCGTCAGCGCAGCTGCACGGTCACTGTCTCGATCTCGCCGCCCTGGAAGGCGTATCCCAGGTCGCTCTCCGCCGGATAATGGCCGGCGGGGGAGCCGGTGTCCACACCGATATCGAAGGTTTCGTCAATCGAGAAATAGGCCGGTGGGGTGACCTCGATGCGCCCCCGGTCGACCACCTCGCCGTCGACCTCGAGGCGGAATTCGCCGCCGCGGGCGTAGCCGCCGCCGTCGTAGTCGAAGTGCACCGCGACCTGCGGGTCACCGTTTAGGGGCTGTTCGCCGCGCAGGGTCAGTTCGCCGCGCTCGAAGACGCGGTAGTGGAAGACTGGGCGCGATTGGGCGTCGAGGAACAGCGACCAGCCGCCGACGGTGCCGCCGAGGGTGGCCAGCACGCCGCGGGGCTGCTCCCCGCGCAGCTCGGCAAGCACAGACCAGGAGCGGTTCTTCAGGTTGGGGGCCTGGGCCTCGGGGATGCTCACCGTGCCGGCGCGGTAGACAAAGGTGTCCCGACCCTCGCCGAGGTGGGGCACCGGGTGGGACTGCATGGTGTCGAGGGAGCTGCGCAGGGGCAGGATGCCGAGCGCTTCGGCCCGGTCGTGGAAGCGCTGTTTCAGCTCGGCGAGTTTTTCCGGGTGGCTGTCCGCGAGATCGCGGGACTGGCTGTAGTCCGTCTCCAGGTGGTAGAGCTCCCAGGTGTCGGCTTCCATCGGGGTGGGGCGGATCACCCCGCCGACGGTCCAGGGCAGGCGCTGGTGGAAGGCCGAGGCCATCCAGCCCTCGTGGTAGATGCCGCGGTTGCCGTGCACCTCGAAGAACTGCGTGGGGTGGTGCTCGGGGGCCTCGGGGTCACGCAGGCTGGCCAGCAGGCTGCTGCCGTCCATCGGGCGTTGTGCCACGCCGTTGACGGTCTCCGGCAGCGGGATGTCCAGGGCGTCGAGGATGGTGGGGGCGATGTCGTTGACGTGGCTGAACTGGCTGCGCAGGCCGCCGGCCTGTTCCCCGATCACCGCCGGCCAGCTGATCACCGTGCCGACGCGCGAGCCGCCCAGGTGGGAGGCCACCTGCTTGACCCACTGGAAGGGCGAGGTCAGGGCCCAGGCCCAGCCGGCGGGGTACTGGGGGAAGGTGTCCTTGCCGCCGATGCGCTCCAGCGCGTCCAGCTGCTGGTCCAGGGTTTCCGGCAGGCCCTGCAGGGAACCCAGGTAGTTGATGCTGCCCGCCAGGCCGCCCTCGGCGCTGCTGCCGTTGTCGCCGGCGATATACACGAACAGGGTGTTGTCGAACTCGCCACGGGCCTTGAGGGCCTCGACCAGGCGCCCGATCTGCACGTCGGTGTGCTCCAGGAAACCGGCGAAGGTCTGCATCAGCCGCGCGGCCACCTTGCGTTGTTCGTCGCTCAGGCTGTCCCAGGCGGGCAGGGTGTCCGGGCGCGGGTTCAGCCGGGTATCGGCGGGCACCACCCCGAGCTGTTTCTGGCGCGCGAGAATGGCTTCGCGCATCGCATCCCAGCCGGCCTCGAAGTGGCCTTCGTACTGGTCGATCCAGGACTGTGCCACCTGCAGGGGAGCGTGCACCGCACCCGGCGCCAGGTAGAGGAAGAAGGGCTTGTCGGCATCCAGGGACTGCACCGCGTCCATCCAGTCGATGGCCTGGTCGACGATGTCCTCGGTCACGTGGTAGTCGTCACCGGCCGGGCGGTGGATCGGCGTAGTGCCCTCGTAGAGGGTGGGCTCGTACTGGTCGGTTTCCCCGCCCATGAAGCCGTAGAACTTGTCGAAGCCGACCCCGGTGGGCCAGCGGTCAAAGGGGCCCGCCTGGGAGGCCTCCCAGGTTTGGGTCAGGTGCCACTTGCCGAAGGCGCCGGTGCTGTAGCCCTGCTCGCGCAGGATGGCGGCGATGGTGGCGGTCTCTTCCCGCAGCAGGCCCTGGTAGCCGGGCAGGGCGCTGGAGGAGTTGAGTACCGCGCCGACGTTGGCGGCGTGGGCGTCGCGTCCGGTGAGCAGGGCGGCGCGGGTCGGCGAGCAGATGGCGGTGGTGTGGAAACGGTTGTAGCGCAGGCCCTCGTTCGCCAATGCGCTGAGGGCGGGTGTCTGTACCGGGCCACCGAAGGCCTCGGTGGCGCCGAAGCCGACGTCGTCGAGCAGCACGACCACGACGTTGGGCGCGCCCTCGGGTGCCCGCGATACCGGGATGCTGGCAGTGGTGTCGGGTGTGGCGGTGCTCTGCGCGGCGTTTGCCGGGGCGGCGACTGATGCGGCGGCTGCCGTGACCAGGCCCAGGGCGCCAAACAGGGCGGCGGCGCGGCGGCTCACGCGGGACAGCCAGCCACCGGAGCGGGCGTCACCCCGGTGGATGGAATCGACAGTATCGATGGACATGGGCAGGTCTCCTAGGCGCCCGGGCAGGATCCCGGGCCGTGTACTCAGGGTTTAGATCACTTGATTCAAACAGTTGGTGAATCCTATGCTAGGGTATGATGAGCGGTCAACCGGGGTGCTATGTACAAGGGGGTCCAATAGCATGAGCACGAAACACAGCCGTCCGGCGGCGGGGGTGGGCGATACCCGCGAGCGGCTGCTGCGCGCGGCGCGCTCGCTGATTACCGTGCACGGGGTGGAAGGGGTCTCGATTCGCGGCATTAATGCCGCCGCGGGCGCCAGCCCCGGCAGCCTGCACTATCACTTCGGATCCCGGGAATCGCTGCTGGTCGCACTGATCAGCGAGTACATCGAGCCCCTGATGCGCGAGCGACAGCAACTGCTGGCGCTGTGCGAGGCCCGGGGCCCGCTGGGCGTGCGCGAGATTGCCGAGGTCATGGTGATGCCCCTGGCGCGCACCGCGATCGAGGGCGGCGAGGATGGCATGGCCCACGTCTGCCTGCTGGCGCGGCTCTACGGCGATCGCAACGCGATCCTGTTCAACTACACCGGTGAGCCGTGGATGCGCGAGATTTACGAGCGCCAGTTCACGGCCCTCAAACACTGCCGCCCCGGCGTGCCGGAGGCGGAGTTGATGTTGCGCCTGGATCTGGCCACGCACTGCATGCTGCGGGGGCTCTCGGCACTGCGGGAGGAGGGTGCCGACTGGCAGCTGGGCAGTGGCTACACCGGTTTCGATCCCTGGGAGCGGGTCGAGGCCATCCTGCGCTTTGTCGCTGCCGGGCTGCAGGCCTAGCCGCACAACCCAGCAGGGGCGCGGGTCAGGCTGACAGCGCGACCAGGCCGAGTACCATCATCGCCACCAGGCAGTGGGCGATCAGGGCCAGCAGGCCGTCCCGGGAGACCAGTGCCAGGCCGTAGGCACACAGTGCCGCCCCGGCGATGGACGAGGAGAAGGGGATCAGCTCCATCGCGGGCATGGTGAGCGCGATACCGAGGCAGATCAACGCGATCAGCAGATGGGAGGGACCTTTTACCAGGTAGGTCATGCGCGGCTTGAGCACGCGGTCGACCAGGCTGGCCGGGGTATACAGGCGCTGCAGCACGCGCAGCAGGGTATCCCGCCCGAGGTTGCGCGCCAGCAGCCACCGCGGCAGCCAGAAATGCCGGTGCCCGACCAGCATCTGCAAGGACACCAGCAGCACGATGATCGCCATGGTGGTGGGGAACAGGGGAATGCCACTCAGGGGCGAGGTGACCAGTGCGCCCGTCAACATGAGTACCGGGGCGAAGGAGCGGCTGCCCACCGCGCGCAGGATTTCCCCGGTGGTCACGCGGCTGTGCTCCCGGCGCGCGGCTGTCTCGATCTGCTCCAGCAGTTGTTCCAGGTTTCGGGCTGCGTCGTCGCTCATGGGTTCGCGTTGTAGACCATGGTGCAATTGCGCCCCCCACCTTTCGCGGCATACAGCGCCTCGTCTGCCTGGCGCAGCAAGGCGTCGGCTGCGAGGTCCGGATTCGGGACACAGGCCGCCACGCCAATCGACGCGGTCAGCGGCACGGCTTCACCTTGCCACTGGAAATTTGCGCCGGCAATGGCCTGCCTGATGGCCTCGGCCACCGCGAGGGCGCCCTCGGTGTCGGTACCCGGCAGCAGGACAACCAGTTCTTCGCCGCCGTAGCGGCATACCAGGTCACTACTGCGCTGAACCTGCTCCTGGCAAAGTGCGGCAATAACCCGGAGACATTCGTCACCGCACAGATGGCCGCGGGTGTCGTTGATGCGCTTGAAGTGGTCGGCATCGATCAGGAGCAGTGCAAGGCTGCGCGACTCCCGCGCGTGTCGCGACCACTCCTTCGCCAGGACCTCGTCGAAGTAGGCGCGGTTCTTCAGCTGGGTGAGGCTGTCAAGCTGGCTGAGGACCTTCAACTGATCGTAGGCCAGCTCCAGGGCCTCCGTGCGCTCGGCCACACGCGACTCGAGGACTTCGTTGGCTTCGCGCTGCATGGCGAGGTTGCGCTGCTGCGCCTCTTCACGCCGGGCGCGCTCCAGGTTGATGCGATAGGCCAGGGCGAAGGAGAGCAGGAGCATTTGCAGGACGGTACCGACCTGCGGCAGGTACTCGGTAAAGGTGCTGCTGGGCAGCACACCCAGCTTGCTCAGGTTGAACAGAATATTGCCGGCGAGAAACAGCGACCAGGCGAGCACAAAGATGGGCGCCAGGGTGCTGCCCCGGGCCCAGAGGTGGCAACTGCCGATGAAGATCAGCACCGAGCCAAGCGTTGAGCCAGCCAGGATGGCAATCAGGATCGCCGAGTAGGGCAGCACCAGGCCGCAGAGTGCGATCGCCGCACCGATACCGGCCAGGCCGCGCAGGGCCCGGGACCAGCCCGGGCTGTAGCGTTTTGCGTCCAGGAAGCGGTCAGTGAAGATACAGACGACGGCGAAGCCCACCGAGAAGAACAGCGGGATCGCTTGGTGGTTGAAAGCCGGGTTATCGGGCCAGAGATACTGCAGGCCGAGGCCGCGCAGGGATACCTGCGCCATCAGGAAGGTGCCCAGGAACACCACATACCACAGGTAGGCAACGTCCCGTACCGCGAAGTACAGCAGCAGGTGGTAGGCGGCCAGGGCCAGCATGATGCCAATAAACAGGGCCTGGAGCAGCAGGCCGTGCTGGGTTTCCTCGACGTAGCGGCTGGGCTCCCAGAGGGACGCGGGCAACTGTACCGACCCGGTTGTCTCAACCCGCAGCAGAAGCAGGTAGCGCTCCCCCGCCTTGAACTGCAGGGGAAATACGAAGTGCCGGTGTTCAATCGGGCGGCTGTCGAAGGGCAGGCGATCGCCGGTGGCAAAGCGCTGCACCAGCTGGCCCTGGTGCCACAGGGACAGGTCCAGGTGATCGAGGGGTGGGTAGGCGATCACCAGCAGGCGTTCTAGATCGCGCGGGCTCTCCAGCCACGCGGCAAACCACACCGGCTCACGGACCAGGCCCAGGTTGGGGGTTTCGCCACTGGCCGGCTGCCAGTCGGGTTGAACGCGGCCGCCGGCGATGTCGCTGGCGTTCAGCGAAGCACTGCTGTCGACGACATGCACCAGGGAATTGCCCAGCAACTGGCTCTCCGCCGCGGTCAGCGCCAGCTCGGGGATGTCGGCTTTCGCCACGGCCGCCGCGGCCAGCAGCAGGCAGGTCAGCATAATCCGGGCACAGGCCCGGCCTGGTGTCGACAGCCGGGACAGGGGCCATCGGGTCATACGGCTGCTCCCGGGAGTTGAGAATCCGTGGGCAGTATATCGAAGCCGGGTCGCGGGGTGTGGCCATGCCCCCGGGCTTTCACGAGATTCAGCCAGTTTCTTCCGCCACGGCGCGCAGGCGCTGCCTGTCCGCCTCCAGTGACAGCGCGAGCTCCGCGCGGTGTTGCGCCAGTGTCGACTGGCGTCTCGCCGCGGCACGAAAGGCCTCGTCGCCCAGGCGATTCAGTGCGCGCAGGCATTTCTGCAAACGCAGCTGTACTTCGACCTGAGCGGCGCCGTCGCGGGCAATCAGCATGAAGGCATCCTCGAACAGGTCATCAATCTGCAAGGTCGCCACATGCACCCGTGGCAGTTCGGGCTCGGATTCGGACGGGGTCTCCGCCCACAGTATCAGCAGACGTGTCAGGCGGCCGAGGACGTCGATCGCGGTTCCCGGGTCGTTCATTGCCGGGGACAGTGCGCGGCAGGCGATTTCGCTCATGACGGCGAGACCAAAGCGCGGGTCCTGGTCGAAGCTGCGTTCATTGCCGATGGTAAATGCCCGGCGAATTTCCGCGGATGCCGGCTCCAGACGGCCCTCCGGGACATCGGCCGGCAGCCAGGCCAGGGGCGTATCCGGGTAGATCATGTTGCCGGGAATCGCGGTGACGAACAGGTCGCGATCGAGTTGCTCGCAGCACTCTCCCAGGGCCTGCATGTCGACGTGCTGCAGGTAGCCGGTGGTGCCCCCGCAGATGGCCCGGGCGCCGGGGGGAAGTCCGCTCTCGTCGCAAAGCGGTGTGCCGCCCAGGCAGGGTGCCTTGCGCCGCACCTGCATGGCCTCGCGTGTGGTCTGCTCCACCAGGTTCGTGGTCTCGCCGACGCGCCCCAGCCGGGTGAGCTGGTCGATCCAGCGCAGGAGGGAGACCACGATGAGCATGATGACCGCGATGGTAAACAGGAACAGCACGAAGCGGCCGCGCTCGCCGTAGGCCCCGGTCTTCAGCACCACGATGCCGACGATGCTGAAGAGGAAGGAGCCGATAAAGGTCGAGAGCACATTCTGGCTCACCCGATCCTCCATCAGCAGGCGGGTGGCGCGGGGCGAGACATTGCTGGTGGAGGCGCTGTAGGCGGCGGTCATCACGCTGAGCGAAAAGGTGGTCACCGCCAGCATGCTGGTCGCGATAATGTTGAGAACACCGTCCACGGCTTCGGCGCCGATATAGGTGGGCAGAACCGCGGGCACATGATCCTCGATCAGGGCGGCAAAGATCGCGGCACCCACACCCAGCAGCCCAATCAGGGTGGCCCGCACCCACAGCGTGCGGGTCAGCTGTCTCAGTATCCAGTACCAGCGCGGCATGGCGATATCTCCAGCGTGTCGCAGCCGCGGGGGCTGCGATCTGAGCGAAGTTCCAGCATACACCGAATTCGCGCAAAGCCGACTCCGTGTCCATACTGCGAGAAAAGTGCGGGGGCGCCCGGCCATGGAACACAGCGCATCGGTCATCGACCTGGTCAGCGGGGTGGTCTTTCTATTGCTGGTGGCAGCGGCGGTGCTGGCCTTTTGCAAGCGCTTTCGCCTGCCCTTCACCGTACTCCTGGTCGTGGTCGGCATCGGGCTGTCCGGACTGGAGCCATGGGCGCCGGCTTTCCTCGAGCCCCTGGTGGGCTTTGCCATCTCCCCCGAGGTGATTCTGTTTGTCTTTCTGCCCACGCTGATTTTCGAGTCGGCACTCCATCTCGAGGTGCGCGAGCTGCGGCGCAACCTGCTGCCGGTGCTGACGCTGGCGGTCCCGGGCCTGCTGATCTCCACGGCGATTATCGGCTTCCTGGTGGCCGGGGTCACCGGCATTGACCTTGCCGCGGCGCTGTTGCTGGGGGCGATTCTCAGTGCCACGGATCCGGTGGCGGTGATTTCCCTGTTCAAGCAACTGGGCGCGCCGCGCCGCCTCACCATCCTGGTGGAGGGGGAAAGCCTGTTCAACGATGCCACGGCGATTGTCGCCTCGCAGATCCTGCTGGCCATCGCCGTGGCGGGCTATGTGTCAACCAACACGGTTGTCGCAGGCCTGGGCGACTTTGTATTCGTATTCTTCGGCGGCGCGGTGGTCGGCTGGGTGCTCGCGGTGGTGACCGGTTTCGTGCTGGGGCGGGTGGAGGAGGACGCCATGATCGAGATATCCCTGACCACCATCCTCGCCTATTTTTCCTTCCTGATTGCCGAGCACCTGCTGCACGTCAGTGGCGTCATGGCTACCGTGGCGGCCGCCCTGACCATCGGCAGCTGGGGGCGCTCCAAGATCTCCCACTCGGTTACCGAATACCTGGAGCATTTCTGGGAGTACCTGGCCTTTGTTGCCAACGCGCTGATCTTCCTGCTGGTGGGGCTGCAGATCAATGTGGCGGCCATCGCGGATGCCTGGTCCACACTGTTGTGGGTGATCGCTGCCATGCTGCTGGCGCGGGCGGTGGTGGTGTTCAGCCTGGTGCCGCTCGTCGGGCGCCTGCCGGGTGCCGAGCATATTGACCGGCGTTTCCAGGTGGTCATGTACTGGGGCGGCCTGCGCGGGGCCATTGCCCTGGCGATTGCCCTCAGTCTCGGTGATTTTGCCTATGCCGATACCTTCGTCGTGCTGGTCACGGGTGCGGTCCTGTTTACCCTGGTCGTACAGGGGCTCAGCATCGAAACCCTGATTCGCTGGTTGGGCCTGAACCGGCCGCCCCTGGCCGACCGCATCGCCGAGAGCGAGGCGCGCCTGAGTGCCCGGCGCACGGCGCTGGCCAGCCTGCCGCGCTTGCAGCAGGAGGGCGGTTTCTCGGCGCGGCGCACGGCACGCGTGGGCACGGCCCTGGAACTGGCAATCGAGGAAGCCGAGCAACAATTCGAGGACCAGCGCCGCCGGGAGCTGACCCGCGAGAGTGAATACAATCTGCTGCTTTTGAAGTGCTTCTCGGTGCAGAAGGCCCTCTACCATGAGATGTTCAGCCGCGGGCACCTGTCGGAGAAGACCTATCGCAACATGGTCTACGCGCTCAACGTGGAGGCGGACAGCCTGCGCTACCACGGCACCTTGCCCAGGATTCCACCGCGCTCGCGCTTCGAGCGCTGGTCGCGCAATACCTGGATGCGCCTGGTGCAGCGCCTGGGCATGGGCCTGCTGGACGACCACGCCGAGTCGATTCGCAGCCACTCGACGGCGCGCGATTACGAGCTGGCCTGGGCCGGCTATCACGGCTGCATGCGGGTACTGGCCACCATCGACCAGCTCTCGCGCCTCAGCGACGCACGGGGCGAGGTGGTGGCGGAGGTGAGTGCCCTGTTCCGGCGCTGGGCGCGGGGTGCCCGCAAGCGCATGGAACATGTGATGCAGGACTTCCCGGAGTTCCACCAGGCCAGCGAGCAGCGCCTGGCCGAGCGCATGATGCTGCACAGCCAGCGCGATTTTATCCTCGCCCAGCGGCGCAGCGGGTCTATTCCCAACAGTGTGGCCACGGGCCTGCTGCAGGAGCTGGACGAGGAAATCCGGCAGCGGCGGGGATACGACACCACGCGTTTCCGCATCGATCCCGTGGAGCTGCTGCGCAAAGTGCCCCTGTTCGAGCACGTGCCTGAAGCCGAGGTGCCGCGTATCCTGGCCTGCCTGAAGCAGCGCACGGTACCGGCGCGCCAGGACCTGATTCGCGAGGGTGACTACGACGATTCGCTCTACCTGATCGCCCGCGGCCAGGTGCGGGTACTGCGGCGCAATGCGCAGGGCGACGAGGAGGAGGTTGCGGTGCTGGCTGCCGGCGACTTCGTGGGGGAGAGCGGCTTCCTCACGGGCGCCGCGCGCAGCGCCACCTGCCGCGCCCTGACCCCCTGTGCGATTTACGAGCTCAAGCGCCGCGATCTGGAGCGTTTCCGCCGTAGCTGCCCGGAACTTCACGCAGCCTTGCAGGCGGCCCGTGCACAGCGGGGGGAAGCATGAGCGTTGCGCCGCGACAGCGGTCTGCGGCAGCATAGGGCTTTTGTGCCCAGGGAAGACTCAACCATGGCGACGGATTTGCAACGTGCACCCTATACCACCCTGCGGACCCAGTGCCCGCCGGCCTGGATCGACGTCAACCAGCACATGAACGCCACGCATTACACGCTGGTGGTCTACGACGCCCACGTCGCCTTGACCGATATCCTCGGCCTGGGTGACGACTATGTGGCGCAGACGGGATGCGGCAAGGTGGTGCTGGAGAGCCACCTGGTCTACGAGCGGGAGGTGGGTCTGGGCGACGAGCTCGAGGTGCGTTCCTGGCTGCTGGCAGTGGATGCCAAGCGCCTGCATTTCTTTCACGAACTGTATAATCTGAGTCGTGACTGCCGCGCGGCGATTGCCGAGCAGGTGGACATGCATGTGGACCTGGGCGCCCGGCGCTCCGCGCCCTTTCCCGACTGGAAGCTGCGCCAGCTGCAGGATGTGGTGCGCCAGATGCTGTCGCAGCCCTACCCGGAGGGTGTCGGCAGTCGCCTGCGCCCGCCGGTGAATGACTGGCTGCAGACCACACAATCCTGATTGCCCAATAGCGAGGCGGCAGCATGCAGTACTGGCTTTCCATCACCACCATCCCGGAGCAGGACCAGCTGCTGGACCTGGCGCGTCTCGCGGAATCCCTCGGCTTTGACGGCATTACCCTGGCCGACCATGTGCTGATGCCGACGCGCATCGAGAGCCGCTATCCCTACACCGAGGACGGCGAGGTCTGGTGGACACCGGAAACCCCCTGGCCCGACCCCTGGGTCACCCTGGCCAGCATGGGGGCGGTGACCTCGCGCCTGAAACTGGCCTCGAATATCTGCCTGGCGGCATTGCGCGACCCCGCGGTGCTGGCCAAGGCCGTCACCACCGCCGCGGTGCTGACCAACGAGCGGGTTGTGCTGGGGGCCGCGGTGGGCTGGCTGCGCGAGGAGTACGACCTGCTCGGCGTGCCCTTCGAGCAGCGCGGCCGCCGACTGGACGAACTGCTGGCGCTGTTCCATCTGTTCTGCAGCGGCAAGGCCTTTGCTCATGAGGGCGAGTTTTTCCGCTACCCCGAAGTGTTGATGAGCCCCGCGCCGAAACGGCCGGTACCGGTGTGGTGTGGCGGGGCGGCCCCGGCGGCCCTGCGTCGCGCTGCGCGACAGGACGGCTGGCTCGGTCTGCCCCTGGACCGCGCCAGTGCACCGCCGATGATCCAGACCTTGCGCGATGAGCGGAAGCGTGCCGGGCTGCCCCTGGACGATTTTGCCATCAACATCGCCCTGACCGAGGCCCACGAGCCGGCGACGATTCGCGAGCTGGAGGAGCAGGGGGTGACCGGGCTGATGATCATGGCGCCCTGGCTGCCCAATCCCTTTTTCACCGCCGACTGGTACGATCCGGAGGCAGACCCCGCGCGCTTCGAGACCAAGCGCGCGGCCCTGGAGCGTTTTGCCGAGCAGGTACTGAGCAGCGCTGGCCAGCCCTGAGCAGACGCTAGCGAATGGGCTCGAGCACCACCACCGGAATGCGCCGCTCGGTTGCCGCCTGGTACTTGGTGTAGGGCGCGTAGTAATTGACCATGATCTCCCACAGCTTCTCGCGCTCCTCGCCGACCGCATCCCGCGCCATGGCAGGGAAGCGGTCGGAAGCCACCTGTACCTCGACCCGGGGGTTGGCCTGCAGGTTCAGGTACCAGGCGGGGTGCGCGGGGGCACCGCCCTTGGAGGCGATCACGCAATAGTTGCCGTCGTTGGTGGGGCGGTAGATCAACGGCAGGGTGAGTGGCTCCCCCGACTTGCGGCCGGTGGTGGTCAACAACAGCGTGGTGAGCATGCCGCTGCCACCACCCAGCGAGGCATCCCAGAAGTGACCTTTTTCAGGGTCGCGGCGGTAGAGCTCGATATGCTCGCGAATCCAGTCGGGCATGGAGTCCGGTATTTTCTGTGCCATGGTCTTGCCTCCATTGAGGGGAAAGCGAATTTCAGTGTAAATGCAAACACGCTGTGTTTGTAGTCGCGACCTCAGCGCCATAGTCTGCTTCGACTGGGACCAGTCGGCGTGCAGGGAGGGGGTTGTGCTAGCGTTTCTCGGAGCGAAGCGAGTGAGGGCCGGCGCGGCAGGCGGTGCCCCCCGCGAAGCCTTTTCACCCGAGCAGGCTCTTCGGATGCGCCTCCCCCACTACCATCCCGACATGCCTTTCCTGGTCTCCTGGTCACAGAAGGCCGGTTGTACCTCAGTGCTGAAATGGTTCCTGTTTCACGCCGGGCTGCTCGAGGAGGCAGTGGCCTATTCCGACTCGGACCCCGGCATGGATATCCACAGCTATGAGATGCGGGTATTCAAGGCGGAGAAGGGCTATCGCCAGGGTGTTCAGCAGGCCCTGTATGTTGGCATGCCGGTGCTGAATTTCCTGCGCTGTCCCTTCCAGCGAACCTTCAGTGCCTATGTTCACCTGAGCAATCGCTTCTTTATCAACCTGGAGCGCAAAGGCATCACGTCGATGGGCTTGCGCACGCGGCAGCGGCTGCTTCGCTATGTCTATGAAGACGACGTCAGCGTCGAGTACCCGGTTTCCTTTCTCGACTATCTGGGCTGGCTGGAGGCGGAGGTCGATACGCTGGATGACCCCCATCACATGCCGCAGCACTCGGCAATCTACGCCTGCCCGACCATCGAGCACTACCGTCTGGAAGACTTCGACCGGGTGGTCGTCGAGATCGAACAGCGCTTCGGGCTGAAGCCCTCCCGCGGGCAAGCCCTGGGCAGTGGCCACCACCGTCCCAAGAGCCCGGTGGCGGACCGGGCGGCCCTGCGCCTGCTGGAGCGGGCGCTAACGCTCAATCCCTCGCCGCAGTTTCGCCTGCCCCGGGTCACCCGGGAGCTGCTGGCCGGCACCGAGTTCGAAGCGCGCATCCAGCGCCTGTATGCGCGGGACATCGCCCTTTACGACAGTCTCGGCTGAATGCCGGGATAGGCCATGGGGTCGCCTCGTGTTTATGGAATTTTTATGCGCTGGCCCCTGGAAAGTTATCGACTGTTTACGCGGCCTGCCCCCACACTATAGGTGACGTTGCGGGGGAGGGCGGCATGACGCTCTGGCGGCCAATCATTTTCATTTGCGGGCAGCTGCTGCTGGTCATGGCGCTGCTGATGGGGCTGGTGGCTGCCTTCTCCGTGCTGCGGGGGGACCCGGAAACCGGCGTCTTTTTCCGCTCTGCCCTGATCACCCTGGGTATCGGGCTGGCCATGCTGGCCTGGGGGCGCACACGACACTTTCACCTGGTGGCCAGGCAGCTGTACCTGTTGACCACCGCCGCCTGGCTGCTGATGTCACTGGCGGGTGCCCTGCCGCTGTTTTTCAGCCATTTCCAGTTGAGTTTTACCGACGCAGTTTTCGAGGCGGTGTCCGGGATCACCACGACCGGCTCCACGGTACTCTCCGGTATCGAGACCCTGGCGCCCAGTTTGCTGTTGTGGCGCTCGCTCCTGCAGTGGCTGGGGGGGCTGGGGGTGATCGGCATGGCGGTGTCGATCCTGCCCTACCTGCGCATCGGCGGCATGCGCCTGTTTCATACCGAATCCTCCGACTGGTCGGAAAAATCCATGCCGCGGATCCAGACCCTGGCGCGCCTGCTGCTGGTGACCTATCTCGCGATCACCCTGGCCTGCACGCTGGCCTACGCGACGGTGGGCATGGGCTGGTTTGACGCGGTGAATCACGCCATGACCACCGTGTCCACCGGCGGTTACGCCACCGACGACCGCTCCCTCGGTCGCTTCGACAGCCCGGTGCTGTGGGTTGCCAGCCTGTTCATGCTGGTCGGCGCGCTGCCCTTCACTGTGATTATCGGCTTTGCCCGGCGTCCCTCCCTGGCGATTCTCGACAACCAGCAGATTCGCGGGCTGCTGCTCATCGTGCTCAGCCTGACCCTGGTCCTGGCCCTGTACCTGGTGTGGCGCCTCGGCATGGAGCCGGGGGCGGCGGTGACCCAGGCGCTGTTCAACCTGGTTTCGGTGATTACCACCACCGGCTTCGCCTCTACCGACTACAGCCTGTGGGGGCCCTTCAGCGTGGCATTGTTTTTCTTTGTTACCTTTATCGGCGGTTGCTCCGGGTCGACCAGCGGCGGCATGAAAGTCTTCCGCTTCCAGCTCAGTGCGCTGTTTCTGCGTCAGCAGGTGCGCAAGCTGATTCACCCGCGGGGCATCTATGTGGCGCTTTACAATGGCCGTCCGCTGCCGGACGACATCATGCTTTCCGCGGTCGCTTTCTCTTTCCTGTTTTTTGTCTGCCTGGCCGCGGCGACACTCCTGCTGGCGTTGATGGGGCTGGACCTGGTTACCAGTCTCACCGCCGCGGCCACAGCGCTGACCAACGTCGGCCCGGGCCTGGGCGAGATTGTCGGCCCGGCGGGGAATTTCGCCTCCCTGCCGGCCCCCGCCAAGTGGCTGTTATGCTTCGCCATGTTGCTCGGCCGGCTCGAACTGTTGACCATCATGGTGCTGTTCTCGCGCACCTTCTGGAGAGGCTAGGATGAAGCACCCGCGCGCATTCTCCCGGGAAGACTGGCTGGCCCTGAGCCTGCCGTGGCTGGGTCCCCTGCTGGCGACCGGGCTTGGCATGTTGCTGCTGCCGGTAGTGCCGGTGGCGAACCTGGCGCTGGTCTACTTGGCCGGGGTGCTGGTCACCGCCGTTGCGACGCGCTGGCGCCCCGCGCTGCTGAGTGCCGTGCTCAGCTTTCTCGCCTACAACTTCTTTCTCACCGAGCCGCGCTGGTCTTTTGCCATGCGCCACGACGAGGATGTGCTCACGGCGGTGATGTTGGTGGTGGTGGCGGTGATAACCAGTCATCTGGCGGGGCGTCTGAAGGAGCAGGTGACGGCACTGCAGGCGGCGGAGGCCTGGAACAACCTGCAGATGGACTGCGCCAGGAATCTCTCCGCCTGTGTCGACCCGCCCTGCGTGGTCGACATACTCTGCCGGCATTTGCGCAGCGCCTTGGGCTGGCACGTGCGGGCGCTGGAGCTATCGGAGCTGGATGCCTCCGGGGTTCCGGTGGCCGAGCTTCAGCGCGGCGTTGTCTGGCGCGAGGATCGCGCCGGGGCGTCGGTATTGCTCGGCGATGACCGCGGCCGCCCGGTTGCCGGCCTGCGCGTTTCGGCGGCGCAGCCGGTGAGCGACTGGCACCGCGACCGGCTGGAGGTATTGACCCGGGTGGCCCGGCTTGCCTGGGGGCGTGTGCAGCTGGCGGAGTCCCTGCGCGAGGAAACCCTGGGCAAGGAACGGGAGCAGCTGCGCGCGGCGCTGCTCTCCTCGGTGTCCCACGATCTGCGCACGCCGCTGTCCAGCATGATCGGCTCGGTTTCCAGCCTGATCGACCTGGCGGATGCCCTGGGGCCCGAGCAGCGCCGGGAGCTGCTCGGCAATACCCTGAGCGAGGCGCGGCGCCTGGACCGCTACATTCAGAAACTGCTGGACATGACTCGCCTCGGTCACGGGGAGCTGACCCTGGACCGCGACTGGGTGGGCCTGGACGACATCGTCAGCGTGGTACTCCGTCGTTTGCAGCCCCTGATGGGCCAGGTCGAGATCAAGCTGGAACTGCCCGCGGACCTGCCGCTGCTCTACGTCCACCCGGCCCTGATCGAACAGGCCTTGTTCAACGTGCTGGAGAATGCCCTGCGCTTCTCGCCCGCCGAGGGTCGCATCTGGCTCAGCGCCGAGCGCGCCGGGGACAGCGTTGTCATCGACGTGCGGGACAGCGGCCCGGGCATACCCCCCGCCCAGCGCGAGCAGGTCTTCGACATGTTCCATACCTTCAGCCACGGCGATCAGTACGCGGCGGGCAGTGGCCTGGGCCTGGCGATCTGCCGCAGCATCCTGGCGGCCCACGGCGGCGCGGTCGAGGTGTTGGACCGCCCGCCGGGGCAGGGGGCGGTTCTGCGCATGACCCTGCCCCTGGTTCGCCCGCCGCGCGGGGAAAAGGAGGACGCGTGAGCCGGATTCTGGTGATCGATGACGAACCGCAGATTCGCCGCTTTTTATCCATTGGACTGGAATCCCAGGGCTACACGGTGGTGCTGGCCGAGGACGCCCGGGCGGGCCTGCAGGCGCTGGTGCTCGAGCAGCCGGATCTGGTGATCATGGATTTGGGGCTGCCGGATATGGACGGCCAGGCATTGTTGCTCGAGCTGCGGGCGATCTTTGCCGGCCCGGTCCTGATTCTGTCCGTGCGCAGCAACGAGCGGGAGAAGGTCTCCGCCCTGGACAACGGCGCCAACGATTATGTGGAGAAACCTTTCGGGGTGGCTGAATTGCTGGCACGGGTCAGAAGCCTGTTGCGGCACCTGGCCGGGCGTGAACCGGCGCTGGGTAATTACCACGATGGCTATCTGGCGGTGGACTTTCCCGGCCGGCGGGTGGCGGTGAACGGCACCGAGGTGCATCTCTCGCGCAAGGAGTTCGAGCTGTTGCGGCAGCTGATGGAGCATCCGGGGCGCATCGTCACCCAGCAGCAGCTGCTGGATGCCGTGTGGGGTCCCGGGCACCGCGAGGATACCCACTACCTGCGGGTGTTTATCGGCCGCCTGCGGGCCAAGCTGGGTGACCCGCCGACCGCGCCGCAATATATCCAGACCGAGACGGGTGTGGGTTACCGATTCCTGGGACAGGGGGACTGATCATGCGCATTGTGATTCTGGGTGCCGGACAGGTCGGCGGCTCCCTGGCGGAGTACCTGGTGGGGGAGGGCAACGACGTCACCGTGGTGGACTGCGACAACCCGCGCCTGCAGGCCTTGCAGGACAAGTTTGATCTGCGCGTGGTCTGTGGCCAGGCCTCGCATCCGCGGGTGCTGCGGCAGGCCGGTGTCGACGACGTCGACATGCTGGTGGCGGTGACCAGCAGTGACGAGATCAATATGGTCGCCTGCCAGGTCGCCCGCCGCCTGTTCCGCGTGCCCAAGACCATCGCCCGGGTGCGCGAGTCCGATTACCTGGCCCAGGAGGACGCCCTGTTCGGCCCCGAGGGCTTTCCGGTGGATGTGCTGATCAGCCCGGAGGCCCTGGTCACCCGGCGGCTGGAGCACCTGTTGACCTATGCCGGCGCCCTGCAGGTACTGGATTTCGCCCAGGGCCGGGTGCAACTGGTGGCAGTGCGCGCAGGCTATGGCGGCGCCCTGGTGGGCCGCGAAATCGCCGAGCAGCGGCGCCTGGCGCCCGGGCGCGATGCCCGGGTGGTGGCGATTTTCCGCCGCGACCGCGCGCTGATGCCCCGGGGCGACACCGTGGTGGAGGAGGGCGACGAGGTTTTCTTTATCAGCAGCCGCCAGGATTCCCGGGAGATCATGCACTTGATGCGGCCCCAGGATCGACCCTACCGGCGGGTGATGATCGCCGGTGGCGGCAATATCGGCGCGCGCCTGGCGGGGGACATCCAGGCGCAGTTCCGGGTCAAGGTGGTGGAGTGCTCACTGCCCCGCTGCGAGGTGCTGTCCCAGCAGTTGCGGCAGACCACCGTGCTCCACGGCGAGGCCACCGATCCGGACTTGCTGACCGAGGAGGGCATCGCCGGTATCGACGCCTTTCTCGCGGTGACCAACGATGACGAGGCCAACATCATGGCCTCCATGCTGGCGGCCCGCCTCGGGGCGCGCACGGTGATCACCTTGATCAACAACCGCGTCTACGTGGATCTGATCCAGGGCGGCCCGATCGATATCGCCATCTCGCCCCAGCAGTCCACCATCGGCGCGCTGCTGACCTACGTGCGCCGGGGCGATGTGGTGGCAGTGCACGCCCTGCGCCGGGGCGCGGCGGAGGCGATCGAGGCGGTGGCCCACGGCGACCGCGACAGCTCGCGGGTGGTGGGGCGGCGTATTGGCGAGCTCGCCCTCCCGGCCGGCACTCTGCTGGGGGCGATCATTCGCGGGGAAGAGGTGATGGTGGCCCACGACGATGTGGAAATTGCCGCCGAAGACCACGTGATTCTGTTTGTCGCCGACAAGCGCGCGGTGAAGCAGGTGGAGAAGCTGTTCCAGGTCGGCCTGGGTTTCTTCTAGCGCAGTGCCAGCTCGCCCGGCGGCCTTCCGCCGGGGCGGGCTCAGCCCTGACGGTCGGGTTCCAGCACGGTGTCGGCGGCCTCGGCCAGCGTCTCGGGGTAGTCGAGGGTGTAGTGCAGGCCGCGGCTCTCCCGCCGCTGCTGGGCACAGCGGATCATCAGCTCCGCCACCATCGCCAGGTTGCGCAATTCCAGCAGGTCGTTGCTGACCTTGTAGTTGCTGTAGTACTCGGCGATTTCCCGCTGCAGCAGCTGGATCCGGTGTTCGGCCCGGGCCAGGCGCTTGTTGGTGCGCACGATGCCCACGTAGTCCCACATGAAGCGGCGCAGCTCGTCCCAGTTGTGGGAGATCACCACGTCCTCGTCGGAGTCGGTGACCTGGCTCTCGTCCCAGTCCGGCGCCGACCGTGGCGCCTGGGTCGCCTCGATTGTTGCCGCGATATCCTTCGCCGCCGACTCGGCGTAGACGATGCACTCGAGCAGGGAATTGCTGGCCATGCGGTTGGCACCGTGGAGGCCGGTGCAGGAGGTCTCGCCAATCACATACAGCCCCGCCACGTCGCTGCGCCCGGCGGTATCCACCACCACGCCGCCGCAGGTGTAGTGGGCGGCGGGCACCACCGGAATCGGCTCCGCGGCGATGTCGATGCCCAGCTCCCGGCAGCGGGCGCTGATGGTGGGGAAGTGTTCCTCGAGGAACTCCCGCGGCTTGTGGGAGATATCCAGGTACACGCAGTCCAGGCCCAGGCGCTTCATCTCGTGGTCGATGGCCCGGGCCACCACGTCCCGGGGCGCCAGTTCGGCGCGCTGGTCGAAACGCGGCATGAAGCGGGTGCCGTCCGGCAGGCGCAGCAGGCCACCCTCGCCGCGGATTGCCTCGGTGATCAGGAAGGACTTCGCCTTGGGGTGGTAGAGACAGGTAGGGTGGAACTGGTTGAATTCGAGGTTGGCCACGCGGCAGCCGGCGCGCCAGGCCATGGCGATGCCGTCGCCGCTGGCGCCGTCGGGGTTGCTGGTGTACAGGTAGGCCTTGCTGGCGCCGCCGGTGGCCAGCACCACCTTGCGCGCCTGGTAGAGGTCGACGCAATCGCGCTCGCGGTCGAGCAGGTAGGCGCCCTCGCAGCGCCCCTCGCGCACCACCAGGTCCACCGCCACCCGCTGGCTGAAGACCTCGATATTGTCCGCCTCCAGCACCCGCCGGGTGAGGACCTCGGAAATCGTCTGGCCGGTGTGGTCGGCGGCGTGGATGATGCGGCGGTGACTGTGCCCGCCCTCCATCGCCAGGTGGAAATGGCCGGGCTCCTCCGCCGAGGCGTCGAAATTGACCCCCTGTTCCACCAGCCACTCGACGCAGCGCCGGCTGTTGCGCACGGTGAACTCGACCGCTTCACGCTGACAGAGACCGGCGCCGGCAATCAGCGTATCCTCCACGTGGGCGTCGACGGAGTCGGTGGCGTCGAGTACCGCCGCCATGCCGCCCTGGGCCCAGTAGGTGGAGCCCTCGTTGAGGTCGCCCTTGCAGACCAGGGCGATGCGCAGGTGGCGGGGGAGACGCAGGGCCACGCTAAGACCGGCAGCGCCGCTGCCGATGACCAGAACATCGTGTTGGAAAAGCCGGCTCGACATGATTTCGGTGCTTGCTGCCTGTATGTTGTCAAATATATTATGCAGCTCAATAACTTACGAATCGAGCCATCGGGGTCGCGAGTATAAACGAGGTGGCGGTCAGGAAGGAAATCGGGGATTGCGGAACTTTTGCGGCAGAAAAATTTCATACAGGCGGCGCGATGCTAAGGCAGCGCATGCCGGCGCAGTGCTGCGCCCGGCCAGGGAGGGGAGGGGAGCATGACGGCCGCGCCGACGGACCAGCAGCTGGTCGCCAAGGTACAGAAGGGCGACTCGCGGGCCTTTGACATGCTGGTACTGAAATACCAGCACCGTATTTTTGGACTCATCGGTCGCTATATTCACGACCCGGACGAAGTGCAGGATGTCGCACAGGAAGCGTTTATCAAGGCGTATCGGGCGCTACCCAAGTTTCGCGGTGACAGCGCCTTCTACACCTGGCTCTACCGGATTGCCATCAATACGGCCAAGAATCACCTGGTCTCCCGCTCCCGCCGCCCGCCGGGCTCGGACGTGGAGATCGCCGACGCCGAGCACTACGAAGGTGCCGGCGCACTGCGGGAAATCGAGACTCCGGAAAACGCTCTCTTCGGTGATGAACTCAAGACCGTGGTGGAGCGGGCATTACACGATTTGCCCGATGATTTGCGAACAGCGGTAACTTTGCGTGAATTTGATGGTCTCAGCTACGAGGACATCGCGGAGGTCATGGATTGCCCCGTCGGCACCGTGCGTTCGCGGATCTTTCGGGCCCGAGAGGCCATCGACAAGCAGGTCAGGCTGCAACTGGACGGCGAGTCCTGAAGCCTGTCGAGTCACAACCCACTCGCGCGGCGGCGCGGAGGACAGCAACAATGACGGAACAACTGCGTGAATCCCTGTCGGCTCTCATGGACGATGAGGCCAACGAACTGGAACTGGAACGCGTATTGTCGCGAATCGGGCAGGACAGTGAATTGCGCGGAACCTGGGTGCGCTACCAGGCCGTGCGCGCCGCGACCAGCGGCCAGGGCGCAGCGTCGATGGAGTGGGATATTTCCGGCCGGGTGATGGCCAGTATCGGCGAGCAGGAAAGTCCTGCCACCGCCGCGCGCTGGCAGCGCATGCTGCGCCCCCTGGGCGGCTTCGCCGTCGCGGCCTCGGTGGCGGCGGTGGTCGTGGTCGGTGGCCAGCAGTGGTCGCAGACACAGGCGCCGGTGGAAGTGGCCAGCCAGTCCGCGGCGGCGCCGGCGCTCGGTTTTGTGAACACCCTCGGCGGTGCACCGGTCCAGGCGAGCCTGGGCAGTGGCAGCGGCGCCGAGCTTGAACTGACACCGGCAGTTCGCACCGCCTACCACGAGCTGGCCCGGCAGCGCATGCTGATGTACAGCCAGCAGCACGCCGAGCAGGCCGCCCTGAATACCCCCCAGGGCCTGATCCCCTACGCCCGGGTTCCCCGCATCGAGGAATGAGGTCACGCGTGAAAGCGGCGATCGGCGCACTCGCAGTACTCTGGTTCTCGCTGGCGGCCCCGGCACACTCGGCCCCGGCCGACTGCCCTGCAGCGGACACGGAGGCCCTGGGCTGGCTGGAGCGCATGTCCCGCAGCCACCAGGAACTCTCCTATCGCGGCGTCGTGACCCTGCAGCGGGGCGATGATTTGCAGGTGTTGCGGGTGGTGCACAATGTGCGCGAGGGACGCACCGAGGAGCATCTCACCCGCCTCACCGGCCAGGACGCCCGGGTGACCCGCGCCCATCCCCAGGATTGCCTGCACCCCGGCCACACCCTGCTGCGCACCGCCGACGGCACCGAGGTCAATATCTGCCATCTGGCGCGCCACTATCGCTTCCAGGTCGAGGACGGCGAGCGTGTCGCCGGTCGCAGTACGGTGCGGGTCAGCGCCCTGCCGCGCGACATGTATCGCTATGCCCACATTTTCGAGCTGGACCGGGACACCGGCCTGTTGTTGCGTTCGCTCATCCTCGCCCGCGATGAGCGCGTGCTGGAGCGGGTGCAGTTTGCCGAGCTGAGCATCGGTGATGCCCCGGACACGGGTGGCGCGGCTGCCGTGGAGCACCGGGCCGATCACCCCCATCCCGACCAGGGGCCATCGGCCGAGACCGTCGGGCTGCCCTGGCAGCCAGGCTGGTTGCCGGAAGGGTTTACCCGCACTGACAGCGCCGCGGCGACTCACCCCCGGCGTACCTTCACCGATGGCCTGGTGGTGTTTTCCGTGTTCCTGGAGCCGTTGCGCGAGGGGATCCGCCCCGGTGAGGGGCTGGTGCGGGAGGGCAGTACTGCCTCCTACACCCGCGGCCTGGTACTGGCGGAGCGGCCGGTGCTGGTCACAGTGATTGGCGAAGTGCCGGTGAATACCGCGCGCATGGTCGCCGACGGCGTACGGCTGGAGCCCTGAATGCTGACCGAAACCGGACGTGTAGTGGCCGTGGACGATGACGGCCTGTGGGTTGAAACCGTGCGACGCAGCACCTGCAATGCCTGCGGTGTGCGCCAGGGCTGCGGCCACGGCCTGCTGGAGCGGGTGCGCGAGGGGCAGCGGGGCCTGATCCGGGTGCTGCCCGGCGAGGCCGGGCCCGGCGACTGCCGTATCGACGACCAGGTGCGCATCAGCATCCCGGAAAGTCTGTTGCTGCGCGCGTCTCTGCTGCTCTACCTGTTGCCCCTGGCGACCCTGCTTGCCGGCGCCGCGCTGGGGGCCGCACTGGCCCCCGCAGCCAGCAGCGACCCGGCGGCCATGGCCGGCGCTGCCCTCGGACTGTGCCTGGGCCTGGCGGTGGTGCGCTGGCACGCCTGGCGCCACCGCGACAATCCCGAGATGCAACCGGTCCTGCTGGCCGTGCTGCCCCGCGGCGAGCCCGCGGCCCCGGACCCCGCCGCTGTGCTGGCGCGCAGCGCTTCCTGACGACACATTTTTTCGCAAGTGGATGGTGATATGACAATCAAGATGCCCATGCCCCTGTTGTTCCTGTGCGCGCTGCTGCTGATGGCGCCGGCACTCGAGGCACGCAACCTCCCCGAGTTCCGCGATGTGGTGGAGCAGGGTTCACCGGCCGTGGTCAAGATCATGGTGCAGTCCAGCGGCGGCCGGGCGAGCAATGCGCCGCCCTTCGATTCCGAGGAGATTCCCGAGTACCTGCGGCGCTTCTTCGAGTACCGCGGTGCGCCGCCGCAGCCGCGGGCGCGGATGTCCATGGGCTCCGGCTTCATCATCAGTGACGACGGCTATATCGTGACCAACAACCACGTGGTGGAAGGTGCCGACGCCGTGGTCGTGCGCATGATCGATCGCCGGGAGTTCGACGCCGAAGTGATCGGCACCGACCCCCGCTCCGACCTGGCCCTGCTGCGCATCGACGCCGAGGACCTGCCCTTCCTTGAGCTGGAGCCCGACGACACGCTCCGCGTGGGGGAATGGGTGCTGGCCATCGGCTCGCCCTTCGGGCTCGATTACTCGGTGACCGCGGGCATCGTCAGTGCCATGGGCCGCAGTCTGCCCACCGAGCAGGGCGAGAACTACGTCCCCTTCATCCAGACCGACGTCGCCATCAACCCCGGCAACTCCGGCGGCCCGCTGTTCAATCTCGACGGCGAGGTTGTGGGGGTGAATTCCCAGATCTTCACCCGCAGTGGCGGCTCCATCGGCCTGTCCTTCGCCATTCCCGCGTCGGTGGTGCGCAATGTGGTGGAGCAGCTGCGCGAGGACGGCAAGGTGGTGCGGGGCTGGCTCGGCGTGACCATCCAGGATGTCGACCGGACCCTGGCCGAGTCCTTCGGGCTGGATCGTCCCCAGGGCGCCCTGGTGTCCCAGGTGGCGCCGGACAGCCCCGCCGGCAAGGCGGGCCTGGAGCCGGGTGACGTCATTCTCACCTTCGACGGCAAGGAGATCGACTCCTCCGCGGACCTGCCCCATGTGGTGGGTCTGATTGCCCCGGGCGAGACCGTGCCGGTGGAGCTGATCCGCGAGCGCAAGCGGCGCACCCTCAAGGTCGAGGTCGGCGGGCTGGATGCCGACGACAGCTTCGCTCTGCTCAATGACCGCGGCCAGGCCAGTGACGGCAACCGGCTGGGTCTGTCCGTGGAGACCGCGCCGCCGGAGGCCCTGCAGCGCTTCGGCATCAGCGGTGGCGTGGTGGTGCGTCAGGTGGCCCCCGATTCGGTGGCCGCGGAGTCCGGTATTGTCGCCGGTGACGTGATTACCCTGCTGGGCTCGACTCCGACCAAGGACGTCGACAGCTTCCAGCGTGCCGTGGGTGAACTGAAGGCCGGCGAGTCAGTACCGGTGCGGCTGATCCGCCGCGGCAACCCGATGTTTATCGGCCTCAAGCTGCCGCAATAGGCGGCGTTCCTCTGCCGGGCGCCCCCGCACGGGGGTGCATGGCAGCGGCGGGGGAATCAGGGTACAATCCCGCGTCCTTTCGCCGGGCTCACCCCCGGCGCCAACCCCTGACTTCGAGCCGAGCCTGTTTGCGTGAGCGACCTCAGCCATATCCGCAATTTTTCCATTATTGCCCACATCGACCACGGCAAGTCCACCCTGGCCGACCGCTTCATCCAGTACTGCGGGGGGCTGAGCGACCGCGAGATGGCCGAGCAGGTGCTCGACTCGATGGATATCGAGCGCGAGCGCGGCATCACCATCAAGGCCCAGAGCGTGACCCTCGACTACACCGCCCGCGACGGCAAGGTGTACCAGCTCAATTTCATTGACACCCCGGGGCACGTGGACTTCTCCTATGAAGTGTCACGCTCCCTGTCTGCCTGCGAGGGCGCCCTGCTGGTGGTGGACGCCGGCCAGGGGGTCGAGGCGCAGTCGGTGGCCAACTGCTATACCGCCATCGAGCAGGGCCTGGAGGTTCTGCCCATCCTCAACAAGATGGACCTGCCCCAGGCGGACCCGGACAAGGTGCGCGCCGAGATCGAGGACATCATCGGTATCGATGCCACCACGGCCTGCCTGGTCAGTGCCAAGACCGGCCTCGGCATCGAGGATGCCCTGGAATACCTGGTGGAAAACATTCCACCCCCCGAGGGCGACCGCGACGCCCCCCTGCAGGCCCTGATCATCGACTCCTGGTTCGACAACTACCTGGGCGTGGTTTCCCTGGTGCGGGTCAAGCAGGGGCAGCTGCGCAAGCGCGACAAGATCATTCCCAAGTCCACCGGCAAGGCCCACCAGGTCGACGCCGTGGGCATCTTCACCCCCAAGCGGCTGGAGACCGGTGTCCTGCGCGCCGGCGAAGTGGGCTTCGTGGTCGCCGGCATCAAGGACATCCAGGGGGCCCCGGTGGGGGATACCCTGGTCAATGCCCAGCAGCCGGATGTGCCGGCCCTGCCTGGCTTCAAGAAGGTCAAGCCCCAGGTCTATGCTGGCATCTTCACCATCTCCACCGATGACTACGAGGATTTCCGCGAGGCCCTGGCCAAGCTGACCCTCAACGACGCCTCGCTGTTCTACGAGCCGGAAACCTCCGATGCCCTGGGCTTCGGGTTCCGCTGCGGCTTCCTCGGCATGCTGCACATGGAGATCATCCAGGAGCGCCTGGAGCGCGAGTACGACCTGGACCTGATCACCACGGCGCCCACCGTGGTCTACGAGATCGAAAAGAAAGACGGCGAGGTGGTCTACGTCGACAACCCCTCGCGGCTGCCGGAAACCGGCGAAATCGAGGAAATGCGCGAGCCGATCGCCCGCTGCAGCATCCTGGTCCCCCAGGACTACCTGGGCAATGTGATTACCCTCTGTTCGGAAAAGCGCGGCAACCAGATCGACATGCAGTTCCTCGGCACCCAGGTGTCGGTGGTCTACGACATTCCCCTGGCCGAGGTGGTGCTGGACTTCTTCGACCGCATCAAGTCGGTCAGCCGGGGCTACGCCTCCCTCGACTACAGCTTCGACCGCTTCGAGCCCGCCCAGCTGGCGCGCCTGGATGTCCTGATCAACGGCGAGCGCGTCGACGCCCTGGCGGTGATCGTGCACCGCGATCAGATCCAGCACCGCGGCCGGGTGCTGACCGACAAGATGAAGGAGCTGATCCCGCGGCAGATGTTCGACGTCGCGATCCAGGCGGCGGTTGGCGGCAAGGTGGTCGCCCGTACCACGGTCAAGGCACTGCGCAAGAACGTGACCGCCAAGTGCTACGGCGGTGACGCCACGCGCAAGAAAAAACTGCTGGAGAAACAAAAAGCCGGCAAGAAGCGCATGAAACAGGTCGGCTCGGTGGAAATTCCCCAGTCCGCCTTTCTTGCTGTCCTCAAGGTGGATTAAAGCCCATGGCAATCGACTTTCCCCTGGTTCTGGTCATCCTGGTATTCGGCAGTGGCCTGATCTGGCTGTTCGACGCGCTGGTCCTGGCGCCCAAGCGCCGGCTGGTAGAGCGGGACCTGCAGGCCCAGTGGCCCGCCTGGGAACGCGAGGGGAGTGTCGACCAGCAGCGCTACCGCGAGGCTGTCGAGAGCCGCGCGGCCGAGCCCACGCTGGTGGAGTATTCGCGATCTTTCTTCCCGGTGCTGTTCGTGGTCTTCGTGCTGCGTTCCTTCCTGGTGGAGCCCTTTCAGATCCCGTCCTCGTCCATGGTGCCGACCCTGGAGGTGGGCGACTACATCCTGGTCAACAAGTTCACCTATGGCATCCGCCTGCCGGTGGTGCGCACCAAGGTACTGGACCTCGGCGAACCGGAGCGGGGCGACGTGATGGTGTTTTTCCCGCCGCACATGAACGACACCTACTACATCAAGCGGGTCATCGGCATTCCCGGGGACACCGTCAGCTATCGCAACAAGCGGCTCTTCGTCAACGGCGAGGCCCTGCCGATCGAGCCCCTGGCCGTGGTGCCCGAGGGCCGCTCGCGCTACCAGGTGGCCCTGGAGACCCTGGGCGACGAGCCGCACCTGGCCCAGGTCGACCTGAGCCGCTCCGGGCGCGACTTCACCGTGGTGGTGGAGCCGGGCCACTACTTCATGATGGGCGACAACCGCGACAACAGCAGTGACAGCCGGGTCTGGGGACTGGTGCCGGAAAAGGATATAGTAGGCAAGGCCTTCGCCATCTGGATGCACTGGGAGTCCCTGTTCAGCCTGCCCAGTTTCAGCCGCGTGGGCCTGATTAAATAACCCAGCGGAGAGCCCTGCCAATGCAAATGCGACAGCGTCAGGGGGGTATGTCCCTCCCCGGTATGCTGACCATCGCGGTGATGGTCGGTTTTTTCGTCATGGCCGGTATTCGCATGGCGCCGAGTTACTTTGAATACATGGCGGTGCGCGATGTGGTCGAGCGCGTGGCCCAGGAGCACGATCCCGCCACTGAGACCATTGCCGATATCCGTCGCCGGATATCCAATCTCTTCAACACCAACCAGATCTATGGCCTCAAACCGGGGGATATCGAGATCTACCGCGAGGACGGGCAGACCTGGATCGACGCCCGCTACGAGGCGCGCATCCCCCTGGTGGCCAATATCGATGCGGTGATCAGTTTCGATGACCTGCTGGTAGAGGCGGGGGAGCGGCGGGCCCGCTAGCCAATGGACGACCTGCAAGCACTTGAGCGCCGCCTGGGCTACCCGTTCCGGGATCGGGAGCTGCTGTCTCTGGCCCTGCGCCACCGCAGTGTGGCGGGGGGCAACAACGAGCGCCTGGAATTCCTCGGCGACTCCGTGCTCAACCACGTCATTGCCGAGTTCCTGTACCAGCGCTTTCCCCGCGCCCGGGAGGGCCAGCTCAGCCGGCTGCGCGCCAGCCTGGTGAAGGGCGAAACCCTGGCCGAGCTGGGTCGCGAGCTGGGGCTGGGGGAGTACATGGTGCTCGGGCCCGGCGAGCGCAAGAGCGGGGGGCATCGCCGCGGTTCCATTCTCGCGGACGCGGTGGAGGCCATTGCCGGCGCGATCCTGCTCGACAGCGACATTGAACGCTGCCGCGAGTGCCTGTTGCGCTGGTTTGGCGATCGCCTCGAGAATCTGCCCCCCGAGGCGGCGGAGAAGGATGCCAAGACGCGCCTGCAGGAATGGCTGCAGGGGCGGGGCAAGGGCCTGCCCGACTATACCCTGCTGGGCGTGCAGGGGGCGGATCACCGCCAGCAGTTCCGGGTCGTCTGCCGCCTCGCGGATCTGGACATGACTTTCGAGGGGCAGGACAGCAGTCGGCGACGGGCGGAGCAACGCGCGGCGGCGGCGGCACTGGAGGCACTGGATGGCTGAGATGGCTGAGATGGAACACACCACGCGCTGCGGCTATGTGGCGCTGGTGGGGCGCCCCAATGTGGGCAAGTCGACCCTGCTCAACCACCTGTTGGGGCAGAAGATCAGCATTACCTCGCGCAAGCCGCAGACCACCCGTCACCAGGTCCTGGGCATCAAGTCCGAGGGCGACTGCCAGGTGGTCTTCGTGGATACCCCTGGCCTGCACCGGGACGAGCCCCGGGCCATTAACCGCTACATGAACCGCGCCGCCGCCAGCGCCATCCGCGATGTCGACCTGGTGGTCATGGTGGCCGACCGCACCGCCTGGACCGAGGAAGATGAGTGGGTGCTGCAGCAGGTGCAGCGCAGCGAGTTGCCGGCGATCCTGGTGCTGAACAAGGTCGACCTTCTGGCCGAGAAGGGGCAACTGCTGCCGCATCTGCAGGCCCTGCAGGAGAAGGGCGACTTCCAGGCCATCATTCCCCTGTCCGCCCTGCGTGGGCAGAACCTGCAGGCGCTGGAGGATGAGATCGCCGGGCGCTTGCCCGAGGCGCCGTTCTTCTTCCCCGAGGAGCAGATTACCGATCGCAGCCAGCGCTTCCTGGCGGCGGAAATCGTGCGCGAGAAGATCATGCGTCAGCTCGGCGACGAACTGCCCTACGCGACCACCGTCGAGATCGAGGACTTCGCCGTGGACGGGGACATGCTGCATATCCACGCCCTGATCCTGGTCGAGCGCAGTGGGCAGAAGCGCATCATTATCGGCGACAAGGGCAGCCGCCTGAAGGCGATTGGCAGCGAGGCTCGCCGCGACATGGAGCGCCTGTTCGACAGCCGTGTCATGCTCAACCTCTGGGTGAAGGTCAAAAGCGGCTGGTCGGATGATGACCGCGCCCTGCGCAGCCTCGGCTACGACGACCGCTGAACGGGCCTGCGGGGTGCGCGTCCAGCTGCAACCGTCCTGGCTACTGCACAGCCGCCCCTACCGCGACAGCAGTCTGCTGCTGGATGTTTTCACCGCCGACTGCGGCCGCCTGGGCCTGGTCGCCCGCGGGGTGCACCGGCGCAGCCGCGGCGGCAGTCTGGGCGCCCATCTGCAGCCCTTCCGCCCCCTCCTGCTCAGCTTCAGCGGCCGCGGTGAACTGCAGCAGCTCACCGCCGTGGAAGCGCCGGGGGCCGCCCTCGGTCTGGCCGGCGAGCGTCTGTTCAGCGGTCTCTACCTCAACGAATTGCTGGTGCGCCTGCTGCAGCGCCAGGATCCCCACCCGGAGCTGTTTGCCGGCTACGGGCTGACCCTCGAGGCGCTGGCGGAGGAGGGCGAGGTCGCTCCCCACCTGCGCGCCTTCGAGAGCCAGCTACTGGATACCCTGGGCTATCACCTGCAGCCGGATATCGATGCCAGCAGCGGTGAGACGGTGCAGGCGGATCGCTGCTACCACTTCGACCCCGAGAGCGGTCTGTGGCCCGCGGGTGTGGCGCAACCGGGGGGCGCGCCGGTCTACCCGGGGCATCACCTCTTGGCGATGGCCCGCGGGGATTACCGCGGGGAGGTGGCCCGCAGCGCCAAGGGCCTGCTGCGCCAGGCCCTCGCAGTGCACCTGGGGGATCGCCCCCTGCGCAGCCGTGAGCTGTTTCGCGCGCGATTGACCGGGGAGGGGCGGGGATGATTGCCGTGGGCACGGATATTCTCGAGCTGGCGCGGATCGAGGCGGTGCTTGACCGCCAGGGGGAGCGCTTCGCCCGCCGCATTCTCACCGAGGGCGAGTTTGCCGACTACCTGGCCAGTGGCCAGCCGGCGCGTCTGCTGGCGCGGCGCTTCGCCGCCAAGGAGGCGGTGGCCAAGGCGCTGGGGACCGGTATCGGCCGCGGAGTCAGCTGGCAGGATATCCACATCGCCCACGACGCCGCGGGGGCCCCCCGGGTAGAGCTGGATGGCGGTGCGCGAGCGGTGCTGCAGGCGCGGGGTGGGCGGGCGGTGCTGATCAGCATCTCCGACGAGCGGCGCTACAGCGTGGCCTTCGCGGCTCTGGTCTAGAGCATCACCCGGCTGGCTGCGCGGCGCGCGCTGTGTGGCCGCCGCAGCGGGGGCATGCCCCGGGGCGGGAAAGTCGATATACTGCCCCGGTTTTCAGCGGTGATTTATCATGCCCGAGTATCCCACCATAGAAGCCTGCATCGGCAACACCCCGCTGGTGCGTCTGCAGCGCATGCCCGGCGAGACCAGCAACACCCTGCTGGCCAAGCTCGAGGGCAACAATCCCGCCGGTTCGGTCAAGGACCGGCCGGCCCTGAGCATGATCAGCGAGGCCGAGGCCCGCGGGGATATCCGCCCCGGGGATACCCTGATCGAAGCCACCAGCGGCAACACCGGCATTGCCCTGGCGATGGCGGCGGCCATTCGCGGCTACCACCTCAAGCTGATCATGCCCTCGCACATGAGCGAGGAGCGCAAGCAGGCGATGTCCGCCTACGGCGCCGAGCTGATCGAGGTCAGCCAGGACGCCGGCATGGAGGGCGCCCGGGACCTGGCCCTGCAGATGCAGGCCGACGGTGTCGGCCGGGTGCTCGACCAGTTCGGTAACCCGGACAATCCCCTGGCCCACTACCGCGGCACCGGGCCGGAAATCTGGCGGCAGACCGCCGGCAGCGTGACCCACTTCATCAGCTCCATGGGCACCACCGGCACCATCATGGGGGTCTCCGCCTATCTCAAGGAGCAGAATCCGGATATCCAGATCATCGGCCTGCAGCCACTGGAGGGCTCCTCCATCCCCGGCATTCGCCGCTGGCCGGCCGCCTACCTGCCGAAGATCTTCGACGCTGCCCGGGTGGACCGTGTGATGGACATTTCCCAGGCGGAGTCGGAGCAGACCATGCGTCGGCTGGCGCGGGAGGAGGGGATCTTCTGCGGGGTGTCTTCCGGGGGCGCGATCGCCGCGGCCCTGCGTCTGTCCGCCGAAGTCAGTGACGCGGTGATCGTGGCGATTGTCTGTGACCGCGGCGATCGCTATCTGTCCACGGGCGTGTTCGCCGGCTCCTGAGGTTCGGGTTTTGGTACGAGTACGCGACCAGGCACATCTGTCCGCCAGTGGGGAAATCGACCTGCAGCGCTGGCTGGGGCAGCTGCCGCTGGTCCTGGACGAGGCTGACCGACAGCGCCTGATGCAGGCCTGTACCGAGGCCCGTGCCGCCTGCGCCCGTCCGGGGCAGGACCAGCCGGACTGGGCGCGGGAATCCAACTGCTACCTGTCGGGCCTGGACATCGCCCAGATCCTGGCCGAGCTGCATGTGGGGGTCGATTGCCTGATTGCCGGCCTGCTCTATCGCACGGTGCGCGAGGGGCGCCTGAGCCTGGACGAGATCGAGGCGGGTTTTGGCCTCGAGGTGCGGCGCCTGCTCAAGGGCGTGCTGCGCATGGCCGCCATCAGTGACCTGCGCACCCAGACCGACGCCGCGGTACTCGGCCAGGCCCACGGTCAGAAGGACAATATCCGCAAGATGCTGGTGGCCCTGGTGGACGATGTCCGCGTGGCCCTGATCAAACTGGCGGAGCGCACCTGCGCCATTCGCGCGGTCAAGCATGACGACGAGCGCCGCTGGCCGGTGGCGCGGGAAGTCTTCGATGTCTATGCGCCCCTGGCCCACCGTCTGGGCATCGGCCACCTGAAGTGGGAGCTGGAGGACCTGTCCTTCCGCTATATCTATCCCGATGCCTACAAGCGCATCGCCCGCCTGCTCGACGGCAAGCGTCTGGAGCGCGACCGCTTCATCGCCCGGGTGACCGGTGAGTTGACCCGGGTGCTCACCGACGCCGGCCTCAGTTTCCAGATCAACGGCCGCGCCAAGCACATCTACAGCATCTGGCGGAAGATGCAGCGCAAGGGCATCGGTTTTTCCCAAGTCTACGACATTCGCGCCGTGCGCATCCTGGTGCCGGAAGTGAAGGACTGCTACGCCACCCTGGGCCTGGTGCACGGCCTGTGGCGCAACATTCCCAATGAGTTTGACGACTACATCGCCAACCCCAAGGACAACGGCTACCGTTCCCTGCACACTGCGGTCATCGGCCCCGAGGGCAAGATCCTGGAAGTGCAGATCCGCACCATGGCCATGCACGAGGAGGCCGAGCTCGGGGTCTGCGCCCACTGGCGCTACAAGGGCTCCGACGCCGAGGGGCGCTCCGCCAGCAGCTACGAGGAAAAGATCGCCTGGCTGCGGCAGGTGCTGGACTGGCACGAGGAGACCGGCGACGCCGGCGACGTGGCCGAGCAGTTCAGTGCGGACCAGGCCCAGGACCGGGTCTACGTGTTCACCCCCCAGGGGGACGTGGTCAACCTGGCCCAGGGTGCGACACCCCTGGATTTCGCCTATCACGTGCACACCGAGGTCGGCCACCGCTGCCGCGGCGCCAAGGTCAACGGCGTGATTGTGCCCCTGACCTACACCCTGAAGACCGGCGAGCGGGTGGAGATTCTCACCAGCAAGCAGGCCGCACCGCGCCGTGACTGGCTGCAGGCCAGCCTCGGTTACCTGAAGACCTCCCGGGCCCGGGCCAAGGTACAGCACTGGTTCCGCGCCCAGGCGCGGGAGGACAACGTCGACGCCGGCCGCCACCTGCTGGAGCGCGAGTTCCGCCGCCTGGCCCTGACCAGTGTCGACTACCGCCGGGTGGCGGAAAAGGTGCACATGCCCAGCGTCGATGACATGTATGCGGCGGTGGGGGCCGGGGACCTGTCCTCCGCCTCGGTGATGACCGCGGCGCAGTCCCTGGTGGAGAAACGCACCGAGCGCCCGCTGCAGGTGGCGCGCCCCTCCTCGGCGCAGAAATCCCCCGGGCAGATCCGGGTGCAGGGGGTGGGCAATCTGCTCACCCACATGGCCGGCTGCTGCAAACCGGTGCCCGGGGACGCCATTACCGGCTTCATTACCCAGGGCCGCGGTGTCAGCATTCACCGCAGCGACTGCGCGCGCCTGATCCAGCTGCAGGAGAAGGCTCGCGAGCGCATCATCGCGGTGGACTGGGGCGAGTCCCCCCGGGACAACTACGAGGTGGATGTGGCCATCGAGGCCTACGACCGCCAGGGCCTGCTGCGCGACATCACTGCGCTGTTCGCCAATGCCCGCCTGAACGTGCTGGCGATCAATACCGCCACCAACAAGAAACAGCATACGGCCACCATGCGCCTGACCGTGGAAGTGCCCGACCTGGGTGCCCTGTCGCGGCTGCTGGAGCGTATCGACCGTCTGAGCAACGTGATTTCCGTGGCCCGTGTCTCGAAATAGGAGCCCGCAATGACCGCACCCCGCTACGACGTCGGCGATCTGCTGCGCGTGATGCAGCGCCTGCGCGACCCCGACAGCGGCTGCCCCTGGGACCTGCGCCAGGATTTTCGCTCCATCGTGCCCTCCACCCTGGAGGAGTGCTACGAACTGGCCGAGGCGATCGAGCAGGGGGACTTCCCGCACGTCGCCGAAGAGCTGGGTGATGTGCTGTTCCAGGTCGTGTTCTACGCCCGGCTGGGAGAAGAGGAGGGCCTGTTTTCCTTCGATACCGTGGTGGAGACCCTGGTGGAAAAGCTGCTGCGCCGCCATCCCCACGTTTTCGCCGCTGGCGAGATCGAGGGCATCGTCAACGCGAGCACCGACGAGGCGGCGGTCAAGGCCAGCTGGGAGGCGATCAAGCGCGAGGAGCGCGCGGCCCGCGCCCATCACGGTGTGCTGGATGACGTGCCGGTGGCACTGCCGGCGCTGCCGCGAGCGCAGAAACTGCAGAAGCGCGCCGCCCAGGTGGGTTTTGACTGGCCGCAGCCCTCAGCCGTGGTGGACAAACTGCAGGAGGAGCTGGACGAGCTGCGTGCCGCGCTGGCGGCGGACTCCCGGGACGCGGTGGCGGAGGAGATGGGCGACGTCCTGTTTACCTGTGTCAACCTGGCCCGCCACCTGGGCCTGGACGCCGAGACCAGCCTCCGCCACGCATCACAGAAGTTCGAGCGCCGTTTCCGCGCCATGGAACAGGCGGCCGATGCCGCGGGGCAGGGCGACCTGGCGGCACTGACCGCCGGGGAGTTGGAGACGCTCTGGCAGGCGGCCAAGCGCGGCGAGTTGCGCTGAGCGGGCTGCCTGTGTAAGGTTAGCGCCCTTTTTTGGCAATCCTGGGGGCGTTGTGCCGTTTTCGCGGTGCCGGGCGCGGCCCAGATTCGAGGATAAACCTGCATGCGATTGATACTCTTGGGCGCTCCCGGCGCCGGCAAGGGCACCCAGGCCCAGTTCATTACCGAAGCCTTTGGCATCCCGCAAATCTCCACCGGGGACATGCTCCGGGCCGCCGTCAAGGCGCAGACCGAGCTGGGCAAGCAGGCCAAGGAAGTGATGGACGCCGGTGGCCTGGTTTCCGACGAGATTATCATCGGCCTGGTCAAGGAACGCATCGCCCAGCCGGACTGCCAGGACGGCTTTCTCTTCGACGGCTTTCCGCGCACCATTCCCCAGGCCCAGGCCATGGTCGACGCCGGTGTGAACATCGACCACGTGGTGGAGATTGACGTCGACGACGAGGAAATCGTCAAGCGCATGAGCGGCCGCCGCGTGCACCCGGGCTCCGGCCGTGTCTACCACGTCGAGCACAATCCGCCGAAGACGCCGGGTCAGGACGACGTCACCGGTGAGCCGCTGGTACAACGCGACGACGATCGCGAGGAAACCGTGCGCAAGCGCCTGGACATCTACCAGTCACAGACCCGTCCCCTGGTGGATTTCTACCGCAACATGCAGGGCGACAATGCCCCGACCTACCACCGCGTCGCCGGTGTCGGCAGCGTCGACGACATCCGCCAGCGGGTGATGGCAGCCCTGCGCCCCTGATTCACTGGGCCCCGGCCATTGCGCCGGGGGTGTCGCGCCTTGTGCCCGCCGGTCCGGATGACCGGGCGGGTCAGTCTCGGGCCCGGGATGATCGGGCCGACAGCGTGTTCCAGTTCGCGAAGGTGTCTTCCGCGTCCGCAAAGGCCACCGGGGCACAGGCCAGGGTGGCATACCAATGGCGCACCGCGCGTCCCCCCTCCGCCAGAAAGTCCGCCAGTGTGGCCAGTGCCTGCGTGCGCAGCAACGCGTGCAGATAATGCGGCTGTGCGCCGACCACGGCATAGCTGACCTGCAGGCTCGGGTCTCGCTGCAGCGGGCGGGCCAGAGCCTGCCCGAAGTCGGCGGGCAGGCGGGGCGTATCGCAGGGGCTTAGCAGCAACAGCCCCGGATGGCTCTGCCAGGGAAAGCTGGCCAGCCCGGCGAGGGGGCCGGCGAAGTCCGGCAGGCTATCCTGCAGCAGGGCATCGGCATGGGCGGCATAGCGCGCCCGGTTGCGGTTGCAGCTGATGAACAGCTGCCCCACCTGCGGCCGCAGGCGGCGCGCGACACTGGCCACCAGGGGCGTGCCGTCGGGGCCGGGCAGCAGGCCCTTGTCGGCACCGCCCACCCGGCGCCCGGCGCCCCCTGCCAGTATCAGTCCCCAGTCGATGTCCGCCGCGCGCATTTCAGTCTCTCCAGTGCTTGTGGGATAATGCGCGAGTCTCGCGGGGCCGTCCACCGACGGCCCCTTTCTGTCCAGTCACCGAGTTTCTGCCATGCCCACCCTGTTGGCCATTGATGCATCCACCGAGGCCTGCTCGGCCGCGCTGTACCGCGACGGCGAGGTCGAGGCCCGCTGGGAGCACGCGCCGCGCCGACACAATCAGCGGCTGCTGGCGATGCTCGCAGATCTGCTCCCCGATGGCCCGCGGGGCGTGGACGCGGTTGCCTGGGCCTGTGGTCCCGGGTCTTTTACCGGTCTGCGCATTGCCGCCAGTGCGGTGCAGGGTATCTGTTTCGCACTCGACTGTCCGGCGCTGCCGGTGTCGACGCTGGCCGGGCAGGTGCAGACCGCCCTGCGCCAGGGCCTGCTGGTCGAGGGTGAATCGGTATTCAGTTGCCTGGATGCGCAGATCAATGAGCTGTACTGGGCCAGCTACCGTGTCCAGCAGGGCATGGCGGTCCCCCTGACCGAGGCCGCGGTATGCCGGCCAGAGGCACTGCAGGTGCCGGGTGACGTGCCGCCGGTGGCCATCGGCAGCGGTCTGGTTTACCTGGAGCGCCTGCCCGCGGCAGTGCAGGCGCGTTTTGCCTCCCGGCATGCCGAGTTGCTGCCGGATGCCCGCGACCTGCTGCCCCTGGCCCTGGCCGACTGGGAGGCCGGCCGCCTGCAGGCGGCAGAGGCGGTCTGCCCGGTCTATGTGCGCGACGAGATCGGCTGGAAAAAGCTTTCCGAGCAGGGGCCCGCGGCGTGATCGAGACCTGGCAGGCACTGTGTCTCGCACTGTTGCAGGGGCTCACCGAGTTCCTGCCCATTTCCAGCTCGGCGCACCTGGTGTTTCCCTCCCTGCTGCTGGGCTGGCCCGACCAGGGACTTGCCTTCGACGTCGCCGTGCACGTGGGTACGCTGCTGGCGGTCGTGCTCTATTACCGCCGCGACCTGCTGGCGATGGCCGGCGGCTGCCTGCGCGCTGCGGCCCAGCGACACGCCAACGACGAGGCGCGCCTGGTCCTCTGGCTGGCGCTTGCGACACTGCCTGCGGTGGTGGTGGGCTTCCTGGGCAAGGATCTTATCGAGAACCACCTGCGCAGCCTGCCGGTGATTGCGACGACCACCCTGGTCTTTGGGCTCTTGCTGGGGCTGGCGGAATGGCGCGCCCGACGCGCCTCTGCCGCAGCGGACGCTTCCGGGGCCGGTGGTGGCGCGAGCCGCTGGCGCCCGCTGAGTCTCGGTGTGGCGCTGCTGGTGGGTCTGGCCCAGGCGCTGGCGCCGGTGCCGGGGGTATCCCGCTCCGGCGTGACCCTGACCGCGGGGCTGTTGCTGGGGCTGTCCCGCCAGGCCGCGGCGCGGCTCAGCTTCCTGCTGTCGATTCCGGTCATTGCCGGAGCCGGTCTGCTCAAAGTCCTCGACCTGATCGAGGCGGGCGACGCAGTGAACTGGGCTCAGCTGGCCCTGGCCAGCCTCACTGCGGGCCTGGTGGCCTATGCCTGTATTGCCGCGTTCCTGCGCCTGCTGGATCGCGTTGGCCTGATGCCCTTCGTCTGGTATCGCGTGGTCCTGGCCGCGCTGTTGTATGGTGTTTGGCTCAGCCTGTGAGCCGGAGGAGTCTGCGCACATGAGCGAATCCGAATTCAACCGGGGCCTGCTGGCCTTCCTGGCCGAGGCGACGACGCCTTTCCACGCGGTGGCGGCGATGTGTCGCCGGCTGGAGCAGGCGGGCTTCGAGCGCCTGCAGGAGAATGCCCCCTGGGACCTGGCGTCCGGTGGCCGCTACTACCTGACCCGCAATGACAGCTCCGTGATCGCCTTCGTCCACGGTCGCAGCGCGTCGCCGGCGGCGGGGCTGCGCATGGTCGGTGCCCATACCGACAGCCCCTGCCTGATGGTCAAGCCGAACCCGGTCAAGCTGCGCCAGGGCTATTACCAGTTGGGTGTGGAGGTCTACGGCGGGGCGCTGCTCAACCCCTGGTTCGACCGCGACCTGTCTCTGGCGGGGCGGATCAGTTACGCCGACAGCGCGGGGCGCCTGCGCACGGCACTGGTGGACTTCCGTCGCCCCCTCGCGGTGATTCCCAGCCTGGCCATCCACCTCGACCGCGAGGCCAACCAGTCCCGCAGCGTCAACCCGCAGACCGACATTCCGCCGGTGCTGGCGCTGCACGACGCCAGCGATCCGCCGGACTTCCGCGCCCTGCTGCGGGAGCAGCTGTTGCGGGAGCAGCCCGGCTGTGACGTGAGCGCGGTGCTGGACTACGAGCTGGGTTTCTACGACACCCAGCCACCGGCGCTGGTGGGCCTGCAGGAGGACTTCATTGCCTCGGCGCGCCTGGACAACCTGCTGAGTTGCTACACCGGTCTCCAGGCCCTGCTGCAGGCCGGTGGCGAGGAGAGCTGCCTGCTGGTCTGCAACGATCACGAAGAGGTGGGCAGCCTGTCCACCTCGGGTGCCCAGGGGCCTTTCCTGAGTGCCACCCTACGGCGACTGGCAGGGGATGACACGGCGCTTGCTGCCCTGGTGGAAGGTTCGATGATGATTTCCGCCGACAACGCCCACGGTATCCACCCGAATTACGCCGACCGCCACGACGACAACCACGGCCCGCGCCTGAACGCGGGGCCGGTGATCAAGATCAATGCCAACCAGCGCTACGCCACCAATGCCGAGACAGCGGGGCTGTACCGCCTGCTGGCGGAGCAGGAATCGGTGCCGGTACAGAGCTTCGTGGTCCGCACCGACCTGGGTTGTGGCAGCACCATCGGCCCGATTACCGCCGGGGGGACCGGCGTGCGCACCCTGGATATCGGCGTCCCGACCTTCGCCATGCACTCCATCCGCGAGCTGGCGGGGCGGCGCGACGCCCACGACCTGAGCCGGGTGCTGGCGCGTTTCTTCAACCACCCGGGCGCGCTGTTCCCGGCGTGAGCGGTCGCGCACTGCTGCTCTCCGCCTACGCGGCCCGCAGCCACCACTACTGGGCCCGTTCGCTGCAGCAGATGCTGCCGGAGTGGCAGTGGCGCGTGCTGGAACTGCCGCCCCGGCACTTCAGCTGGCGGGTGCGCGGCAATCCGCTCTATTGGGCCCTTGAGCAGCGCGAGCAGCTCGTCGCCGGCCACGACCTGCTGGTGGCCACCTCCATGGTGGACCTGGCCACCCTGCGCGGGCTGGTGCCCGGACTCGCGGCACTGCCGACCCTCCTGTATTTCCACGAGAACCAGTTTGCCTACCCGGCCAGCCCGCGCCAGCACAGTCTGCTGGAAGCGCAGGTGGTCAGTCTCTACAGTGCCCTGGCGGCCGACCAGCTGGCCTTCAACAGCGCCTGGAACCGGGACTCCTTCCTGCAGGGCTGTGCTGCCCTGCTGCGCAAGCTGCCCGACTTCGTGCCGGATGGTGTGGTGGACACACTGGCCCGCCGCAGCCGGGTGCTGCCGGTGCCGATCGCGGCGCCTGTGGAGGGCGAGCGGTCCTGGTGGCCCGGCGTCCGGCGAAGGCGTTCCGGCGAGAGCCCCCTGCGCCTGCTCTGGCTGGGGCGGCTGGAATACGACAAGGGGCTCGAGGGGCTGCTGGCGGTGATGGACGCCTTGGCCGCGGACGGACCGGCGCTGGAGCTGGCGGTGGTGGGGCAGGAGTTCCGTGAAGTGCCCGCGGCACTGGATGCCCTGAAGGCACGCCATAGCCAGGTGCTGGTCCACTGCGGCAACCTGCCCCGTCGGGAGGATTACCTGGGCCTCCTGCGCGGGGCCGACGTGGTGCTCTCCACCGCCCTGCACGAGTTCCAGGGCCTGGCCCTGCAGGAGGCGGTGGCGAGGGGCTGCCAGCCGGTGGTGCCGGCGCGCCTGGTCTATCCCCAGCTCTACCCCAAGGACTGCTGTTATCCGGTCTACCCGGACGACCCCCGTCGCGAGGCCGAAGCCGCCGCGGGGCGGATTCGCCAACTTGCCGGGCAGCTGCCGGTCGCCGCCCTGGACATGTCCGGTGTCTTCCCCGGCGCCCTGGCGCCGCGCTACCGTGAGGCGATCCGCGACTGCGCCTTGGTCGCCCGGGCGTAGACACGGGCGGTGCCCGCAGGTAGTCACTCGCGGTGCCCGCACATAGCCACTGGCGGTGATAGCCGCTAGAATCTCCGGCTTTGTCGTTTTGGAGTCCAGGGCCGCATGAGCAAGCAACGCATCCTCACGGGTATCACCACCACGGGAACCCCGCACCTCGGCAACTTTGTCGGTGCCATCCGCCCGGCCATCGCCGCCTCCCGGGACGACAGCGTGGAGTCCTTCTTCTTCCTCGCCGACTACCACGCCCTGATCAAGTGCCACGACCCGGCGCAGGTGCGTCAGTCGAGCAAGGAAATCGCCGCCACCTGGCTGGCCCTGGGCCTGGACACCAGCCGCGCGGTGTTCTATCGCCAGTCGGATATCCCCGAGATCACCGAACTGACCTGGATTCTCACCTGCAACGCCGCCAAGGGCCTGATGAACCGCGCCCATGCCTACAAGGCCGCGGTGCAGGCCAACGAGGAGGCGGGGGAAGACCCCGACTACGGTGTCACCATGGGCCTGTTCAGCTACCCGGTGCTGATGGCGGCGGACATCCTCATGTTTCGGGCCGACAGCGTGCCGGTCGGCCGCGACCAGATACAGCACGTGGAAATGGCCCGGGACATTGCCCAGCGCGTCAACCACCACTTCGCGCCGCTGTTTACCCTGCCGGAGGCCGTGGTCGACGACAACGTGGCGGTATTGCAGGGCCTCGACGGCCGCAAGATGAGCAAGAGCTACGGCAACACCATCCCGCTGTTCCTGCCGGAAAAGCAGCTGCGCAAGGCGATCAACAAGATCAAGACCAACCTGCTGGAGCCGGGGGAGCCCAAGGACCCGGAGGACTCCACCGTGTTCCAGATCTGGGCCGCCTTCGCCGACGCTGCGGAAACCGCGCGCATGCGCCGGGAGTTCGAGGCGGGCATCGCCTGGGGCGAGGCCAAGAAACAGCTGTTCGAATTGATCAATGCCCAGCTGGCGCCCGCCCGCGAGGAGTACGAACGCTTGCTGGCCGACCCCGGCTACATCGAGCAGGTGCTCAAGGCCGGCGCCGCGCGCGCCCGGGAAACCAGCGTGCCGCTGCTGGCGCAGGTCCGCGAGGCCGTGGGTATCTCACGCATGGGCTGACGACAAACTCAGCCCTGTCCCCAGCGGTAGCGCAGTTCGACAAACAGGCTGCGCGGATGACCGACGAAGTAGCGGTACTGGCCAAAGCCCACGTCGGCGCGCTCGGCGTAATCCTCATCCAGCAGGTTGGTCAGGCGCAGCGTGGCGTCCAGGTCGGGGGCCAGGGCGGTCTGTACTCGCAGGTTGAGCAGGCTGTGGCCCTCGTACTCGAACTGGTTTTCCGGGTCCAGGTAGTACTCGTCCATGTAGACCCACTCCAGCTCCACCACACCCGGGCGGCCGTAGAAGGGGCGCAGGTCGCGGCCGAGGCGGGCGCTGCCGTAGAGGCGCGGGGCAGTATCGATGTCGTTGCCGTCGATGTTGCCGCCGACCCCCAGGGGTCGGGCGTTGTTGGCGTAGCGGTGGCGGGCGCTGGTGAGGTCAATACCGGCGTACCAGGGGCCCTCGCCGCGGTAGTCGAGGCTCAGCTCCAGACCCAGGTGGTCGGTGCTGGCGCCGGAGACGTTGCGGCGCTCGGTGTCCTGGAAGATCACGTCGTCTTTTTCCATGTAATACACGGAGGCGCTGTAGCGCAGGACGCCCTCGAGGCTGCCGCGCAGGCCCAGCTCCAGGTTGTCGATGACTTCGGAGTCGAGGTCGGCCACTGACTGACCCTGCTGCAGGCGGTAGAGCTCGCTGGTGTCCGGGGCGCGGAAGCCGCGGGCGGCGCGGGCGAAGGCAGTGTGACTCTCACCCAGCAGACGGCTGATACCGACGTTGACCGACCAGTCGGTGAAGGTGTCGTCGCGGTCGGCGACCCGGAAGAAGCGGCAGGCGGTGGCCTCGGGGCCACACACGGCGCCGGCTTCGCCGCGATTGTCGTAGTCGTAGCGGGTGTGCTCCAGGCGCAGGCCGCTGTCGAGGGTCCAGCGCTCGTCGATGGCGTAGCGCAACTGGCCCCAGGCGGCGCTCTGCAGGGCGTCGATCTGGTAGTCGTAGTGCACGCCCTGGGGCTGGTTGGCGCTGAAGGGTTGGTCCTGTACCTCGGTGAGCCAGCCGTCGGTGTAGTCGAAATCCAGTCCGCCGGACCAGGTCACCTGGCCCTCGTCCTGGTGCAGGGCCAGGCGCAGGCCGAGGGAGTCGTGGCCGTTGCGCTCGGTGGATTTCCAGGGCAGGAAGTGCTGCAGGAACTCCATCTGGTTGCGGCGCACATAGGGGGTGACCGTCAGGCGCCGGCCCTGGTCCAGCTCGCGGCTGGCTTCGCTGTAGGCGCGCAGGGACCAGGTGTCCCGGTAGGCCTCGGGGTTGGGATTCTTGCGCCGGGCGCGACTGTCCTTGTAGACCTCGAAGCCCTGTACATAGCCGCCGGTCTCCTGTTGCAGCTGGGTGAGTTCCAGGGCGTTGGTGAAGGACCAGAGGGCACCGCTGTAGTCGTGGCGCAGGGTCAGTTTTTGCTGATCGTAGCCCGCCGCATCCTGGTAGCCGCCGTCTGTGGTGGCGTTGAGGCGCAGACTGATGCCGTGGTCCCCGTGCACGTCGTTGTACTGGTAGCGGCCGCGGTAGTAGTCCCAGGGGCCGGCTTCCAGTGCCAGCTGCTGGCCGGCACCGGCGCTGGGCGCAGTGGTGAGCACGTTGATGACGCCGTGCATGGCGCTCGAGCCCCAGGCGGCGCTGGCTGGCCCCTTGATGACTTCGATGCGCCCGGCCTGCTCGATGTTGGCGTCGAACAGCTGGTTGACGTTGCAAAAGCCCGGGGCGCGCAGGCTGATGCCGTCCCAGGCGGTGAAAAAGGAGCCGCAGCCGCCGGCTCCGGTCAGCACCGGGGAGCGCAGGGCAATCAGGCTTTCCTGGCCGTTGCCGCGGCTGATCCAGGCGCCGGGTACCTGTTGCATGATCTCGTTGACGTGGGTGTGCCCGATCAGGTCGATGGCGCTTTCATCCACGGCGGAGAAGGACAGCGGCAGCCGCGTGGCGTCCTCGCTGATGCGCTTGGCGCTGACCAGAACCTGTTCGAGTTCGACCTCAGCCAGGGTGAGTGGGGCAGCGGCCAGCAGCAGGCTGCCGGCCAGAATTTTCTTGCTGAACATGGTCATTATCCTGCGGCGATGATATTCGGATTGTCGCGGGGGGAGTCGTCGGTGTCGCGGTTCTGCACCGCCTGTGCGATGCGCTGGAAGGGGACGCGCAGCATTTCCCTGACGTCTTCACTGGCGTCGATTTCCTCTAGGGCGCGCTCCATGCACCACAGCCACTGGGCGGTCACCTTGGGGCCGATGTGGTAGGGGGCGTGGGGTTCGGTCAGGCAGACCCCGCCGTGCTTCTCCGCATAGCGGGGCGGGCCGCCCATCCAGCCCACCAGGTAGTCGGTAAGCCGGTCGGTAATGTCGCTCAGGTCGCGGCCGTGCATAGCGCGCAGCTCGCGCGCTTCCGGTGCCCGGTCCATGATGCCGTAGAAGGTCTCGCAGAGCCGGCGAATACCGTCTTCGCCGAGGATCTCGTAGGGAGTTTGCGGGCGGGACATGACTGTCGCTCCGGGTTGTTGCAGGGGCGCATAGTGTACCTGTCCGGGCGCGGAATTGCCCGCCCGGTGGTTGCCATGTCAGACCCCTGGAGCTCCCGTGCGGCGGCTTACATCAGGTCGGTCATGGAGATGCCGAAGCCGATGCGGGTGACGCTGCGATCGTAGTCGATCAGGCTTTCGCCGTAGCCGTTGTAGAGCTGAATATAGCCCTTGAAACGCTCGTTCAGGGGAAAGGTCCACTCCACCTCGACGGCGCCGCGGCTCTCGCTGCGCAGGTTGTTGCGCAGGCGCAGGGCGAACTCGTGTTCGCGCCATTTCCAGATACCGGTGACGTCGCCATAACCCAGGTAGTCGTCGATGTCCGGGTTGTCGTCGTCGGCTTCCCGTTCGGGTACCCGGTACCAGGCGCGGAGCTGCAGGGACATGCGCCGACGCTCGAACACGGCGCTGCCAATGACCCGGTTCCAGCTGCGCGACAGCTCGCCACCCTGGCCGTTGGACTGGTGGTTGAAGCCGATACCCAGCAGGGTGTTGGTGTAGCCGCCGATGCGCCAGTCGTTGTCGAAGGTCATGAAGACCTCCGGCTGGTAGTTGGTTTCCCGGAAGGGGGAGGAGGTGTTGTAGACCTGCCACCAGTTTTCCTGGGTATAGGCCACCCAGAGGTGCGAGCCGGGGCTGAAGACCTCGTGCCAGAGCAGGGTCTTCAGGCTGACCTGGAACTTGGCCTCGATATCGTCCATTGCGCTGTCGCTTTCCTGCAGCGCCCAGGCCTCGCGGTTCGGGTTGCTGTTCCAGGTGACCGGCAGCAGGTAATTGCGCTCGTGGGGCGTGATCACCCAGGCCAGCTGGGTGATTTCCGACTCCGCCGCCAGCCGCTGGCCGAGCATCAGCTCCTCGGTGGCCAGGTTCAGCGGCAGCACCTCCTCGGTCAGGCTGTCGCGTGCCACTGTCTCGTCATTCTCCGCGCCGGCTGCTTCCCCGGCGCCCGCCGCGCGCCGGGCCAGCTGGTCGTAGCAGGCGAGGCGCAGCCGGTCCTGTTCGATCGCCGCGCACTCCCCCAGGCCCTCGGCACTCCAGGCCGGGAGAGGTGCGAGGCAGGGCAGCAGGAGCAGGGCGAGGGGGGGGACAAATGGGCGCATGATTTCGAATGCCTCGCGAGCCGGTACAGGTGACTGGGAATCCCGGTGCCTGGAGGGCCCCGGCTTTGCTATCATGCCGGCTTTTCCGCCCGGTGGCCACCAAGGCCCTGCGTCCCGGGCCGCACAGGAGCTGGCAATGACTCTCGCAAACAAGGTTCTCGCGGTGAATACCGACCTGCCGATTCGCACCGACCAGCCGGTGCACAGCGGCAAGGTGCGCTCGGTCTACTGGCTGACCGCCGAGGACAGCCGCCGGCTGATTGCCGAGCGCGGCTATGCCGCAGCCCCCGATGCGCCGCTGGCGATCATGGTGATCTCCGACCGCATCTCCGCCTTCGAGTGCATCTGGCACGGCGAGGGCGGCCTGCAGGGCATACCCGGCAAGGGGGCCGCCCTGAATGCCATCTCCAACCACTGGTTTCGCCTGTTTCGCGAGCGCGGCCTGGCGGACAGTCACATCCTGGAAATTCCCCATCCCCTGGTCTGGGTGGTGCAGAAGGCGCGCCCGGTGATGATCGAGGCGATTGCGCGGCAGTACATCACCGGCTCCATGTGGCGCGCCTACAGCAAGGGCGAGCGGGAATTCTGTGGTATCCAACTGCCCGATGGCCTGCAGCGGGACCAGAAATTGCCCGAGCTGCTGATCACGCCGTCGACCAAGGGCGTGCTCAAGGGCATCCCCGGAGTGCCGGAGCAGGACGATGTGAATGTCAGCCGCGAGGACTTGCGCGCGCATCCGGCGGCTTTCCGCTTCCGCGATGCGGCTGACGTCGATCGTTACGAGACCCTGCTGAAGGAAGGCTTTGCGGTGATCAGCGAGGAACTGGCGAAGCTGGACCAGATCTTTGTCGACACCAAGTTCGAGTTTGGCTACGTCACCGACGCGTCGGGGTGCGAGCAGCTGATCTACATGGACGAGGTGGGTACGCCGGATTCCTCGCGCATCTGGGATGGCCCGGCCTGGCGCGAGGGCCGCATTGTCGAGAACTCCAAGGAGGATTTTCGCCAGCGCCTGCTCAGCCATTTTCCGGACCCGGACATCCTGCTGAACAAGAACCGCATGGACGAGCGCAGCGCCCTGGCCCGGGACAATGCGCTGCCGCTGGAGATCATGCAGGCCGTCTCCGACACCTACATCGGTATTGCCGAGCGCATCACCGGTGGCCCCCTGCACCTGCCGGAGGACCCCCGCGACGAGATTGTCGGGATCCTCGGGAGTGAATTCGGCCTGGTGGATTGAGCCTGTCCATGCTGAGCGATCCGCTGTTCTGGCTGGTCAGCGTGCCGGCGGTGCTGCTCTACGGCATCGCCAAGGGCGGTTTTGGGGGCAGCATCGCCATCCTCTCGGTGCCGCTGATGTCCCTGGTCATGTCGCCGGCCCAGGCCGCCGCGATCCTGCTGCCGATCCTGGTGGTGATGGACGTGTTCGTGGTGAAAACCTACTGGGGGCATTTCGACCGTCGCGCCCTGCGCCTGTTGCTGCCCTGGGCGCTGCTGGGCATAGCGCTGGGCTGGCTCAGCGTGCGGGTGATGGACGACAATCTGCTGCGCGTGCTGATCGGCCTGATGTCCCTGGTCTTCGGGCTGCAGCAATTGCTGGGCTGGAAGTCCGCCGCCGGCAGCGAGCACCGGCGCGGCCCGGCCGGCTTCTTCGGCACCCTCGCCGGCTTCACCAGCTTCAGTATTCACGCCGGCGGCCCGCCGCTGACCATGTACCTGCTGCCCAAGGGGCTGCCGCCGTTGCTGTTCGCGGGCACCGCCGGCATTTTCTTCGCGGTGGTCAACGCGGTGAAACTGGTGCCCTATTACCTGCTGGGGCAGTTCAGTACGGAAAACCTGCGCTATGCCCTGGCCCTGGTGATACTGGCGCCAGTGGGAGTGCGCCTGGGGCACTTCCTGGTGCGGCACTCTTCCCCCAGCCTCTACTACGGGGTGATCAGCGTGTTCCTGGTGGTGCTGGGGCTGCGCCTGCTCTGGGTCGGCGGTGCGGGATTGCTGGCATCCTGAGGCGCTTCGCGGCAGGATAGAGGTTTTCGGCTGCGGCCCAGTTGCGCAGCACCTTTATGTATCCGGAGAGACAGCATGAAAGTGGTCAGGATCAATCCGCAGTTCGCCGTGGCCGACCAGGTCGCCCTCGAGGACATTCCCGCCATCGCCGAGGCGGGCTTCACGGTACTGGTCAACAACCGTCCCGACAACGAAGTACCCGGCCAGCCGAGCCATCAGGCCCTGGCCGAGGCAGCCGCGGCGCAGGGCCTCACCTACCGCCACTACCCGGTCACCGCGCAGACTTTTCCCGGTCCCGACCCGGAGAGCCTGGCCGAGGTTTTCGACCCCGGGGAAGGGGCGACCCTGGCCTTCTGTCGCTCGGGGACGCGCTCGGTGAATTTGTGGCTGAGCAGTCGCGACCCCGCCGTGCTGGCCGATGAAGCGGAGCAGGTGCGCCGGCTGGGCTATGACCTCTCCATGCTGGCGCTGGCCCTGCAGCGCCGCGGCTGAGTGCTGGCGGCAGCCTGTCGACAATCGCCTTGATCAACGGCCCCCTGGCCAAGGAGTTCCGCATGCGTCTATCCCCATCCAAGAGTCTCGCCCTGCTCGGTCTGCTGGCGACCCTGGGCACCCCGCTGTCCCAGGCTGCCCCCGCGGATCTGGAGGCGGCGATCGACCGCGACTACCAGTCCCACCTGGCCGCGCTGTTCGAACACTTCCACCGCAACCCGGAGCTGTCGGGTATGGAGGTACAGACCGCTGCCCGCCTGGCCAGTGAGCTGCGGGAGGCGGGTTTCGAGGTGACCGAGGGAGTCGGCGGCACCGGGCTGGTGGCGCTGTTGCGCAATGGCGCGGGTCCGGTGGTGATGATGCGCGCCGATATGGACGGCCTGCCGGTGCGCGAGGACAGTGGCCTCGACTACGCCTCGCGCGCCACCCAGGTCAACCGCGACGGCGAGGAAGTCCCGGTCATGCATGCCTGCGGTCACGACGTGCACATCACCAGTCTGGTGGGTACCGCGCGGCAGATGGCCGACCGCCGGGAGCAGTGGTCGGGCACCCTGATGCTGATTGCCCAGCCCGCCGAGGAAACCATCAGCGGGGCGCGCGCCATGATGGAAGACAATCTCTGGCAGCGCTTCGGCAAACCGGACTATGCCCTGGCCTTCCATGTGGCGGCGCAGCTGCCCGCCGGTCAACTTTCAGTGACCGAGGAATCGCCGTACTCCGGGTCGGACACCGTGGATATTATCGTCCACGGCGTGGGTGCCCACGGTGCCAGCCCCCACCAGGGGGTCGACCCGGTGGTGCTGGCCAGCCAGATCGTGCTGGCCCTGCAAACGGTGATTTCCCGGGAGAAGGCCCCGCGCGATGCCGGGGTGATTACCGTGGGCAGTTTCCACGCCGGCAGCAAGCACAACATCATCCCCGAGCGCGCGCATCTGCAGTTGACGGTGCGCAATGACGATGCCGAGGTACGCGAGCTGCTGATCGACGGTATCCGCCGGGTGGCGGAGAACATGGGGCGGGTTGCGGGGATGCCCGAGGACCGCCTGCCGGAGGTGATTGTCTCGCAGACGGAGACGGTGCCCCCCACGGTCAACGACGCACCCTTGTCCCGCGAGCTGCGCGGGGTCTGGAGCGAGCACTTCGGCTCCGGGGTGTTCATGGATGGCAAGCGCAAGGGCATGGGGGCGGAGGACTTCTCCTGGTTTACCACCGATCCCTATATTCCCAGCACCTATTTCGCGGTGGGCGGTACACCGATGGCCGAGGTCAGAGCCGCCGCGGAGGGCGGGGCGCCAGTGCCTTCCCATCACTCCCCGCAGTTCCGCGTGGCACCCGAGCCAGCGGTGACCCTGGGCGTGGAAGCCACGGTAGTGGCCCTGCTGCACCTGCTGCAGGCCGGTGAAGCGGACCGCGAACCGTGACTGCACAGGAACGGAAAGCGGTTCTCTGGGACTGGCCCACGCGCCTGTTCCACTGGGGCGTGGTGATCTGTCTGCCGCTGGCCTGGTGGACGGCGGAAGAGGGCCAGATGAATCGCCACAAGTGGCTGGGCTATACCGTGCTGGTGCTGGTGGTGTTCAGGATTTTCTGGGGCTTCCTGGGCAGCCGGCATTCGCGCTTTGCCGATTTTCTGCGCGGTCCGCGGACGGTGTGGGCCTGGCTGCGGGGGGCAGCCCCGGACGTTCCGGGCCACAATCCCCTCGGGGGCTGGTCGGTGCTGGTGTTGCTGGCACTCCTGCTGGCGCAATCCGTCAGCGGCCTGTTCAATACCGACGACCTGCTCTTTCGCGGGCCCTTCCACTACGCCGCCAGCACCGAGCTTCAGGGCTTCATGGGGGAGCTTCACGAGTGGGCCTTCGATGCCCTGCTGGTCATGATAGCCCTGCATCTGGCGGCGGTTGCCTGGCACCAGTGGGGGCGTGGGGAGCCCTTGATCCAGGCCATGCTGCGAGGCCGCAGTGAGGGCCGCAGTGGCCTGCAGGCGCCGGTTCCCGCCTGGCGTGCCCTGGTGCTGCTGGCTCTGGTGGGCGGCGCCCTGGCGACGGCCGTGGCCCTGGCACCGCAGCCGCCGCGATTGTGGTGAGCACCGGCCCATTGTTGCGGGCCGGTGGGAAGTGCCCTCGGCCTTGCAGCCTGCGCCCCCGGCGGTGCAGAGAGCGCCGTCAGACCAGAGAGGGCGGCCTCAGTAGAGGTAGTCCTTGGACTTGTAGTCGTCGTGGCAGGCCTTGCAGGCCTGGCCCACGGCGCCGATCTGCTGGGCAATCTGCTCGCGATCACCGCTGGCGGCCACGGCCGAGAGGCCGTCCACGGCATCGCGCATGTCCTGCAGCTTTGCCTCGAAATCGTTCAGGTTTTCCCAGATCTCCGGTTTCGCACGGGTGGTGCCCCGCTCGGAACCCTCGGCGAAGCCGCGCATCAGATTGAGGGAAGACACGGACTGCAGGTCGGCCGCGAACAGCTGCACCATCTCGTCGTTCCAGGGCATGTCGCCCTGTGCCATGGCGCCGAGGGGGCCGAAATTGGCGGCCAGCAAGGCAAAGTAGGACTGGCGGTAGGATTGCAGGGGCTCCTTCTCGTCCATATGGGCAGTGGCCAGGGGGGCCAGGGTCAGTGCGGTGACACACGCCAGGGTGCGGGTGGCCTTGCTTAACGCGGGCATGCAATCTCTCCTTGATGGGGTGGAGCACCATGGTAGCCACAGGCTCCGACGGCGCGCAAGCGCTTCTCTGCGGTGCCCGACGACCAACATGTTGAACTTTGCCGGGGCAAGGCGGCGTTCGCGCCGTCGGTGGTGCCCGGCCTGCGCTAACATTGCGCGGTTTGCACTACGAGGTACGCTATGAGCACGCAAGAGTGGGACTACAGTTTTGACGTCGTCGTGGTCGGCTCCGGTAACGGTGGCCTGACCGCTGCGCTGTGCAGCTATGAAATGGGAACGCGGGATGTGCTGGTGGTGGAGAAGTCCGATCTCTACGGCGGTACCAGCTCCATTTCCGGCGGCGGTGTCTGGATCCCCGGCAACCGCTATGCGCGGGCAGCGGGCGCCGAGGACTCGGTGGAGAAGGCCCGCACCTATCTGCGCCAGCTTATCACCGAGGAAGAAGTCCCCGAGTACCAGCTCAACGCCTTCCTGGAAAACGGCCCCAAGATGGTCGACTTTCTCCACGAGCGCACCCGGGTGCGCTACGTCACACTGGAACACTATCCCGACTACTACACCAATCTGGACGGCGCCATGGTCGGTCACCGCTCCATGGAGCCGGAGACCTTCCAGGCCAGTGAGCTGGGCGAGGAGTGGCGGCGACTGCGGCGTACCCACCCGATGATGCACCTGGGTGGCCTGATCGGTTTTACCCAGGTGGAAGCGGCCCTGCTGGTGGGGCAGCAGCCAGGCTGGTGGAAGACCGCGGCCAAGCTCGTGGCGGCCTACATGCTGGACATTCCCTGGCGCCTCAAGGACAAGTACCACCGCCGCCTGGCGACCGGCTGCGCCGGCGTGGCGCGGCTGCGTGCCTCGATGCTCGACCGGGACATCCCGCTGTGGCTGGAAACCCCGATGACCCGCATCATCGACGACAACGGCAAGGTGTTGGGTATCGAAGTGCGCCGGCGCGGCGAGACCCTGCGCATCCAGGCGCGCAAGGGCGTGGTGCTGGCCGCCGGCGGCTTCGAGCACAACCAGCAGATGCGCGAGCAGTACCTGCCCAAGCCCACGGATCACCGCTGGAGTGCCGGTACGCAGGACAATACCGGCGATGCGATCCTGGAAGGGCAGCGCCTGGGGGCGAAGATGCACCGCCTCGACGAGGCCTGGTGGTGCAATACCATCTCCGTGCCCGGCGAGACGATTCCGCGCCTGTCCATCATGGAGAAATCCTATCCCGGTTCGATCGTGGTCAACCCGGCCGGTGAGCGCTTCAGCAACGAGTCCCAGAACTACATGGCCTTCCAGCAGGAAACCTTCCGCAAGCACAGCGAGGAGTACCCCTGCCACCCGACCTGGCAGGTCTTCGATGCCAATTTCCGCGCACGTTACTTCGTGGGGCCCTTGTACAACAGCAAGTTCCGCCCGGACTGGGCCCTGCCCAAGCGTTTCGAGGAGGAGGGCTTCTTCGCCAAGGCGGACACCATCCCCGAGCTGGCGCGCAAGATCGGCGTCGACCCCGAGGGCCTCGCGGACACCGTATCGAAGATGAACGAGTACGCCCGCACCGGTGTCGACCCGGACTGTCACCGCGGGGACTCCGCCTACGACCGCTACTACGGCGATCCGCGCATCACGCCCAACCCCTGCCTGGCGCCGATCGACAAGCCGCCCTATTACGCGATGAAGGTGGATCCGGGTGATTTCGGGACCCAGGGCGGCATGGTCTGCAACGAAAATGCCCAGGTGCTGCGCGAGGACGGCGAGGTGATCCCCGGCCTGTATGCCATCGGTAACTGCAGCGCGCCGACCCTGCCCTGTTACCCGGGGCCCGGCTCAACCCTGGGTCCGGCCATGACCTTCGCCTACCAGGCCGCGAAAGCCATTACCGGCTACCGCGACTGAGCAAGCCCCGGGCTTCTGCCCTGGTCGAAGACGCCACTCAGGGGCGCAGTTCGGCCAGGGCCAGCACCAGCAGCGCCGCCGCGGCGCCCCAGGAACCCAGAACCCGCAACAGCACGCGCTGCCAGTGGCGACGGGTGCGCTCAGCCAAATCCCCCACCAGCAACAGACAGGCGAAGGCCCCGAGGCCGGTGCCCAGCAGCGCACCCAGTCGCTGCCCGCGGGTACCGCCATCGGGGCCCGAGTCGATGCCGATCATCAGACCCGCCGCCGCGCCCGCCAGGGTGTACAGGGCTGCGGCTGGCAGGCGCCACTGCAATGCCACCACCAGCCCGGCGCTAGCGCTGAGCAGGAGCAGGGGCAGTTCCAGCGGCCAGTACCAGTCGAATACCGCCAGTCCCAGGCCCAGTACGAGCCCGGGCAGAAAGCCCGCGTAGCCGCGCCGCATGGCTGTCATGCCGGCCTGACCCACCAACAAGCCCAGCATGACCAGGGCCAGCAGATGGGCGGGCACCATCAGCGGGTGCAGGAGGCCGCTGTAAAAGGCGCCGATACCCGCCACCGGGCCGTGGGCCATGGCGGGCAGGGGCGCAGCTGCCAGGCACGGCAGCCACAGGCGACCCGGATTCACAGTGCCTGAATCAGGAACAGCGTGCCGGCGGCGGCGATCACCCCGCCCAGGCCGCGCACCAGCTGGCGGCCGAGGTGGCTGGCGGTGAGCAAGCCAAAGGCGATACCTGCCAGGTGCAGCAGGCCGGTGCTGATGACAAAGCCGAGGCTGTAGGCGAGGTGGCTGGCGGCGTGGGGCAGTTCGGTGCCGTGGGCGTGGCCGTGGAAGATCGCGAACGCACCGACGATCATGCCCGCCAGCCACAGCGGCAGTCGCACGGCCAGGAGGATCAGTATGCCGAGCACCAGGGCAGAGACGGCGATGCCGATTTCCACCGCGGGCAGCGCTACCCCGGCGAGGCCGAGGACACCACCCACGGCCATGACCAGGGGGAAGATCACCGGCAGCAACCACAGCGCCGGGTTGCCCAGGAAGGCGCCCCACAGGCCCACCGCGACCATGGCGGCGACGTGATCCCAGCCCAGTACCGGGTGCATCAGGCCGGCGGCAAAGCCGCCGCCGATATCCACAGAGGAATGGGCCAGCACAGGCGTGGCGAATACCGCCAGTTGCAGCAGGGCCAGGGGGGCGAGCAGTCGGTGCATGTCGGGTGTCTCCAAAGGTTTGCAGTGAGCAGCCGGCAGCATACCCGAGCCTCTGTTGTATTCCACTGCGGATGGGTGTAGATAGACAGACATTCTCGCAATTTTACCCGGGCCCTGTGATCAGGTGCCGCCAGCAACCGGAGTTTTCCCATGTCGCGGATGCCCGCCAGCCGCAAGTTGACCCGCGAGCAACTTGAAGCCTACTGGATGCCCTACACCGGCAACCGCCAGTTCAAGCGCGATCCGCGCATGATCGTCGCCGCCGAGGGCGTGCACCTGATCGACGACAATGGCCGCGAAATTCTCGACGGCCTCTCGGGGCTCTGGTGCTGCGGCGCCGGCCACAACCGGCCGGAAATTGCCGAGGCTGTCAGCCGCCAGCTGCGCACCCTCGATTACGCCCCCGCCTTCCAGTTCGGTCACCCCGGCGCCTTCGATCTGGCCAACCGCATCGTGTCCCTGACGCCGGCGGGGCTGGACTATGTGTTCTTTACCAACTCCGGCTCCGAAAGTGCCGATACCGCCCTGAAGATGGCCCGCGCCTACTGGCGGCAGAAAGGGCAGCCGGCCAAGACCCGTCTGATCGGGCGCGCCCGCGGCTATCACGGGGTCAACTTCGGCGGTATCTCCGTGGGCGGCATCGGCGCCAACCGCAAGCTTTTCGGTCAGGCGGTGGAGGCCGACCACCTGTCCCACACCCTGCTGCCCGAGAATGCCTTCTCCCGCGGTCAGCCCGCCCAGGGCTGGCACCTGGCGGAGGAGCTGCTGGAGCTGATCGCGCTGCACGATGCCAGCAATATCGCCGCGGTGATTGTCGAACCCATGGCCGGGTCGACGGGGGTGATACCGCCCCCAGCAGGCTACCTGCAGCGCCTGCGGGATATCTGCACGGCCAACGACATCCTCCTGATCTTCGACGAGGTAATCACCGGCCTCGGCCGTTGCGGCGCCCTCACCGGGGCGGATGCCTTCGGCGTGGTGCCCGACATCATGACCCTGGCCAAGCAGTTGACCAACGGCGCCGTGCCCATGGGGGCGGTGGTGGCGCGCAGCGAGATCTACCAGACCTTCATGGCAGCCGGTGGCCCCGACTACATGCTGGAGTTTCCCCACGGCTACACCTATTCCGCCCACCCGGTGGCTTGCGCCGCGGGGCTGGCGGCTTTGGACATCCTCGAGCAGGAGGCCCTGCCCGAACGCGTGGCGGAGCTGGCGCCGTATTTCGAGGCTGGCCTGCACAGCCTGCGCGGCGCCCCGCACGTGTCCGATATCCGCAATTTCGGCTTTGCCGGCGCCCTGCAGCTGGAGCACTGGCCGGGGGAGCCCGCCCGGCGCCCCTTCGAGCTCGCCATGCGACTGTGGGAGAAGGGTTTCTACCTTCGCTATGGCGGTGACACCCTGCAGCTGGGACTGCCCTTCGTGATCGAAAAGGCACAGATCGACAGCCTGCTCAATGCCCTCGGCGAGTCCCTGGTGGAACTGGCATAATCGACGGCTGTACATTGTCCTGAAGCCGGTACCTTGTCCCTCGCCTCGCTCTCCGCCCTGATCCTCTCTGCGCTCTCGGTTACCCTGCCCACCTTTGGCTGGGTGGTGCTCGGGGCCCTGCTTGCGCGCCTGGGCTGGCTGTCCCCGGGCTTGATCGATGGCTTTTCCCGGCTGGCCTTTCGCACCGCGCTGCCCCTGCTGCTGGCGCTCGGCGCGGCGGGGGTCAACCTGGGGGCACTGGGGGGCGCAACCTATCTGCTGGCGGGCGTACTGGCGACCCTGGTGACCCTCGGCGGTGCCTGGTGCTGGGGCCGCTGGCGTGGGCTGTCACTGCCCGATCTGGGGGTGTTTGCCCAGGCGGCTTTCCGCTCCAATCTGGCGATTGTGGGCATCGCCCTGTGCCACGCCGCCTTCGGCGAGAGCGGTTTGCGTCTGGCGGCGCTACCCGTGGCACTGCTCACCGCGCTCTACAATGTGCTCGCGGTCTGGCTGTTGCAGCACACCCTGGGGGGCGATCCCTCCCTGCGCGGTGTGCTGCGCGGCCTGCTGCGCAACCCTTTGCTGCTGGGTATCCTTGTCGGCCTGGCGGTTTCCCTCTCGGGAGTGTCACTGCCGCCGCTGGCGGCGACGGTCGAAGGCCTGTTATCCCGCGGCTTCCTGCCCCTGATGCTGGTGGCCATCGGCGGCTCCCTGCGTCTGTCGGCCCTGCGTCACGCCGGGCGGCTCACCTGGGAAGCCACCCTCTGGCGGCTCCTGATCGGGCCCGCACTCGGGGTGGTTATTGCGCTCTTGCTGGGGGTGCGCGGGGAGGCGCTCGGGGTGCTGTTTCTGCTGCTCGCCTCGCCGGTGGCCGCGGCCAGCTTCGTCATGGTGGTGGCCCTGCGCGGCAATGGCACGCTGGCGGCCAACATCATCGTGTTGACCACGCTGCTGTCGGCCCTGAGCATTACCGCGGGCTTTGCCCTGCTGGCCCTGCTGGGCCTGGTCCCGGCCTGAGGGGCGCCGACCTGGGACAGAGGCCGGGCGGCCTCGGGCCCCGCTCGCCGCGAGCAGGGCCAGCTCGTGCCGCCCCGGGTGTCAGCGACCGAGCAGGGTCCGCGCCACCAGCTCGCGCATGATTTCCGAGGAGCCCCCGTAGATGCGCTGTACCCGGGCGTCGGTGTAGAAGCGCGAGATGGGGTATTCGACGGTGTAGCCATAGCCGCCGAACAACTGCAGGCAGTCGTCGATGGTGTCGCACTGCATTTCGCAGGAGGCCAGCTTGAGCAGGGCGGCCTTGTCGGCCGTCAGCTCACCGCGGGCATACTCCGCGGCACACTCCTCGTAGAGTGCGCGGTTGAGGGCGATCTGGGTCTTCACATCCGCCAGCTTGAAACGCGTGTTCTGGAACTTGGCCACGCTCTGGCCAAAGGCCTGGCGCTCCAGCACATAGTCCACCGTCAGTTGCAGCGCGCCCTCCGCGGAGGCGACCGCCTGGGCGGCGATGCCCAGGCGCTCCCGGGGCAGCTCCTGCATCATGATCACGAAACCCTGGTTGACCTCCCCGAGGAGGGCATCGGCCGGCAGACGCATGTCCTGGAAGAACAGCAGGGCGGAATCCGAGGCGTGCTGGCCGATTTTCTCGATCTTCTTGCCGCGCTCGAAGCCGGGCAGGGAGGCGTCCACCAGGAACAGGGAGGTGCCCTTGGCGCCCTTGCCGGGGTCGGTGATCGCGGCCACGATCACCAGGTCGGCGTGCATGCCGTTGGTGATGAAGATCTTGGAGCCGTTGAGCACCCACTCGTCGCCGTCGCGCACCGCGTGGGTTCGGATCCCCTGCACGTCGGAGCCGGCACCGGGCTCGGTCATGGCCAGGGCGCCGACGGCCTCGCCGCTGACCATCTTCGGCAGCCAGCGCTCCTTCTGGGCATCTGTGCCGTGGTGGATCAGGTAGGGGGCGACAATATTCGAGTGGATGCCGTAGCCGGAGGCGAGGCCGCCGAAGCCCATGTGCGAGAGCTCCTCGATCAGCGCCAGGGTGATCCGCGGCGAGGTGCCGGCACCGCCGTAGGTTTCATCGACGTCGGGGCAGAGCAGCCCCGCGGTGCCGAGGGTGTTCCACAGGCTGCGCGGCACCATCTGCTGCGCTTCCCACTCGGCGTAGTGGGGCGCGATCTCCTTGTCGAAGGCGCGGCGGGCCATGTCCCGGAACAGGGTCATCTCTTCATTATCCATAAGTTAATTCTCCCTTCAGGAACGCCGAATGATAACCCCAAGGGGTGGTAGCCCGCCACACACCGGGTGCTACACTAGGTGCCCGACGACATTTGCCAGCATCACAATCAGGAGAATCCGGCATGCGCGAGTACCTGCAGTTCTACATCGACGGGCAATGGGTGGACCCGGTCGAGGCGAAAACCTGCGACGTGATCAACCCGGCGACCGAAGCGGTCTGCGCCCACATTTCCCTGGGTGGCGAGGCGGATGTGGATCGCGCGGTGGCAGCCGCCCGCCGGGCTTTCGAGAGCTACAGCCAGACCTCGCGCCAGGAGCGTGTCGAGTTGCTGGAGTCCTGTGTCGCCACCTACGAGAAGTACTACAACGACATTGCCGATGCCATCCGCGAGGAAATGGGCGCGCCGCGTTCCCTGGCGGTGAAGGCGCAGGCCCACGCCGGCCTGGGCCACCTGCAGGAGGCGGCCCGTGTGCTGCGTGAATATCCCTTCGAGGAAGTGCTCGGCGAGCACCGCGTGTTCAAGGAACCGATCGGCGTGTGCGGCCTGATCACCCCCTGGAACTGGCCGATGAACCAGGTCGGCTGCAAGGTCGCGCCGGCGCTGGCGGTGGGTTGCACCATGATTCTCAAGCCCAGCGAAGTGGCGCCCCTGTCCGCCTACATCTTTGCCCAGGTCATGCACGAGGCCGGGGTGCCCGCCGGGGTCTTCAACCTGGTCAACGGCGACGGCCCGACGGTGGGCGCGGCACTGTCGAAGCACCCGGGGGTGGACATGATGTCCTTCACCGGCTCCACCCGCGCCGGCGCCCAGGTGGCCCAGAATGCGGCGCCGACGGTCAAGCGGGTGGCCCAGGAACTGGGGGGCAAGTCGCCCAACATCATCCTCGACGATGCCGACCTCGAGACCGCGGTGACCCGCGGCGTGCTGCACATGTACAACAACACCGGGCAGTCCTGCAATGCGCCCTCGCGCATGCTGGTGCCCCGGGCGCGGCTGGCGGAGGCCGAGGCGATTGCCAAGCAGGTGACCGAGAGCATGGTCAAGCTGGGCAATCCCGAGGACGAAGCCACCACCATGGGGCCGGTGGTCTCCGAGGTCCAGTTCAGCAAGATCCAGGGCCTGATCGAGCAGGGCGTGGCCGAAGGTGCCAAGCTGGTGGTGGGCGGCCCGGGGCGCCCGGAGGGAATCGACCAGGGTTACTACGTGCGTCCCACCGTGTTTTCGGAGGTCAACAACGACATGACCATCGCCCGGGAGGAGATCTTCGGTCCGGTGCTGGTGATGATTCCCTACGACAGCGAGGACGAGGCGATCCGCATTGCCAACGACACCCCCTACGGGCTGGCGGGCTATGTGCAGAGCGAAAACATTGACCACGCCCGCCGCGTGGCCGCGCGTATCCGCGCGGGCAATGTGCACATCAACGGCGCCAGTGGCGGCTACGACGTGCCCTTTGGCGGCTACAAGCAGTCGGGCAACGGCCGCGAGTGGGGCGCCCACGGCTTTGCCGACTTCCTCGAGATCAAGGCCGTGGAAGGCTACGGCACCTGAGCATGCGCGAGGTGATACTCGCCATCGACCAGGGCACCACGGGCAGTACCGTGGCCCTGGTCGGGTCCGATGGCCAGGTCCTGGCCAGCGTCAATCGGGAGTTTCCCCAGCACTACCCGCGGCCGGGCTGGGTCGAGCACGATGCCGAGGATATCTGGGGGTCGGTGCTGGCCGGCATCCGCGCGGTCCTGCGCAAGGGCGAGTGCCGCGCCCGTGACATTGTCGCCATCGGCCTCACCAACCAGCGCGAGACCAGCCTGCTGTGGGACCGCAAGACCGGCGAGGCCCTGAACCGGGCGATTGTCTGGCAGTGCCGGCGCACCACCGAGTACTGCGAAACCCTCAAGGCGGCGGGCCACGAGAAACGGGTCTGGCGCAAGACCGGCCTGCTCCTGGACCCCTATTTTTCCGCCAGCAAGTTTCGCTGGCTGCTGCAGAACAGCCGGGGAATCCGGCGCCTGCTGGGCGCGGGGCGGGTGGCCGCGGGGACCGTGGACAGCTTTCTGCTCTGGCGCCTGAGCGGCGGTGACGCGCACGTCACCGATGTCTCCAATGCCTCGCGCACCTCCCTGATGAACCTCAAGCGCTGTTCCTGGGACCGCGAGCTGCTCGACCTGTTCGAGTTGCCGGAAGCCATACTGCCCGCCATTGTGCCCTCCAGTGGGGAGCTGGCGCGTACCCGGGGGGTGCCCGGCCTGCCGGATGGCATTCCCGTCTGCGGCGTGGCCGGGGACCAGCAGGCCGCCCTGTTCGGCCAGGCCTGTTTTGCCCCGGGCGACGCCAAGTGCACCTTCGGCACGGGCTCCTTCATCCTGATGAACACCGGCGGCGAGGTGCTGCAGTCGCGCTCCGGCCTGCTGACCACAGTGGCCTGGCAACTGGGGCAGGGCGGTAAGCCGGTCTATGCTCTGGAGGGCGGAGCCTTCGTGTGCGGGGCCGCGGTGCAGTGGCTGCGAGACGGCCTGGGCATCATCCGCACCTCGTCGGAGGTGGAGGCCCTGGCGCGCTCGGTGCCCGACCACGGCGGAGTGGAGTTCGTGCCGGCCCTGACCGGGCTGGGGGCGCCCCACTGGGCCCCGGAGGCCCGCGGCCTGCTGTGCGGCCTGACCCGCGGCAGCCAGCGCGGGCATATTGCCCGCGCCACCCTGGACGCGATGGCGCTGCAGAATGCCGACATTCTGCGGGCGATGGAGCGCGACCTGGGCAAGCGCATGCGGCCCCTGCGGGTGGACGGCGGCGCCGCCGCCAACGACCTGCTGATGCAGACCCAGGCGGACGTGCTGGGGCGCAAGCTGATCCGGCCCCGGGTGGTCGAGACCACCGTGGCCGGTGCCAGTTACCTGGCCGGCCTGGGCGTCGGGCTGTGGCCGGACACGGCGGCGATTCGCAACATCTGGCAGGTGGACGCCGAGTTCCGGGTGAAGATGCGCCCCGCCCAGCGGCGCCAGCGACTGGCGTCCTGGCAGGCGGCACTGGAGCGCACTCTCGCGTGAGTGACGGACATGGCTGAGATCCTCAAGTTTCGCAAACCCTCCCTGAAGGAAAAACACCAGGGCAAGGTGCTGTGCCGGCACAACCACCACAAGTGGGTGGTGGACAAGGCCCGCCAGTTCGACGTCAAGCAGGGCCGGCTGGTAACCTGCTACCGTTGCCAGCGTTGCGGCAAGGAGCGCGTTAGCGCCCACTGATGCCGCAGGGCCTGCGGTCGCCGCCCGCGGCGGGGCCGTATCCGATCAAGCAGGAGGTATTCCCATGACCCACATGATCTACCCCACCACCAACCTCGCCGCCGTCGAGCAGCTGGTCATTGAACGGGGGGAGGGCGTGTACGTCTATGACAACCGCGGCAAGCGCTACCTCGAGGGCATGAGCGGCCTCTGGTGCACGGCGCTGGGTTACGGCAACGAGGAGGTGATCGAGACTGCCGAGCGGCAGATGCGCACCCTGGCCTACTCCCACCTGTTTGGCGGCAAGACCCACCCCGCCGCGATGCAGCTGGCCGACGAGCTGGCGGAGATGGTGCCGATCGACAACGCCAGCGTGTTCCTCGGCAACTCCGGCTCGGACGCCAACGATACCCAGGTCAAGCTGCTGCGCTACTACTTCAATGTCATCGGCAAACCGGAGAAACACAAGATCATCGCCCGGGAACGGGCCTACCACGGCGTCACCGTCGCCGCGGCGTCATTGACCGGCCTGCCACCCAACCACGCCCACTTCAGTCTGCCCTTCGAGGCGCTGGGGGTGTTGCGCACCGGCTCGGCCCACTATTACCGCGACGCCCAGCCGGGGGAGAGCGAGGCGGAGTTCGTCAGTCGCCGGGCACAGGAGCTGGAGGCGCTGATCCTGGCCGAGGGGCCGGACACTATCGCCGCCTTCCTCGCCGAACCGATCAGCGGTGCCGGCGGCGTCATCGTGCCACCGGCGGGCTATTACGCGGCCATCCAGGCGGTGCTGGACAAGTACGACATCCTCTTCTGGGACGATGAGGTGATCTGTGGCTTCGGACGCACCGGCGCGGACTTCGGCGCCACCAGCCTGAACATGCGCCCGCAGATGATGAGCCTGGCCAAGGCCCTCTCCTCGGCCTACCTGCCGGTGAGTGCCGCGGTGGTGCCGGGCTACATGCACGAGGCGATGATCCAGCCCAGTGCCGAGGTGGGTATCTTCGGGCACGGCTATACCTACGGCGGCCATCCGGTGGCCTGTGCCGTGGCCAGCAAGGTGCTGGAGATCTATCGCCGCGACCGCTTGTTCGAGCGCGCCGCCGAGCTGGGGGAGTACTTCCAGGCCCGTCTGCGGGAGTTTGCCGATCACCCGCTGGTCGGCCAGGTGCGCGGCATGGGCATGATCGCCGCGCTGGAGCTGGTGGCGGACAAGGCCTCGGGGCAGCCCTTTGGCGACAACGCGGTGGGCGGCTATTGTGCCCGGCGCGCCCAGGAGCACGGGCTGATCGTGCGTGCCATGGGTGGCAACAGCATCGCCCTGTGCCCGCCGCTGGTGATTACCCGGGAGCAGGTGGACGAACTGGTGGACAGCCTCGGGCGCGCCCTGGACGACACCCTGGCCTACGTCAGTGCAGAAGGCCTGCTGGTTGCCTGAGAAGGCCCGGGCTGCGCGCCGCGTACCCGGCTCAGCCACAGCACCGCCAAAGCAGCGCTAAAGGGCAGCAGGCGCTCGAAGATCTGCCCCGGTGCGTCCGGGGCCAGGTAGAGCCCCACCGCGAGGGTGAAGCCGGTCGCCATGGAGGCCAGCACGCCGCTGGCGCTGACCTCGATGCCCGCCAGGCGCACGAAAACCAGCGGCCCAAACGCCGAACCAATCGCGATCCAGGCGAACAGTACCCGCTCGAAGATGCTCGCCGGCAATACCAGGGCGACCCACACCGACAGCAGGCAGATGGCCACGATGGCTCCGCGGGAGACCAGCAGCTGCTTGCTGGGAAAGCGCCGGCTCAGGCCCAGGTCAATCGACAGGCTGGACGCGGCCACCAGCAACATGCTGTCTGCCGTGGACATGATGGCGGAGAGCACGGCGGCCAGCAGGATGCCGCTGACCAGGGGCGAGAACAGCAGGGCGATCAACTCGAAGAAGATATTCTCGGCCACCGCTGTCTCCGGCAGCAGAATCCGTCCGGCGAGCCCGACGAAGCACATGCCGGAAAACACCAGCGCATACCAGCCCGTGGCGATCCAGCGCGCCTGCCGCAGGGCGCGCTCATCCCGCAGCGCCATGAAGCGGACCAGGAGATGCGGCTGGCCGAAGGTGCCGATCCCGATGGCGAGATTGCCGACGATGAAGCCGAGGGTGGCGAGAGCCAGGTTGCCACCCGTCAGGCTGAGCTGTTCCGGCGCGTAGACCTGCGTCAGGCCATCGAGGAAGCCGCTCCAGCCGCCCACCGCGAGCCAGGCCGCCAGGGGCAGCAGCAGGGCCGCCAGGGCCATCATCAGGCCCTGCAGGGTGTCGGTGAGGCTGACCACCCAGAAGCCACCGAGCAGTGTGTAGAGCATGATGATGCCGCCGCCGATCAGGATGCTGCTGTCGCTGTCCAGGCCGAAGGTGCTGCTGAAGCTGTTTCCGGCACCCTGGAACTGGGAGGAGATGTAGAACACGAAGGAGACCAGCACGATCAGCGTGGCAAACAGCACGATGCGCTGGCGGGCGGCGCCGCTGCTGCGGTGGGCGAGAAACTCGGTGAGGGTGACGATATTGTGCTGGCGGCTGTAGGCCATCATGCGCGGAGCCACCCACCACCAGGCCACGACACAGCCGAGCACCACGCCAGCCACCAGCCACAGGGTCGAAAAGCCCGCCACATAGGCGATGCCGCTGACCCCGAGCAGGGTCCAGGCGGAGGTGGCACTGGCGGAGTAACTGATGGCGGCGACCACGGGCCCCAGTTGCCGGCCGCCGAGAAAGTAATCCTCGCGGGTCTTGCCGGAGGCCTCAGTGGCGGCCAGACTCAGGTTTCATCCGTGTTGTCCTGCGCCGCGAGTCGGCCGGCGTACTCCCGCAGGTATCCGGTTGCACTGCCACCGTGCACGCGAAAGTCGTAGCGGGCATTGGCATCCAGGGGAACCGTGATTTTGGCGCCTGCAAACAGTGCCTGCTCCCCGCCATCCCGGTTGTTGAAGCGGACGCGGTAACCGCCGGCTCTCGCCAGCAGATGACAGCCCTTCCCCTCGAATACCAGTGCCACCGGTTCGTCATCACTCGCCGTGGACAAGGCTCCCCGCAGGCGTCTGTGGAAACCTTCCGGCCCCATGACCTGCAGGTCATAGTGGCCCTCCTCGCACTGCCAGCTGTCCCGGAAGCGGTTTTTGCGGTCGATGGTGTAGCGGCGGGGCAGTGCTGCGGGATCGCGACGGTCGTAGACCTGAAACACCGCCGCACGCTCACCGCGATTGACCAGGGTCAGGGCGACCCGCCCGTCTGCCGGCTGCAATTTGACCAGGGCCTCCAGGTCGTAGCGATTTGGCCGCTGCGGCCGCAGGCCTGGTTCCTGGGCGGCCTGGGGTGCCCGCAGGGGAACTGGCGGCGTGGTCCGCCCCGGGAGCCCGGCTGCCCGTTCGGCATCTCTGTGCGGGTCGGGGAAGCCTGGCAAATCCCTGCGGTTGGGCTGGGCAAAGTCAAAAGCATTCATGAAGTCGCCGCAGACGGCGCGGCGCCAGGGAGATATGTTTGGCTCGTAGACCCCGAAGCGGGCCTCGAGAAAGCGGATCACCGAGGTGTGGTCGAGCACTTCCGAGTTGATGTACCCCCCGCGGCTCCAGGGGGAAATGACATAGGCAGGGACCCGGGGCCCCAGCCCGTAGGGGCGGCCCATGTAGGCCTCGCGTTCCAGCTCCGCGTCCGCGGCAGAGTGATACAGGTGGTATTCCCCCTCCGTGGATACCTGAGAGTGACCGGCGAAACCGCCTGACGCGCTGTCGAGTCGGGAGGGGGGTGCGGGGGGCGGCATGTGATCGAAGAAACCGTCGTTCTCGTCGAACATGATAAACAGCGCGGTTTTCGACCAGACCTCCGGGCGCGCGGTGAGGGCGTCCAGCACCTCCGCGGTGTAGGCGGCGCCCTGGGCGGGGCTCGAGGGGCCGGGGTGTTCCGAGCCGGCGGCGGTGGCCACGATCCAGGAGACTGCCGGCAGGCTGTCCGACTGCGCATCCGCGCGAAGCTGATCCAGGGCGCGGGTCTTCAGGCCGCGTCGCGCCAGTTCCGGGTCGGAGCCCGGGGCTCCGGCGACAGAGGCCTGAAAGGCGGCGAAGCCGACCAGGGGGTTGTCGGTGAAGTTGTCCGCCATGTCCTGGTAGATGGCCCAGTCGATACCCGCCTGCTGCAGGCGCTCGACGTAGGTGGTCCAGGTATAGGGCACAGGTGCGCCACGATCGGTGGGCAGTCGGTCGTGGGAGTTGCCGATGGCGGGGCCACCGGCCCGGGCGGCGCCGTCATTGGTGCCGCTCCAGAGGAACAGCCGGTTGGGGTTGGTGCCGCCGTGGAAGGAGCAGTGGTAGGCGTCGCACAGCGTGAAGGCTTCGGCCAGTGCAAACTGGAAGGGGATGTCGGCGCGCTGGAAGTAACCCATGGCGTGCAGCTGCTTCGCTTCGGGCCAGCGCGCCATGCGCCCGTGATCCCAGGCCGCCTGGGCATCCGGCCAGGAGTGGGGGGTGCCCTCCACCCGCATGTGGGCGAAGTTCTGGCGCACATTGAGGGGGAAGGGGGCCACCTGAGCGGGGCCTGGGTGCTGCTCGTTCAGCTGGGTGAACACGCCGCGGTCATCGCCCGTCAGCGCCCCCGGGGCCGGGTAGGGGTCGGAAAAACCGCGCACGCCGGGCAGCGTGCCAAAGTAGTGATCAAAGGAGCGGTTTTCCTGCATCAGGATCACCACATGCTCCACGTCCTGCAGGGTGCCGGTTTTAACGCTGGCGGGAATGGACAGAGCGCGAGCAATGGCGGGGAAGCTCGCCAGGAGTCCCGCCGCCCCGGCGGCGCCGAGTAGCTGGCGTCGGGTTATGTCGGTCATTGGGCTGGTTCTCGTAAAGGGCAGGTCAGAAGGAAGAGCCGGTTTATCCACGGACTTCCCCGCGGATAAACCGGTGACTCGTGGTGTTGCTTGGCCGCGTCAGACCTAGAAGTCGAGGCCGACCGAGACCGTCACGGTGCGCGGTGCACCGGGGTAGACGCTGTTGTTGCCGATTGCCGCGATGTAGTTGTCGTCCAGCAGGTTGTTGACGTTCAGGCGAATGCGCATGGCGTCGATGCCCGCGGGCAGGTTGTCCAGGTCGGCGCCGATATAAGCGTCGAGCACTTCGTAACTGGGTGCCGTTGCCGAGTTCTGGAAGTTGATATAGCGATCGCCGACATGGCGCATGGCGATCCCGGAGCTGATGACATCGCCCGCATAGTCGGCGGCGATGGTGTAAAAGGTTTTCGGGTCGCCGTAGACCTCGTTGCCGGCGCGAATGCCCGAACTTTCGTCCAGACCGGTGTCGCCGGTGGTCAGGTACTCGGAATCGTTGTAGGTATAGGACCCGGACAAACGCACGCGGTCAGTCAGCTGGTACGCAGCCAGCAGTTCGGCGCCCCGGCTCTGCTGGCCGCCGACGTTGACATAGGTGCCGTCCACTTCTCCCTTGTAGTCGATGCCCTCCAGGGAGCTGGCGTCGATCTTGACGATGCGGTTGTCGAACTCGATGTCGTAGAAGGTCAGTGCAGCGCGGAAGCCATGGTTGTTGTAGCGCAGGCCCAGCTCGATGTTTTCCGAGGTTTCCGGGTCGATGGTGCCCAGTTCGTTATTGGACAGGCCGGAATCGATAATCCCGGGCACGATGGACTTGTAGTTTTCCGAGTAGCCGACAAAGGTTTCCAGCCCCGCGATCGGTGTCTCGTAGGTCAGGCCGGCGTAGAGCAGCGGGTCCGAGGTCGAGTCGAGCTCGCCGGTGCGGAAGTCGTTGTAGAAGTGGTCGACCTGGGTATCCACGTCAAAGCGCTTGACCCCGATACTCGCGCTCAGCGGGCCGAAGTCGACATTCTCCTGGAGGTAGAACATCAGTTCCTTGGTGTTCGCCTCGGTCTTGTATTGTACCCAGTAGGGGCTGCGGTTGAATTCAAGGCTGGTTTCCGGGGCCCGGATCAGGTGCCAGGAGCGGACCACGTCGGCATCGTAGTTCTCGTACCAGAAACCGCCGCGCAGGGTGTGCGCCAGATCGCCGGTGTTGAACGCCCAGGAGAGATCGCCAGTCAGGCCGTAGCGGTGGTTGGAGTAGTTGGAGGTGCGGTAGGAGCTCACGCCTTCGACATTGCCCTGGTAGCAGTTGGGGTCCTTGGCCGCGGACAGGCCAAAGCGACCGCTGCAGCCTTCGATCGGGGTGGCCGGGCGCGTGGTGCCGGCGTCGACAAAAAAGATGTCCTCGCCCAGGTAGTCGCCGTAGATGGCTTCTCCGGACAGTTCCGTGGACAGGTCGCCGTCGCCGTCGACATCCGTCACATAGGGCGGAATCCAGTCACCGCGCCCCTTCACCCGGTGATAGTAGGCGGAGGAGTTGAAACGAATGGCACCAAAGTCCTTGTCCGCGGTGAAACTGAAGAAGGTGTTCTCGCGCAGTGCGCGCCAGCCGGCGCGGTAGTTTTCATCCAGGCCCGGGATACCGCTCCAGTTCATGTGCAGGCCATCGTGATTGGGGTTTTCCCGATAGCTTTCCAGGGACACGTACTCGTACTCGTTTTCGTTGGAGTCGTTGTAGGTGGCGAATGCCGTGAGGTTGTAGCCATTGACCTGCGTTTTCAGCTTGCCGGTCAGGTAGTCCTTCTCGGTGATCGCTTCATTGTCCCAGACGTCCTTGTTCTCGGCACTGGAGCCACTGATATAGAAATAGGTGTCCGGGGCGATTTCACCGGAGTCGTAACGGAAGCGGTACTTGCTGGCGTCCTGGTCCCCGGCCATGTAGACCAGGCTCAGGTTCTGCTCGGGCATCGGGTCCGAGGTGATGAAGTTCAGGGTGCCGCCCAGTGCCTCGTTGGAGCGCGAGCTGATGTCCGCGGTGCCCTGGCTGACTTCGACGGTTTCCAGATCAAAGACATCGATGAACTTGTTTGCCTTGCTGCCGCCGCCGTAGCCGGAGCCGCCATTGGGCAGGCCATCGATGGTGGTTCCGATCTGGCCATTGTTGGTGTTGAAGCCGCGCATCCTGATGTTGGTCATCCAGTCGGAGGAACCGAAGGTGTCGGCCTCTTCAACAATCACGCCGGGCAGTTCCTGGACCACGGTATTGACCGAGGCGTTCGCCGGGCGTCGGGCGACCATCTCCATGGCCACGCGGTTGGAGGCGAAGGTCTGCTTCTGGCCGAGGACCACCATCTCCTCCAGTTGATTCGCGTTTTGGGCTGCGCTTTCGGAGGCGGGTTCGTTGGCCAGGGTGGCAGCGCTGGCGATAGCGAGCGCAAGGGGTGAGAGCGCAAAATACTTGGCGGGTTTCATCAATATACCTCTGAGGGATAAAACATCGGTACAGGCCAATAGCCTGCGGAACGTCCTGTGTCCGGGAGGGCACTCTAGGGAGGGTGCGTGACACTCGTGTGAACGATCGGTGATGTTTTGTTGATGCCTGCGTAGCGCTATCGCTCAGGGTAATTTCGTGCAGCACCTGCCGCGCCGCTGCCGGTGAGTGGGGGAGTCGGCGCGATCAACAACGCGCTGAGCGGCGCCCGCCGGAGTGGCGGGGCGTCTTTCGGTGAGCGGTTGCGGGAGAGGTGGCGCCCCGGCGAGGGGGCGCGTACTGCTGACCGGTAACTAGCGGCCCAGGCCGCCCATGAGGATGTACTTGATCTCGACGTAGTCGTCGATACCGTATTTGGAACCCTCGCGGCCGGAGCCGGATTCCTTCACCCCGCCAAAGGGGGCCATCTCGTTGGAGATCAGACCCTCGTTAATGCCGACAATGCCGTACTCCAGGGCTTCCGCCACGCGCCACACCCGGCCGATGTCGCGGGTGTAGAAGTAAGAGGCGAGGCCGAACTCGGTATCGTTGGCCATGGCAATGGCTTCGTCCTCGTCGCGGAAGCGCACGACCGGGGCGACCGGACCGAAAATCTCGTTGCGGAATACCGGCATCGACGCCGTGACATCGGTGAGGATGGTCGGGGCATAAAAGCAGCCACCGAGTTCGTGGCGGCTGCCGCCCAGGGCAACCCGGGCCCCCGCGGAAATCGACGCCTGGACCAGCTCGTCGACGTCTTCCACGGCGCCGGCGTTGACCAGCGGGCCGACCTGGCTGCCGTCCTCCAGGCCGTTGCCGACGACCAGCTCGCGGGTGGCCTTCACCAGTTTTTCCACGAAGGCGTCGTAGACGCTGTCCTGTACCAGCAGGCGGTTGGAGCAGACGCAGGTCTGCCCGGAGTTGCGGTACTTGGAGGCCAGGGCACCCTGCACCGCGGCGTCCAGGTCGGCGTCGTCGAAGACGATGAAGGGGGCGTTGCCGCCCAGCTCCATGGAGGTCTTCTTCATGGTTTCCGCGCACTGGGCCTCGAGCATCTTGCCCACGGGGGTAGAGCCGGTGAAGGTCAGCTTGCGCACGATGGGGTTGCTGGTCAGCTCGCCGCCAATCGCGGAGGAGGAGCCCGCCAGTACGTTGAGTACCCCGGCGGGCACACCGGCCCGCTCCGCCAGCACGGCCATGGCAAAGGCCGAGAGCGGCGTTTCCGTGGCCGGCTTGATCACGATGCTGCAGCCGGCGGCGAGGGCCGGGGCCGCCTTGCGGGCGATCATGGCATTGGGGAAGTTCCAGGGGGTAATGGCGGCGACCACGCCCACCGGCTGCTTGATGCAGACAATGCGCTTGTCGGGACCGGGGCCGGGAATCACGTCCCCGTCGATGCGCTTGGCCTGCTCGCCAAACCACTCGACAAAAGCCGCGCCGTAGGCGACCTCGCCGCGGGATTCCGCCAGCACCTTGCCCTGCTCCGCGGTCATGATGATCGCCAGGTCTTCCTGGTTGGCCATCATCAGGTCGAACCACTTGCGCAGGATCTGTGCGCGCTCCTTGGCCGTGCGTTGCTTCCAGTCCTGCATCGCCCGCTCGGCGGCTTCGATCGCCCGGCGGGTCTCCGCCGCACCGGTCTTGGCGACGTCGCAGATGGTCTCGCCGGTAGCCGGGTTCTTGACCGCGAAGGTGGCTCCGTCATCGGCGTCCACCCAGGCGCCATCGATCCAGGCGCGGGTCTGCAGCAGGCTGGGATCGGAAAGTTTCAGTTGCATGTGGCTCATCCTTCTGTCCAAAGCGGAAAATGTGCGGGCCCGGTTGTCACAGGCCAGTCTCTCATGCGCTGTGGGGCGCTGTCGCCTTCGCCGTGGGCGCGCCCGGTCCCCGTGGCCGCGCTGCGCGGGGCAGTCTGCCGCTGCCCAGGCTAGCGCCGGGGGCGCCGGCGGCCGGCCAGCCGGTGCTTGCGCAGCAGGCCTCGCAGTTGATCATAGCGGAGTTGCAGGGCTTCTGCCGTGCGCCCCTGGTGGTGTCCGTGGGCCTCCAGGGCCCGCACCAGCAGGTCGCGCTCCGCGCGCTGCATTGCGCGGCGGAAATCCAGCGGAAAATCGCCCCCGGGCTCTGCCGGCTCGCGCTCCCCCGGGCTCGTGCCGCCGGCCGTCGCCGGCGCCGCGTCCGGGCTATCCTCGCGGCTGTTCTGCCAGGGCGCGCGAAAGGGGTCCAGCACGATCTCGTCCACGGCCTCTTCCGGGTCGCCCCAGCGGTGCAGGGAGCGCTCGACGGTATTCTTCAATTCGCGTACGTTGCCCGGCCAGTCGTGCCCGAGCAGCTGGTCCCGCGCGGTCTCGGTAAAGCCCGGAAACAGCGGCCAGCCCAGCTCGGGGCAGACCTGCACGGCGAAGTGCTCGGCCAGCTCCAGGATGTCCTCGCGGCGGTGCTGGAGGGGCGGCAGGTGAATCACGTCAAAGCTCAGGCGGTCCAGCAGGTCGGCGCGGAACTCGCCGGCGGCCACCTGTGCCCGCAGGTCGGCGTGGGTGGCCCCCAGCACCCGCACATCCACCCGCAGGGTTTGCTGCCCACCCAGGCGCTCGAATTCCCCGTATTCGACCAGGCGCAGCAGCTTTTCCTGCAGGCACAGGGACATGCTGCCCAGCTCGTCGAGGAACAGGGTGCCGCCGTCGGCGCGCTCGAAGCGCCCGGCCCGCGACCGGGTCGCACCGGTGAAGGCCCCCGCCTCGTGGCCGAACAGTTCGGATTCCAGCAGGGATTCGGCGAGGGCGGCGCAGTTCACCTTGACCAGCGGCGCGTCCCAGCGGGGGGAGAGGTAATGCAGGCGCTGGGCGATCAGTTCCTTGCCGGTACCGCGGGCCCCGAGGATCAACACCGGACGATTGATGCTCGCCAGGCGCGAGACCTGCTCCAGCGCCTCCGCCAGGGCGAGGGACTGGCCGACAAGATTTTCCGAGGCCTGCATGGGGTTCTCCGGTCAGGAATGCCGTAGTTGGTATAATTTACCAAAAATATAGGTCAAATATACCAATTTGTCGGAAAGACCCGCCTCCGCAGGCAGTGCGAATTTTAAAAAACCCCGTTTTATCAATGGCTTGATGCTTGTTGGCACGCCTCTTGTAACAGTAGCGGCAGAGACTGCCGGCCATTTTTCGCCGGCCGGAACGGACCCCCGAGCCGCCCACTGGGCGCCGGGGCCAGATTGTCGACGCCTGGAGGGCAGCAGCATGGGAATCTTTTCGCGCATGACCGACATCATCAATTCCAACCTCAGCGCCCTGCTGGACAAGGCCGAGGACCCGGAAAAGATGATCCGCCTGATCATTCAGGAGATGGAGGACACCCTGGTGGAAGTGCGCAGTTCTTCGGCGCGGGTCCTGGCGGAGCGCAAGGCCGCTGCCCGCCGGCTGGAGCTGGTGCGCGAAGACATCGCGTCCTGGGAGGCCAAGGCAAAGCTGGCCCTGGGCAAGGGGCGGGAGGACCTGGCCCGCGCCGCCCTGCAGGAGAAGCAGCTGCTGGGCGAGGAGCTGGCGGCGGTGGAAGCCGAGCTGGCGGCCACCGACGAGCACATCGGTCAGTTGAACGAGGAAATCGGCCAGCTGCAGCAGAAGCTCGGCGATGCCCGGGCGCGGCAGAAAGCCATGCTGATGCGCAGCCAGACGGTGGAGTCGCGCATCCGCGTCAAGCGCCAGATCCAGCGCGAAGCCCTGGATGACGCCTTCCAGCGCTTCGAGCGTTTCGAGCGCCGGATGGACACCCTGGAGGGGCAACTGGAGTCCATGGACCTGGGGCGCGAGGCGCCGGCGGACCTGGCGGCGGAGATCGACGCCCTGGTCGAGGATGAGCGCATCGACGAGGAACTCGAGCGCCTGAAACGCGAACTGGATAACCGCAAGGCGCAGGCCTGATTGGCCCGCCCGGCGGAATGTGTCAGCCTGCGGGCTGACCCCACCGGCCTAGGAAGCGACCCCCATGCAATTCTGGCAATTCATGTTTGTGCCCACGATCCTGTTTCTGGTGATCGTGGCGCCCATCTGGATCGTGATGCACTACCGCAGCCTGCAGCGCTCCTCCCGCAGCCTCAACGCCGAGGACCGCCAGGCGCTGGAGGAGATGCTGGCGACTGTCGACCAGCTCTCCAAGCGTATTCAGGTGCTGGAGACCATTCTCGACAGCGACCACCCGGACTGGCGCAACCGCAGCGAGCGGGAAGCGCGTGAAGAGGAGAAAGGATCATGACACGAGGACGTCGATACAGGGATCAGCGCGGGCCCCGCGGAAGGGGTGACGAGCGGCAGTTCCGCCTGGACCGTGCCTCCGGCTGGGGCATCGGCCTGTACCGCGATACCCGCCGCAGCCGGCTCGGGGGCGTGTGCTCGGGGATTGCCGAATACTGGAACGTGGAGCCCTGGCTGGTCCGCCTGCTGTGGATTGCCGGGATCCTGTTTACCGGCACCCTGGCCCTGTGGGCCTATCTCGCCGCCTGGATTCTGCTGGTGCCGCGGCCGCAGCGGACATCCCGCAGCCGCTGGGAAGCGGAGGGTGGCGGCGATGAGCCGCCCGTGGACATGGAGTACGACGAGTTCCAGCACGTCTACCGGCCGCGCCGGGCCTTCCGCTACAGCGACTCCAGCACGGTGCGCCTGCGCCGGGCCCGGGAGCGCCTGGATGCTGCCCTGCGCCGGGTCGAGGCCATGGAGTCCTACGTGACCTCCCGGCGCTTCGAACTGGACCGGGAGATCTCGCGGCTCTGAGCCGCGACCGCAGCTGAGCTGTCGCCGCTCTTCCCGTGCGGGGGCGGCAGCTCAGCCGGCGTGGAAGGCGATATGCTCGCCGATGAAGCTGGCGATAAAGAAATAGCTGTGATCGTAACCGGGCTGGCGACGCAGGGTGAGCGGGTAGTCCGCTTCGGCGCAGGCCTGCTCCAGCAGCTCCGGGCGCAACTGCTCGACGAGGAAGTTGTCCGACTCCCCCTGGTCCACCAGCAAGGGCAGCTGCCGCGCGCCGGCACGGATCAGCTCGCAGCTGTCCCAGTCCGCCCAGGCCTGGCGATTACCGCCGAGGTAATGGCCCAGGGCCTTGTGACCCCAGGGCACCTGGCTGGGCGCCACGATGGGGGCGAAGGCGGAGACCGAACGGTAGCGGTCCGGGTTGCGCAGGGCGATCACCAGGGCGCCGTGGCCGCCCATGGAGTGGCCGAAGATGGCGCGCCGGGTGCCGTCCAGGCCGAAGGCCGGCTCCAGCAGGGCCGGCAGCTCTTCCACGATGTAATCGTACATGCGGTAGTGCCGGTCCCAGGGCGCCCGGGTGGCGTTGACGTAGAACCCGGCACCGAGGCCGAAATCCCAGGCCCCTTCGGGGTCGTCCGGCACAGCGTCCCCGCGGGGGCTGGTGTCGGGGGCCACCAGGGCCACGCCGTGCTCGGCGGCGTAGCGTTGGGCCCCGGCTTTCTGCACGAAATTCTCGTCGCTGCAGGTCAGCCCCGAGAGCCAGTAGAGTACCGGCACCGGGCCGTCCTCTGCCTGGGGCGGCAGGTAGAGGCCGCAGTGCATCTCACAGTCACCGAGGGTGTCGCTGCGATGTTGCAGGCGCAGCTGGCGCCCGCCGAAGCAGCGGTTCTCGGCCACGATATCCACGTTCATCCCCGTCTCCCCGTCAATAGAGCACCACTGAACGGATGCTGTCGCCACCGTGCATCAGGTCGAAGCCCTGGTTGATGTCCTCCAGGGGCATGGTGTGGGTGATCAGGTCGTCGATATTGATCCTGCCCTCCATGTACCAGTCGACGATGGTGGGCACGTCGCTGCGGCCCCGGGCGCCGCCGAAGGCGACCCCGTGCCAGGAGCGCCCGGTGACCAGCTGGAAGGGCCGGGTGGCGATTTCCTGGCCGGCGCCGGCCACGCCGATGATGTAGGATTCGCCCCAGCCCTTGTGGCAGCACTCCAGGGCCTGGCGCATGACCTGGACGTTGCCGATGCATTCAAAGCTGTAGTCGGCGCCGCCACCGGTGAGGTCCTGCACCGCTTCCACCACATTGTCGACCTGGCTGGCGTCGATGAAGTGGGTCATGCCGAACTTGCGACCGATGGCTTCCCGGGCCGGGTTCAGGTCGACACCGATGATCTTGCCGGCGCCCACCATGCGCGCGCCCTGGATCACGTTCAGGCCGATACCGCCGAGGCCGAAGACCACCACGTTGCTGCCCGGGGTGACCTTGGCGCTGTAGACCACCGCGCCGACCCCGGTGGTGACGCCGCAGCCGATGTAGCAGATCTTGTCGAAGGGCGCGTCCTCGCGCACCTTGGCCACGGCGATCTCCGGCAATACGGTGAAGTTGGAAAAGGTGGAGCAGCCCATGTAATGACGCAGGGGCTCGCCGTCGAGGGAGAAGCGGCTGCTGCCATCGGGCATCACGCCCTGGCCCTGGGTCTCGCGAATCGACTGACACAGGTTGGTTTTCGGGTGCAGGCAGAAACTGCACTCGCGGCATTCCGGGGTGTAGAGGGGAATGACGTGGTCACCGGGTTTGACCGATTTCACCCCGGCGCCGACCTCGCGCACGATCCCCGCGCCCTCGTGGCCGAGGATGGCCGGAAAGGCGCCCTCCGGGTCGTCCCCCGAGAGGGTGAAGGCGTCGGTGTGACAGATGCCGGTGGCCATGATTTCCACCAGGACTTCGCCATCGCGGGGGCCCTCGAGGTCCACCTCGCAGATTTCCAGGGGCTTGCCGGCGGCAAAGGCGACAGCGGCGCGTGTTTTCATGCTGATCTCTCCTGCGTGCGTAGTGCTCGCATGGTACGAGCTGGCCCCGCAGGGGACAAGCTGCCGTGTTTGCATTAGTCTGGGCAAAAACACGGGAGGCCCGGGGTGCAGGACAGGATTGAACAATTTGGCGGGGCCGGAGAGCCCCTGGTATTCGCCCACGCCAACGGCTTCCCGCCGGGCAGTTACCGGCGTTTGCTGGAGCCGCTCACGTCGCGTTTCGCGGTGAGCGGCTTCCGCCACCGGCCCCTGTGGTCTGGCGAGCCGGCGCCGCCGCGGGCCGACTGGCACCTGTTCGCCCGCGATTTCAACCACGCCCTCGCCCACAGCCTGGACCAGCCGGCCTGGGTCATGGGGCACTCCCTGGGCGGGGTGGTGGCCCTGCTGGCGGCGATACAGGAGCCCCGGCGTTACCGCGGCCTGATTCTGCTCGATCCGGTGTTTCTGGGGTGGCGCCAGGCGATTGCCCTGAACCTGACGCCCCGCGGGCAGCTGACGCGCCTGCCGATGATACGCAGTGCCCTGCGCCGGCCCGAGCAGTTCGCCGACCGCCAGGCCGCCTTCGATTTCCATCGCGGCAAGCGCGCCTTCCTGGGGCTGAGTGACGCCGTGCTCTGGGATTACATCGAGGCCGGGACACAGGCCAGCGGGGAGGGCGTGAGTCTGGCCTGGTCCGGTGCCTGGGAGGCGGCGGTGTATGCCTCGGTGCCCCTGGTCTGGCCGCGCCTGCGCCGCCTGCGCCTGCCCACCCTGGGCCTGCGCGGCGAGCACTCGGATATCCTCACCCCGCGCGCCCTGCAGCGCTGGCGGCAGCTGCAGCCGCGGGCGGAGCTGGACACCCTGCCCGGGGGGCACCTGTTCCCGCTGGAGCAACCCGCGGTCACCGCGGAACGGGTGCTGCGTTTCCTGCGCGAGGCGGCCTGATGCTGCACCGGATCTGGCTGGGCTTCTTTGTCGCGGCCTTCCTCAGCGGACTCTGGCAGTGGCTGGGCCAGGGCGACAGCGAGGTGTTTCAGCGCATGGTGGGCAGCCTGTTCGAGATGGCCGGGCTGGCGGTGCAGCTGGCCATCGGGCTGATCGGCCTGATGGCCCTGTGGCTGGGGGTGGTGGCCGTGGGCGAGGCCTCGGGGCTGGTCGACCGGCTGGCGCGCCTGCTCTCGCCGCTGTTTACCCGCCTGATGCCGGAGGTGCCCCGGGGGCATCCGGCGATCTCCTCGATGACCCTGAACCTCTCCGCCAACGTGCTCGGCCTGGACAACGCGGCGACGCCCCTGGGCATCAAGGCGATGCGCGACCTGCAGACCCTCAATCCCACACCGGGGGTGGCCAGCAATGCCCAGATCCTGTTCCTGGTGCTGAATACCTCCTCGGTGACCCTGTTCCCGATGACGGTGTTGTTGTACCGGGCGCAAATGGGCGCCGGGGACCCGGCGGCAGTGTTCATCCCCATTCTGCTGGCGACCAGTGCCTCGACCCTGGCGGGGCTGCTGGTGACGGCCTGGGTACAGCGCATCCGCCTCTGGGACACGGTCCTGCTGGGCAGCCTGGCCGGGGTGTTTGCTTTCCTGCTGGCCCTGGTGGCCTGGCTCTCGACCCTCGGCGCCGAGCAGTTGCAGCGGCAATCCAGTCTGTTCAGCAATTTGCTGATACTGAGCCTGATCCTGCTGTTCCTGGTGGTGGCCCATCGCCGGGCGGTGAATGTCTACGAGACCTTTATCGAAGGGGCCCGGCAGGGTTTTGAAACTGCCATCGGCATCATTCCCTACCTGCTGGCGATGCTGGTGGCGATCGGGGTGTTCCGCGCCAGCGGCGCCCTCGAGCTCTTGCTGGAGCTGCTGCGCAGCGCGGTGGCCAGTGGTGGCTGGGACGCGCGCTGGGTGGACGGCATGCCCACGGCACTGATGAAGCCGCTGTCCGGCTCCGGCGCCCGGGCGATGATGGTGGACACCATGAACACCTTTGGCGTGGATTCCTTCCAGGGGCGCCTCGCCGCCACCCTGCAGGGTTCCACCGAAACCACCTTCTATACCCTCGCGGTGTATTTCGGCGCGGTGGGTATCCGCCACGGCCGGCACGCGTTGGGCTGCGGCCTGGCCGCGGATGCTGCGGGTATTGCCGCGGCGATTGCGGTAGCCTACTGGTTCTTCGGATGAGTGACTGTCACAAAACTGTCACGCGGGGGATGGGAGAATGCGGCATGCTGTCGTCTCTGCCGTGCCCCCGGGCCTGCGGCACTCACCCGACCTGACCGAGGACCCGACGCAAACCATGCAAAAGTCGCTCAATCGCCGCCTCGCCGACCTCGACCAGAAGCGCTTCATGCCCCGTGAGCTGAGCTGGCTGTCCTTCAACGCGCGGGTCCTGCAGGAGGCCGCCGAGCCCGAGGTGCCGGTGATCGAGCGGCTGCGCTACCTGGGCATCTTCTCCAACAACATGGACGAGTTCTTCCGCGTGCGGGTGGCCGAGGTGCGGCGCCTGATTACCGTGTCCCAGGGCAGTGACCGCCAGCAGGCGAAGGACCTGCTGGCGGCCATCCAGCAGCAGGTGGTCCAGCTGCAGAAGCAGTTCGAGAAGGTCTACACGGGGGTGCTGCGGGAGCTGGCCAGCCGGCACATCTACATGATCAACGAGCGTCAGCTGGACGCCGGCCAGGCGGCCTTCGTGCAGGACTACTTCAGCCGTGCGGTGCTGCCGGAACTGGAGCCCATCCTGTTGCGGGATGGTCATCCCATCCCGCCCCTGAACGACGAGTCGATCTACCTGGCACTGGATGTGCGCACCGGCGACGACTATCACTACGCGGTGGTGGAAGTGCCCACCGACCGGCTGGACCGCTTTGTGCAGATTCCCCGCCGCAAGGGCAAGCAGGGCAAGGTCTTCATCGCCCTGGACAATGTCATCCGTGCCTGCCTGGTGCAGATGTTCCGCGGGGTATTCCGGATCGACGAGGCCGCGGCCTACTGTTTCAAATTCTCCCGGGACGCCGAGCTGGAGATGGACCAGGACATCACCGAGAGCCTGATCGAGAAGATGGAGAGCAGCCTGCGCCAGCGGCGCCGGGCCGAAGCCGTGCGCTTTGTCTACGATGCGGCGATGCCCACGCGCCTGCTCGATCACCTCTGTACGCGTTTTGGTTTCGGCAAGTACGACAGCCTGATTCCGGGGGGGCGCTACCACAACTCCAAGGACTTCATGTCCTTCCCCAACGTGGGCCCCAAATACCTCGAGTTCAAGCCGCTGCCGCCGATCCGCCTGCCGCGGCTGGATGACCCGGGCAGCCTGTTCGACAACATCCGCGAGCAGGATGTCTTCCTGTATTTTCCCTACCACCCCTTCGACTACATCATCGACCTGCTGAAAACCGCGGCCCTGGACCCCCAGGTGACCACCATCAAGATCTGCCTCTACCGGGTGGCCCGCCAGTCCCGGGTGATTGATGCCCTGGTGAATGCGGTGCAGAACGGCAAGCGTGTGCTGGCGGTGGTGGAACTGGCGGCCCGCTTCGACGAGGCGGCCAATATTGGCTGGGCGCAGCGCCTCACGGAAAACGGCATCCAGGTGATCTTCGGCATCCCGGGCCTCAAGGTGCACAGTAAACTGTTGCTGATCGAGCGCCGGGAGGACGGTGAGGCGCGTTTCTACAGCCACGTGGGGACCGGCAATTTCAACGAGAAGACCTCGCGCACCTACACCGATTTCAGCCTGCTCACCTACGACCAGAATATCGGGCGCGATATTCACGATGTCTTCGACTTCCTGCAGTTCACTTACAAGCGCCACCGCTACCGGACCCTGCTGGTGTCGCCCCACAGCACTCGCCCGGGCCTGCTGCACCTGATCGAACAGGAAATTGCCAACGCCCGCGCCGGCTATCGCGCGGAGATGCTGCTCAAGTGCAACAACCTGGTTGACCGGAAATTGGTAATGAAACTCTACGAGGCCTCGGAGGCCGGTGTCCGGGTCAAGCTGATCGTGCGCGGGATGTGCTCGCTGTTGCCCGGGGTCAAGGGCCTGTCGGAGAACATCCGCGGTATCAGTATTGTCGATCGCTTCCTCGAGCACCCGCGGGTCTATGTCTTTTACAACCGCGGCCACCCGCGCTACCTGATGGGCTCTGCGGACCTGATGACCCGCAATCTGGACCACCGGGTCGAGGTGTTGTGCCCGGTGCGCGACCCGGCGGCGCAACGTACCTTGCAGGATATTCTCGACCAGCAGTGGCACGACAACGTGAAAGCGCGGGTACTGGATGCTGCCCAGTCGAACCAGTTTGTTCCCCGGCGCAAGAAGGCCGCGCGTATCCGCGCCCAGGAGTCCATTCACCGCTACCTGGCCAGCGGCAAGCTGCCGCGCTATGCCCGGGCCACGAAACGCGGCAAGAGCAGCGGGGCGACACGCCGTAGCAAGGGTGGAGGGAAATCCTGATGGCCGGGTTGGTCGGTGCGTGGGTGGGGCTGTCGGTGCTACTGGTGTTGGCGTCGCTGCTGCCCCTCTCGCGCCGCCCGCAGTGGTGGATTCGCGGCCTCGACTTCCCGCGCCTGCAGCTGGCGGTACTGGCGCTGCTGGTCCTGCTCGCCGGTCTCGCCCTGCATCGCTGGCAGCCCCTGGGTCCGGCCGGCTGGGCCCTGCAGGGCCTGCTGCTGGTCTGCCTGGCCTACCAGCTCAGCTGGGTGCTGCCCTACACCCCCTTCTGGCGTCGCCAGGTACCGCGCAGTGGTTCGCCGGGAGGGCCGAGCCTGAGCCTGCTTTCCGCCAATGTGCTGATGACCAACCGTCGTGCCGATGCGCTGCTGGCGCTGGTGCGTCAACAGCGGCCGGACCTGGTCATCACGCTGGAATCCGATCACTGGTGGGAGCAGCAGCTGGCGCCCCTGGAGACCGACTACCCCTGGTCGGTGAAATGCCCCCTGGACAACCTCTACGGCATGCACCTGTATTCCCGGCTGCCCCTGGAGGAGACCGAACTGTGTTTCCTGGTGGAGGAGGATGTGCCGTCGATACACACCCGGGTGGTGCTTGCCGACGGGGAATCGGTGCGCCTGCATGTGCTGCATCCGGCACCCCCCAGCCCCTCGGAGAACGAGGAATCCACCGAGCGCGATGCCGAGCTGTTGGTGGTCGCCCGCAGTCTGCTGGAGAGCCGCCAGCCGGTGGTGGTGGCCGGGGACCTCAACGACGTCGCCTGGTCCTCGACCACCCGGCTGTTCCGGCGTATCAGCGGGCTGCTCGACCCGCGCATCGGGCGCGGCATGTTCAATACCTTTCACGTGAAGTTTCCCTTCCTGCGCTGGCCCCTGGACCACCTGTTCCACAGCCGCCACTTCAGCCTGCTGTCCCTGCGCCGACTTCCGGATATCGGTTCGGACCACTTCCCGCTGTGGGTGGAGCTGGCCCTGGAGCCCGGCCGCGACGATCACGAGGGACCGCAGGAACCCTCCCCGGGGGAGCGCCAGCGGGCGCGCGAAATCTCTGCCCACGGCAACGTGTCGGTGGCGGAAGTGCCGGAACCGGGTCGGGCTTAAGGTTGCCCTAAGACAGCTGACGCACACTACCCTCACCAACTTCCCGTGAGGGTCAGCGATGTCGATGTCAGCCGTGTCTCCACAGGTCTCTCCCGCGCCGCCGCAGCATGTTCAGCCGGCGCTTCCCTCCTTGATGATTAAGGGGCCCGCTGCAGCTGACCGCTGTATCGAGGAAGGTTTTGTGGCGAGTGTTTTCGAGCGTGCCTGGGGGGCGCATGTCACCCGCTTCCTGCCCTGGCTGTGCAGCCTGCTGCCTCAGGCTGACGCTGTGCCGGAGGCGGTGCTGGGGCTTCGCGCCGCCGCCCGGGAGCGGCTTTTCTGTGAACAGTACCTCGACGAGCCCCTGCTGGCGGTGCCGGCGCGCTTGCACGGGCAGGTCTGCGAGCGGGCCGATATCATGGAGCTGGGCAATCTGGCTGCCAGCTCGGCGGGGCGCGGTGCCTTGCTGTATCTGCTGGCAACCCAGGCGGCCCATCGCGCCGGTGTGCGCTACCTGCTGTTTGCCGCCAACCGCGCAGTGCGCTTGTCGATCCTGCGCAGCGGCTTTACCCCGCTGGTTGTTGGGCCCGCCGATGCCGGGCGCCTGGGATCCCGGGCGGGGGAGTGGGGGCGCTACTACGATGGCAATCCGGTGGTCATGCTGGGCGATATGGCGCTGACCGACCGCCAGGCCCGGCAGCGGCAGGGCGTGCCGGCGCTGCTTGCCCACTACGACAGCGCCATTGCCGGCCTGGCGAGCGTCCTGAGTGAGGTGCGCCAGTGACCGCGGGTGTGGAGCAACTGTTGTCGTGCCTGGCTGCGCGCGCTGTCAGTCAGCCGCAGATGGACAGTGTGGTCAGTGGTGCGGAGACCCTGAGCGCTGGGGCGCTCTGGTCGCGCAGCGGCGAGCTGGCCGAGTGGTTGCGCGACCACGGTGTCGAGCGCCTGGGGCTGTGGGCGGACAATGGCATCGACTGGGTGCTCGCCGACCTGGCCTGCCTGCGGGCGGACATCTGCCTGGTAGGGCTGCCGACCTTTTTCAGTGCCGAGCAGCGCGAATACGCGCTGACCGCCAGTGGCGTCGACTGTCTCCTGCTGGGGCCCGAGGCCGCCGAGATGCTGGCGGGGCCCTCACAGACCATCCAGCAAGCGTCGGGTCTGCGCCAGTTGGTGGCTCTCGAGTTGCGGGAATGCGAGCGCTCGCCGCTGCCTTCGGCCACCGGCAAGATTACCTTTACCTCGGGCTCGACCGGCCAGCCCAAGGGCGTCTGCCTGTCCAATGCGCAGTGCCTGGCGGTGGCGGCTTCTCTGGTGGACGCGGTGGACTGTCCCGGCGCCCGTCATCTGTCTTTGCTGCCCCTGGCGGTGCTGCTGGAAAACATTGCCGGTCTCTACCGTACCCTGCTCGCCGGCGGCGTGGTGATCCTGCCCGATCCGGCGGACCTCGGGCTGAGCGGCAGTTCCGGCGTCCACCTGCCGGGCTTCCTGTGGGCCCTGGAGCGCTGGCAGCCCGAGACACTGATTCTGGTTCCCGAGTGGCTTCAGGGCCTGGACCGTGCCCTGGCAGCGGGTTGGCGGCCACCGCTTTCCCTGCGCTTTGTGGCTGTCGGTGGGGCGCGGGTGGCACCGGCACTGCTGCAACGCATCCGCGATCGCGGCCTGCCGGTCTACGAGGGCTACGGCCTCTCCGAATGCGCCTCGGTGGTCAGTCTGAATACCCCCGCCGCGGATCGCCCAGGCAGCAGTGGTCGTCCTTTGCCGCATGTGCACGTGTCGGTGGAAGACGGTGAGCTGGTGGTGGCGGGCAACACCTTTCTCGCTTACCTCGGTGAATCGCCCCACCCGCCACACTGTCCCGTGCGCACGGGGGATATCGCCGAACTGGATGCGGAGGGCTTTGTGCGCATCGCCGGGCGCCGCAAACACCTGCTGATCAGTAGCTTTGGCCGCAATATCAGCCCCGAGTGGGTGGAGAGTGAACTGCTCGCCGGCGGCGGCCTGATGCAGGCAGTGGTCCTGGGGGATGCGCGTCCCCATTGCGTGGCCCTGATCTGGCCCGCGGATCCGCGAGTCAGTGACGCGGAGCTCGAGGCCCGGGTTGCGCGCGTGAATGCCCGCCTGCCCGATTACGCGCGGGTGCGCCGCTGGGCCCGCCTGCCGCAGCCGCTATCGGCCCAGAGCGGGCTGCTCACCGGCAATGGCCGCCTGCGTCGGGACCGCTTTGCGGAGACCTATCGCAGCTTGATTGAACGTCTGTATTTACCCACCGAGGAGATGACTGCATGAGCGGTTTTTACCAGAAACTTGCACAACGGACGGCCGCCGGTCGCGAGGCCCTGATGCAGACCTCACTGGTCCAGGAGGCGCTCGGCGGGCAGCTCACCAGCGAGCGCTACGTGGCCTTTCTGGTCCAGGCCTACCACCACGTGCGCCACACCGTGCCGCTGTTGATGGCCGCCGGCTCGCGCCTGGGGCCGGAACAGGAGTGGTTGCGCGAGGCGCTGGCGGAATATGTCGAAGAAGAGCTGGGACACCAGGAGTGGGTGCTCAACGACATCGCCGCCTGTGGCTACGACGCCGAGCGTGTGCGCAACTGCCGGCCGAATTTCGCCACCGAGATGATGGTGGCCTATGCCTACCACGTCATTGATCGCGGCAACCCGGTCGGATTCTTCGGCATGGTGCACGTGCTGGAAGGGACCTCCGTGAGTGTGGCCTCGCGGGCCGCCGATGCCATACAGGCAAATACCGGCCTGCCCAATCGTGCCTTCAGCTACCTGCGATCCCACGGTGCCCTGGACGTCGGCCACGTGGACTTCTTCGCCGGCCTGATGAACCGGCTGGACCGCGAGGCGGACCGGACTGCGGTGACCCACTGCGCCGGGGCCTTCTACCGTCTCTATGCCGGCGTATTCGAGAGTGTCGAGGCCAGCCAGGCCGCGGCCTTCCTGCCCTGTGAAGAGGAGCTACAACATGTTCATGTCGGGTAAACGTGTTCTGGTGACGGGTGCCTCTGGCGGTATCGGTCGGGCCATCAGTCTGGCGCTGGCCGCGGCCGGGGCAGAGCTGCTGCTGGTGGGCCGCCATCGCGAGCGTCTCGAGGCGGTGCTCGCCGAGCTCGCCGGGGGCACGCACCGCGTGGTCACTGCAGATATTGCCACTGCGGAGGGCCGTGCGGCGATCCTGGCGGCCTGTGAAGGGATGCTGGACCTGCTGGTCAACAACGCCGGCGTCAATGACTTCGCCCTGTTTGCCGACCAGGCGCCCGAGCGCCTGGCGCAACAGCTGGAGATCAACCTGGTGGCACCGATTCTGCTGACCCGGCAACTGCTGCCTTTGATCCAGCGCCGCCGTGGCCAGATCATCAACGTCGGATCGGCCTTTGGCCAGATTGGTTATCCGGGTTTTTGCGCCTACAGTGCGGGCAAGTTCGGCCTGCGGGGTTTTTCCCAGGCCCTGGGCCGCGAACTGTCGGGTAGTGGGGTGATCGTGTCCTACCTGGCACCGCGGGCAACCCATACCGAAATGAACTGCGCGGAAGTCACGGCAATGAACCGCGAGCTGGGTACCGCCACGGACACCCCGGAAGCGGTCGCCGAGGCGCTCATGCAGCTGGTCCATCGCCCGCGTCCCGAACTGTTGATGGGGCGTCCCGAGCGTTTCTTCGCCCGCGTGAATGCCTTTTTGCCCGGCCTGGTGGACCGGGCCCTGTACCGGCAGTTGCCGGTGATTCGCCGGCATGCGCTGGCTGCGGTCCAGGGCCGGGGGTAAACTCGCGGCATGCGCCTGCTGTTGATAGAAGACGACCCCTCCCTGGCTGCCGGCCTGCAAGCCGCCCTGGCCCGCGAGGGTTATGTGGTCAACCCGGTCGCCACCGGTAGCCAGGCCCTGGCCGCCGTGCGGGCAGAGTGTCCGGACATGGTGGTGCTCGACCTCGGGCTGCCGGACATGGACGGCCTGCAGGTGCTGGCGGGCATTCGGCGCCAGGCCGCACAACTGCCGGTGCTGATACTCACCGCTCGCGGTCGCGCTGACGACAAGGTCGCCGGCCTGGACCTGGGCGCCGACGACTACCTGGCCAAGCCCTTCGACATGCAGGAGCTGGCGGCGCGTCTGCGCGCCCTGGGCCGCCGCTTGTCCGGTGCACCGAGCGCACAGATCACCGTAGGTCCGGTACAGCTCGATGTCGCCTCCCACCAGGTGACGGTGGATGGCGCTCCGCTGGAATTGCCCCGCCGCGAGTACATGCTGCTCAAGGCGCTGATGGAAAGTGCCGGGCGGGTGCTGACCCGGGAGGCCCTGGAGGGCAAGCTTTACAGCTGGGGAGAGGAGGTGAGCAGCAATGCCCTCGAGGTACATGTCCATCACTTGCGCAGGAAGCTTCCCGAGAATCTGATACGCACCGTGCGCGGTATCGGCTATACCCTGGCAGCACCATGACGTCCATCCGCCGTACCCTGGTACTGATGCTGGTGGCCGCGTTTACCCTGGTGTCCTTTCTCGCGGCACTCAACGGCTACCGCGCGAGCATGGCCCGGGCCGAGCAGCTGCTGGATACCCAATTGCGTTATGCCATGGAAATACTGCGGAGCACCGCCGCGGTACCCGGGGCGGGAGGAGTCGCCGCCGAGGGCTCGGGCGAGATTGTCTTCCAGGTCTGGGCGGAGGGACACCTGCAGCTGCAGTCGCCGGGGGCGCCGGCGGAGCCCGTGGCGGCCTTTGCCCCCGGGCTGGATTACCACAATTTCGCCGGCTACCGCTGGCGCACCCTCACCGAGGAGGACAGCCGCGGCCGCTGGTTGATGGTCGGCGAGCGCGCCGATCTGCGCCACCTGATCGCCGAGCAGGTGGTACTGGAGGCAGTGGTTCCCCTGCTGCTGTGGTTGCCGGTGGCGGCGGGGCTGATCTGGGTCGTGGTGGGCTGGGGGCTGGCGCCCCTGCGTCAGCTCTCGGCGGCCATCAACCGCAAGGCCAGCGACGACCTGTCTCCCCTGTCGATATCCGCGCCACCGGTGGAGTTGGCGCCGCTGGTGGCGGCGACCAACGCGCTGTTGCTGCGCCTGGCCGGTGCCTTGCAGCGGGAGCAGCAGTTCGCTGCCCACGCGGCCCACGAGCTGCGCACCCCCATCAGTGTGCTCAAGGTGCACTTGCACAATCTGGCACAGGAGCTGCCAGCAGACAGCGAGGCGCTGAGGCACGCCAATGCCGGCGTGGAGCGCATGCAGCATCTGGTCGAGCAGATTCTCGATCTCAGCCGCACCCAGCCGGACCTGATCCAGGCGAATTTCCAGGGTCTGGACCTGCACGCGCTGGCCCGCCAGGTGACGGCCGACCTGTGGCCGGCTTTTGCCGCGCGTCAGCAGAGTCTTTCGCTCGCCGGCAAGCCGACGCAGGTACTGGGCGACCCGGCGATGCTGGACATTCTGTTGCGCAACCTGCTGGACAATGCCGGCAAATACACGCCCCGCGGCGGCGAGGTCCAGGTCGCGGTGGAGGCGGTCGACGGAGGCGGCGCGCGCCTGGTGGTGGCGGATTCCGGGCGCGGGGTGCCGGCGGCGGAGCGCGAGCGGGTGCTGGAGCGCTTTTATCGCAGCGCCGGCCAGGAAGGGGCCGCGAGCACGGGCGCCGGACTGGGCCTGACCATCGTGCAGCACATCACCCGTCTGCATCACGCCCGCCTCACACTCTCGGAGGGACTGGGTGGAAGCGGCCTGGGTGTCACTGTCGAGTTTCCGGCGCCAGGCGGGGACGAGGTATGAGACGGTCAGGCTGGTTTGCCCTTGGCGCCCTGCTGTCGCTGCTGCCGACCCAGGCTTTGGCGGCCACGCCGGTCTACGAGATCGAGATTCGCGGGCACCTGTTTTTCCCCGAGGAATTGCGTATTCCCGCCGATACCAAGGTCAAGCTGCGGGTGCACAATCGCGATGCCACACCCGAGGAATTCGAGAGCTACGAGCTCAATCGCGAGAAGGTGATCATGGGGGGGCGCAGCGCGAGCATTTTTGTCGGTCCGCTCGCCCCGGGGGTCTATCCCTTTTTTGGCGAATTCAATCCGCGCACGGCCCAGGGGCGCATTCTGGTCGTGGAGGGGGACTGAGCATGTTGCTGGATGCGGTGATACTGGTGCTGCGCGAAGTTCTCGAGGCGGCGTTCCTGCTGTGCGTCATGCTGGTATTCGGGCAGGTGCTGGCTCTGCGATCTCGCTGGGTGGGCTTGGGTCTGTTACTGGCCGCGGTCGGGGTGGCCCTGTATGCCGGTGGCATGCAGGGCATCACGGATGCGCTGGAGGGCGCGGGTCAGGAGGTCCTGAATGCGGCGCTGCAAATGACGGTGTTTTTGCTGCTGATGCCCGTGCTGGCGCTCGGCGTGATTGCCGCGCGACGGATGCGGCAGTGCGGGCGGGTATTGCCCGGGTTGATGGCGGCGGCGGTGGGCCTGGCGCTGGTCCGCGAGAGTGCGGAGATCCTGATCTACGTGCGTGCGTTTTCCGCCGTGGATGAATACCGCCTCGGTGTTTATGCGGGCAGCGCGCTGGGCCTGGGTATCGGCGCCAGTGCCGGTGTGCTGGCCTGGTCGGCCCTGCGCGCCCTGCGTCCGGCGCGTGCCTTCCCGGTTTGCCTGGGCCTGTTGGCGGTGATTGGCGCCGGCATGGTCATGCAGGCGGCGCTGCTACTGGAGCAGGTGGACTGGCTGCCCGCACAGCCGCCGCTCTGGGACAGCAGCTGGCTGCTCAGTGAACAGTCCCTTCTCGGACAGTTGCTGTTCGCGGTACTGGGTTACGAGGCCACACCGGGTCCGGTTCAGGTGGCGCTGTATGTCGGCAGCCTGGGCCTCGCTGCCCTGTCTATCTGGCTGGGCTACCGTATCGGGGGGAGGGCGAATGACACACTGTAGACACTGGGTGGGGCTGTTCTGGGTACTCTGTTCGGGGCTGGCGCTGGCCGACGGGGTATCCATCGGCAAGGTTTATCACCCCTACGTGACGCCCCTGGAGTGGGACCTCGAATGGCGTGCGCTGCATGTCCAGGAGAACCCCGAGGATGGACGCGAGCGCCTTCAGGAGCACGCGCTCGGCCTGGGACGCGCCCTGAGTGATCGCCTGTTCCTCGAGGGCTATCTGATTGGCGAGCGCAGTGCGGGCGAGTCGCTGCGGCTGGCGGCCAGCGAGCTGGAGCTCCTCTGGCAACTCAGCGAGCAGGGGGAGTATGCCCTGGACTATGGATTGCTGTTCGAGCTCGAACACGAACGGGAGTTCGACGACTGGGAGGCGGCGGCAAAGCTGTTGCTGGAGCGGGAATTCGGGCGTTTTAGCGCCACCGCCAACCTGGGCCTGATCCGCGAATGGGGCAACGGTGTCGACAGCGAGTGGGAAACTTCCCTCGCCCTGCAGGGCCGTTACCGTCACGCGCGCTGGCTGGAACCGGCGATCGAACTGCACCTGGGTGAGGATACCCGGGCGGCGGGCCCGGTACTGCTCGGCAGCGCGCGCCTGGGTACTCGCGAGTCCCTGCACTGGGAGATGGGGGTGATTCTGGGCCTGGATGCGCCGACCCCCGACTATACCCTGCGCGGCCTGCTGGAATACGAGTTCTGAGCCCCCGTGGCCGCGCCGCCGGCTACTTGAGCAGCGACCCGAGCAGGCCGCGGAACAGCTGTCGCCCGAGGCGCCCGCCCACGGCAGACCCAAGGCTGCGCAGCAGACTTTTCACGAAGGCCTCGCCGCCGCTCTGGCGATTGCCGCGGCGACTGCCGCGCTCCGCGCGCTGCTCGAGGCTCGCCTGTTTCTCCGCGGCCTGCCGCGCCGCGGTGCGCTCTGCCAGAATCTCGTGGGCGGAGCGCGGGTCGACGGCATCGCGGTAGCGTCGCAGGTTGTGGTCAGTGGCGAGTAGCGCCTGCCGCTCCGCCGGGGTGATGGGGCCCATGCGGGACGCCGGCGGCCGGATCAGCACCCGCTCCACCGGCGCGGGTATCCCCTTGTCCTGCAGGGTCGAGACCAGGGCTTCGCCAACGCCGAGCTCGCCGATCACCGTTTCGGTGTCCAGGGCCGGGTTGTCGCGGAAGGACTGCGCCGCTACCCGCACCGCCTTGCGCTCTTTCGGGGTGTAGGCGCGCAGGGCGTGCTGGATGCGGTTGCCCAGCTGCGCCAGGACGCTGTCCGGAATATCCGCCGGGCTCTGGGTGACAAAGTACACCCCGACGCCCTTGGAGCGGATCAGGCGCACGACCTGTTCGATCTGTTCCAGCAGGGCCTTGGGGGCATCGCGAAACAGCAGGTGCGCCTCGTCGAAGAAAAACACCAGCTCCGGCTGCTCCGGGTCCCCCCGTTCGGGCAGTTCCTCGAACAGCTCGGCGAGCAGCCAGAGCAGGAAGGTCGAATACACCCGGGGCCTGCGAATCAGCTGGTCGGCGGCGAGGATGTTGATCACGCCGCGTCCCTCGCGGTCGCGTTGCATGAAGTCGCCGAGGGCCAGGGCCGGTTCACCGAAGAAGGCGTCGCCGCCTTCGCGCTCCAGCATCAGCAGGCGCCGCAGAATGGCATTGACCGATGCTTTTGACACGCCATAACCGGGGCCCAGCTCACGGCCGTGCAGGGCCAGGTAATCGAGGACGCTGCGCAGGTCGGCCAGGTCAACCAGTAGCAGGCCCTCGCTGTCGGCGAACTCGAAGACCAGGGTGATGACGCTTTCCTGGGTCTCGTTGAGATCGAGCAGCCGGGTCAGCAGCTGCGGGCCAAGCTCCGAGACGGTGCTGCGCACCGGGGTGCCCTGTTCCCCGAACAGGTCCCAGAAGGCGACCGGGAAGCCGCTTTGCCGGTAGTCGGGGATGCCGATGGTCTGCACGCGCTGATCAATCTTCGCGTGCGGCGTGCCCGCCTGTGCGAGCCCGGAGAGGTCGCCCTTGATGTCGGCGAGAAAGACCGGCACGCCGCCCGCGGAGAAAGCCTCCGCCAGGCACTGCAGGGTCACGGTCTTGCCGGTGCCGGTGGCGCCGGCGATCAGGCCGTGTCGATTGGCGTAGCGCGGCAGCAGGCCGACGCTGGCCTGGCCATTGCCGCCGAGTAACAGGCTCTCTGACATTTCAGCCTTCCTTGCTGGTGCGTTTGCCGGTGCTGCGCCGCGGCCGGCCCTTGCCGACCATGGCCTCGAGTTCCTGTAGCGCCTCTTCCAGGTAGTCGATCAGCCGCTGCATCTGGGGTACCGCACGGCGACAGGCGACGATGCCGAAATCCAGCTGATTGCGGTAGCTCACCAGGGTGATGTTGAGGGCAAAGCCGTCGAAAACGACCGAGGCCGGGTAAATCCCGTCGAGACGGGCCCCGTTCCAGTAGAGCGGCTCGCGGGGCCCGGGCACGTTGGAAATCACTGTGCTGAAGGCGGGGAAGCGCTCGCCGAGGCCGAGGATCGAGCTGAGCAGCGTGGGCGCCTGGGTCAGCACCGTGAACAGGGTGGCTTCCCGCGGCGTGAGCGACTGGTACAGCGCCTTGCCGGCGGCCATCGATGCCTGGATACGGCGCAGGCGCCGCTCGGGATCGGCCTCGTCGGTAGCCAGGTCGGCGGTAATGAAACCGACCGCGTTAGAACTGTCCAGGTCGTGGGTTTCCCGCAGGGAAATCGGCGCCATGGCCTTCAGGGACCAGGTCGGGCATTCGTCGCGGCTGATCAGGTAGCGGCGCAGGGCTCCCGCGCACATCGCCAGGATGACGTCATTGAGTGTGCCACCGCTGGCCTTGCACACCGCCTGCAGACGGGACAAGCGATAGGACTGGGCGACGAAGCGACGCGCCCCGGATACCCGCGTGTTGATCGAGGTGTGCGGAATCCGAAACCAGGGCGCCGAGAGGTCGCCGCCGCGGCCGAGGAAGACGCCGCCAAAGCGGCGCAGGGCACTGCCCAGGTGTACCCCGGTCTGGAAATGCTCGGCCAGGGCGCCGAGCACGTTGCGCACTTCCTGGCGGCTCGGGGCGGACTCGCCGCGCCGTTGCAGCAGGCGCTCTTTGTAGCGTTCGTAGTTCTCCAGGGACAGGGGCGAGTGGCTGGCCCGGGCCGCCGGATCGGTGGAGTACATGGCGTTGGTCATGTGCATGGCCGACACGCCGTCGATGGCCGCGTGATGCAGTTTGCTGTAGAGGGCGAACTGCCGTCCCTTCAGGCCTTCGATCAGGTGCATCTCCCACAGCGGACGGCTGCGGTCGAGCAGCTGGCCGTGCAGCCGCGACACCAGCATGAACAGCTCCCGGTAGCGCCCCGGCCAGGGCAGGCCCAGGTGGCGCACGTGATAATCGATGTCGAAGTGCTCGTCTTCCTGCCAGTACAGCGGCCCGAGGGGGCCGGCCCGGCCCGTGGCGACAAACTCGCCGAAAGGCGGGCGGTAGGGCTCCTGTGTCCGCAGCAGGTCGAGCAACTCAGCCAGGAATTCGTGGCGCTTGACGCCGCGGGGGAAGGTGTACAGGTGCAGTCCGCCGACGTGCATGGGCGTCTGGCGTTTTTCCACCAGCAGGAAGCTGGCGTCGGGCAGGCTGATGGGGCGCATGGCTTCCCCCGGCTGTCACTGGTCCGCCTACAATAGACGCTAAGCGATGCCCGGGGAAGCCTGTATTACAGCCAACGGTAGCGCCGGAACAGGCCCAGCATGCCCGCCGCGAGAGTGAGCATAACCCCGAGCACCACGAAATAGCCGTAGCGGGTGCGCAACTCGGGCATGACCTCGAAGTTCATGCCGTAGACGCCGGCGAGGAAACTCAGCGGCACGAAAATCGCCGTGATGATGGTGAGCACTTTCATGGTGTTGTTGAGGCGATGCGAGCTGATGGAAATGTGGCTCTCCACCAGATCGCCGCAGATCTCGTAGTACATGTTGGTCAGGCTGTGCACTCGCTCGCAGCGGTCGAAAAAATCCCGCCGTGCGTGATGGCCGGCGTCACGGCCCGTGCCCATGTGCGCGGTGCCGCCGTTGAGAATCTGCTCCGCCAGGCGCTGGTGGTAATTGAAGATGCGCCGCAACTTGCGCAGGCGAGAGCGGTAAGTTACCAGCTCCCGCAGAGCGTGGTCGCTGCGCTCGTCGGGAAGACGGTCCTCCAGCTCTGCCAGGGTGTCGTCGAAGTCGAGGATCCTGTCCAGGTAGCGTCCAGCTGCGTAGTGCAGCATGCGCAGGACCAGGATAGGGGGTGTCTGCAGGAGGTGTTGATGTTCGCGGCTGTCCCAGAACTGGGCGATGCTGACCGAGTGGCCCCGGCGCACGGTGATCAGCAGGCGGTGGCCGACCCAGATGCCCAGCTGTTGCGGTTGCAGGGTCAGGTCGTCGTCGAAGCCGGCCATGCCGCGGAACAGGATGAAGGTGGTGTGTTCGAACTCCTCCACCTTGGGCGGGTGGCTGTTGCGCGAGCAGTCGGCGATGGCCAGCTCGCCACAGCCGAGGGACAGCAGGAGCTCGCGGATTTCGGGCGTGATTTCCGACTGGATGTCCAGCCACAGGTAGCCGTTGCTGTGGGCGCGCCACTCGGCCACCAGCTCCTGCCCGCCGAGCTGGGAGTGATCGCGACCGGAAAGCAGTTTGGCGCGAATCATGAGGCGGGTGCGATCAGGCTGATGGCTCCGCGCACTTCACCCAGCTGATAGCCGGTGGCGCGGTCATCGGGGTAGTGGGTGTCGAGGGCTTCCTGCACCGCGGGGGAGAGGTTTTCCCCGTGGCAGGCGAGGCAGAGACCCTCGGTACCCTGGGCCTGCATGTAGCGGAAGCGGCCGTCGGTGACGGCGGCCTGCTGCAGCTGGCTGGCCGGCGTGCCGGCCGCCTGCCGTGCGGCGAACTGCTGCAGCACCGCGCGCTCCCAGGCATCGGGTTCGGCGCGCTCGGCATTGCGCGCTTGCAGGCTCACTCGGCGCACCTGCCAGCCCGTTTCGGCACTCAGGCTGTCCATCAGCGCCGGCGCCACCTCGGCACAGACCGCGACCGCGTGGGCGGGGCCGCCCGCCGCCATGGCTTGCTGGAGTTGTGGTTTCAGCTGGCCGACGAAGCGGCCCACCAGTGCGCGGGCCTCTTCGGTCCGGGTTGATGCGGTGCTGTCTGCGGTGTTGCCGCCAGCCAGTGCGCCGTGGCTGAGTAGTGCCGTGGCCAGCAGCAGCGTGCCAAAATGATGCATCCTTCCACTCCCCTGGTTTGCCCCTTGCCTGTCCATGCCCGCTTGCCTGCCGCAGTTCGCGGTGCCCGGGTCATGGGACTATACTCGGTGCATGACAAAAACATGGTTACTCGGTTTGCTACTGTTGGCAAGTGTGCTGGCAACGCCCGCGCGCGCGGCCGGGGCAGTGTGGTTGGTCGATCTGGAAGGTGCGATTGGTCCCGCGACGGCGCAACACCTGCAAAGCAGCCTGGATCGGGCCGAAGCAGCGGGCGTCCAGCTGGTGATCCTGCGGCTGGATACACCCGGCGGTCTGGATACCGCGATGCGCGACATGATCCGGCGGATACTCGCGGCGGATGTGCCCGTGGCCACCTGGGTCGGGCCCAGCGGAGCCCGTGCCGCCAGCGCGGGGACCTATCTGCTCTACGCCAGCCATATCGCCGCCATGGCCCCGGGCACCAATCTCGGCGCCGCCACCCCGGTGCAGATCGGCGGTATGCCCTCGATGCCCGGTGGCAAGGAGGAAGAATCCTCGGGTGGCGGGGCCATGGAACGCAAGGTGGTCAACGACGCGGTCGCCTACCTGCGTGGCCTGGCGGAGATGCGCGGCAGGAACGCCGACTGGGCCGAGCTGGCAGTGCGCGAGGGCGCCAGTCTGCCGGCCTCGGAGGCCCTGGAAAAAGGCGTGATCGACCTCATGGCGGACAACCCCCGGGCCCTGCTGGCGCAGTTGCAGGGGCGCGCGGTCACCGTGGGTGAGCGACAGCTCACCCTGGATGTCGAGGGGGCGCCCCTGGAGACCCGGGCGATGGACTGGCGCAGCGAGTTCCTCGCCATCATCACCAACCCCAACGTGGCCTATATCCTGCTGATGGTGGGCATCTACGGCCTGATTCTCGAGTTCTACAACCCCGGCATGGGCCTGCCGGGCATTACCGGGGCGGTCTGTCTGCTGCTGGCCCTGTACGCCTTCCAGATGCTGCCGGTGAGTTATGCCGGCCTGGGCCTGCTGGCCCTCGGGGTGGCCCTGATGGTGGCCGAGGCCTTCGCCCCGAGTTTCGGGGTGCTGGGGCTGGGGGGTATTGTCGCCTTTGTCTTCGGCTCGGTGATGCTGATGGACAGCGAGCTGCCCGGTTACCGCATCGCCTGGCCGATGATTCTCGCGGTGGCCCTGTTCAGCGCCGGCCTGCTGGCGTTTGCCCTGGGCATGGTGCTGCGTGCGCGCAAGGCCGCGGTGGTCAGCGGTATCGACCACTTGCTCGGGCAGCTGACCACGGTCGGGCGGGTGGACAACGGTCGCAGCTGGGTCTGGCTGGACGGTGAATTGTGGCAGGCGCGCAGCGAGCGCCCCCTGGCCCGGGGTGACAGGGTAAAAGTGGAAGCCATTGACGGGCTGGTCGCGGTGGTCAGCCCGGCGGACAAACAGGGAGAGAACTGATGTTGGAACTGGAGACTTTCGGGGGCGTGCTGCTCCTGCTATTCCTGGCCCTGGTGCTGTCCATGTTCCGGGTGCTGCGGGAGTACGAGCGCGGTGTGATCTTCATGCTCGGCCGCTTCTACCGGGTCAAGGGCCCGGGCCTGATCATCATCATTCCGGTCCTGCAGCAGATGGTGCGGGTGGATCTGCGCACGGTAGTCATGGACGTGCCGACCCAGGACGTGATTTCCCGGGACAACGTCTCGGTGCAGGTCAACGCGGTGATCTATTTCCGGGTGATGGACCCGGAGAAAGCCATCATCCAGGTGGAGAACTACCTCGAGGCGACCAGTCAGCTGTCCCAGACTACCCTGCGCTCGGTCCTCGGCCAGCACGAGCTGGACGACATGCTGGCGGAGCGGGACAAGCTGAACGCGGACATCCAGACGCTGCTGGATCAGCAGACAGAAGCCTGGGGGATCAAGGTGGCCAATGTCGAGATCAAGCACGTCGATCTCAACGAATCCATGATCCGGGCCATCGCCAAGCAGGCCGAGGCGGAGCGCGAGCGCCGGGCCAAGGTCATCCACGCGCTGGGCGAACAGGAAGCGGCGGAGAAGCTGGCCGAGGCCGCACGCACCCTCGCCACTGAGGACTCGGCGATCCAGCTGCGCTACCTGCAGACCCTGGTGGAAATTGCCGGTGACAACAACTCCACGATTGTATTTCCGCTGCCGGTGGATATCCTGCAGAAATTAAAACAATAAAATAGAAATGAACCCAAGTGAGCGTGGGTTAGAAAAATTCACCACCAAATGGCAGTAGTGCATGAAAAACTGCCACCTTAGACTCGGCTCCTGTGATCAAGTCAGATTTGCTTTCTTGACAATAACAGGAGCCTTGTTCGATGTTTTCTCAATCCGAAAAAGCCTATTTTCATAAGACTTTTACCGCTTTGGCAGTATCATTGGCGGTGAACGCCGTGCCTGCATTTGCCGCAGAATCGTCGAGTTCGTCAGCGCGTGCCTCCCTTCTGGAAGAGGTGATGGTCAAGGCGCGCAAGCGAGCAGCGGGCGAGGCGATACAGGACGTTCCCGTCGCCATCACTGCTTTTAGCGCCGACCAGTTCAAGGCCGTCTTCGCCGAGGATGTTGTCGACCTGGGCATGTTGTCCCCCAACGTTCACCCCACTCCCGGCAGTCAGGTTGGAAGCCAGGCATTCAGTATTCGTGGCCTTGGCGTAGCAGGTACTGTGCCCTCGGATGCCCCCGCAGTTGGCGTGTTCCAGAATGGGGTGTACTGGGGCATGAACTACGGTGCGCTGATCGATGCCTTCGACGTCGAGAGTGTGGAGATTCTTCGCGGTCCACAGGGAACCCTGTTTGGGCGCAATGTCACCGGTGGCGCCATCCTGGTCAACACCAAGCGCCCTGGTCAGGAGTTTGGTTACGAGGCCGAGGCGGTTTATGGCAGCCATGGGCGACTGGATATGTCCGGTGCCGTTGAAGGTCCGCTTGGCGAGGCGCTGCGAGGCAGGTTGTCGGTGCTGAGCCGCAAGCATGATGGCTACTACGATAATGTGCTGCAGGGTGGTAAAGATGCCGGCGAGGACGATGTGTCGGTGGTCCGGGGGACCCTGGTTTATGAGCCTACTGCCACCTTTGATGCGACGCTGATTGTCGATCAGTACGATCAGAACTCTGGCCAGGTGCTGGTTCGTCAGGTCGAGACACCCGGAAGCCTGCCATTCGAGGAGGGTTACCGGGAACCGTCTGACCCGTTTGACGTGATGCACAACGATCCCGGTTGGGCGGATATCCAGGTGCAGTCGAGCACGCTGGAAATGAACTGGGACCTGGGTCATGGCGTGGTCACGTCGATAACAGGCTATCGCGACCTCGAAGTCAATCAGTTCGGTGATTTTGACGCTTCACCCTCACAGGGACTCAATCTGGCCGTCGATGTGGAGCAGGATCAGTTCTCCCAGGAGCTCCGATACGCTTCCTCCTACTCCGATTTCTACAACTACACAGTCGGGCTGTATTATTTTCAGCAAGACTGGGATTTCAGGGAAGGTCGGGCCATCAGCAATAACGCTCTGGTCTTCGCTTCCGGCAATACCATGGATGAGTCGTCGTATGCGGCATTTGGCGAAGTCGACCTGCGGCCGTTTGACGACTGGATGATTACCCTCGGCGGTCGATTCACGCAGGAGGAGAAAGAAGTTCAAACGGTGCCGTTTGGCGGCTGCCCGCTCGATGAGAGCATTCCAAATCCTTTGAGAATTCAGAATCTTAGAGCCTTGCCCTGTGACCTTGGACCGTCCGATACCGAAACCTGGAGCGATGTGTCCCCGAAGGTTGTGGTCAGATGGGAGCCTACGGAAAACCAGATGACCTACATGAGCTGGACGAAAGGTTTCCGCAGTGGCGGCTTTGCCGCTCGTGGCAACAACCTGCTGCCGCCTTTCGATGCAGAGGAAGTGACCGCGGTTGAGCTGGGTTACAAAGGCACGTTGTGGGATGAACGTCTTCGTCTGAACGTGGCGCTGTATCAGAACGATTATTCCGACCTTCAGCGAACCATTCTGACGCCGGGCACGGATATTGCGTTCACCCAGTCCACGCAGAATGCCGGTGAGGCAACCATAGAAGGTGCTGAGGTTGAGCTGAGTGTACAGGTCACTGACAAGCTGCTCCTGACAGCTTCCTGGGGGCTGACTGACGCCAGCTTCGATGAATTTAAGGGCTTCGACCTTGATGGAGATGGTGTGTCGGATCCGGATCGGGCCAGGAAGCTGGAGTTTTCGCAGGTACCGGAAAACACCTATAACCTGTCGGCCAACTACTCGACCGAATATGCGGACTACGGGTATCTGGATTTTCGGGTGGCGATGCGCCGAATTGACGAGCTCTACCACGATGACCAGAATCTGGTCCGGGAACCCGGTCACAACATCTTCGATGCCAACCTGACCTACCAACCCTTCGGCGCGGCTTGGTCGCTGTCTCTGTTTGGAAAGAACCTGGGCAACGAGGATTATGCCTTCGAGGGGGCCTCGCTGGGAAGCCTGGGAACGAATCGGTTCCTGTTCCCGCCGCGCACCTGGGGTGTTCGCTGGACCTATGAGCACTGATCAGTCGAGAGTCTGACGCAGCGAACTCGCCATGTCGCCGGCATGGCGAGCCAACATACATTTTTTCGGTAAAGTATTTATGTTACGCAAGACTGCTGCTAACCCCACTGGTTTTGATCGACTTTCGGATGTCGTGGCGGCTCACGCACTGCACCGTCCCGACCGGATTGCCTTCATAGAAGAAGAAAGGCAAATGAGCTGGCTCTCCTATCACGAGGCCGCAAATCGGCTGGCTGTCTTGCTGGTTCATCTTGGTTACCGCAGGGGGGACATGGTGGCAGTGTTGATGCCTGATTCCCTTGAAACGCATATCGCGTTTCTGGCTTGTGAGCGAGCAGGTTTGGTGGCGGTGGCCATAACACCCCGTGCGGGTGTCGAGGAAATCAGGCACATTTCAAGTATTTCCGATGCTCGTTGTCTGATTACCAAGACGGAGTACAGGGCGTTTGCGGCTGGCGAATTGTTCAAAGAGATTACTAGGAACCCGGACGCCAAGCTTAAGCAGCACATCATCATTGATGGACCCGCCGAGCGCTATGTGGTGGATGGAGAGATCCTTGAAAATCTGCCCTCCACGAATGATGCCGCGGGGCTTCCGGGCACGGCGCCTGATGAGATATTTCTGCTGAATACCACATCGGGCACGACTGGAATGCCCAAGTGTGTCAAGCAGCACCAGGCACGATGGTTTGCCTACGCTGAATACGTGCATGATGCATGCGGTGCTACGGATAAAGACGTATTCATGCGAGCCATACCGAGTTCGGTTGGGTTTGGTTTATGGAGTGGACATTTCACACCCACCCTGCTGGGCGCGACCACCGTCATTCTGCCGGGCTTCACGGTGGAGCGCATGCTTGCTGGTATCGAGAATCACAAGGTCAGTGTTCTTGCTGCCGTCAGTACACAGTTCCTGATGGCGCTGAACTCCGATGCGATCGAGAAGTATGATTTGAGCTCCCTGGCCGTGCTTTTTACTGGCGGGGAGGCTGTACCCTTTGCCAAGGCTGCCGAGTTCGAGGATCGGGTCGGCGCAAAGGTACTGCAATTCTATGGCTCCAATGAGTGTGGTGCCATCAGTTACACCAAGTGCAGTGACACTCGTGAGCGGAGACTTAATACCGCCGGACATGTTATCCAAGCCATGGATGTGTCCGTGATTCTCGATAGCGCTGGCAATTCATCTGCTCGTACCGGACTTGGGCAACCGCTTTGTCGAGGACCTTTGATGTCGTTTGGTTATTACAATGACGAGCAGGGGAATTCCAGGCTGTTTTCCGAGGAGGGGTTCATGCTCTTGGAAGACAAGGTCGAGATTGATCAGTTTGGATATCTCAGGGTTATTGGTCGCATTGGTGACTTTATTATCCGAGGCGGCAAAAATATCAGCGCTGTAGCGGTGGAAAACTATGCGCTCAAACATCCCGCCGTCAAGCTGGCCGCTGCATTGCCTGTGCCAGACCCGGTTTACGGCGAGCGCGTTGGCCTGGCTGTAGTGCTCGAAGAAGGCGCCTCACTGGATCTCGGTGACGTTGTCAGTTTTCTGCTGGAGCAGGAGATTTCGAAATCCTATTTCCCTGAAAAACTCTTTGTACTCAATGAGATTCCAATGGGGTCAGGGGGGAAGGTGGCCAAGCATGAACTGCGTAGGAAGCTTTTCCCAGACGGCGATGCCACTGAATAAGCGGATCCGAGCCGGTTCATTTCGACTTTCCTCATTAAGATAAAAAAAAGCGAACTATCCGGCAGGCCCAATCAGGGCGTGTCGGCATTCGTTTCTTCTGGAGATCTTTGAATGCCTTTCATGCCGAACCTCTTGTGTCGCTTGATGCAGGCGCGCTCCTTCCACTATGGCTGGGTGATTGTGGCCAATGGTTTTTTTCTTGAGATGGTGGTCATGGGGGCGGCGCTATATTCATATAGTGTCTTTGTGATGCCTTTTTCCCGCGCGTTTGGCGTGGGCACCTTTGAGGCCATGCTGGGCTTGACCGCCTTGAATATCGCGGTTGCAGTACTTTCTCCCCTCGCCGGGCACTTGATCTCGAGGGGCTCACCCAAGCGCTATATGATCTTTGGCATATCCATGCTTGGTGCAGGCTTCTTATTGGTAGGTGTCAGCGAGTCTATGTGGTGGGTATGCGCCATGTATGCCAGTTTTATCGGCCTCGGATACGCATTGGTTGCTCCCATCGCGGCTTCGGCGCTCATTACCAACTGGTTCGACGAACTGCGAGGAAGGGCCCTGAGTATCGCTGCGATGGGGACATCTTTCGGCGGCCTGATAATTCCTCCTTTTGTTGCGTTCACTATCGTTCAATACGATTGGCGAGTGGCGTTTATGTTACTGGCCGGCCTGTTCTTCCTGGTTTCACTGCCGCTGGTCCTGGCAATGGTGGTTGATCGCCCCGGCGACGCCGGTCTCAGGCCCTATGGGATGAGGCAGTTGCCGGGTAGTGAAGACGACTCCCTCTCTACCGGGGACGATACCGTCCCCAGCCTTTCCATGCTGTTGAAGAATCTGCTGTTCTGGCGTTTGGGTATTTCGCTTGGCATCGGCTTTGCGGTATTCATGGCCGTGACAGCAAATATTGTACCCTACGCAACGACCTTGGGTTTTACCGAGGCGCAGGGCGCCATGTTCCTCGCCGGTATCACCGCTTGCGCCCTACTCGGTAAGGTTGTTTTTGCTCTGGTTACCGACCGCATTGGTATACGCAACACGTTTCTATGTGCTTTGTTGCTTAACATCCTGGCAATGCTCATGCTCCTCGGGCTGCCATACTTCTATACGCTCTTTATCGCGGTTGTGTGTGTGGGGCTGTCCTCCGGTGGGCTTCTGGTATCCTGGCCAGGCTTCATCGCGCTGCATTTCGGCAAGCAGGCCCTGGCCAAGGTGATGGGGGCATCGGCACCATTGGTTAACGGTTGCATGATGCTTTTCCCACCTTTTGCAGGCAAGGTGTTTGATGTTTCGGGTGATTATCGTCCGGCTTTTGCAGCTTTTCTATTTCTACTTCTGGTTGGTGTGCTGCTGACTCTCGGTTTGAATCGACCAGCCCGCACAGTGCTCCTTGGTCCTCGGTGATGACTGTAGTCCCTGGCCGGTCGGTTCTCTGCAATCTGGTTTCTGCGCTTTACTCAGGAGTGATGAGCAAGCTTCCCTGGTACAGCTTCGTGACAATGCTTCGGGAATCAAGCGGCGCGGATTTCTGCGGGCTCGTTGTTTATCGCAGTGAGGAGGATCGGAAGCCGTACTTTGTCTTCGACGGCACCGGTACGCTGTTCTCCTGCGAAACCGGTGACACGCTCGCGTTGTTTGAACAGGCCTCTCTTGTCTCGGTGCAAGAGAATACCCGGTGGGGAACTGCGGACCATTTGAATCCCATGGACGGTACGTCTGAGTTGGTCTCACATGAAGCGGGCCTGCATGTCGAGAAGACCCGAGTCGATCTTGAACTCCTTGGCGGCGAACACTGGTCTTGCGTGTTGTGCATTTTCCGTCGTCCGGAGCGCCCCGGGTTTGGGATTGGTGATAGGAGCCTTCTTCAGGCCCTCGAACAGGACCTTGTACAGGCGCTCACCTTGTTCTCGGAACTTGATCGCTCGCGCACCCAGGGACTAGTACTGCAGCGAGCCATGGACAAGCTCGGTATTGGCACGATTTTCCTGAACAAGCACAGACGCATCGTCGACATCAATCACGAGGCCTTGAGCGCGCTGGAGCGCGTGGATAGCGTGGGTATCCGCGATGGCAGCATCTATTTTCGCGACCCCTGCCGCAGGAGAGATTTCGAGGCCAGCGTAACGTCGGCACTCAAACAAGACACGCGTCAAGCAGAGGAAGGTAGTCTGGGCCTGGTCTCACTGGAAAGCACAGATGGCGAAAAGCTGGATGTCCTGGTGTTGCCGGTTGGTGGCGATTGCGGTTGGGGCGGTGATACCGGCCCCGCTGTGGTCATTTATATGCAGACTCTGTCGATTCGTCGAACGATTCCCAAGAGCTTGATTGCCGAGGCCTTCGGCTTGAGCTATGTTGAAGCGCACTTGGCACTGCTCCTGTCCCAGGGATTCACCATGGAGTCGGCCGCCGATACCCTGGGCATCAAAGTTAGCACCGCGCGCAGCTACAGCAAGAATATCTATGTCAAGCTCGGGATATCGCGCCAGGTTGATCTGGTAAGGAAAGTGCTGAGAAGTGTAGCCTTGTTGGCGTGATGGCAGCGTGTGAGGAGATGTCCATGCAATGTGTCGAGATCAGCGAGCCCGGTGAGCCCGAGGTGCTTCGGCTGGCGGAGCGCGAGCGTCCGGCACCCGGGCCCGGCGAGGTATTGATCGCGGTAGCCGCCGCCGGGGTGAACCGCCCCGATATCATGCAGCGGCGGGGGCTCTATCCGCCGCCCCCCGGTGCCTCTGACCTGCCCGGCCTGGAAGTCGCGGGCCGCATCGAGGCACTCGGTGAAGGCGTGAGCTCCTGGCGCGTGGGTGACGCGGTGTGTGCCCTGACCAATGGTGGCGGCTATGCCCAGTTTGTCAGCGCGCCGGCGGCGCAGTGCCTGCCGGTTCCGGCGGGCTGGTCATTCGAGGACGCCGCCGGCCTTCCGGAAACCTGTTTTACCGTCTGGACCAATGTGTTTGATCGGGCTGGCCTGCGCGCCGGGGAACGCCTGCTGGTGCATGGCGGCAGCTCGGGGATTGGTGTGACCGCGATCCAGATGGCGGTAGCCCTGGGCGCGGAGGTCTATGCCACGGCGGGCAGCGCGGAGAAGTGTGCAGCCTGTGAGCGCCTGGGTGCCCGGCGCGCGGTGAATTACCGCGAGGAAGATTTTGTCGAGGTGCTCAAGGAGGCTACCGAGGGCGCGGGCATGGATGTGATTCTCGACATGGTGGGTGGCGACTACGTCAACCGCAATATCGCCCTGGCGGCGGTCGAGGGGCGCATCGTCAATATCGCCTTTCAACAGGGTTTTGAGGTGACGGTGAACTTCGTGCCGGTACTGATGAAGCGGCTCAGCCTGATGGCTTCCACCCTGCGGCCCCAGTCCACGGCCGCCAAGGGGGCCATGGCCGCGGCCCTGCGGGAGCAGGTCTGGCCGCTGCTGGAGGCCGGGCACTTCCGCCCCGTGGTGGCGGCGCGCTACCCGCTGGCGGAAGCGGCCGAGGCCCACCGTCTGATGGAGAGCAGCCGCCACATCGGCAAGATCATTCTTCAGGTGCCAGCGGCGGCATAGTCCCGCTGGCGGCCGCGTTCAGGGCCCAGGACTGGAACTCCGCGTACTCCTCGGCGAGGCTCTCGGGGACCTGGTCCCAGGCCTCACTGAAACTCTTCAGCCCCGGCTCGCAAATCGCCTGCATGGCCTCGGGGGCTGCCACCTCGCCCGCGTCCATCTCCCGATAGAGGTCCTGCAGGTCGCGCAGGTTGTCGCAGGCCAGCATCAGCTCGTAACCCGTGACGCCCACCACCACCGCCCAGCCGAGGTAGGGGATCGCCTCGGCGGGCAGGGAGCCGATATTCGCGGCGGCGCTGCGCACCGTGCGCTTCTGGATGCGCTTGCCGGTGTCCTGCACCGTCTTGCGCAGGGTGGCTTCCCGCGCCTCTACCGCGGCCAGTTGCCGGGCCTGGGCCTGCTGGCGGGACTGCATGCGCTGGTACACGGTGTTGATGCCCGCGGCGCCGAGCACTCCGGAGAGGCCTGCCGTGGCGGCACTCCAGGTCAGGGTGGCGACGTTGCCGCCGAGCAGGATCAGGCACAGGAGTATGAGCAGGGGACGGGAAAACATGGCGCGCTCCTCTTTTTATCGATGGGTCAGGAAAACAGCCACGGTGCCAGGTCGTCGCGGTTTTCCACCACGATCTGCTGGGCCATGGGGTCGGACTGCGGTTCACCGGGCTCTATGTGCAGCAGTTTCAGGGCGTAGGGTACCAGGCGGGCGCGCAGGGGAATGATCAAGACGCCGTCCTGCATGCCGTAATCGGCTGCCACCACGGCGCGCTGTTCCGGACTCAGTCGCGGGTCCGGGACAATGCGCAGCTCCACCCGTGCATTCCACTCGTGATCCTGTTCAATGCTGTGGGGCGAATCGCCCAGGGGCTCTGGAATATCGCGGAAGCGGCTGAGCACGAAGTCGCGGTAGTCCTGGTTTTTCTCGCACCAGGCGCGTACATGCCAGCGCAGGCCGCTGAACACCAGGGTATGGGGGACGATAATGCGCCCCTCGCGATCGGGGTTGTGCAGGGAAACGTAGTCGACCTCCAGTCGCTGGCGGTCGCGGGCGGCCTGGACAATGGGGCGCAGGACCTCGGGTCGCACGTCGCGCACGGGTAGCTGCAATACCTTGATGTTGGCCACGTTCAGCGCCAGTGACTCGAAGACATTGGACAGTTCGTTGTTGCGCGCCATCAGGTGCAGATACTCGTCCGCCAGGCCGGCGGTCACCCGTGGCCGGAACTCGGCGGTGGGGCGGTAGCCCTTGAGTGAGCTGTCGTAGAACAGGTTGCCGGGACCGATCTCCTTCAGGTAGCGGTTGAGATCCTTGCTGGCCTGCTGGCGGCCGATGCCGAAGGTGTCGCAGAGGTGCCGGGAGGTGAGGCGACCCTCCCACAGGCTGATGGTCTCGATATAGCGGTAGCGAACCAGCAGGTCCCAGCGTATCGGCCAGCGCCCCGTATCCTGCGCGTCCATGCAGCCTCCCGTTCCACGATGAATGCCTGTATCGTACACGGACCGGATGCCAGCGAACACACGGAGGACGACTTGCGTCGACGCCCGGATCTCAGCGACCTGTATCGCCTCGCCGCGCAGGTCGACCGCGACCGCGATTTGCCACTGGCGGAGCTGCAGAGCCGCGACCGGCAGGTGGGCGCGGGGCTTGCGCCCGCTGCTGCAGCGGGCGGGCGTCTCGACCTGGTGCTGGGTTGGCTGGAGGCGGTGGCCCCGCCGACGGAGGCGAGGGGGCTCTGGCGGCCCGCACTGGCAGCGCAGCTGGCGGGTTTGCTGGCCTTTGCCCTGGGCTTCTCCGCGCTGGCCGGCCTGCTGCTGGGCAGCGAGCGGGCGCTGGTCAATGTGCTGGTCTTTCTGGCCCTGTTCGTGGTTCTGCAGTGGCTGCTGATGCTGGGCAATGCCGTGGTGCTCTGGCGGCTCTGGCGCGGCGGCGTGCCACAGGTGCTACCGGTCCACCCGGGTCGTTGGCTGGTCGCTCGCAGCCCCCCGGATACGCGCGATCTGCGCGAGGCGCAGCCCCTGCTGCGCTTGCTGTTCCTGCGCCACGGGCAGGCCCTCGGAGCCCTGTTCCTGCTGGGTGCGGCACTGGCATTTTTGCTGCTGCCGTTGCTGGCCGACTACAGCTTTGTCTGGGGTTCCACCTATGCATTGGGTGAGTCCACCCTGCAGGCGGTGGTGGACGCTCTCGCCACCCCCTGGCAGTCAGTTCTGCCCGCCGCCACCATTTCCCCCGAGCTGCTCGCCAGCAGCCGTTATCACGCCGCCGCCAGCCGCCTCGACGCCGAGCAGATCGCCAGCATGCGCGGCTGGTGGGGTTTCCTGATGCTCTGTCTGCTGAGCTATGCGCTGTTGCCGCGGCTGCTGCTATGGGAGCTTTCCCGGCGCTGGTATCGTCGGCAGCTGGACCGGGCGGTCCTCGCTTACCCGGGGGTGGAGCGCCTGCTGTCGCGCTTGCAGGCCCCCCTGGTAACGACCCTGGGTGAGGCTGCCGGTGCAGCGTCGGAGCCGAGCCGGGCAAGCGGGGAAGAGGCGCCGGACGATCCCCCGGCAGTCACCGAGCCGGACTCCCTGCTGGTGGAACTGGCCGGTGCCCTGGGCCCGGCGGGTACCGCGGGCTTCGAGGAACTGAGCGACTGGCGACCCCTGCACCGCCTGGCCCTCGGCACGGGTGACCTGGAGCAGGACCGGCAGCAGCTTGCCTCGCTGCCGGTGGAGGAGATCCGGCATCTACACCTGGTGGTCAAGGGCTGGGAGCCCCCGGTCGCCGAGCTGGCCGATCTGCTTGAGGTGCTGGGTCCGGTGCCACGTTGCAGCGTCTATCTGGCGCCCCTGCCCGGGCAGGCGATCCCGCATCGCAAGGTGGAGGACTGGCGTCTGTTTGCCCGCGGCCTGCCTTTCCATGCGGTGGACCTGCAGCTGCTCAGTCCAGTGGTGAGTGCATGAATCTGCCGGTCTTTGCCGTCGTGGGGCGCCCCAACAAGGGCAAGTCCAGCATTGTCGCCACCCTGGCGCGGGACGATTCCGTGGCGATCGAGTCGCGCGCCGGCTCGACCCGCGAAACGCGCGCCTTCCCCATGCGGGTGGACGGGGAAACCCTCTACACCCTGGTGGATACGCCGGGGATCCAGCGGGCGCGCGCGGTCCTCGAGTGGCTGCAGGCCCACGGCACCGATGCCGCCAGCCGACCAGCGACCGTGCGCGCCTTCGTCGAGGCTCACCAGGGCGAGGCGAAATTCCGCGACGAGTGCGAGCTGCTGCGCCCGATTATCGAGGGCGCGGGCATTATCTACGTGGTCGACGGCTCGGTGCCCTTCGGGGCCGACTACGAGGCAGAGATGGAGATCCTGCGCTGGACCGGCAGGCCCAGCCTGGCACTGATCAATCCCATCGACAACGAGGACTTCGCCGAGGAGTGGCGCGCGGGCCTGGGGCAGTATTTCCGTACCGTGCGCCTGTTCAATGCCCAGCGCGCGGAGGTCACCAAGCAGCTGGAGTTGCTGGAATTGTTCGGGCACCTGGACGAGCAGTGGCGGGCCTCCCTGCAGCGGGCGGTGGAAATCCTCCGCGCCGAACGGAGCCGCCAGCACCGCGAGGCTGCCCTGCTGATCGCCGAGTGGATTGCCGCGGCGCTGGAGTTCCAGGTCAGCCAGCGGGTGCCCGAGGGTCTGCCGCTGGGGCCGGTACAAAAAACCTTGTACGCCCGTTTTCGCCAGGAACTGCAGGCGCGGGAGCGCCGCTGCCGGCGCCAGGTGGAGGAGGTCTACCACTATCATCGCCTGCAGCGCCAGGAGGTCGACCTGGACCTGGAGGCGGAGGAACTGTTCAACATTGAACAGTGGTATCTGTGGGGTCTGGACCGACGTGCACTGGCGATGGTGGCGGCTTCCGCCGGGGCCGTGGTGGGGGGCGGCACCGGGGTGGTGCTGGACACGGTCACCGCGGGCCTCACCGGCGGTCTGGGTACCCTGGTCAGTGGGGCCTTCGGGGCCGCCTCCGGCGGTGTCGCGGCCTTGCGCTACGCCGACGAGATTGCCCAGCTGCGGGTCAAGGGCATTCCCAGCGGCGGCAAGCTGCTCAGCGTCGGGCCCTCGCGCAACCCCAACTTTCCTTTCGTGTTGCTGGGGCGCGCACTGCTGCACCAGCAGCGCCTGTGCACACGGACCCACGCCGACCGCAGCGCCCTGCAGCTGGACGCGCCGCTGATGGGCGAGGTGGAAGACCGCGATCGCCGACAGTTGGCGCGCTGGTTCGCGGCCCTGCGGCTGCCGCGCAAGGCCGGCGAGGCGCGGCACGCACTGGCGGACTGGATACTGGCCCGCAGTGAGGGGCGCTAGCTGCCGAGGTGCTTGCTCCGCCCGCTAGAATTCGAAGTGCGCCTGGCGCGGCGGCGCTTCCGCCACGTTCTGCGCTGCGTCGCTCGGGGTGCGGGCCTCCAGCCCCGACAGGGTCAGGCCCAGCAGGCGAACCCCGCGGGGGACGGGCAGCACGCCCTCCAGTAATTCGTCCGCCAGGCGCGCGAATTCCCCGCGTCCCGATATGGCGCCCGGCAGGGAGCGCGCCCGGGTAATCTGATGGAAATCGCTGTATTTGAGTTTCAGAGTGACTGTTCGCCCGCGCGCAGCCTGCCGCTCGATACGCTCCCACACCAGGTCGATGATCGCTGTCAGCGCCGAGCGCAGGGCCTCGTCCGTCAGCAAGTCCTCGCGGTAGGTGCGCTCGCCGCCAATCGACTTGCGGATGCGCTCGGAGCGCACTGGGCGGAAATCGATGCCCCGGCTGGCGCGGTAGAGATAGTCCGCGGATTTACCGAAGTGTTCCCGCAGCAGCTCCAGCTCCTGCGCCCGCAGATCCGCGCCGGTGTGAATACCCAGGCGCGCCATGCGCTCCGCGGTGCGCGGGCCGACGCCGTGGAAGCGACGAATCGGCAGGCCGGCGACAAAGGCCGGGCCCTGCTCCGGTCTGACAACACAGAGCCCGTCGGGCTTGTTCTGGTCCGAGGCGATCTTGGCGATGAACTTGTTGTAGCTGACCCCCGCGCTGGCGGTCAGGCCGGTTTCTTCGAGGATCTGCTGGCGGATCAGCTGTGCGATGCGGGTGGCGCTGCCGACGCTCTGCAGATCCTCGCTGACATCCAGATAGGCTTCGTCCAGGGAGAGTGGCTCAATGACGCTGGTAAAGCGCCGGAAAATATCGTGGATCTGCCGGGAGACGGCGCGATAGGCCTCGAAGCGCGGCGGCACAAAAATCAGCTGCGGGCAGCGGCGGCGGGCAGTGACCGAGGGCATGGCGGAGCGCACGCCGAAGACGCGGGCCTCGTAGCTGGCGGCGGCGACCACCCCGCGTTCCGCCGAGCCCCCCACGGCAATCGGCTTGCCCCGCAGGGCCGGATTGTCGCGCTGCTCGACACTGGCAAAGAAGGCATCCATGTCGATATGGATGATCTTGCGGGGTGTCTCGGAGCTGTCTTCTGGCATGGCGCAGATAGTAGGGCGGTGCTTCCCGGCGGGCAAGCACCGGACGCGGTCTACTGACAGCCCGGCTTGCACCGGGCTTTCGTCTAGCGAATCTGTGCCGCCGGGTGCTCCTGCCAGTACAGTGGGGCCAGCTCGGCCTCGCCCGTAACCTCCTCCTCGAGTGTCCGGGCGTCATACAGTCGGCCATTCAGCATCACCCGGGTTACCTTGTCGCTCTGGCGGATATCCGCCAGGGGGTTGCCGTCGATGACCACCAGGTCCGCCAGTTTGCCCGCCTCCAGGGAGCCCAGGTCCGCTTGCATGCCCAGGTAGTGGGCCGGGTTGATGGTGGCGGCCGCCAGCGCTTCCATGGGGGTGAAACCACCGCGCACGAAGCTCCACATTTCCCAGTGGGTGGCCAGGCCCTCGCGCTGGCCGTGACCGCCGGTGTTGACGCGGATGCCCGCCTGCAGGAGGGCGCGGGCCGACTGCGCCGCCTCATCGTCGCGATAGTCCGCCGCCGGGGCCATCGGGCGGCGCACCGAGCGCGGCTGCAGCACTCGCGGCGGCACCCAGTGGGAGAGGATGGGGTGTTTCCACACCTCGGTGTGCTGGTAGTAGTAGTCCTCGGCGGTCAGCCCGCCGTAGCTGACCACCTGGGTCGGCGTGTAGCCAGCGCCGCTCTGGCGCCAGAACTGCATCACGTCCTCGTACAGGTTCAGCACCGGGATGTTGTGCTCAATGCCGGTAACGCCGTCGGCGATCAGGCTCATGTCCATGTGGTAGAGGGAGCCGCCCTCGGCGACCGACAGCAGGCCTTCGCGGCGGGCCGCGGCGTTCACCTGCTGGCGCTGTTCACGCCGGGGCTGGTTGTAGTTCTTCACCGAGATGGCGCCTTGGGCCTTGAGGCGCCGCGCGTGGGCGAGGGCGTCGTCAAGGGTGTCTACCGGGGACCAGTAGGTGCTCTTGGCGCCGTAGATGATTTCGGCGGTGGAGAAGATCCGGGGCGAGAGAATACGCCCGGCGCGGGCGTATTCGGCGGCGGCAAATACCTCCGCGGCGCGGCTCGAGGGGTCGTGCAGGGTGGTGACCCCCAGGGCCAGGTGCGCCAGCAGGTTCCAGTTCTTCTGCGGGATGATGTCCTCGTGACCGTAGGGGCCGTGGGCGTGGGCATCGACGAAGCCGGGGACCACCGTGCTGCCCGCCAGATCCACCCGGGTGTAGCCCGCGGGAATCGCCAGGTCGGCGTCTCCGACTGCCTGGATGCGATTGCCTTGCACCAGCAGAGTGCCGTTCTCGATCACCCGGCGGTTTTCATCCATGGTTGCGATGCGCGCACCGGTCAGGGCCAGGCGGCTCTCCGGGGCAGCGTGCTCGACGCTGACTTCCAGGGCGCGCGAGGGGTCCGCGGGGGAGAACCCCGGCTGCATGGCAGTGTCCACCACCAATTGCTTGAAGTTCGGCCCGGTACTCCAGTGCACGGCGCTGCCGTCCTGGTTCCAGCCGGGGAAGGCCCCCCCGGTCTCGCTGACCCGGACCACCGGGAAGGCCGGCTCGGCGGCATCCAGTACCAGCGGCTTGCCGCTGGGGGTGAATTCGGCCAGGTGCAGGTGGTGGGCGTTTTCAAAGGCGATATGGCGGCCGGTGGGGGAGAGCATGATGCGGGTGGCGAAATCCGCCTCCGCCAGTGCGCGCACATCCTGCCCGTCCCGCTGCATCGAAATCAGCCGCGTCTTGGCGGTGGAGCTGCCGCGGCCGGTGGCGGTTTCGGCCCGCTCCTGGGCGTAGAGACGCGTGCTGTCGGGGCCGAAGTGGGGGTGTCTGCCGCGCTGGCTGACAAAACGCAGCTCGCCGCCTTCGATGTCGAGCAGGTAGAGCCCGGGCTTCACGCCCCAGTCCGGGTGCAGCAGCGCGTTCCCCGCCAGCTTGCGCAGGGCCAGGGTCTGCCCGTCGCGGTCGATGGCCAGCTCCACATACTGACCCCGGGGGTGTTCCAGTGCCGTTGACTTGCCACCGCGGGCACTGACCCGACGCACGCTGGTCAGCTTGTCGTCCTGCCAGCGCAGGAAATACACACTCTTGCCATCCGGTGACCACACCGGCGCGTAGTCGAATCCATCGCCGCGATCCCGGGTCAGGGGCTCGGGTGCGTCTTCACCCCGCTGCAGGTAGAGCTGGCCCAGGGCTTCAAAGACCACCGACCCGCCGTCGGGGGAGGGGCTGGCGAAGCGCAGCATGCGCAGGGGGAAGCTGTCGGGGGCAACCTCGACGCTGGCGCGGATCGGCGGGTAGAGGCTGCGGGTATCCTGCACGTGGAAGGGGATATCCTGCAGCAGGCCGTTATCCACGGCCAGTCGCCACAGTTTGCCCCCGGCCCAGAACACCAGTTCCCGGCTGTCCGGGGTCCAGGCCATGTTGGGGTAGAGACCCTGCACCGCCCAGGTCTCCTGCATGTCGAGGTCGAGGTCCGGGTAGACCATGCGCTCGACGCCGCTGTCCAGGTCCATCACGAACAGGCGCGACTCGGCGCGCACGCGCTTGACGTAGGCGAGGCGCTTGCCGTCGGGGGAGGGGGTGGGGCGCACGGCGCCACCGGGGCCGCCGGCGACGGTGCTCACCTCGCCGGTGGCCAGTTCCACCCGGCGAATCTGGAACAGCTCGGTGTTGCTGTCCTGGTGGTAGATGAAGGTGTCCCCCGGGGTGACGTTGAGGGTGAAGTAGAGGAAGCGACCGTCGGGGCTGAAGGCGGGTTCGCCCTGTTCCTTCTGGAAGGTCTCGCTGGGCCGTTCCACCACCTGCTGCCCGCTTCGCCCCTTGCCGCCGTCGGTATGGTAGAGCCAGATCTCCCCGGTGCCGAGGGAGCGCGAGGTGGTGAAGTGCTTGCGGGCGGCGAGGTAGTTGCCATCCGGGCTCCAGACCGGGTTGTTTAGCAGACGGAAGTCCTCGAAGGTGACCTGCCGCTGCTCGCCACTCTGGCGGTCCAGCAGCCAGAGGTTGTCGCCGCCCTGGCGATCCGAGGTGAAGGCGATATGCCGGCCATCGGGGCTGTAGCGGGGCTGCATGTCCCAGGCGTGCCCGGAGAGCAGTGGAGTGGCTTTGCCGCCGGTGATGGGGATTTCATAGATGTCGCCGAGCAGGTCAAAGACGATATGGCGTCCGTCCGGAGACACGTCGAGGCTCATCCAGGTGCCTTCCCGCACATCGATCTTCGCGCTGACGGGATCGGCGCCGAGTTGCGGTTCGGCCACCGACCAGTCGGCGGGCGCGTCGCTGGCTGCGTGCGTGCTGGCCACAAACGCCAGCCAGAGTGGCAGTAGGTGACGGATCGATCGGAACAACCGCATGTGTTTCTCCTGAATGACGACACCCCGGGGGTGATCCACCCCGGGGCAAAGGCGTACCATACAACGATGCGCGACGCGTATGAACCTCATTCCAGGGAGCCCCGACCATGTCATTGCCATCACCCCTTCGCCAGTTTGCCCGTCAGTCACTGGCAGTGCTGTCTATCGCTCTGCTGGCACTGCCCGCCAGTGCACAACCCGTCGTGGGGGAACCCGCTCCGGATTTCACCCTGCCCGCCAGTGACGGCGAGACCTACCGTCTCGCGGACTACGTGGGCAAGCAGGCGGTGGTGCTGGCCTGGTTCCCCCGGGCCTTTACCTCGGGCTGCACCATTGAGTGCAAGTCCCTGGCGGAGAACGGCCACCTGATCCGCGAGTACGACGTGCAGTATTTCATGGCCAGCGTGGACCCACTGGAGAAGAACCGCGAGTTCGCCGAGGACACCGGGGCGGATTTTCCCCTGCTGAGTGACGAGGAAAAAGACGCTGCACGCGCCTACGGGGTGCTCTCTCCCCTCGGCTTTGCCAAGCGACACACCGTCTACATCGGTGCCGACGGCACGGTGCTGAAGGTCGACACTGACATCAATCCGGAAACTGCCGCGCAGGACATGGCGGCCACCCTGGGCGAGCTCGGTGTGGCCCGGCGATCGGATTCTTGAGGGTTCCCGCGTCGGGGTAGCGGCGCCCCAAGGGCGGTTCCGGCTCCCTTGGGCGTGAATTTCCGGCAATTCGTCGCTTTGCTGCATTGCGGCCCGTGTCCCCCGGCCTCGCGGGGACTATAATCTCCGCTTTTGCTATCACCCTATCACCCGCGCGCAGGCACGGGTGGCGGGGTGCTTTGGACGTTGGGCCGGCCCGTCATGCTGAGTGTCAAGGAAACCCGCGAGCTGTTCCGCCTGGCCCTGCCCATGGTAGTGTCCCAGAGTGCCTTCGCCCTGATGGTATTCACCGACCGCCTGTTCATGGCGCAGATCGACGCCCTGCACATTGCCGCGGCCCTGGGTGGTGGGGTGACCTTCTTCGTGACAGTCGCTCTTTTTATCGGCGTCATGTCCTACGCCACGGCCCTGGTTGCGCAGTACCAGGGTGCCGGCCAGCTGGCCAAGTGCCCGCGGGTTCTCACCCAGGGCATCATCATGGCGGCTGCCTGCCAGCCCCTGTTGTGGTTGCTGGGCTGGTTCACGGGCGACCTGTTTGCGCTGATGGGACACCCGCCGGAACAGGTGCAGCTGGAGCGCGACTACTATTACGTGATGCTCGCCGGTGCCTTCTTCGGGCTGAGCAAGGCCTGCGTGGCGGGCTACTTCTGTGGCATCTCCCGCACGCGGGTGGTGATGATTGCCGATGTGCTCGGGGTGATGGTCAACGTTCCTCTGACCTGGGCCCTGGTATTCGGGCACTTTGGCTTGCCGGAACTGGGTATCCGCGGGGCGGCCCTGGGGACAGTGATTGCGACCGCTTTTACCCTCTGCGTGTACGCCGTCTTCTATTTCAACCGCGTGCATCGCGAGCGTTTCCAGGTGTTGCGCTCCTTCCATCTCGACCTCGCCATCCTGCGGCGCTACGTGCGCCTGGGCCTGCCCTCCGGCTTTGAAACCTTCGTCGGCGCGGCGACCTTCAACTTCTTCCTGCTGCTGTTCCAGTCCTACGGCGTCGCCGAAGGTGCCGCGATGGCCATCGTCTTCAACTGGGACATGCTCAATTACGTGCCCCTGATCGGCCTGAATATCGCGGTCACCAGCATGATTGGCAACGCCGTGGGGGCCCGGGACATGACCCGTACCAACCAGGTGATCGCCGCCGGCTTTGCCATCGCCCTGGGTTACTCCGCGGTGCTGGCCGTGGTCTTCGTGATCTTTCGCGTGCCCTTCATGGAGGTCTTCAGCACCCCGGAAGAGGACTTCAGCGTGATCGTGGAGATCGGTGCCCGCATGATGATCGGCATGGCCACCTACGTGCTGGCGGACGCCGTCATCCTGGTCAGCAGCGGCGTCCTGCGCGGCGCCGGCGACACCCGCTGGCTGATGAACACCAGCATGAGCCTGCACGTGCTGATGCTGGCGACCCAGTGGGTGATGATCAAGGTACTGGACTACCCGCCGCTGGTGAGCTGGTGGGGCTTCGTGGCGATGCTGCTGGCCCTGGCGGTGATCTACCTCCTGCGCCTGCTCGGCCACCGCTGGCGCCACCCCGACCGCCTGGCGCGGGTCATGGCGGAGTAGCTCCGCCTCGTCCACACATGCCAGCGTGTCTCCCGTGAGTCGAGTTCTGCATCTGGGGCATGTCACTTGTCTGGGTCGCTTGGGTGCATTCTGCGGGACCGCCGTGCCTTCGCAAGCGGGGCTATGGGGACACGCAGTGAATACGTCCCTGTAGCTCGACGGCGACATCCCTGTCGCCGACGGCCCCCATAGCCCCGCTTGCGAAGGCACGGCTCCGAGGTAGTCTGAGAGAGCACGCGCTGTCCGAGAGTACTTGGCCGCATAGGAGAATCGCAGCTCACAGCCTTCCCCAGAGCGAAGCCAACAGGCGTTCAGTCAACCCCGGAGCATCGGGGCGCGGTCAGGGCCTGTTTGGGACCTTCGGCCGCATGGATGCGGCCGAAGAGCTACAGGGACGTATTTACCGCGTGTCCCAAACAGGCCCTGACCGCGACACGCTGCGGACCCTCTGGTGGGACGCATATTCGTCAGGGCCAGAATTCGACTTGTGGGTGTGGGCGTGGTGCATGCCGGAACTGGCGGACTCTCTGGAGTTGGAGGCGCGCGCAGCCGCTACAGCGTCAGGATGCGCCGCAGCAGGCTGTCCTCGCTGCGGTGCTGCTCCCGGTAGAGCAGCAACTCCCGCAGTTGGCCGTCAATGCGCCCGGCGATATCGTCCCGCAGCTTCTCCAATTGCCGCGGCGTCGGGGTGCGGCCGGCGAAACGGGACAGATCGAGGGGCTCGGCGAAGCCGATAAAGCAGCGCTTGGGCTTCGGCAGGGGGCTGCCCAGGGCGCCCAGGGGAACCGGGGGCAGGATATCCCGCCGGGTATCGGGCGTGAGGATGCCGAGTTGCCGGAGCAGGCGGCCCGGGGGTGAGTCGGGCAGATCGGCGCTGCTGATCAGCTGGTCGTAGAACTCGTCGGGGCCGACCATGCCGAAGGGCTGGATGGTGTAGCCCTGGCGGGCGGCCAGGCGCAGGAAGCCGAAGCGCTCGCGCCACTGCAGCCGGTAGCGCTGGCTGGCGGGCTTGACCGCCTCGTGGGCGCCGCCGGGAAAAACCAGCAGGTCTTCGCCGGCCTCCATCAGCGCCCGGCAGACCTCGGGGTGTCCGATGATCGCACCGCGGCTGAGCAGGGCCCGTTCGGTCAAGGGATAGTGGAACAGGAAACGGTCCCCGAGGGCGCGCAGGAAGCGCTGCTGCTCCAGCTGCATCACGGTGGCCACGATGACCGCGTCGAGGGCAAACAGGCTGTGGTTGCCGACGAACAGGCAGGGCCCCTCGGACAGCCGCTCGAGTCCGCTGAGCTGCGGCCGGAATACCCGCTGCACCAGCTGCTGACGGGCGAACGTTTCCAGGTCCCGGGGCGGGCTGACCTGCAGGGCCTGTTCGATGTGCCGTTGCAGGCCCGGGTCGGGTGCCTTCGGCGCTGCCGCTCGTCTGTCGGCCGCCACTTGCTACTCGCTCCCCAGCAGGCGGCCCAGACCGCGCTCGTGCAGGGCATTTTCCAGCAGTGTCCGGATGGCCTGGCTGTTGTCCAGTTGCAGCGCCCTGCCGGTCAGATCGGCGGCTTCGGTCTCGGTGATGGAGCGCAGCAGCCACTTGATGCGCGGCAGTTTCGAGGCACTCATGCTGAGCTGGCGCACACCGGTGCCGAGCAGGAACAGCACCGCCGCCGGGTCGGAGGCCATTTCCCCGCACAGGCTGAGGGGCAGGCCGGTTTCCCGCGTGATCCGCGCGATCCGGGCAATTTCCTGTAGCACGGCGGGGTGAATGTGATCGTAGGCTCCGGCCACCCGCGGATTGTTGCGATCGAGCGCGAGCAGATACTGGCTGAGGTCGTTGGAGCCAATGGAGACGAAGTCAAGGCGCTTGGCCCAGGCCGGCAACAGCGAGATCGCCGCCGGCACTTCCACCATGATGCCCACCGGCGGGCGGCGCACGGGCAGGCCCTCTTCCGTCAGCTGTGCCAGGGCATCGTCGAGGAGGGCGTGAAAGGCGACGATTTCCCCGGTGTTGCTGATCATGGGCAACAGGATATGCAGCTCTTCCCCGCCCGCCGCGGCGCGCAGCATGGCCCGCACCTGGGTCATCAGCAGGGCGCTGTTGTCGAGGCAGAAACGGATTCCCCGCCAGCCCAGCGCCGGATTGTCCTCATGGATCGGAAAGTAGGGCAGGGGCTTGTCGCCGCCGATATCCAGGATACGCATGTAGACCGGGCGGCCGCGATAGGCAGCCAGCACCTGGCTGTAGGTGTTGACCTGGTCTTCCTCCGAGGGAAAGGTGTCGCTGATCATGAAGGGCATTTCGGTGCGGTAGAGCCCGATACCTTCGGCGCCATTGGCCAGCCCCGGGGAGATGTCCGCCAGCAGCCCGGTGTTGGCGAGCAGGCGGATGCGCACGCCGTCGGTGGTGGTGGCCGGCAGGTCGCGCAGTCCGGCCAACTCGCCTTTCAGCGCCTGCTCGGCGTACTGCAGGCGTTCGAACTCCCGCCGCACCGAGGCGCTCGGGTGGACGATGACCTGGCCGACATTGCCGTCGACAATCAGTGGCACGCCGTTGTCCACGCCCTTGAGCTTGCCGGTGCCCATGACGGCGGCCACGCCCAGGGCGTTGGCCAGCACGGCGGTATGCGACAGGCTGGAACCGCTGAAGCAGACGATCCCCGCGAGGCGCTGCGGGTCACAGGCGGCGATGTCGGAGACACTCACCTTGTCCCCAACCAGGATGATGGGGCCATCAATGCCCTGGGGCCGGTGCTCCGGGGCACCGCTCCAGGCCTGGTAGAGCTTGTTGCCGAGATGGTGGAGGTCCTCGTGGCGGGCCTTGAGGTAGGGGTCCTCCATGGCGCGAAACAGCTCGGCGTAGTGGTGTACCACCTGGCGCAGCGCACCGGGGAGCCAGTTGCCCTGGGCAATGGCCTGCTCTACCCCCAGTCGCAGGCCCGGGTCATTGAGTAGCATCTGGTAGGCGGAGAAGACCGCCGCCACGCCCTCCGACAGTTCCTGCTCCATGCTGCGCCGTTCGGTCTCGACGTCCGCGCTGACCTGGGCCAGCAACTGCCGCCATTCGTCGATCGCAGCCTCGACATCTTCGCAGGGACGATCGGGTACGGCGTAGAGGTCCACCGTATCGCACAGCCAGGCCTGTCCGATGCCCGTGCCCGGGGCGCCCTTGACCCCGCGAACGCGGCGCAGGGTGTTGCTACCGCCCGCACTGGCCAGGGGTTCCGTGGGCAGCACCAGCGCCAGCTGTGTGGCCAGGGTGACCAGGAAAGCCTGTTCTTCCTCGGACATCAGCCGTGGCTCCCGCGACTGCACCACGAGTACGCCAATGACGGCGCCGGCGCGCACCACGGGCACCCCGCAAAAACTGCGGAATTCGTCCTCGTGGGTTTCGGCGAGGTAACAGAAATCGGGGTGGGCGGGGGCATCGGCCACCACCACCGGGTGACGCGTCTGCGCCACCCGCCCGACCAGGCCCCGGCCCGGTGGCAGGCTGCTGTGGCCGACGGCGCGGGGGTCGAGGCCCTCGGTCGCGGCCAGCAGCATACTGCCATCGGCCGCGGCGATATACAGGCTGCACACTTCCACCCCCATGCTGCGGTGAATGGCCTCCACAATCAGTCGCACCTGGTCGTCGGTTTCCTCCGCCTGGGCGGCGGCCTGGACGATACGGGTGAGTTGTAGCAGGGCATTCATCGGGTGGAGCTTCCGGGTGGCAGGCATCAGTAAACAGTATCCGCTATAGTGACCGGGCCATGCCAGTCACCAATAAGAGGGAAAATACCATGAGCGACACGGGATTGCAGTTGCGTACGCGGGTCAATGCCGAGGGAACCCTGACCCTGTGGCTGGAGGATCAGCCGGTTCCGCGCCCGGGGCCGGAGGAAGTCGTGCTGCGGGTTGGCGCGGCACCGATCAATCCCTCGGATCTCTTTCTGCTCTTCGGTCCGGCGGACCCGGCGAGCGCCCGGGTCGAGGGCACGCCGGAGCGTCCCGAGGTCACCCTGACCCTGCCGGAGGGGACCTTGCCGCTGGTGCAGGCGCGTGTCGGGCAAGCCCTGGCGGCCGGCAACGAGGGCGCGGGAACGGTGATTGCCGCGGGGGATTCCGCCCAGGCCCAGGCACTGCTGGGGCGCACCGTCGGGGTCTTCGGCGGGGAAATGTTCAGTCAGTATCGCTGCGTGAATGCCCTGCAGTGCCTGCCGCTGGAGGCGGGCACCACCGCGGAGCAGGGCGCGTCCTGCTTCGTCAACCCGATGACCGCCCTGGGAATGCGGGAAACCCTGATGATGGAGGGGCACAGTGCCCTGGTGCACACCGCGGCTGCCAGTAACCTCGGGCAGATGCTCAATCGCCTCTGCCAGGCGGACGATATTCCCCTGGTCAATATCGTGCGGCGCCAGGAGCAGGTTGCCCTGTTGCGCTCGCAAAGCGCCGCGCATGTACTGGACAGCAGCAGTGACAGCTTCATGTCCGACCTGGTGTCGGCGATAGAGGCGACCGGGGCAACCCTGGCCTTCGACGCCGTAGGCGGCGGCAAGCTGGCCAGCCAGATTCTCACCGCGATGGAGTCGGTGGCTGCACAACAGATGAGCGAATACAACCGCTACGGCTCGAATACCTACAAGCAGGTCTATATCTATGGAGCCCTCGACCTGGCGCCGACCACACTGACCCGCAACTTCGGTTTTGCCTGGGGCGTCGGTGGCTGGTTGCTGCCACAGTTCCTGCAGCGCGCCGGGCCCGAACGCACCGAGTCGATGCGCGCGCGAGTCGCCCGGGAGATCAACACCACCTTTGCCAGTCAGTACAGTCATCGCATCAGCCTGGCGGAAATGCTCGACCCCGCGGTGATGCAGGCCTACAACCGCCGCACCACCGGCGACAAATACCTGGTGCTGCCCTGAAGAAAGTGCGCGGGCGCTAGTTGTTTTCGCGCCCGCTCTGCGCGCCGGGAAAGCCCCTCGCTGGCATTCGATGGAATAAGGAGAAAACGATGCAGAAGACCCTGAACGGCGTGTTGCTCGCGTGCCTGCTGGTCGTCGCGGGAATGGTTCGCGCCGACAGCGCGGCGGCTGATTTCGAGCAGCTGTTGCAGGCACACTGGAACTGGCAGCTGAAGGTCTCGCCGCAGCTGCGCACGCACCTCGGCGATCCGGGGGCCAATCATCGCTGGGACGACATGAGTCTGGAAGCCCACGCGGAGCGGGATGCCGCGCGCGAACGCTTCCTGGCGCGGCTGGACGGCATCGACCCGGCGGCGCTGGATGCCCAGGACCGGCTCAGCCACCAGATGCTGCACCAGCAGCTGAGCCTGGAGCGCGAGGCCTACGCACTGGGTCTGCACCTGATGGCGGTGAACATGCGCAGCGGCCCCCAGCATCTGCACAGCCTGCAGGAGCAGATTGCCTTTCGCGGCGAAGCCGATTACCGCGACTGGCTGGTGCGCCTGCAGACCTACCCCGAGCTCCTGGAGCAGTATCGCGAGCTGCTGGAAGAGGGGCTGATGCAGGAGCGCACTCAGGCGCGGGTGATCATGCAGCGGGTGCCGGAGCAGATTCGCCGTCTCACCAGTGTCCCGGTGGAGGAGAGTCCCTTCTTCAAGGCCTTCGTCGAGCTGCCGGAAACCCTGACCCCGGCGACGCGGGACGAATTGCGGCGCAGCGCCCGCGGGGCCATTGAAGCCGGCATCAACCCGGCGCTGGGGAGCTTCGGCGATTTCCTCGCCAACCGCTACCTGCAGGCCTGTCGCGACGAAGCCGGTGTCGGCAGCCTGCCGGAGGGGGATGCCATCTATCGCCACCTGACGCGGCGCTTTACCACCACGGACATGACACCCGAGGCGATTCACGCCGTGGGCGAGCGCGAGGTGGCGCGCCTGCTGAAGGAGATGGAAGCGGTCAAGGACGAGGTCGGTTTCGAGGGGGACCTGCAGGCCTTCAACGACTTCCTGCGCACGGACCCGCAGTTCTACTACGAGACCCCGGAAGCCCTCTACGAAGGCTACCTGGCTATCTCCAAGCGCCTCGACCCCGAGCTGGTGACGCTGTTTGGCAAGTTGCCGCGCATGCCCTACGGGGTCAGACCGATTCCCGCCTCGATCGCGCCGGATACCACCACCGCCTATTACAGTCGCCCCGCGGCCAACGGCACCCGGGCCGGCTACTACTACGTCAATCTGTACCGGCCCGAGGTGCGCCCCAAGTACGAGATGGAGGTGCTCAGCGTGCACGAGGCGGTGCCCGGCCACCATCTGCAGATCGCCCTGGCCCAGGAGCTCGACGACCTGCCGATGTTCCGCAAGCTCGGTGGGGAAACCGCCTTTATCGAGGGCTGGGGGCTGTATTCCGAGCGCCTGGGCTACGACATGGGCCTGTATACCGACCCCTACTCGCGTTACGGACAGCTGACCTACGACATGTGGCGGGCGGTGCGGCTGGTGGTGGACACCGGGATGCATCATTTCGGTTGGAGTCGCGAGCAGGCGATCGACTACTTCAAGGCCCACGCCGGCAAGACCGAGGCGGATATCGTCAACGAGATCGACCGCTATATCGGCTGGCCGGGGCAGGCCCTGGCCTACAAGATCGGCCAGCTGAAGATGCTCGAACTGCGCGCCCTGGCGGAGCGGGAACTGGGTGAGGCGTTTGATATTCGCGCTTTCCACGACCACCTGCTGGGGGCCGGCGCCATCCCGCTGAATGCCCTGGAAAGCCGCATGCGCGAGTGGGTGGCACAGCGCCAGTGAGGCCCGTCGCCGCGGGAGCGTGACACTTTGTCGCATCCCGCGCGTCCCCTGCATTCCCTATAATCCGCGACGCGTTTTTCCCGCAGGTGCTTTCCCAATGCGTCGTCCATTGCTCCTTTCCCCGCTGTTTTGCGGCCTGATTCTCGCCCACACTCCAGCAGGGTGGGCCCAACGTGATCACGACCAGGCAATCGAGCTGGTCGAGGTCTCCGCCCAGCGGACCCGCGCGGACGCGCTGCTGTTCAGCGAGAGCGCCGTGACCCGGCCGACGCACGATGCCGGCGAGCTGCTGCGCTCGGTCACCGGCATGCAGGCGCTGCGACGGGGCGGTCGCGGCTTCGACCCGATTATCCGCGGACAGAGCCAGAGCAACCTCAACGTGGTGGCCAACGGCGCCTACAATTTCGGCGCCTGTCCCGGCCGCATGGACCCGCCGAGCACCTATATTGGCGTCGAGAGCTTTGATCGGGTGGCGGTGATCAAGGGCCATCGTTCGGTTATTCACGGCCCGGGCGGCAGTGGCGGAACACTGCTCTTTGAACACGAGCGCCCGGAACTGGGCGAGCGGGGTGTGAGCGGCTCGCTGACGACTGGCTACACCGGCAACAGTGACCTGCTCAGCCTGTCGGGGGATGTCGCTGCGGGCAATGACCGGGGCTACCTGCGGGTATTCGCCGCCAGTAAGCGTGCCGATGACTACGAGGACGGCGATGGACGCCAGGTGGCTTCACGTTTTGACTCGGACTCCCTGGGGCTGGTGGCCGGCATCGAGCTGGGCTCCCGGGGCGACCTGCAGCTGTCCCACGAACGCTCGGCGGAGGAAGACATTGCCTACGCGGGCAACGGCATGGACGGCGTCTTCGCCGACTCCCGCTCCACCAGCCTGCGCTGGCGCCAGCAGGATCTCGGGCCACTGGACGGTCTGGAGCTGTCTGTCTACCGCAGCGATGTCGAGCACCTGATGGATACCTATTCGGTGCGCGATCGCAGTCCGATGCCGATGGGCATGGCGGCCCCATCCTCCTCCGACACCTGGGGCGGGCGCCTCCTGGCAAGCTGGCAGAGGGGTGCGGTGGAGTGGCAATTGGGGGCGGACTACCGGGTCAACGAACAGGGGGCCATTCTCTACAGTGACCAGGGCAAGGACGGTATCTACGACGCCCTGGTCTCCCGTATGTGGCCCGATGTGCGCCACCGTCATCGCGGTGTGTTTGCGGAGCTGGACTACGCGGCGAGCGCGGTGGACAGTCTGCGCCTGGGACTGCGCTGGGACGATCATGCCAGCGAGGCCCGCGGTAGTGCCCTGCCGGCGGGGATGCAGGGAATGGCCACGCCCGAGCGGCTCTACGAGACCTTCTATGGCAGCGCTGCCGGACAGCAGGATGACGCGGGCCTGAGCATGGTGTTGGGCTGGGACCGCCAGCTGGACAGCGCCCTGCTGTTCAGCGCCAACCTGAGCGGCACGCTGCGCATGCCGGACAGTTCGGAGCGCTGGATGGCGCGGCAGACCCCCATGGGGGCCTGGGTCGGCAACCCCGCCCTGGAACCGGAGCGGCATCAGCAGATCGACCTGCGCCTGGAGGGCGGCGACGCTGCCTTGGGTTGGGCGGTCAGTGTTTTTGCCGATCAGGTGGACGATTACATCGAGCGCTACCGCGAGGGCAGTGCCGACCTGTACCGCAATACGGATGCCCTGCGCCACGGCCTGGAGCTGGATGGACACTGGAGCTTGAACGACGCCTTGTCAGCGCGCGCCGGACTTTCCTGGACCCGGGGCGAGAGCGACCGCGAGGACCTGGCCCAGATCGCGCCCCTGGAGCTGCGCCTGAACCTGGACTACCGCCGCGACGACTGGGCTGTCGGCCTGGAGTGGCTGGTCGCTGACCGGCAGACGCATTTCAATCCGGCGGTCGACGCCGAGGGGCCGACCCCCGGCTTTTCCGTGCTGCACCTCTACGGTCACTACAGCCTGGCGACAGACCTGACCCTGGAGCTGGGCGTGGAAAACCTGTTCGACCGCAGCTATGCCTACCATGTCAATGCCGGCAATCAGGACCCCTTCGAGCCGACCGCGCTGCGCGTCAATGAACCGGGTCGGCAGGCCTGGGTCAGGCTGCGCTATGCCTTTGGTCACTGAGGGCCGGCTGCCTGAGCCCGTTCGGCAGCCCGGCGCGGGGTGAGGTGGCGAGCAGGTCCCGGTAGCGCAGTTCCAGCTCGCGGGCGAGTTGCCGCACATTGCCCCCGGCCGCGGCATCCAGGGGCGGCAGGACGGTAATGCGAATGGTCGTGGGGCGAATCAGCAGCGAGCCCTTGGGCAGGGCATCCTTGACGTTGTGCAGGACGATGGGGACCAGTGGCACACCGGCCTTGCGCGCCAGCAACAGGGCACCGGGGCGGAAGGGCCGAATATCCCCCAGGCTACTGCGGGTGCCCTCGGGGGCTACCACCAGAGAGCGCCCCTCGCGCAGCACCGCCATTGCGCGCTGCAGCACCTCGCGCTGGTCCTGCTCCTCGCGCTGGACGAAAATGGTGTCGGTCTGGCGCAGGAGATTTCCCAGTACCGGCACCCGCGCCATTTCCGCCTTGCACAGGGCAACGGTATCGCGACGCAGCAAGTGCGCGATCACCATGCCGTCGAGTAGGCTCTGGTGGTTGAAGATATAGACGGCGGGGCGCACGGCGTGGAGGTGCTCCGCGCCCTCCACTTCGAACTCGAGTCCCGCCAGGCCACTGCCCACATCCCCCAGCAACTGGGCCACCCGGCTGGCGTTGGCGAGGCGGTTGCCGCCCAGGCGCGAGGCGAGGCTGCCAACCAGGGCGGTGGCCGCCAGGGCCTGGCCGGTAAGCGCAGTGCGCAGGAGCGACTCCAGATCCGGCGTGCCGCGACTGGAGAAGCGCAGAATAGGCCAGTCGTTGCGCGCTGCTTCCCGGGCGAGATCTTCGCGCGGGTTGATCGCCACCGGGTGACCCACGCGTCGCAGTAGGGGCAGGTCGGCCAGGGAATCGGTGTAGAACCAGCTGCGGCGCAGGGCTCCACGGCGGCGGCGCAGGACCCGCCGGGCGGCCAGCGCCTTGCCTTCGCCGTAGCAGAGCGGGTTGAGCACGCGCCCGGTAAAATGGCCGTCGATAACCTCCAGGCGGGTGCAGCAGATCTCGTCGATACCCAGCAGGCGGGCCAGGGGGGCCACTTGGTAGTGACTGGCGGCGGTGACAATCACCAGGTGGTGTCCGGCGGCACGGTGGGCCTCGACCAGTCCTATGGCTTCCGGAAACAGCTGCCCCAGCAGGTGGCGCTCACAGGCGCGTTCCCCCAGCTCCAGCAGTTCCTCCTCGCGAATGCCCGCCAGGCTGCGACCCAGTCGACGCACCAGCCGGTGGTAGTGGCTGCCCTTGTCGGTGCGCGCGGTTTTTTGTCCGACGATATCCGCGAGCAGGCGCAGGGACTCGCGGAAACGTCGCTGGCGGAGGCCCTCGCGGAGGGTCTCCAGGGCCAGGGCGATGATCGAGTATCCCGCGATCAGGGTGCCATCGAGGTCGAAGAAGGCGACGCCCCGCGGCTCGCTCTCCCGTCCCACGGATTCCAGGTGCTGCTCCAATGCGGCTGCTGCCATGCCCACCTCCCGACTGGGGAATCGCCGGCGGCACCTTGTGGCCGCCGCTGGCCATCTCTTGCAATTCACGCTGCAATTGTGATGCCAGTAGCCTGACAGCCGCGGATGACAGGCCGATGACGGCGCAGAGCGCTCCGTCCTTGCACCAGAAAGGTGGCGGCTGCACCAGCTCGGTGCCGACGCGAAGCGCTTTGGTCCCGGCGGTGCCTCGCGTATCCTTGCGCCATGACAGCGTCCCTACTGCCTGACTTGCCGGTCAACCGAATACTCCCCGAATTGCGCGATGCCCTTGCGGCACGTGCCGACGTGGTGCTGGAAGCGCCCCCCGGCGCGGGCAAGACCACCCTCGTGCCCCTGGCCCTGCTGGACGCCGAGTGGTTGCGGGGGCAGTCGATTGTGCTGGTGCAGCCCCGGCGCGTGGCGGCCCGAAGCGCGGCGGCGCGCATGGCGGCGCTGCTCGGCGAGAAGCCGGGGGATACGGTGGGCTACCGGATCCGTCTGGAGAGCCGGGTCAGTGCCGACACCCGTATTGAGGTGGTGACCGAAGGGGTGCTGACCCGGCGCCTCCAGCAGGACCCGGGACTCGCCGGGGTCGGCCTGCTGATCTTCGACGAGTTCCACGAGCGCAACCTGGATGCCGAGCTGGGCCTGGCTCTCGGCTTGCAGGGGCGCGAGTTGTTTCGCGAGGGCGAGCCCCTGCGCCTGCTGGTGATGTCGGCGACCCTGTCGGGCATTGACCTGCCGCGCGTACTTCCCGGTGCCCGTGTGCTGACGTCCGAGGGCCGGCGCTATCCGGTGGAGCTGCATTATCGCGCCGGCCCGGGGCCGGGGGAGTCGCCGGTTCCGGCGGTGGTTGCCGCGGTGCGCGAGGCGCTGCGGGATTATCCGGGGCATGTGCTGGTCTTTCTGCCCGGCCAGGCGGAGATTCGGCGCGCCAGCCGGGAACTGGCGGACCTTGCCGGGGAGTGTTTGCGCCTGGCGTCGCTGCACGGCGGGCTCAGCCTGAAGCAGCAGCAGTGGGCGATCGATTTGCCCCCCGAGGGTGTGCGCAAGGTGGTGCTGGCCACCAACATCGCCGAGACCAGCCTGACTATCGAGGGCGTGCAGGTGGTGGTGGACTGCGGTCTGGAGCGGCTGGCGCGCTTTGACCCCGCCACCAGCACCACGCGCCTGACGACCCGGCGCATTTCCCGTGCGTCGGCGGAGCAGCGCGCCGGGCGGGCGGGGCGCCTGGGCCCGGGGGTGGCTCTGCGGCTGTGGTCCCGGGAGCAGCAGGCGCGTTTGGTAGCCCAGCGTGAACCCGAGGTACTGCGCACGGACCTGGCGCCGTTGGCCTTGCAGATGCTGGCCTGGGGGGTGTCCGAGCCGGGCGAGCTGGCCTGGCTGGACACGCCGCCGCCGGCACTCTTCCAGCAGGCACTGGATCTGCTCGTTGCCCTCGGTGCGCTGCGGCAGGGCAGCCCGCCACAGCTTACCTCCCGTGGCCTGCGCCTGGCGGAACTGCCCCTGCACCCGCGCCTGGGCACGCTGTTGCTGACCGGTGCCGGCCTGGGCGCGGCGCCCCTGGCAGCGCAGCTGGCCGCCCTGCTGGAGGCGCGCGACCCGGGCCTGTCCCGCAGCGTGGACCTGCAGGAACTGCTCCGGGACCTGGAGGGTGCGGACGAGCGCAGAGGGGGCTGGGCGCGCGACGTGTCGCAGCAGGCGCGGCGCTATCGGCAACTGGCGCAGCGGGCGCCGCCAGCGGGCCAGGTGCCCGACGGGCATCTGACGGCAGAGCAGACCCTGGCTGTGCTGGTGGCATCGGCCTGGCCCGACCATATCGCCCGGGCGCGCGCAGGTTCCGCGCCGGGACAGTATCAGTTGGCCAATGGCCGCAGTGCCGAGTTGCCGGGGGATGACCCCCTGGCGGGAAGTGAATGGCTGGCCGTGGCGGAACTGGGGGGGCGCGCCGGAGAGGCAGTGGATCGTATCTGGCGGGCCGCCGCCCTGGACCCGCGCTGCTTTGAATCTGCACTGGCGGACCGGGTCGAGGTGGGGGAGCAGACCGTCTGGGAGGGACAGCGCCTGCGCGCCTGGCGGGAACAGCGGGTCGGTGCGCTGCGCCTTTCCCGCGAGGCGCTGGACGCGGTCACCCCGACAATGCGAGCCGATGCCTGGCTACAGCGTTTGCGGGAGCGGGGACTGGGGGAGCTGCCCTGGACTGAAGCCGCGCAGCAGTGGTGTGCCCGGGTGGACCTGCTGCGGCGACTGGACCCGCGGCAAGACGCACCCTGGCCCGCGACCGACGAAGCCGCGCTACTGGAACGGGCGGGGGACTGGTTGTGGTCGGCGCTGTGCGCGCCGGAGGCCGCGCGCGGTCTCGGCGGCCTGGACTTGCTGGCTCTGCTGCAGCAGCTGCTGCCCTGGCCGCTGCCGCGGGAGCTGGAGGCCGAGGCGCCGCTGGCGGTGACGGTGCCCTCCGGGGCGGCCAGGCGGATCGATTATCGTCAGGACTCGCCCGTTCTGGCGGTGAAGCTGCAGGAGATGTTCGGCTGCCTGCAGACACCGCGCATAGCCTGGGGTCGCCAGCCGCTGTTGCTGCACCTGCTGTCGCCCGCGGGGCGCCCGCTGGCAGTGACCGCGAACCTGGAAACCTTCTGGCGCGATGTCTACCCGCAGGTACGCAAGGAGATGAAAGGCCGCTACCCCAAGCACCCCTGGCCGGAGGACCCGCTCACTGCCACCGCCACCACGCGCACCCGCGGTCGCGAGGGCGCCGCCTGAGCCTTTACCCGCAAGGCGGGTTTCCCCCCCCCTCAGTGCAGAGCGCCGTGCTCCAGGTCGCTTACCAGCGAAGCCCGCACCGGTTCTTCCAGCAGGACCGCGTCGACCGGGTATGCCGGGTGATCGATCCCCGCGCGGATTGCTTCTCCCGCCCGGGCCGCTGCAATCGCCTCGGCCCCGGGCTCGAAGCGCAGGAAATGCACTGAGGAGGTCTTGGTGGCATTGCTGCGCTCCAGGTCCTCGTTGGCGATGGGGTAGATGCGCTCACCGCTGCCGACCTGCAGCCAGACCTGGTCCTCGATGCCCCGCAGCGCCTGCAGGCGACGGGCGCGTTCCGCGGGGTCGGCGTACTCGAGCATGAAGGTGGCCTTCCAGTTGTGGCCATCGGGAATCAGCGGGTTGTAGGCCGCCAGCTCCTCGCGGATGCCCTCCGCCTCGAAGACTTTTTCGATCCGCAGCATTTCCTGGATCTGGTACTTGATGGTCAGGGCGTCCTCGAAACAGAGACGGGCATGGTCCCCCAGCGCCAGCTGGCGGCTCTTCTTGTGCTGCATGACCTGCTGGCGGAAAGCCGGTCGGATCTCGGCGTATTCTTCCAGTGACCAGAGATCGGCGCGTGAGAGCTGTGGCATGGTGTCTGGCTCCTGTCGCTTTACAGTCCGTAGGCCAGTCGCAGCAGGGTCATCGGATGCAGCGCCCGGTCGACGGTCTCGGAGAGGTGGGCAATCTGGGTGGCGGCCATCGGGCAGTCGCTGATGAAGTGGTCGGGGGACTGCTGGTCGACCTTGCGCACCACCGGCCGCGCGATTTTCAGCGAGCGCTCGCGGGTTTCCCGCTTTACGGCATAGGTGCCGTCGTGGCCGGAGCAGCGCTCCTGAGGCGTGATCGCGGTATCCGGAATCAGCGCCAGGACGTCGCGGGTCTTCAGGCCGATGTTCTGTACTCGCTGGTGGCAGGCGACCTGGTAGGCGACATTGCCCGCCGGGTTGGGAAAGTCGGTCTTCAGCGCGCCGCCCTTGTGGCGCAGCCAGAGGTATTCGAAGGGGTCGTAGAAGGCCTCCTGGACCTTCTTCACCGCGGGGTCGTCGGGGTACATCAGGGGCAGCTCCTGCTTGTACATCAGCACGCAGGAGGGAATCGGTGCGGTCAGGTCGTAGCCCTGGTCCACCAGGGCGGCCAGGGCCGGAATGTTGGCCTGCTTGAGGCGATCGACACTGTCCAGGTCCCCCAGCTCCAGTTTCGGCATGCCGCAGCACTGCTCCCGGGGCACCAGGTCGATGTGTATGCCATTGTGCTGGAAGACCCGGATAAAGTCCTCCCCGAGGTCGGGGCTGCTGTAATTGCCGTAGCAGGTCGCATAGAGCGCCACATTGCCGGTGGTTTCGCCCACCGCCAGGGGTACCAGCTCGCGCACCAGCGGCGCGGCACGCTTGCGCAGGGTGCGGCTGTGCAGGGTCGGCAGCGGGGCCTCGCGATGGATGCCCAGGCTAGATTCCAGACCCTTGCGGAAGGTGGCGTTGCGATTCAGCGCGTTGACGGTGACATCCACCAGGGGAATGGTGGCCAGCCCGAAGGTGCGATCGGTGCTGGTCAGTACGCGGTCCCGCAGCCGCGCGCCCTCGGCGCGGAATTGCACTGCCTTGGCACGCAGCATCAGGTGCGGAAAGTCCACCGCCCACTCGTGGGGCGGGACATAGGGGCACTTGGTCATGTAGCAGAGATCGCAGAGGTAGCACTGCTCGACCACCTTCGGGTAGTCGCCCCGGTCAACGCCATCGACCTCCAGGGTCTCCGACTCGTCGACCAGGTCAAACAGGGTCGGGAAGCTGGCGCAGAGGCTGACACAGCGGCGGCAGCCGTGACAGATATCGAAGACGCGCTCCAGCTCGGCGTCGAGTTTTTCCCGCTCCCAGAAATCCTCGCTGCGCCAGTCGATCGGGTGGCGGGTGGGTGCCTCCAGGCTGCCTTCTCTCACGGCGTTCCCTCTCTTTGCTTGCGCAGACGCGTCAATCGGGCGGGCCGCCCGGGAAGGGCGTCCCGGATGGCTCGCAGCCCCGGCGCTCAGTCGTCGAGGGTGTCGAGCGCCTTCTGGAAACGGTTGGCGTGGCTGCGTTCGGCCTTGGCCAGGGTTTCCATCCAGTCGGCGATCTCCTCGAAGCCCTCGTCCCGGGCGGTCTTGGCCATGCCCGGGTACATGTCGGTGTACTCGTGGGTTTCGCCGGCAATCGCTGCCTTGAGGTTGTCCGCAGTAGCGCCGATGGGCAGGCCAGTGGCCGGGTCACCGGTTTCCTCCAGGTACTCCAGGTGGCCGTGGGCGTGGCCGGTTTCGCCCTCCGCCGTGGAGCGGAAGACCGCGGCGACATCGTTGTAGCCCTCGACGTCGGCCTTGGCTGCAAAATACAGGTAGCGGCGGTTGGCCTGGGATTCGCCGGCGAAGGCGTCCTTGAGGTTCTGTTCGGTCTGGCTGCCTTTCAGTTCCATGCTGCGTCTCCTTGTCTGCGAGCGGCATCAGCGTGCCGGATAAAGTCGCGCCTGCCAAACCAGAAACGTAGACCACGGCGGGGGATGCCGTCCAGTGGAAAATGGCGCCGACGCGGGCTGCCGCGGCATGAACTATACTCGCAGGGTGACATGCTTGAACTGGCGGACACGATCCGCAGGGAGTACGCCAATGACAGTCATTTCACAACAGGCTCAGCGCGACGTTCAGCCCCGCGAAACGGGTGCCTTACTGGTTTTGCGTCCCTTCACCTGGGTATTGGCCGCCGCCAGGGATCTGCTGGCCCACCCACTGGCCAGCCTGGCTTACGGTGTTCTCGTGGTCGCCCTGGGCATCCTGGTGCTGGCCTATCAGCAGCACCCCCTCTATGTGGCCGCCGCGGTCCTCGGCTTTCTGCTGGTGGGGCCGGTGTTTGCCGCCGGCTGCTGCGAGCTGTCCCTGCGTCGCGAGCGCGGGGAGGAGGCCGATTTCGGGCACTCCCTGGAGGTGCTGGTGCGCTGTCGCGGCCCACTGTTGAGGCTGGCCAGCGGCCTCTTGCTGGTGGCGCTGCTCTGGTTTGCCGTCGCCCTGGGTGTGTTGTACTGGGCTCACGGCAGTGTCGCCCCGAGCATCGAAAGCACGGTGTGGGGTAACGTGCTGGCGCAGCTGAGCCCCGTGCAGTTGCTGGTCTACGCCGGCGCCGCGCTGGGCCTGGCGGTGGTCAGCTTTACCCTCACGGTTATCAGCGTGCCGGCGATCATTGATCGCGGCCTCAGCGCCACCGAGGCCATGGGCGCCAGCCTCGCGCTGTGCCGCCGGCACCCGCTGGTGATGCTGGTGTGGGCGGTGCTGGTCGCCGCCCTCGTGGCCCTCGGCACTGCATTCTGGCTGGTGGGGCTGGCGGTGATCTTCCCGCTGCTCGGGCACGCCACCTGGCGCGCCTATGTCGAGCTGGGGCGCGAACCGCGATAGCCAGCCGGGGTCAGCCGCCGCCGGCTCGGGCGGTCAGCGCCGCCGGCGCGCGGGATTGCGCGGCAGCCCGTTGTGCTGGGTGGCGAAGGGCCTCGCGTCGGCGGGCACGCGGGCGTGGCGCTTGGCCGGCTGGCGGGGGGGAACCAGGTGGACCTTGCCGTTGCCGATCAGGTCGGCGCGGCCCATTTTCTTCAGGGCAGTGCGCAGCAGGGGCCAGTTGTCCGGGTCGTGATAACGCAGGAAGGCCTTGTGCAGCCGCCGCTGGGACAGGCCGCGCACGGCGGAGACTTTTTCCCCCTCCCGGCGTACTTTCTGCAGCGGATTGGTCTCGCTGTAGTACATCGCCGTGGCGGTGGCCATGGGGGAGGGGTAGAAGGTCTGCACCTGGTCCGCACGCAGCTTGTGGCGCTTGAGCCAGAGGGCCAGGTTCATCATGTCCTGGTCGCTGGTTCCGGGGTGTGCGGCGATGAAATAGGGGATCAGGAACTGCTTCTTGCCGGCAGCCTGCGAGAACTTGTTGAACATCGCCTCGAAGCGGTCGTAGGTGCCGATTCCCGGCTTCATCATCTTTGACAGTGGACCGTCTTCGGTGTGTTCGGGGGCGATTTTCAGGTAGCCGCCGACGTGGTGGCGCACCAGTTCCTCGACGTACTCCGGGGTTTCCACCGCCAGGTCGTAGCGCAGGCCGGAGGCAATCAACACCTTCTTCACACCCGGCACGGCGCGGGCCCGCCGGTACAGGTGTACCAGGGGGGTCTGGTCGGTATTCAGGTTCTTGCAGATTCCCGGGAACACGCAGCTCAGCTTGCGGCACTTCGCCTCGATCTCCTCGCTCTTGCAGGCCAGGCGCCACATGTTGGCGGTGGGGCCGCCGAGGTCGGAGATGACCCCGGTGAAGGCCTTCGAGGTGTCGCGGATACGCTCCACTTCGCGGATGATGGAGTCCTCGGAGCGGTTCTGGATGATGCGCCCCTCGTGCTCGGTGATGGAGCAGAAGGTACAGCCGCCAAAACAGCCGCGCATGATGTTCACGGAGTGACGGATCATCTCGTAGGCGGGAATGCCAGCCTCGCCGTAGCTGGTGTGGGGCAGGCGGGTGTAGGGCTGCTCGAAGACCCAGTCCAGTTCCTCGGTGCTCAGGGGGATCGGCGGGGGGTTCAGCCATACCTCGCGATCGCCGTGGGCCTGTACCAGCGGCCGCGCGTTGTGGGGATTGGTTTCCTTGTGCAGGATCCGTGAGGCGTGGGCGTAGAGCGGTGGATCGTCCCTGACCTGCTCGTAGGCGGGGATGCGGATCACCGACGGGCCGGCCTCCCGGGGGCGGTCCAGCAGGGTCACGGGTTCCGCCTCCACGGCCGCCACTGCGGTGGCCGTGTTGGGGGCGCCCGTCCCGGCGGGGTCCATGACCTCGACGCCGCACTCGCCGGTGGCCGCCGCTTCGGGCCCGCCCTCGGCGCAGCTCGGGCCGCTGGTATCCACATAGGGGCTCAGCAGCGGTTCCACCGGCCCCACCACGTCGAGGTGGGTGGAGTCGATCACCCGGTAGTCCGCCGGCAGTTTCTTGCACACGAAGGCGGTGCCGCGGAGGTCGCGGATCTGGCCGATTGGCTCGCCGGCGGCCAGGCGGTGGGCGACGTCGACGATGGCGCGCTCGGCGTTGCCGTAGAGCAGCAGGTCGGCACGGGAGTCCACCAGGATAGAGCGGCGCACCTTGTCGCTCCAGTAGTCGTAGTGGGCGATGCGGCGCAGGCTGGCCTCGATGCTGCCGATGATCAGGGGCACATCCTTGTAGGCCTCGCGTACCCGCTGGCTGTAGACGATCACCGCCCGGTCGGGGCGTTTGCCGCCGACGTTATCCGGCGTGTAAGCATCGTCATTGCGACGCTTGCGGTCCGCGGTGTAGCGGTTGATCATCGAGTCCATGTTCCCCGCGGCGACACCGAAGAACAGGTTGGGTTTGCCCAGCACGGTGAAGGGCTCGGCACTGGTCCAGTCCGGCTGGGCGATGATGCCGACCCGGAAACCCTGGGCTTCCAGCACCCGGCCGACCACCGCCATGCCAAAGCTGGGATGGTCCACATAGGCGTCGCCGGTGACCAGGATGATGTCGCAGCTGTCCCAGCCCAGGGCGTCCATTTCGGCGCGGGACATGGGCAGCTCGGGAGCTGGGCCAAAGCACTCGGCCCAGTACTTGCGGTAGGCGAACAGGGGGGTCGGCATGATGCGGGGGTGTCGGGAAGACGAAAATGTGATCGGATTATACCCGATTTGTGCCGTTTTCGCTCGGTAGTGGTGGCAGTTCCGCACCGCAGTGCTTGCAGTAGTCGGCGTCCGGGTCGTGATCGGCGCGGGCGCACTGGGTGCAGTTGCGCACCTGGCGCAGTCGGCGCTGCTGGGCGCTCACCGCCAGCTCCGCGGACACGATGCCGGTGGGCACGGCGATGATGGCGTAGCCGGTGAGCATGCCGATCGAGGCGATGGCGCGCCCGGCCCAGGTCATGGGCGTGATGTCGCCGTAGCCAACGGTGGTGATGGTGACCACGGCCCAGTAGATGCTCAGGGGAATGCTGGTGAAGCCGTGGGCCGGGCCCTCGATCACGTACATCAGGCTGCCGAAAACCACCATCATCAGTAGGATCATGGAAAAGAACACGAAGATCTTGCGGCCCGAGCGGCGCAGGGCGCCGGCGAGTTCGTTGGCCTCGTCGAGAAATTCCAGCAGGCGCAGCACCCGGAAAATGCGCAGCAGCCGCAGCAGGCGTACCACCAGCAGCGGCATGGTCCCGGGGATCAGCAGGGCCAGGTAGGTGGGAACGATGGCCAGCAGGTCGATTACCCCGTATACGCTGCCGACGTAGGCCCGGCGATTGGGCGCGCACCAGATACGCACCAGGTACTCCACGGTAAACAGTACGGTAAAGCCGATCTCGATACGCCAGAACAGCTGAGAATAGGCATCCAGCCCGGGCATCGAGTCGAGCAGGATGACGGCGACGCTGCTGAGAATCACCAGGATCAGCAGGATGTCAAAGAGCTGGCCGGCGCGGGTCTCGGTGCCAAAGATCACTTCATAAAAGCGCTTCTGCAGCGGGCTCTGCCGGTGTTCCGCGTTCATGCGAGCTGCGCCACCGTATCGACCATGGCCGCGGTCAGGATGGCCAGGTCATCGGGGTTCATGACATAGGGCGGCATGCAGTAGACCAGCTTGCCAAAGGGGCGCACCCAGACGCCGCGCTCGACGAACATCGGCTGGATGCGATCCATGTCGACCGCCTCCTTGAGCTCGATCACGCCGATCGCGCCCAGGGTGCGTACCTCCGCCACGTTCGCCAGTTCCCGCGCCGGGGACAGGCCGATTTCCAGCCCCCGGTTGATCTCCTGCACCCGGCGCTGCCAGGGTTGCGACAGCAGCAACTCGATGCTGGCACAGGCGGTGGCGCAGGCCAGTGGGTTGCCCATGAAGGTGGGGCCGTGCATGAAGGCACCGGCTTCGCCTTCGCTGATACCGAGGCTGACGCGCTGGTTGCAGAGGGTGGCGGCCAGGGTCATGTAGCCGCCGGTGAGAGCCTTGCCGACACAGAGAATATCCGGCTCCACCCCGGCGTGCTCGAGGGCGAACAGCTTGCCCGTGCGACCGAAGCCGGTGGCGATTTCATCGTAGATCAGCAACACGTCGAAAGCGTCGCAGAGGGCGCGCAGGCGCACCAGGTAGTCGGCGGAGTAGAAGCGCATGCCGCCGGCGCCCTGGACCACCGGCTCCACGATCACCGCGGCGATATCCTGGTGGTGCTGCTCCAGCAGCTCCGCCATCTCACGCAAGTCGTCGTCGCTGCAGGCTTCGCCGAAGGGTGTGGTCGGTGCGGGGGCAAAGAAGTGTTTTGGCAATACATCGCCGAAGAGGTGGTGCATGCCGGTAACCGGGTCGCAGACCGACATCGCGCCGAAGGTGTCGCCGTGGTAGCCGTTGCGCAGGGCCACCAGCTTCTGCTTGCGTGGCTGGCCCACCGAGAACCAGTACTGGATGGCCATCTTCAGGGCCACTTCCACCGACACCGAACCGGAGTCGCTGAGGAAAACCCGGTCGAGGCCGGGTGGAGTGAGGTCGGTGAGCATGCGCGCCAGGCGTACCGCCGGTGCGTGGGTCAGGCCGCCAAACATGACGTGGGCCATGGCTTCCAGCTGCTCGGTGACCGCCCGGTTGAGGACCGGATGGTTGTAGCCGTGAATGGCGCACCACCAGGAGGCCATGCCGTCGATCAGTTCGCGGCCGTCCGTCAGCTGCAGACGCACGCCGCGAGCGCTGCTGACCGGGTAGGTCTCCGGCGCCTGGGTGGCGGAACCGTAGGGGTGCCAGAGGGTGTTCGCATCCAGTGTCTGCAGCTGGCTCGCGGTCCAGTCCTTCACGTCAGAGGGTCTCCTTCAGGTGGGGCAGCAGGTTGGCCAGCAGACGTGGCTGTGCCGCCGCGGTGGGGTGAATGCCGTCCGCCTGCATCAGGGTGGGGTCGGTGGCGACGCCCTCGAGCAGGAAGGGCACCAGGCGTGCGCCACTGGCCTCGGCGGCGCTGCGAAAGCTGTCGCGGAAGGCCGCGGTATAGCGGCTGCCGTAGTTGGGGGGAATCTCCATGCTCAACAGCAGGACCTTGGCGCCGGCGTTCCGGGCCAGGCTGGCCATGCTGGTCAGGTTGTCGGCGATACGCGCCGGGGGGAAGCCTCGCAGACCGTCATTGCCGCCCAATTCGATCAGCACCACGCCGGGGCGGTGTTCATCCAGCAGCCCGGGCAGGCGGCGCAGACCGCCGCCGGTGGTTTCGCCGCTGATGCTGGCGTTGACTACCCGGACCCCGGGGTGTGACTGCTCCAGCTTCTCTTCCAGCAGCGCCACCCAGCCCTCTTGCAGCGACATGCCATAGGCCGCGCTGATACTATCCCCCAGGACCAGCAGCGTGCGCGGCTGTGCGGCCAGCACCTGCATGCTCAGGAGCCAGCAGCATCCGATAGCCAGGAGCGCGCGTACAGAGCGGAAGAGGTAATGCTGCATGATCAAGGTAGACAATCTCCACAAACGCGTGCCCATGGCTGGCGGTGAGCTGGAGATACTGAAAGGGATCACACTGGAAATCAAGTCGGGGGAAAGCGTCGCCATCGTCGGCGCCTCCGGCTCCGGCAAGTCGACACTGCTGGGCCTGCTCGCCGGCCTCGACGACGTCAGCAGCGGGCGGGTGGTCATCGACGGAACCGAACTGAGCGCGCTGGACGAGGATGCCCGGGCGCTGTTCCGCGGCCAGCGGGTCGGCTTCGTGTTCCAGTCCTTCCAGCTGCTGCCGGCACTGACGGCCCTGGAAAACGTCATGCTGCCACTCGAACTGCAGGGGCAGCGACAGGCGCAACGGGATGCCAGGACCTTCCTCGAGCGGGTCGGCCTGGGGGAGCGCATGCACCACTACCCGCGCCAGCTTTCCGGCGGTGAGCAGCAGCGGGTGGCCATAGCGCGGGCCTTTGCTGCACGCCCCGATATTCTCTTCGCCGATGAGCCCACCGGCAACCTGGACACCGCGACCGGTGCACGCGTGATCGAGCTGCTGTTCGAACTCAACCGGGAGGAGGCCACCACCCTGGTGCTGGTGACCCACGACCTGGGCCTGGCGGAGCGCTGCGAGACCTGCCTGCGCCTGGACAGTGGCCGCCTGGTCGAGGAGGGCTGAGGGGTGTCGATGACGGCGAGCCGGATGCTGGTCCGGGACTGGCGCGGCGGTGAGCTGGGGATCCTGATGGCGGCGCTGGTACTGGCGGTGGCCCTGGTCTCGGGCATCAGCGCCTTCACTGCACGGCTGCAGGGTGCGCTGGAGCAGGAGAGCCATCGTTTCCTCGCTGCGGACAGGGTGGTGCGCAGCGCCGAGGCATTGCCGGAATCCTGGCTGGAGGAAGCCGCCGGGCGCGGGCTCGCCGTGGCCCAGACCCTGAGTTTCCCTTCCATGGTCTATGTCGGTGAGGAGGGCATGGTGCTGGCTTCGGTCAAGGCCGTGAGTGCGGCCTACCCCCTGCGCGGGGTGCTGCGCTACAGCGCAGAACCCTTTGGGGAGGTTCGCGAAGCCGGTGCCGGCCCGGGCCGCGGCGAGGTCTGGCTGGACTCGCGCCTGTTTCCACTGCTCGGCGTGGCGATTGGTGACAGCGTCGCGGTGGGCGACGCCGAGTTCCGGGTGACTGCCGCCGCGCGCACCGAGCCCGATCAAAGCGCCTCGTTCCTGTCATTCGGGCCCCGGGTGCTGATGCACTACGCGGATCTCGCGGCAACCCGGGTGGTCCAGCCCGGCTCGCGGGTGGAGTACCGGCAGCTCTTCGCCGGGCCGGCGACCGTCCTGGATGCCTTCGTCGACTGGCTGGAGCCGCAGCTGGGGGATCGTCAGCGCCTGCTCAGTGTCGACAGCGCCCAGCCCCGCCTCGGCCGCGCGCTGGAGCGGGCGGAGCGCTTTCTGCTCCTCGCCGGCAGCCTCGGGGTCGTGCTGGCAGGCGTCGCCATTGCCCTGGCGGCGCGCCGCTTCAGCGAGCGACATACCGATTACGTGGCCATCATGAAAAGCCTGGGGGCCACCGCCGGTGTTATCGGCTGGCTCTACGGGCGCAGTCTGCTGCTACTCGGTGGCGTTGCAACGGCTCTCGGTTGCGCCCTGGGTTGGGCGCTGCAGGCCGGCTTCTTCGCGCTGTTTGCCGATCAGCTCCCGGTGCAGCCCGGACCCTCCGGCTGGCGACCCTACGGTATTGGCACCCTGACCGCCCTGGTCTGTCTGCTCAGCTTCGCCTGGCCGCCCCTGCGTCGCTTGAGCCAGGCGAGTCCCCTGCGGGTGCTGCGCCGGGACATGCCCCTGGAGCAGCGGCGCAGCCTGCGTGACTATGCCGTTGGTCTGCTCGCGGTTACCGGTCTGATGTGGTGGTACAGCCGCGACCTGCTGCTTACGGGGGCCGTGCTCGCGGGCCTGGGAGTGACTGTCGGCCTGGGGCTGGTGCTCGCCCTGACGCTGCTGCGCGGCGGCCGCCTGGTGGGCATGAGTGCGGG
>CERN01016160.1_pt1 | contig 155697 bp, 150 predicted proteins | sample 530761 | NCBI WGS metagenome assembly CERN01 (sample SAMEA2620947, study PRJEB7988) | marine metagenome | isolation source: saline water (ENVO:00002010), including | reverse complement strand
CCTGTGAGGCGTGTCTCTCATTGGCAGCCACTCGGACACCTCACCAATTCAGGCTTTTCAGCAAGCCGCGCACTGTAAATTATGCACCGGGTAATTACAAGTTTTCCGGGGCGGGCCAGGCTTCAAAATACTCGGCACTGTCCATTTCAGGTACCGGGCGGTCGTTGACAGTGGCAGTTCCCAGATATAACAGGCCAACTATCTCGTCACTTTCACTGAGTCCCAGGCCCTTTTTTACCACAGGGTCGAAGGCAGCTTTACCGGTTCGCCAGATGGAGGCATAACCAAGGGCGTGGGCTGCCAGTGACATATTCTGGACAGCGGCAGCTGTTGATGAAATTTGCTCAACCGGCGGCACTTTGGGATGTTCAACTATCTGTGCGACGGCAATGATAATCATCGGTGCACGCAGCGGTGCATTAAGCAGTTTACTTCTTTCTTCCGCTGTCTGGCTTGGCATGGCCTCGGCAAAAAGCTCACCGAGTTTAATGCGCCCTTCTCCGCTGATGGTCAGGAAGCGCCAGGGTCTTAGCATGGCGTGATCCGGCGCGCGTAATGCCGCCTGGTAGATCTGCTCCAGTTCCCTGGCAGAAGGCGCCGGTTCCGTTAAACGCGGAGCAGCACGACGGCTATGCAGTGCAGTAATGGCGTCCATTTTTATTGCCTGATAAATCGTCTGAACTGATCAGTTTGCACCGGCAAACTTGAGCGGACCGGATTGATGTCCAGCCCGCCACGGCGCAGAAAGTTTGCCTGCACAGTAAGTGCTTCAGGCTTGCATCTTGTTGAAATATCCATAAATATTTTTTCCACGCAATCTTCATGGTAACCATTATACATACGGTATGAAACCAGATAAGCAAGCAGGGATGCCCGTGATATTTTCGGCCCCCGGTAGCCAACAGTGATTGTTGCCCAGTCTGGCTGACCAGTTATCGGACAGTTGGATCGAAACAGGTTGCTGTAAAGGCTTTCTTCCACCACCGATGAAGAATCTGATTCCAGCAAGGTCTTATCGGGTTGATAATCCCCAGCTGAAATTTTTTCCTGGTCCAGACAATATCCATTCTCCTTGCCGGCCAGCATAGCCTCCTCTTGCAGGGAAAATAATTCAACTGTCACCTCTGATCCTGCACAGGCCGATAAATCACGGGCAATAATTTGCAGGACTTCATGCTGATCGGAATATTTTTCCTGGTTCAGTGAATTCAGATACAGTTTGAGTGATTTAGACTCTATCAGATTCGGGCTTTCACATTTAAAGATAAAGCGGCCCATCACTGCCTGTGGCAGGCCTTCGCTGTTCAGCCAGGAAAGTTCATAAGCATGCCAGACATCCACACCAGCAAAAGGCAGTTCAGCAGATATATCCAGCAGGTTTCGATTATCAATACGTGGCACAGGCCGTAAAATTTCAGGAGCATAACTACGCGGATTTTCAGTTTGCTTGCCAAGCAGACTATCCGTCATGTTAATTCCTCAGCCCCGTTCCTCTGTACAGGAGGATAATCGCATAGCTATAGAGAATAACCACAAAAACCAGCAGCATCATAATTGCATAACTGATGTTGATATCCGAGATGCCGAGTATGCCATAGCGAAAAGCATCAACCATGTAAAATATCGGGTTGATATGCGATACACCTTGCCAGAAATCCGGTAGCAGTTCGATCGAATAAAAAACTCCTCCCAGATAAATCAGCGGGGTCAGAACAAAAGTCGGAATAACATTAATGTCATCAAATTTGTTGGCATAGATTGCATTGATCAGCCCGCCCAGCGCAAAAACCACTGAGGACAGAATCAGCACTGTCAGGGTGATAAAAATGTTGTGCATATGAAAGCCGCTAAAGAACATGGCAACCACCGAAGCAACCACGCCAATCATTATGCCGCGTGCCGCTCCGCCAACCACAAAACCTGCCAGGATGACATAATTCGGCACCGGTGATACCAGCAACTCTTCAATACTGCGCTGATATTTCTGAGAGAAAAAAGAAGACACTACATTGGCATAGGCATTATTGATCACCGCCATCAGCACCAGACCCGGTACGATAAAATCCATGTAGGCGTAACCGCTCATTTCACCGATGCGCCTGCCGATGAGATTCCCGAAAATAACAAAGTACAATGAAATGGTAATTACCGGCGGCACCAGGGTCTGTATCCAGATACGCAGAAAACGGCGCACTTCTTTCCTGACAAGTGTGCTGAAAGCAATCCACTTATAATGTACAGAAGCAGATCTCATTAACTAACTCCTGCCCTCTTGTGTGGTTGCAGCCCGGTTTGCTGAATTTTGCAGAAGGGAAACAAACAACTGCTCCAGGCGATTGGTCTTGTTACGCATGCTTTTGATTTTTATATCCTGTTGATCAAGCAGTTTGAATACTTCATTAATATCCTGGTTTTTATCCAGCGTCACTTCCAGGCTGTGATTATCAATCTGGACGAGATCAAATCCATCCAGTGTCGGCAGCCCCTGCAGATCATCCCGGCAGTCCAGAATAAAGGTTTCCGTATCCAGTTTTTTCAGCAGGGCTTTCATACTGGTGTTCTCTACAATTTCACCCTTGTCTATGATGGCAATATTGCGGCAGAGACTTTCAGCTTCTTCCAGGTAATGGGTGGTAAGAATAATGGTTGTCCCTGCCCGGTTTAGTTCCTGCAGGAATTTCCAGGTGGATCGTCGTAGTTCAATATCCACGCCGGCCGTCGGTTCATCCAGAATCAGCAGGCGCGGCTCATGGATCAGCGCCCGGGCAATTAGCAGTCTGCGTTTCATACCGCCGGAAAGCTGCCTGCCCTGCTGTTCCCTTTTATCCCAGAGTCCTAACTGTTTGAGATACTTTTCCGAACGTTCTTCAGCCAGTTTTCTCGGCAGCCCATAGTAGCCACCCTGGGTCACACAAATATCAAAGACTTTTTCAAAATGGTTAAAGTTTACTTCCTGTGGCACGATGCCCAGATCCAGTTTGGTCTCATAGGAATTGTTATCAACATTGCTGCCAAAGACTTCAACAATGCCTGAAGTCTTTTTAACCAGGGTTGCGATAATGCCAATGGTGGTTGACTTGCCGGCACCGTTGGCGCCAAGCAAAGCAAAAAAATCTCCTTCGGCAACTTCCAGGCTGATGCCGTTAAGCGCGATAAACCCGTTACTGTAGGTTTTGTGGAGATCCTTGATTGAAATTGCTGTTGTCATAAGAAGTAAGAGCACCTGAAACTACGCGCGGCATTCTACCGCAAATCCAAAAGAAAAGGTGGCCCGAAGGCCACCCTTATCCCGCTAAAAATAAATCCTTAGCGCTCAGACACTTCCATGTGTACTGACAGAATAGTCCTGACTCGGGAAAGCCGCAAATCAAACTCCCTGGCTTGCCTTCAGACAGGACTGAATTTCCCTGGCCTCCGGTTCTTCATCCTGTCTGACCATCAGAATCAGGGCACTGGCATCGACCTTGTCATCCGCTCGTGGACTGGTAAACAGTTCCCCCTGTTTGTTGACATAGGCAATGGCCGTCCCCAGTCCGGCCTGCATAATCGAACAAACCACCTCTTTCCAGGCAAGCCCCTCAATTTCGACGTTGTAGCGTGACTGATGCGCGCCGTGATAGGTAAACATATCTTCCATGACCTGCTCTGTCCCCGGCGCCACCATGGCCCTAACCACCAACTCAGGGTATGCCCTGACCGGCCTGATGGCAGTATCTGCAGCCAGTCGGGTGAAGCGGACACGATTTTCATCATCCACACATTCAGCCACCACATAAGCCTTCAAGGGGATACTGTTGAGATGTTCAAGGATATCGATGGTCTGACTGTCCGGGTTTATTGATGCGGCATTGTGGGAGATGACAAAAATGTAGCGAGCCTCGGATGCGTTGACCCGTTCCAGGTTCTGGGAATTGGTTGGCGTACCGGAGTAATGTACGACTCCCAGGGCCTGCAGGGAGGGCGGAAGACCATCGGGGTAAACCGGAGTGAGAATCTGGATTGGCAACTCCCTGAGTTCCGGCGTTGTGGAAATCTGCTGAATCAGCCGCTCCAGATAAAGATCGCCATCATACATCGGCGTATTCAGTATTAAAATATGGTCTTTCATTTTCCACCTCCATAAACCCTGCAGCATGTGTTCCCGCCGGGTAACACGATAATCAATATATTCGCCCAGAAACTGACCCAGCAAAGCAATACCGGGGATATACAAAAACACTACTGTCGCCAGCTGTCCCCACATCGATTCGGCTGACAGATCGCCGTAACCGACTGTGGTAATGGTTGTTAATGTCAGCCAGAAAGCCTGCCAGAGTCCAAGGTCCTCCAGCAGCAGCATAGCCAGCGTATGCAATGCCACCAGTACACCAAGAATAATCAGCAGGGACAAAAGCCGGGTACGCGCAGCACCGCGAGTCTGTTTTCCGTACCAGGCTTTTCTATGTCGTCGCAAAAGAAGCGAACCGGAATGTAACATCTTTACTGGCCTTACCCGATGAGGTCCCGATATTACCTGAACTTGTTTTTCTGGCATAATCTGCGCAGTATTTATTTGATCGGGCTCACAGCTCCCATCCTGTTATGAAAGACAGACGCAGTGCCAATCCGGAAAGTCAGGAAGTTATTCCCCAGGCTCTGAACAGACAGGCCCGGCAGCAGCTGGAAAAAGAAATAAGCATACTGCAGGGCTGGCTGAAAGACCTTAATGAAACACGTGATGACAACCCTGAAGCAATCATTGCCCGCAAATTTTACGATGAAATGATCCAGAACCGTCAGGAGTTGCTGGATACCCTTAAGCTACAACAGAAGAACTGATTATGCTCACACAACAACAGGCTGAAGTCATGCTGACCCTGCAGGCCAATATGAATGCCAAGGTTAATCCGGACTGGGTCAAGGCTGCTTACCCCTACCTGCGCGCAGTGGTTGTCGAGGGAGCTGAAGCCATGGAACATCACGGCTGGAAATGGTGGAAAAAACAGCATTGTGATCTGGGGCAGTTGCAGATGGAACTGGTGGATATCTGGCATTTTACCCTCTCGCACATCCTGCTGCTGACCGGGGGCGACGAGCAGCAGGCTCTGGAATTACTGATGCAGCAACTGGAGCAGGATCAGCAAATAAAATTTGATAATAAAACTATAAATATTAAAGAGTTAGACTTGATATCTAAACTTGAACTTAAGATAGCGCTGGCGGCTGTAAGACGGGTCAGCGTGCCACTTTTTGCTGCCCTGCTGGAAGACTGCCAGATGAGCTGGAAGGATCTGTACTGCCAGTATGTCGGCAAGAATGTACTGAACTTTTTCCGTCAGGATCATGGCTACAAAGAAGGCACTTATGACAAGCACTGGCTCGGACGGGAAGACAATGAACACCTGGTCGAAGTCATGACCGAGATAGACAGTGAACACCCGGAATTCCAGCATGTGCTCTATCAAAGCCTGAAAGACCGCTACGAAGGCAGATAAGCATTAAAACAGGAACCAGCATTTATGGATTGCAAAACCTTATTACCACTGGCCACCCTCTTTGCGGCTATCAGTTGTTTCAGTCCGGCAGTCTCGGCTCAGGAAGATGCGTGCCAGCCCTCGGGTGGTATGGAATATATTTGCGGACTGGTTAACCCCGAGGACCTGGTAGTCATACCGGGGACAGACTGGATTATCGCCAGCAGTGATGAAGAAGGTCTGGCCTTTTACCTGATCAATGCCTTGAATCGGCAGGTCCAGCCCTTTTATACACCCACCAATGCCCCCCGGAATCATCAACAAAACCTCTATCAGGACTGCCCTTCTGCTCCCGACCTGAGTAATTTCAATTCTCATGGCCTGAATATCCGCCAGCTCTCAGCCGATCGCTTCAGACTATATTCCGTTGCTCACGGTGCCAGAGAAACAGTTGAGGTTTTTACCATTGAAACGAGCCGTGAACTGCCACACATCACCTGGAATGGTTGTGTATTCATGCCCGATGGCCTGGGCGCCAACAGCGTCGCCTCCTTTTCCGACGGCTCCCTGCTGACCACGGTGCTGGTACTGCCGGACAGAAGCTATACGAATTTTTTACGAGACCGCGAAAATACCGGCGCAGTCTATCAATGGACACCGGGGGATGAACGATTCAGCCTGCTGGAAGGCGCAGAATTACCTGGCAATAACGGTATCGAAGTCTCCCGCGATGAAACTGAATTCTATGTCGCCTCCTCCGGTTTAAATACCATTGTCGCTTTCGAACGCAGCATCCCGACCCGCCAGTTAAGAACCTCACGCTCACTGGCATTTTCGCCAGACAATGTTCGCCTGAGCCCGGATGGTTATTTACTTACTTCCGGCATGCTCAGTGACGAACCTGTCTGCGGCAGTTTTCCGGAAGACCGGGAAACCATTGTCGCCTGCCCGCGCGGCTATCAGGTGTCAGCCATCAATCCACGTGATATGGATGACGAAACGCTGTTTGAAGCTCCCGCCAATCCAGTTTTCTCCAACCCGACCATCGGTATCAGTATCCGCAACATGATCTGGGTTGGCACTTTTGACGGGGATAAAATCGCCATCCGGGTATTGCCCTGAATCAGTCCCTGCGCAAGCGGGGATTATTGCCAATCGGCGTCGGACAGAACATCACCACAATGTAGGATGACACCAGGAAGGTCAGGATGCTTGCTGCCTGAATCAGCAAGGATGCCTGCTCACCGATAAGCGCACTCTGGGTCGCCACAAAAGCAATCAATAGCGAAAACTCGGAGATTTGCCCAAGCCTCAGCCCGGCATCCCAGGCCAGATCCTTGCGATCACTGAATTTACTCAGCAGATAGCGGAAGATGACCGGTTTGAGGCTCAGGGCCAATACCGAAAGCATTAGCACCGGTATCAGAATTTCGCCCAGCAGGTAGATATTAAACTGGGCTCCCAGACTGAAAAAGAACAGGATCAGGAAAAAATCCCTCAGCGGCTTGAGCTTTTCGGTGATATACATGGCTATCGGACTGACTGCCAGGGAAACACCGGCGATAAATGCACCAATTTCGGCAGACAGGCCGATGAGTGATGCCAGTGTACTGAGACTCAGGCACCAGCCGATGGCCAGCAGGAATACATATTCCAGGAACTGGTCAAACTTCAGAAACAGGGGCAACAGAATATAACGGGTTGCCAGAAACGCAATCAGCAGGATCAGCGCCAGTGCTCCCAGTACCAGGAACATGGCCATCAGATCCGGGTTGCCGATATCCAGAAATACCAGTGCCAGAATTGCTATGATGTCCTGGAGCAGCAGAATCCCTACCATGATTTCTCCCATGTGCCGTTGATGCAGGACAGTCGTCGGCAGCAACTTGATACCGATGATGGTACTGGAGAAAATCATGCTCACCCCGATGACCAGACTTTCAACAACCGAGAATTTGAACAGCAGGCCTGTACCCAGCCCCAGACTAAGAAAGATCACTGCACTGTAGAGGGTGACAAAAAATGAGTTGCGTAAAGTCTTGATTAACTTGTTTGGCTGCATGTCCAGGCCAAGCAGATACAGCAAAAACAGAATGCCAAAATCAGCAATTTCGATTAAGACACTTTCCTCGGCAACAAAACCCAGTGCATAGGGACCAAGTAAAACACCAAGCACGATGTAGGCAATCAACAGCGGCTGTCTGAGAAACAATGCCAGTGTTGCCAGAAAAGCGGCACCACCGAAAATCAGAAAAAATATGAAAAGCAGAGAATGGGTGTCCATCAATGAGAACCTGCAATGAATGCTTGCTTGCCATTATATAACGGCAAGCCATTGAAAGGTTGTAAAGCGAAGTCGTCAGGTAGTGGTGAGGAGATAAAGCGAGAGGCTGAAAATGGGGTGGCCGACGGGGATTGAACCCGCGACAACAGGAATCACAATCCTGGGCTCTACCAACTGAGCTACGGCCACCATTAATCACTGTAAGCAATCCCTGCCTGCGTGAAATGGCACGCCCGGCAGGATTCGAACCTGCTACCCTCGGCTTAGAAGGCCGATGCTCTATCCAAATGAGCTACGGGCGCTTGATACGGGTCCTCAATATAGCAGGTTGAAATTGGTCGGGGTAGAGAGATTCGAACTCCCGACATCCTGCTCCCAAAGCAGGCGCGCTACCAGACTGCGCTATACCCCGAAACCTGTTTTCAATCGACTTTTACAAAGAGGCGGCATGATACTCGTGAGGCCCTGCCGCGTCAATGTTTACGGGCTTTTTATAATGCTCTGCTTGAAGCTAAATCTGAGGATGTTCCTGGTTAAAGTTCGCGGCTAAAGCCGCTCCTACACCGAACCGGTTATGCCTGTAGGGGACCGAATCGGGTATGTCTGTAGGAGGGACTTTGCCTACATGGATGTAGGTAAGGAGCGATAGCAGGACGCGGTAGCCTTAGTCCCGAATAAAACTGAAGATCACCCCTACTTTCTTTCAATCCGCCATGTCGTGAGACCATCCTTGTCTTCCAGCACCACATTGAGTTCGGTCAGTTCATCGCGAATTTTATCGGCCAGCGCCCAGTTTTTTTCCTCGCGCGCCTGCTTTCTTTGCGCTATCAGGGCATCAATATGATCAGCATCAATGTCTTCACTGCCCTCACGTAAAAATGCTGCCGGGTCCGACTGCAAAATTCCCAGTATTGCACCCAGCCTGACCAGCAGGCTGCTCAGCTTTTCTGCCTCCTGCTCATCTTCATCACGCAAGCGGTTAATTTCCCTGGCCAGTTCAAACAATACCCCGATTGCCTCAGGGGTATTGAAATCATCATCCATGGCAGCTTTGAAGCGTTGTTCGTAAGCACTGTCGGCAGGCGCCTGTTGTTTGTCCACAGAAAAGCCTTTCAGCGCATTATAAAAACGTTCCAGTGCGCCATAGGCACTTTGCAGGTTTTCTTCGGAATAATTAATCGGACTGCGGTATTGACTGGATAATAAAAAATAGCGAATAACTTCAGCCGGATATTTTTTCAGGACTTCACGGATAGTGAAAAAATTACCCAGTGACTTGGACATCTTTTCATCATCGACCCGTACCGGACCGTTATGCATCCAGGTCTGGACAAATTTTTCACCGGTCGCCGCTTCCGACTGGGCTATTTCATTGTCATGATGCGGAAAGATCAGGTCTGAGCCACCACCGTGAATATCAAAACTGTTGCCCAGACAGGAAGTCGACATCGCCGAACATTCAATATGCCAGCCCGGTCTGCCCAGGCCCCAGGGAGAGTCCCAGCCCGGTTCGCCCTCTTTGGCGGTTTTCCATAACACAAAATCACGGGGATCCAGTTTACTTTCGCCCACTTCGATGCGCGCTCCGGCCAGTAACTCATCCGGATTCTTGCGAGACAGGCTGGCATAATTATTGAATTTGGCTACGGCATAATAAACGTCACCGTTTTCTGCCTGATAGGCATATTCTTTATCTACCAGCGACCTGATCATGGCGATAATTTCTTCGATATGCTGAGTCGCGCGGGGCTCAATATCAGGCGCAATGATATTCAGGGCCTGCTCATCTTCATGCATGCAATTGATGAATCGTCCGGCAAGCTCATCGAATGGCTCATTGTTTTCCTGTGCACGACGGATAATCTTGTCGTCCACATCAGTGATATTCCTGACGTAACGGACTTCATAGTCACTGGCACGCAAATAACGCAGAATCACATCAAAGGCCACCAGCATTCTGGCATGGCCAATGTGTAAATAGTCATAGGTGGTGATACCGCAGACATACATGCGCACCTTGCCCGCTTCCATGGGCTGAAAGGTTTCCTTTTTATGCGTGAGGGTATTATAGATTTTCAGCATGGGACTGGTAACTCACCCGGCTTTTTGCTGGACTTTCTGCTGGGATTTGCCCCAGGTGTCACGCAGGGTAACCGTCAGGTTCAATACCGGTTTTTCCGCAGTATGATCATGGCGGTCGGCGACAAAATATCCTTCGCGTTCAAACTGGTAACGGGCTTCGGCTTCCAGGTTTTGCAGACTCGGCTCAAGCTTGCAGCCTTTGAGCACCTGCAGGGACTCCGGATTGATAAAATCATGATAATCGCCACCAGCCCGATCTGGATTCTCATCATTGAACAGGCGGTCATAAAGCCTGACTTCAGCATCAATTGCATCAGCCACTGATACCCAGTGAATTACGCCCTTTACCTTACGGCCTTCCGGTTTTGCCCCGATTGTCGCCGCATCATGCGTGCAATGTAACTCGGTAATCTCGCCTCTGGAATCCCTGATGACTTCCTCACACTTGATGACATAGGCGCCACGCAGGCGGACTTCCCCGCCGCTGATCAGGCGCTTAAATCCGGGTGGCGGGACTTCTTCAAAATCATTCCGGTCAATATACAGTTCCCGCCGAAACGGTATCTCCCGTTCACCCATTTCCGGATTTTTCGGATGGCAGGGCAAACGCAGGCTTTCAATCTTGTCTTCGGGATAATCGGTAATGACAATTTTCAGGGGACGCAGCACCGCCATGGCTCGCGGCGAGTGCTGATCCAGGTCTTCACGCAGGGCATGTTCCAGCATGGCAACATCCACCACGGAATTGGTTCGGGTCACGCCAATGGCATCACAGAAATTACGGATTGCACTCGGGGTATAACCACGGCGACGCATGCCTGCCAGGGTCGGCATACGCGGATCATCCCAGCCAGATACCAGCCCTTCTTCCACCAGTTGCCTGAGCTTGCGTTTGCTCATCACGGTGTAATTGATATTCAGTCTGGCAAATTCAATCTGCTGCGGATGAGATGGCAGACCCAGCTGATCCAAAACCCAGTCGTATAGCGGCCGATGATCTTCAAATTCCAGCGAACACAGAGAATGGGTGATCCCTTCCAGCGCATCGGAAATACAATGGGTGTAGTCATACATCGGATAGATACACCACTTGTCACCGGTCTGGTGATGCGTCTGATGACGGATACGGTAAAGCACCGGGTCACGCATGTTCATATTCGGTGAATCCATATCTATTTTGGCACGCAGACTGTATTCACCATCGCCAAACTCCCCGGCTTTCATGCGCCGGAATAATTCCAGATTCTCTGCGACCGGACGCTCACGATCCGGACTGTTTTTACCCGGCTCGGTCAGTGTGCCACGATATTCACGTGCCTGCTCCGGCGACAGACTGCAGACATAGGCCTTACCATCCTCAATCAGCTTTTCTGCCAGTTCATAGAGGCGATCAAAATACAGAGAGGCAAAAAATTCCCGGTCTTCCCAGTCAAAACCGAGCCAGTGAATATTCTCCTTGATGGCTTCGACATACTCGGCATTCTCTTTTTCAGGGTTGGTATCATCGAAACGCAGGTTGCATAAGCCGTCAAAGGTCTGTGCAGTGGTAAAGTTCAGGCAGATGGATTTGGCATGTCCGATATGCAGATAACCGTTTGGTTCAGGCGGAAAACGGGTGTGCACCCTGCCTTCGTGCTTGTTGTTTTTGATATCTTCGCGAATTATCTGATGGATAAAATTGCTGGGCGTTTCCGACATACAGCCTGCTCATTCCTGCTCTGGGACAAAAGGCGGCTATTATAGCGCCCTTGCAGCCAGCAAACTATATGAAATAAAAAGCAATTTTTCCCGGGAATATGACTGAAAAACGCTCATCAGGCCTGATTATCCGGCAAAAATTCGCTAAGCTTGTCATCTTCATTCTCAGGAGCAGCAATATGATCGTATTACATACCAACCAGGGCGACATTACTCTGGAACTGGATTTTGACAAGGCCCCTGTCAGCGCCGCCAATTTCAAACAATATGCCGAAGCTGGCCATTATGACGGCACCATCTTTCATCGCGTGATTGATGGTTTCATGATCCAGGGCGGAGGATTCGAACCCGGCATGAAACAAAAAGCCACGGGAGAACCCATTCAGAATGAAGCGGATAACGGCCTGTCCAATGACAAAGGCACAGTAGCCATGGCTCGCACTATGGAACCGCACTCCGCCAGTGCCCAGTTCTTTATCAATGTTTCAGACAATGACTTTCTCAACCACACTGACAAAAGCCCCCAGGGTTGGGGATATGCGGTTTTCGGTAAGGTAAGTGATGGCATGGACGTGGTGGAAAAAATCAAAAACTGTGAGACCGGTTTTAATGGCGGACACCAGGACGTGCCGGTGGAAGACATCATTATCGAGTCAGTCACAGTTAACGATTAAATGCCCGACCAGCCCATCCTGTTTATCTCCGACCTGCATCTGGAACAGGAACGCCCGGATATCAGCCAGGCTTTTGAAAATTTCCTGGCGAGCAAAGCAGCACATGCGCAGGCTCTGTATATTCTGGGAGACTTCTTCAATGTCTGGCTGGGAGATGACCTGGACCACGATCCAGCTCCCCGGGTTGCTGAATCACTCAATACACTTTCCCGACAGGGGCTGGCAATCTATTTGATGCACGGTAATCGGGACTTTCTCATCGGCGAGCGTTTTGCCGGGGACTGCGGTGCCAGGCTGATCAGCGAGCCCTATTTACTGAAAGCCTTTGATCATAAAGTGCTGCTTATGCATGGTGATGTGCTCTGCACAGACGATACTGACTATATGGCTTTTCGCCGTCAGGTTCGTGACCCGGACTGGCAGGCCTCCTTTCTGGCCATGCCTGCTGAAGCCCGGATTGAGTTTGCAGCCAAAGCCCGTGAAACCAGCAAAGCCATGAACTCCAACAAGGCCGAGGATATTATGGATGTGACTGCCAGTGCGGTTGAACAGGTTATGCAGGACCACGCCGTTAATGAGCTGATTCACGGACATACGCATCGACCGGCAGTACATAGTCTTCAGATCAATGGTAAAGAGGCAAGACGATATGTGCTGGGTGACTGGGATAAAAACCCGCGCTATGTCCAGCTTGATGAAACTGGTCTGAACCTTGAAACCTTTCAGGGCTGAAAATAACGTTCGAAGTGCGCTTCACTGAGGCGATGCAATTCCTCATTGGCTTCCTGCATCACTGCACCCAGCTCCCTGCCCCGGTATGCAGCCGTCAATTGCACCCCGATTTCATCCAGACTCTTGATACGGTAAGCATATTTCTGCAGTAAACCGTGTAACCAGCAATACGGAGAAAGCTCCGGATGGTAAAAATAACGAAAATCATGCATGACATCTTCCAGCCGGGACAGGGAATAGATGTGAAACTTGTCCTGCAGGATAAGTTCCGTGAACAGGTCAATGCGCCTGAATACGGCCATTTTTTCCTGATCCGAATAGGAATTCCAGCGGATGACTTCAAAATTGAAGCGCTTGCAGCCGCGACAGATCTTGTCTCCCAGCGATGTGGTTGAACAGATGCCGATGCATGGGGTTTTTACCTGACTCATGGCGTGAATTCTAACATTGCCGCTGACTCTTTGTTGTATCCCTTTGCTAATTTATATAGTATCGCCGCCCTGATAAAACAGCTCCCCGGATTAAACTAATGAATGTAGATGCTATCTCCATCGGGACGCAGCCTCCTGAAGATATTAACGTCATAATTGAAGTGCCCATCGGCGGCCAGCCGATCAAGTACGAACTGGACAAGGATTCCGGCACTCTGGTGGTTGACCGCTTTCTTTACACCCCCATGGCCTACCCGGGCAATTACGGCTTTGTCCCGCATACTCTCTCGGAAGATGGCGACCCTATTGATGTTATGGTCTGTAATACCCGGCCTTTGATGCCGGGTTGCGTCATCAATGTTCGCCCGGTTGGCGTATTGTTGATGGAGGACAATGCCGGACTGGATGAAAAAATCCTTGCGGTCCCGGCTGATCATCTGACCCGCCGCTACCAGCACATCAGCAATTACAGCGACCTGCCGGAAATTACCCTGAACCAGATCGAGCACTTTTTTGAACATTACAAGGACCTTGAACCGGGTAAATGGGTCAAAATCGGTGACTGGAAAGATATAGACAGCGCAAAAGACTATATTAAACAGGCTATTGAACGTGCGGGAAAGCAGTAACATCTGGCCTTCCGTCCCTCTGTGCCAACAGCGGGCAACTGGCAGAAGTCACTGAATTTCAGTAGAATGTGCCCTCTTTTTCAGGCCCCTGAATCAGGCTCGTCGAAAGAATTCATCAAGAATTTTCATGAGGAAATAAGTAGTGTTAGAAGCTTATCGTAAACATGTTGAAGAACGCGCGGAACTGGGAATTGTTCCGCTTCCCCTTAATGCTGATCAGGTAGCTGAACTGATCGAACTGCTCAAGGAGCCGCCTGCAGGGGAAGAAGATTTCCTGCTCGACCTGATCAGTAACCGGGTTCCTGCCGGTGTTGATGAAGCGGCTTATGTGAAAGCCGGTTTTCTTGCCGCGCTAAGTAAAGGGGAAGTCGAATCACCGCTTATCTCAAGGCTGGATGCCGTGAAATTACTCGGCACCATGCTTGGCGGCTACAACATCAGCCCCTTGATCGAAATGCTGGATGATGATGGCGAGCTGGGGGAAGAAGCGGCAAAACAGCTATCCCGCACACTGCTGATGTTTGATGCCTTCCACGACGTTGAAGAAAAGGCCAGTGCCGGTAATAAACATGCCAAGGCAACCATGCAGTCCTGGGCCGATGCAGAATGGTTTACCAACAAGAAAAAGGTTCCTGAAGTCATCAGTGTCAGTGTCTTTAAAGTCCCTGGTGAAACCAACACCGATGACCTGTCTCCTGCACCGGATGCCTGGTCACGACCTGACATTCCACTGCATGCTCTTTCCATGTACAAGAACCCCCGTGACGGCGTCACCAATGCCGTTGAACAGATCGACGAATTAAAGGCAAAAGGGTTTCCGGTAGCCCTGGTCGGTGATGTGGTCGGTACTGGCTCTTCACGAAAATCAGCGACCAACTCGGTACTGTGGCATATCGGGGATGATATTCCGCATATTCCAAACAAGCGTGGCGGCGGTGTCTGTATTGGTGGACAGATCGCCCCGATTTTCTTCAATACCATGGAAGATTCCGGCGCCCTGCCGATTGAGTGTGATGTCAGCAACATGGAAACCGGTGATGTGATTGATATCTATCCTTATGAAGGTAAGGTATGCAAACACGACAGCGATGAAGTGCTGTGTGAATTCGAACTGAAAACCAAACTCCTGCTCGATGAAGTGCGGGCCGGCGGCCGTATTCCTTTGATTATTGGTCGCGCTCTGACTGACCGCGCCTGTGAATCTCTCGGCCTGGAACCCTCAGATGCCTTCCTGCGACCGGATCCGGGTACAGACAGCGATGTCGGTTTTACCCTGGCGCAGAAAATAGTCGGTAAAGCCTGTGGTGTCGAAGGTGTCAGACCTGGCACTTACTGTGAACCCCGTATGACGACTGTGGGTTCGCAGGATACAACCGGCCCCATGACGCGTGACGAATTAAAAGACCTGGCCTGCCTTGGTTTCACGGCAGATCTGGTGATGCAGTCTTTCTGTCACACTGCGGCCTATCCGAAACCGGTTGATATTGATACGCAGCATAGTCTGCCCGATTTTATCCGCACCCGGGGCGGCGTCAGCCTGCGACCCGGTGACGGCATTATTCATAGCTGGCTCAACCGCATGTTATTGCCGGACACTGTTGGCACTGGTGGTGACTCCCATACCCGTTTCCCGATCGGCATTTCCTTTCCGGCTGGTTCCGGACTGGTAGCCTTTGCTGCTGCCACCGGCGTCATGCCCCAGGACATGCCGGAATCGGTGCTGGTGCGCTTCAAGGGCAAGATGCAACCCGGCATCACTTTGCGTGACCTGGTCAATGCCATCCCCTATGCCGCCATTCAACGGGGACTCCTGACCGTTGAAAAGAAAGGCAAAAAGAATATTTTCTCCGGACGCATTCTGGAAATTGAAGGACTGCCAGATCTTAAGATTGAACAGGCCTTTGAATTATCCGATGCCTCGGCTGAGCGCTCTGCCGGTGGCTGTACCATCAAACTCGGCAAAGAGCCCATTATTGAGTACCTGACTTCCAACATTACCCTGCTGCGTTGGATGATTTCCGAAGGTTATGGCGATCCACGTACACTGGAACGCCGTGCCAAAGCCATGGAAGACTGGCTGGCCAATCCGGAATTGCTGGAAGCCGATGACAATGCTGAATACAAGGAAGTCATCGAGATTGATCTTGATGAAATCAAGGAACCCTTGCTGGCCTGCCCCAACGATCCGGATGATGTTAAACCGCTTTCCGAAGTGGCCGGCACCAAAATTGATGAAGTCTTTATCGGCTCCTGCATGCTGAATATCGGCAACTTCCGCGCTGCCGGAAAAGTGCTGGAACAGTTTGCTGATGACGGCGCAATTCCGACCCGCTTATGGATAGCACCGCCAACCAAGATGGACGAACATCAGTTGACCGAGGAAGGTTATTATTCCATTTTCGGCAAAGCCGGTGCCCGTACAGAAATGCCAGGCTGCTCACTGTGCATGGGCAATCAGGCGCGGGTAGCACCAAAGTCCACGGTGATTTCGACATCAACCCGAAACTTCCCTAACCGACTGGGTGACGGCGCCGATGTTTACCTGGGTTCTGCTGAATTGTCCGCTGTATGCTCCATTCTCGGCAAGATTCCTGACATGGAAGAATACATGGCCTACATGAACAGCCTGGACACCATGTCGTCTGAAATCTATCGCTACCTGAATTTCAATGAAATTGAATCATTTCAGCAGGCGGCAGATAAAGCCAAAACCATTCCGGCAGTCGACATTGATGTCAGCGCCTAAGTAACAATGGTAAAAATGGGGACAGACCCCACTTACAAAGAAGTGAAATCTGAAACAAAAAAGGGGCCGATTGGCTCCTTTTTTGTTTAATAAAATAGGGTCTGTCCCCATTTTACCCCAGGCTTTTACTGACTACTTCATAGACATCCCGTGACAGATCTTCCTGTCGCATGATGCGCCGCAATTCAGCCCGCATCAGTTCCTGTCGCAGGGGCTGATGCTTTTTCCAGTGCGTCAATGGAGTCAGCAGGCGTGAGGCAATCTGGGGATTGATTTTGTTCAGCTCAATAACCCTGTCAGCGAGAAACTGGTAACCGGAACCGGAATCGTGATGAAAACCGACCTGATTCTGGTGAGCAAAGGCACCAATGACGGAACGCACCTTGTTGGGGTTTTTAATATCAAAACTTTCATGCTCTGTCAGGCTGATCACTTCCGACAGGTTTTCCTTCAGGGCAATACCGGCCTGCATACTCAGCCATTGCTCTACCACCAAGGGCTCATGTTTCCAGCGCTGGTAGAATTCAGCAAAGGCCTGTTGTTTTAATTTTATCGATTGAGGGCTTTCAGCGTATAACATGGCTCGTAATGCCGCGCTCTGATCGGTCATATTATTTGCCAGTTCATATTGCTGATGTGCATTTGCAATCCATTCATCACCAAGCAGAACCAGGTAGTTGAGCACTGTGTTCTTCAGTGCACGTCTGGCAATATCATCAGCTTCGACTTTAAAAGGCCCATCGTCAATCATCAGCTCATAAACCTGCGCCAGTTTTGTCTGCAGTCTGCCAGCTATTGTTTTTCTCAGATATTCACGAACTTCATGAATGGCATCGATGTCTATTACTTCAGCCAAGCCGGCGATATAAGCTTCTGAAGGCAGGATCAGCAGACGGGCCAGCATGGCATGATCAATATCTTTCTCACTGAGCGCTGTATCCAGCACCGTTTCGATTGCCTGGTAAAGACTGTCATCCACATTGTTCTGGTAGTTTTTACTGGCCATGCAGGCATGGATAATCTGCAAATAAAGCTGCTGGGCTGACTCCCAGCGTACAAATCCATCTGTATCATGTCCCATCAGAAACAGCAGTTCATCAGCTGTGTACTCCATATGCATTTTTACCGGTGCCGAAAATCCCCGCAGCAATGAGGGCACCGGTTGTTCATTGATGTCAGTAAAAACAAAAGTATGCTGCTTGTCTTTCAGGCTCAATACAGTGGTATGGGAAGAATGCTGACTGGCTACTGGATCTTCATTTTTTATTTTTAAAGGCAGCTCTTTGCCGTCTTTACTCAGCAAGGCCATGGCAAACGGAATATAAAAATTTTCTTTCACTTCCTGTCCCGGCGTGGATGGGCAGCTTTGTTCAATGTGCAGGGTATAGCTCTTTGACTGGGCATCATACTCACCGCTTACTTGTAGCTCAGGCGTCCCCGCCTGTGTATACCAGCGGCGGAATTGCTGCAGATCAAGTTCACTTACCCGCTCCATGCAGCTGACAAAATCCTCAGTCGTCGCTGCCATACCGTCAAAGGTATCAAAATACAGATCCGTCCCCTTCCTGAAGAGTTCCGGCCCGAGCAGGTTGGCCAGCATCCTGACTACTTCTGCACCTTTTTCATAAATGGTCACTGTATAGAAATTTGAAATTTCCATGTAGGATTCCGGACGGACAGAGTGAGCCATCGGCCCGGCATCTTCTGCAAACTGAACCGTACGTAAAAAATTCACATCATCAATACGCTTGACTGCCCGCGAACCAACATCAGCAGAAAATTCAGCATCACGATAAACGGTAAAGCCTTCTTTCAGGCTCAGCTGAAACCAGTCCCGACAGGTCACCCGATTGCCCGACCAGTTGTGGAAATACTCATGCGCGACGATGGCTTCAATTTTTTGAAAGGCAAAATCGGTGGAGGTCTCCTGCTTCGCCAGCACGCAGGAGGAATTAAAAATATTCAGCCCCTTGTTTTCCATGGCTCCCATGTTGAAATCATCAACTGCTACAATCATGAAAATATCCAGGTCATATTCACGACCATAGACATCCTCATCCCAGGTCATGGCCTTTTTCAGTGAGCGCATGGCAAAGTCACATTTATCCAGGTCTTTCTTCTCGACAAATATCTGCAGTTTGACTTCCCTGCCAGAGCTGGTTGTAAAGCTGTCATCCAGTGAATGCAGATTTCCTGCAACCAGGGCAAACAGATAGGATGGTTTTTTAAAGGGATCCTGCCAGATCACCCAGTGACGTCCTTTCCTGTCAGGCTCTGAACAATCCCCGCTGTCAATATTATTGCCATTGGATAAAAGCACCGGGTAGAATTTCTTATCGGCTTCAATTCGGGTAGTAAAACTGGACAGCACATCAGGTCGATCCAGGTACCAGGTGATTTTACGAAAACCTTCTGCTTCACATTGGGTGCAGAATTTGTGATTGGATTTATACAGACCTTCAAGACTGGTGTTCATTTGCGGCAGAATACGTACGCGCGTTTCCAGTTCGAACTTGTCGGACACATCGGCAATTTTCAGTATTTCATCATTCCGGGTATATTGCTTTTCAGACAGGGTCTTGCCATCCAGGCTGATCGCCAGTAATTCCAGCTCCTGCCCGTGTAGTTCCAGTGGGGCATTGCTGTTTTCAGACCGGGGGTTTCTGCGAATCTGCAAGCGGCTGGTGACCAGAGCCTCATCTTCAAAAAGCTGAAAATCCAGAAAGGTTTCATCAATCAGAAAGTCCGGAACCTTGTAATCCCGTAAATAAATATTTTTTGCCTGTGCTTCTCTCATACCTTAAATTATTTTCATCCCAGATCAGTCAGTAATTTAGTGTAAGTTCATAACCACCAAACTTTCGAATGTTGATTACTCCCTTGTCCAGAATCAGATATTGCCCCTTGATTCCCAGCAGCTTGCCATTGATTCTGGGCTCCTTATCAAAGCCAATTGACTTGATGCTTTGCGGAAATTCCCTGACCGGATAATCAATGTGTACAGTTTTCATTCCATTCAGGGTACTCAGCGCATGGACTCCAAACCGCTCCTGCAGTTCCTGGATATCCTTACGGCATTCATCAAGCAGGCGATCCCGATCTGCGGCAAGATCCAGTTCTTCGGTTTCACCTTTCAGCATGGTACGCCAGTTGGTTTTGTCACTGATATGCTGACGAAACAGTACTTCCATAAAACCCGATTGCTGGCGGGTTCTCACACGAAATACCGGCAAAGCCTGAATCGCTCCCTGATCTATCCAGCGGGTGGGAACCTGTGAGGCACGGGTAATCCCCACTTTAACGCCGGAGGAATTGGCCAGGTATACAATATGATCCTGCATGCAGAACTCTTCCGCCCAGAGTGGTTCACGACAGGTGCCGGCCTCAAAATGACATTTTTCCGGTGAGACGATACAGCTGTCGCATTGAGCCAGCTTTTGAAAACAGGGATAGCAATATCCCTGATTAAAGCTCTTGTTAGTGTTCCTGCCACAATGAATACAATTTATCGTACCGGAAAATTCCAGGGTAATTTCATTGCCAATCAGGGGGTTTAGATCAATAGCTTGCTCGCCTATCGGCAACTGGTAGCTGACCGGTGAATCCAGCCTGCCTTTAAGTTTGCGAATATTACCACTGGCGCTGCTCATTTAATGTCCACTTTTATTTTTTATTTTGCTGCGGTCAATATAGCCCACTTTTTCTTCCGCACTCAGGTGCATTTCATCATAGGCAATGATCGCTTGCAGACATAGCTCGACCTGTTCAGGGCTTAGGCGTTCACCGTTTTCCCAGCGACCCAACTCCACTGCACGTTTCAGATTCTGATGAATTTCCGGCGTAATGCTCGCCAGCAGCGCCTGCAAATTGTCCGGAGCTTCACTCATCATGATACCTCTTTACTCTTATAGGCTCGCTGAATTCTGCTGATGGTAGCCACAACAGCTCCATACAACACACCACATAGCAGGCCGGCAATATGCGCGGTATCAGCAATGCTGTCCAGACCAATCATGGTAAGAATAATAAGGGCCAGCAACATGAAAAAAACCAGATTGGCCGGCAGATTGATGCCTTTGGCAGGATCAAATAACTGCCACATCCAGATATAGGCAAACAAACCGTACACCACTCCGGACATGCCGCCAAAATAAATACTGGCACTCATCAGATACTGCGCAGTATTGGATACCAGCGCCAGAATTATGATCAGAATAAGCAAAGACCAGCTTGCCTGTTTTGCTTCAATCCGGCGCCCGAATTCCCACAACCACAACATATTAAAACTCAGATGCAGGATACCTGCATGCAGGAGCATGGGGGAAATCATGTTGAGAAACTGACGAAAGGAAAAATTATTCAGGACTGCACTAATATTGATGGTGCGCGTGCCCAGGGCAAAATCCGGATACAGAAACAGGCGTACAGTATCCGAGAGAGAATTAAGCGGGGCGATAATCGCCAGCAGGCAACAAACCAGGATTAAACTGATTGTGACCGGATAACGCCACAGGGCAGCAAACAGCGAATTGGCCCCTTTGTTAAAACTGAAATATTCGGTAAAACTGGTATTATCTTCCGGGCTCGGTGCAATTTCACCGCTTTTCCACTGCTCATACAATCTCGATGCATGGGCAATATCGGCACTGCTGGCTACAGCAACAATCTGCCGATTACCATCCTGGTAAATACGGTGAGACATGCGTTGCTGCCAGAGCAAACGGCTGAACTGACTCAGATTTTCCTGTGCTTCGACGTCGAGAGCCTTAAACATACTGCCTTTCTATTATGTACAATCAGGGTGACTTAAGTAGAACCGGGACGCTGTGACCATCCAAGTTTACTGCGACAGGTCTCATAATAGTTATAGTCCATCGGATGTAACAAGCGTAAACGTTCCGGCTTTTTACTGACTCTGATGCGGTCCCCGGGCTCGGCAGTATATTCAACCTGCCCGTCGCAGCTTACCTGCGGCATGGTCTGATGTCTGTCACCAACAACAATGGTTATCTCGCTTTTGCCATCAATAACCACCGGCCTGCTGCTCAGGGAATGTGGATACATTGGCACCAGCACCACCGCATCCAGCTTTGGATGCATAATCGGCCCGCCGGCTGACATTGAATAAGCTGTCGAACCCGTGGGCGTGGCCACAATCAAACCATCCGAAGCTTGCTGATAGACAAATTCCTCATCAATATACAGAGAAAATTCAATCATCTGTGCGGCAATACCGGGATGCAACACCACATCATTCAGGGCACAGCCAATTTCCCGCTGATTTTTATCATGCTCCAGACTGACATTCAGCAAGAAGCGCGACTCTTCCTTGTATTTCCCATCCAGCACGCGTGACAGATCATGCTGAATTTCTTCCGGCAAAATGTCAGTAAGGAAGCCAAGGCGGCCACGGTTGATGCCAACTACCGGCAGGTTCTGCTTGGCCAGGGTCCGTGCTGCTTTTAACATGCTGCCATCACCACCGACCACTATGACCAGGTCACAATGCAGATAAAATTCTTCGGGTGCGACAACCGTCATCTGGGCAAAGGCACTGTGCCTCTGCAATAATGATGACACGGCATCGTCAATGACGATTTTCACCCCTTCTCGTTGCAGTAAAAAGTCTGCCAGTGCATTCAGGGAATCGGTAATGCTGGCATTATCCTGGCGGGCAATTAATCCGATACTGGAAAATTCCGACATGCTGTATCCAAATCAGGTTAAACAAAGCGCGAAGTATATCACGCGCAGGAGGCTCCCTAGCTATCGTTTCAGGTATGCTCAAGTCTATAATGCACGGGCACTTTAACAAGGAACAGCAGCGTGAAAGCGGAAAATTGTAGAATAGCCGTTATCGGACTGGGATATGTGGGTCTCCCATTACTGGTTGAATTTGGTAAACGTTTCCCCACGCTGGGCTTTGACCTGAATACAAAGCGCATTCAGGGTCTGCAGCAATATCATGATTCCACCCTGGAAGTCAGTGCTGAAGAATTACAGCAGGCCAGTAAAGCCAGGTTTTCCAGCAAGCCTGAGGACCTGGCGGATGCCAATGTTTATATCGTCACTGTCCCGACACCCGTAGACCATCATAAACGCCCTCTGATGCAACCCCTGGAGGAAGCCAGCAAGGCCATTGCCCCGTATCTGGACAAGGGCGACATTGTGATTTACGAATCCACGGTCTACCCGGGGGCCAGTGAAGAAATCTGTGCGCCAATCCTGGAAGCTGGCTCTGGCCTGGTGCTAAACCAGGATTTCTATCTGGGCTATAGCCCGGAACGCATAAATCCTGGTGACAAGGTGCATCGCTTAAGCAATGTCATCAAGGTTACCGCCGGCTCAACACCAGAAGCCGGCAAGTTTGTTGATGAGCTGTATCAACACGTGGTTAGCGCCGGGACCTATCCAGTAAGCAGCATTAAAGTGGCTGAAGCGGCCAAGGTAATCGAAAATACCCAGCGTGATCTGAATATTGCTCTGGTAAATGAACTCTGCCTGATTTTTAACCTGATCGGCATCGACACCGAAGAAGTGCTGAATGCCGCTGGCAGCAAATGGAACTTTTTACCGTTTCGGCCTGGCCTGGTCGGCGGACACTGTATTGGTGTTGACCCCTACTATCTCACCTACAAAGCCGAAGAACTCGGCTATCGTCCAGAAGTCATTCTCGCCGGACGTCGTATCAATGACGGAATGGGCGCCTACATTGCCGAGCGACTGATCAGAAAAATGACCCAGGAAAAAATCAATGTCGTTGATTCCCGCGTCTTGATTCTGGGCCTGAGCTTCAAGGAAAACACGCCTGATCTGCGCAATACCAAAGTCGTCGATCTGATCAGGACCCTGAAAGAATTCCATGTGCAGGTGGATGTTCACGATCCCTGGGTCGATGCCAGCGATGCCCGGCAGGAATATCAGCTGGATTTACATCCAGGGCCGGAACCATCATCCTATGATGCGGTGGTAATCGCTGTCGCGCACAAGGAGTTCAAGGCCATGGGCGCGAATAAGATCCGCCAGCTTTGCAAAGCCCGGCATGTTATTTTTGACGTCAAATACCTGTTTCCACAGACTGAAGGTTTTTACCGACTCTGAAGCACCGCTACTTGCGGAACAAGTCTGTAATGCAAATTAATGTGACTTGTATATCCTGCTTTGATACTGTCAGGCGTATACAAAGGCACTTAATGCTGAATAGTCAATGATCCCTGATTTTCTAGGCCGTAATCCTGAAATACTGGCGATAATAATTGCCATCGCTGGTTTTGTTGTGGCCAATGTTCTCGCTGCACTGACCGAACGCCTGCTTATCCAGCTCGACACCTATCTGCGTCATCGGGCACCTAGCCGGCTGGAACACCTTGATTTACTGATGTTACGTCAGGCCTTGCGTGGCCTGGTGTATTACGGTTCCTTGGTGTTTTTCCTCCTGCTGGCCTTGCAGACCCTGAGTATCACCATCGTGCGGGAATGGCTGAATCTGCTGCTGCAATTTGTTCCGCAGCTAATTCTTGCAGCACTGATCATTCTTTCCGGATATTTTGTCAGTATCGTTTTCCGCAACCTGTTTGCCGGCCTGATAAAAGTTACACCTGACCACCTGGCTCCGCGGCTGTTACAGGCACTGGTAATCATCACAGCAACGCTGACCGGTCTGGCGCAAACGGCTATCGATATTTCGTTTATATCCAACGTGCTGGTGCTTTTATTGGCATTTTTTGTCGGCGGGCTTTCGCTTGCCTTTGCCCTGGGAAGCCGCCAGCTGGTGGAAAACCTTCTGGCCAGGCGCGCTCTTGACCACTACCGCATCGGCGACCTGATCCGCATCAATGAAGTAGAAGGAAGAATAGAAGAAATTCTCAGCACCGCTATTGTGCTGAAATCTGACGAGGGAATTATCACTGTCCCGGCCTCGCGCTTTGTCAGTTCCGAGGTTCTGCGCATTATTGAAACAAAACCCGGAGCGGATAATGCCGGAGAAAGTTGACCCGCTCATACTGAAATTTGCCACTGAACGGCCGGATGAACTGGCCGGCATCCTGGCAGGCGCCAATCCTGGAGAGCTGGCGCAGCTCTTTACCGACCTGCCGGCCGATAAAGCCGCTATGCTGGCCACCCGACTTCCCAGTTGGCAACTCAGCAGTCTGTTAAACAAACTGTCTTCAGAAAACGGCAGGGACCTGCTGATTGCTGCCAGTACCAGCGACGGTATTGCTATTGTTTCGCATCTGCCGGAGTCCCGTTACCCGGCAATATTATCGGTCTGTAACGAAGAGGAAAAAGCAAAGTTACGTAAACTGTTTGACTTCCCTTCTCACAGTCTGGCCTCACTCGCCTTGCCGCAATTTATCAGTGCTGAAGCAAGTCTGAGCTGCGAAGATTTTTCCCGCCAGCTGTCACAGAATGACGACACACGACCACAACCTATCTTTGTTGTTGATGAACAGGGTAAATACCTCGGCCGCCTGTCATTGCAGGCAGTGTTTTCTGTCAAAAACCGGAAAAAACAACTGCTTGACGTGATGACTCGTGTCGAAGCGCTCAGCGGGATGACCAGTGCCGATACCGCTCTGGGTTCGCGATTATGGACCCAGCATCTTGAACTTGCGGTAGTCGACAACCGGCACCGTCTGCTTGGAGTGGTCAACAGATCATTGCTGCAGCAGGTTGCTGGCAATAAAGCTGCAGGCGAATTCAGTACCGAACGCCTGTTTTCCGAACTGGCTACCGATTACCTCAATGCCTGCGGTCATCTGCTTGAGTCTGTCCTGGGGAAAAGACCGTGAACCTGACCAGCAGTATTCGCGATTACTACATAAACAACTTCCCGGCCGACGCAGTGGACCTGCTGGAACGTGAAGAGAATCCTGGTGAAATATTTACCAGCATTTCAGACAAAAGCATTGCCCGTCTGTTTGAATATGTTGATCCGGCCAGCCTGAAAATACTGTTTCTGGCGCTCAGTCCGGAACGGCAAACCAGAGTACTGCAGCTGGTCAGTATTCGTTGTGCCCTGTTGATATTGCGCGATCTTTCGGCAGACGAAAGAAAAGCGACAGTGAAAAGTCTGCCGGCTTCCGTGCAAAAAGAATTCAATCAGTTACTGGAAATTCCCAGCCATACAGCTGGACGCTTCATGGATCGCGTACAGGTCACCGCGCATGGCGACCAGACTGTCAGGCAGACACTGGAATCGATTCGCCAGTCCAGCGCCCACAGGATTCGTTCCCTGTATCTGGTTACCCGGGACGGGGTTCTGACCGGACGGGTCGATTTGCAGGATATGGCACTCGCATCAGCCGATGCGCCAATGGAAGAACTGAACCAGCCAGTGAAGGATGTAGCCTATCTTAATTCGACCGAAGATGAACTGGTCGACCTGTTTGACCGCTCACGTCTGGATTCCATCCCCGTGGTTGATCATGATTTCAAACTTATCGGTATTATTCGTTACACCAATCTGTTTCAGGCAGCGGAAGATGCTGCCAGCGCCGACATTCAGCGCATGGTGGGTGTGAGTGCAGACGAGCGCGCCCTGTCGCCTCCCCTGTTTGCCGTCAAACGCCGGATCATCTGGTTGCATATCAATCTGCTGACTGCATTCCTGGCCGCGGCAGTTGTTGGCCTTTTCGAATCCACCATCGCCCAGTTCACGGCGCTGGCTATCCTGCTGCCTGTGGTTGCCGGCCAGTCAGGCAATGCCGGTTCCCAGGCGCTGGCAGTTACCATGCGTGGCCTGGCTTTGCGTGAAGTGAGTACGCTGCACTGGCGTGCCATCATGAGCAAGGAAGTCAGAATTGGTCTGATTAACGGCAGTATACTTGCCATCACCTGCGGTCTGGGTGTCTGGTTATGGAGTCAATCCTGGGGGCTGGCACTGGTCATTGCCATCGCCATGGTGACGGCCATGTTGATTGCCGGCATATCAGGAGCCCTTGTACCCATGGTGCTGTCCCGCATGGGCCAGGATCCGGCTACCGCAGCATCAATTATTCTGACCACCGTCACTGATGTCGCCGGTTTTCTGGCGTTTCTTGGTACCGCCACCTTACTGGCAGGCTTACTTTGAAACACTCATTTATATATGGGGGATTGGACTGAACTTGAAATGGCGGACCGGACGGGACTCGAATAGAATCCGGCATTAAATCTACATTCTCAGCCTATTCTAACATGTTGTTATTACAAATTATTTTGAAATTATCACTGTCCGTCCTTATTTAGAACTTCCACAATAATTATCACAATAAAAAGTTCCCATAGCGGGAACATTGTGATATATTAAGCATGCAGCTTAAGTGAAATTAAGTTTATTGAACTAAAACAAACCATGAGGGAGTAACGCTATGCAAGACATCAATCTGATAAGAAAAAGGACCTGTGATGAAAATTATCTCAAAAAGAACTTTACGAGAGTTCTACGAAGAACCGGAGCATGCTGACAGCAAATCAGGGTTAGAATCATGGTATGCAATTGTAAATAAAGCAAACTGGAAAACGCCGCATGAAGTTAAAAATACGTTCAAGAATGCAAGTATAGTTGGTAACAAAAAGGTCGTATTTAATATTGCAGGCAACAAGTATAGATTAATAGTATCTTTTAATTACGACTACCAAATCGGATACATAAAGTTTATTGGCACTCACGAAGAGTACGATAAATTAAATATAGAGGAACTTTAGTGAACATCAAACCAATTAGAAATGATGAAGATTACGAAGCAGCTTTGCATCGTATTGAATCTTTGATGGATGCTAAGCTTAATACTCCAGAGGGTGATGAATTGGATATTCTATCTACTCTAGTAGATGATTATGAGAGCAAGCTATACCCCATAAATGCACCTGATCCAATAGAATATATTAAAAATGTTCTAGAGTTCAGAGGTGAGAAACAGTCTGACCTTTCTAATATCTTAAAATCAAAATCTCGCGCTTCAGAAATTATCAAGAGAAGACGTTCTATTACTCTTACGCAAATAAGAAAGATCGTATCGGCCTGGGACATCCCAGCAGATCCACTTGTTAAAGAGTATCGTCTTGTAACTAAAGGTAGGAGTCCTAGAAGTTTAATAGAAAACTACGCTTCTAAAGCCGCTAGTAAAAAAAGGGGTTTGAGTAAATTTAAAAAACAAGCTTAATTAACTAAATTTCTTGATTCATTAGCAATTAAATTTCTGGATTATTCCACTCTCTTATTTTATCTACAACTTGATTCATTCTCTGATCTAAATCTAGCACACCGCCCATATTCTCTAACGTCATAATTTCAGTTAATTTTTCAGCTAGTAATGGTTTTTTACTTACATGATTATCTTGGCCTTGGAAATTATCACTTACAAATTTAAAGAAATTATCATATTGGCCAAGCTCATTATTTAACTCTGCGCCATCTCCCCAGAACTGCATAATTAGATTATCAGGTATGTAGTTTTCAATTTCTTTACCTGCAGTTATCCAGCAAATAGATGAAATCTGATCAAACTCATCTCTAATTCTTCTTTTTGTTTGATTAATTCTACCCCTAGGGGCCCTTTTATCACTATCGATAAGAATAATGGCATTTCTATTAGCATTTAAAACTGAAATCGAACCTTCAACTAAGTCAGGCTCATCACCAGATAGATGTGAGAGCAATCTGCCTCCATAAAATAATACTTGATAGTGAGTTCCTTCTTTAAGGGTATTTCGACTCCACAGACTTATCCACTTATTAAGATAAATTCTGTCGGAAGGCCCTTCTACCCAAATTATTCCATTTGCCTGCAATATATCACTTGCTCGAACATCCAAATCATCCAAGATTCCATGATTCTCTAAGTATGTTGTTGCGGTTTTTGTTTCTGAAAGTAAATTATTTGATGTCACGTGAATTATTTGCGCTTCTTCTTCTCTACTAAATTGATCTATAGATACATTCGAGTGTGTGGTCAAGAAATAGCAAAAATCTTCTTGTTTCGCTAATTCATATATATAATTATTAAGCTTTCTTAACAAAGAAGGATGCAGATTATTTTCAAGCTCTTCAAACCCAAAAACAAATTTACTTAAAGAGTCGCCTTCCATGTTTGGTATTAAGATTAAATTGCAAAGAACTATAAATATAGTTTTCAGGCCACTCCCAGATTTAGATAGTGCAATTCTCCCTTTTTCAGCCTCATCTAGAAAAATTTCCCATTTATCTGTTTCAGGATTTCTTTGGCATGTTATTCGGTCAAACTTTGCCTCAAGTGAAAAAATAGTATTCAAAGCCATTAACATATTTGTTTCTATTAACTTACTGCTTAATATTTGGCTGTTTAAATAGCTTTGAATTACATTTGTGACCCCATCACCACTTGATGTTATATTTAAAGAATCATTGTTTTTCTCAGGTTTGATGTCCCTTTCAGCTGAAATTCTTCTAAACTTAAATTTTTGAAATATAGGAGGAATTCTTTGTGCTAATTGAGACTCAAATTCTGGTAGTGATGTGATCGGTGGGTGCATTGCACCTTCGTCAATACTTTCCGCATATACTGCACTTTCGTTAAAACCTACTACAATTTCTCGACCGATGAGATATGCAGCCCACCTTCTATAAGTTCCTGGAACACCATGACCAGCTTGATTATCTGGGAAAACCAATATGTCTTGTTCAGTTACTTTTGTTCCTAGTAATACTTCTGGGGGCTGGTTAGCAGCACGCCAAGTTGACTTGTCAAAACTATAATTTTTTGAAACCGCCACTTCTACTAAGTCTAAAAGTGATGATTTTCCTGAATTATTCCTACCTATTATTAAGTTAACTCTTTTAATTTCATCGAAACCGGCAGCCTCTCGAAAACATTTATAGTTTCTAATTTTTAATGATTGGTCCAACATCTTTAAGCTCCTTAATCCCTGGTTGCTTTCGATCAACTACGATAAGAGAAGTTTTATGCCAACTTCTGGAGATATGCCTAAGCAATTACAATACTCGATATATTCAATTACATCTAATCGCCTTTCACCTTGCTCAACTTTTCCTACATATGAGTGCGGTTTACCTAATATTTTGCCAAAAGCCCTCATGCTTAACCCCTGATCTTCACGAGATTGTCTCAGCCATTCAGTAAGGGTTTTATATTCTTTTGTATAAATTGTTTTTGACATTGTTCCTATAATAGGTACAATTATTGTTGTCCCCAAAACAGGTACGTATTTTGATTTGGTTATAAATTGGGGATAAGATGTAGGTTAGCAGGGAAGCTTATTGGTTCAGGGAGCATGAACGAAATATTTGCTATATAATTCAATAGGTTAAATTATGCCTGTTAAATCCCTTCCCCGTGGGATTACAAATAGCAGAGGTAAAATAAGGATATTTATCCAGTACAGAGGAATGGTTTATAAGAAAACTCATGACCTCTCTGCTACTAATTCCCAAGATATAGCTACTGCTGTAAAGCGTCGTGAGGAAATCCTTTTTAAAATGAAAGTTGGACTTCCTATAACTGATGAATCTGACATACCTGATCCAAGGTTGATGCAATTTAGAAAGGCTGCAATTGAGTATTTGAAGATCGTCGATGCAAACTATGGCTTAAAACGCTCTTCATTCAGTGATTATCAGCGTGACCTACAATTTCAGTGGATACCCCGATTTGGCAATATCCCTTGTTCCCATATCAATGCACGCATGATTAACAATGCTTTAGCTTCTATGGATGTCTCAATCAAAACCAAAAAAAATCGCGTAATTCCATTAAGGGGCGTACTAGATCATATAGGAGTTAACTCAAACCCCTGTAATCTGGTAAAGCTTCGATTAAGCAAGAAGGCTAGAATAAAAACAAAGAATATCGATAGATATACACTTACTGAAAGGGCTAATTTGCTTTCGTTACTTGAAGATCAGGCAAAAGTCTATTTTTCGATCCTGTTTGGATGCGGGTTGAGGCCAGGTGAAGCATTAGCGTTGAAGTGGGAAGATTATCAAGACTGGCAGTTATCAATATCAAAACAAATCACACGTCGACGATTTGAGGGGACAACCAAAACTGGAGTAAATAGACAGGTTAAAGTCCCAAAATGGACACGTGAAATTTTAGAAAGTTACAGAACATCTGATTGTGCAGCTGAAAACTGGATTTTCTTAAATGCACTAGGCAATCATTTCAGAACTACAGACTATTTTCTTGAGAAGTGGAGAAGTGCTCACAACCATGCAGGTATTGCATACAGGCACCCCTATATCTGCAGGCATACAAGGGCCGCTGAACTTTTATCCACAGGTGAGCATTATGCAGCTGCTGCGAAACAACTAGGTCATAGTACAGAAATGTTTTTTCGGACTTATTCTGAGTGGATTGAAGGATACAGCGGAGAAAATATATTAGAAAGGTTTGAAGGTCGGGATTTAGTGGTGAATAATCTTCATAAGCAAGCTGATAGTGTAAGTTTTAAAAAGTCAAAAACTGCCACAAAACCGCCACAAAATGTGATTAATTTTGAAAACTATAGGAAAAACAAGTAAGTATATGGCGGACCGGACGGGACTCGAACCCGCGACCTCCGGCGTGACAGGCCGGCATTCTAACCAGCTGAACTACCGGTCCGCGAATGAACTTTCTTCTACTGCTTTGCTTGGTGGGTGGTGCAGGGATCGAACCTGCGACCCTCGCCTTGTAAGGGCGATGCTCTCCCAGCTGAGCTAACCACCCGTCAAAGAGACAGCGCATTTTACCGACTTGGGACGGCAAGTCAAATCCCTATTTCGTGGTGTGCCGGAAGGTGCCATCCCAGTCCTCACCAAGGCTCTGGCCGCGTAGACTTGCAATGCGTTCCAGGTAAACAGAATACAGTTCTTTATCCGGGTCTTTCTCCTGTAGTGCCCTGAATCCAGCATCCGCAGCATCCCATTGTTGCGCCAGATAGGCATCATGTGCCTGATTGTATTCTTCCACTTCCTGCAGCAATTCCGGGCTCGCGTCCTTCTCCAGACAAAGAGGTTCATAGATTCGTACCGGCTGCTCTTTACCCTTGACCTGAACCTTGTCGACCAGGCGGCAAAGAAAACCACTGATATGGTCATGGGTTTCTTCACCAATCAGAACTTTCACACCATAAAACTTGGTGATGCTTTCCAGTCTTGAGCCCAGATTTACGGCATCACCCAGCACCGTATAGGATCGCCGGTAAGTGGACCCCATGTCACCGACATTCATAAAACCGGAATTGATGCCGACGCCGATGTTGACTTCCGGTAAACCGCGTTCGACAAATTCCTGTTTTAGTTCTTCTGTTTTCTCCAGCATTTGCAAAGCTGTCAGTACCGCATTGCGACGATGATCCGGATCATCCAGTGGTGCACCCCAGAAAGCCATGACCATATCACCAACATATTTATCAATGGTACCCTTGTTATCAAAAATGATACCGGTGATTGGCGTAAAAAAATCGTTCAGGAAAGTCTTCAGATCAGTTGCTGAGAGGGTTTCAGAAATCGTGGTAAAGCCGCGAATATCGGAAAACAATACACTGAGTTCCTTGCTCTCCCCTTCAAAATTATAGTTATCCGGGTCATCCAGCATGGCATCAATATGTGCCGGCGGGACATACTGGTCAAACATGACCTTGATCGCCCGGCGGTTCATGCCTTCTTTCAAAAAGCCATAGGTCATGTTGATCACAGTAATCAGCAGGATCAGGAACAGCAGGATAATCAGTGAAATATCCAGCTTGTAATCAATCCATAATTTAAAATTGAGTGCCACCAGCCCCAGCATAAAGGCCAGACTCGACAGCCCGAGCAAAGCCGGTCCCAGGCGCGGGTAAATCAGGGACAGGAACAGTCCGATGACGAAAATCGCCACAGTAACGGCAGCTCCTTCCCAGTCCGGGCGGCTGGGAAAGGGATTGTTCTGGGCGAAATCCAGTCCGGACAGGACAGCACCCAGACCCTCTTCATTATTCGAGCTGCTTTCATCAATGGTAATACTGGGCGCAGCATTCAGCAGTGCGTTCAATACATTGGCATGCACTTCCACACCGGGGTATACCGCTTCAAGCGGCGTGGAACGCAAATCAAACAGGCCGGTGGCGGTGGTCCCCAGCAACACCAGGCTGTTCTGTAACTGTTCACGTTCCAGGTCACTCAGGTTGTCACGCAGGACATCAGTGGCCGAGATATAGGGGTAGGTATCACCCGAACCCAGTTGCGAGCGTCCGATAAAGGGTACCAGCACCCTGCCGTCCACCGTGGTCGGGATAGTAATCTGGCCCATGTTGATCCCGGTGACACGGCGAAAATTGCCAAAGGCATCGGCTTCTGTCTGGATGGTGAAGTTATCTTCAAAATAATAAAGCCGTGCCATTTCCAGGGCCAGCGATGGGTAGAGCTGATTCTGGAAATTCAACACCAGAGGCGTCGAACGGATAATGCCGTCGGCATCGGGAATGGTGTCGAAAAAACCGCCACCAAAAGCGGCATTCTGCAACTGGGCGATATTACCCTGATAACCCTGTACTTCAATCAGCGTGGAAAACCCGGCATCACCTTCATCAATTTCCGTGATACGCGGAGGCAAAACACCGTAACGCAGGGCTTCGTTGATCCGGAAAGACATCCCGAGCGCCACATCAGTACTGCGTAATTTATCAGCAAAGTAGGCATCAGCATCCAGGGCCTGCTGAATCGCGCCGATGTCGGTAATCAATTCCCGGCTTTGCGATCCAAGCCGCTCTTCCAGTTCAAAGGCGAGATTTCGGGCCGGTTCGGGAAAAGTCACGTCAAAGCCAATGACCAGGACGCCTGCATCGGCAAGTTTTTCTACCAGATCACCAATTTTAAAGCGCGACCAGGGCCACTGCCCTTCGGCATCCAGACTGCGCTGGTCATAATCCACGATAACAATTTTATGGTCGCCATCACCGCGGGATGGCATGAAAAGGTTATAACGCTGGTCATAAACCACGTTATCCAGACGATCAATAAAACTGCTGATTGCCGGCGGCGCACTGATATGCAGCCAGAGAGTAAACAACATGGCCAGCATGCCAAGAAACAGGGGCAGTCTTGCGCCTTTCAGCAATTGCAGCTTCGCCCGGTTCAGAAAACGTAATATTGTGTTGAAGACTGGTATCACTGATCTGGCATTACTGAATAGTCCCTGTGCTTCAAAGCATTAGACCCTATCTCATTTTCCCTCGCAAGCCACGCCACTGGCTCCTTACCGGGACTTTTATCTGTACAGCCTGAATGCCAGGCGTTAATATCTGCGCGGCGTTCCTGTACAGTAAGCTTTCATGGAAATATATAAAGAATTCACCTTTGAGGCAGCGCATTCTCTGCCAAACGTTCCCGACGGGCATAAGTGTGGGCGGCTGCATGGTCATTCCTACCGCATCCAGGTTCATGTACATGGTGAACCAGGCACAAAAAGCGGCTGGATCATGGATTTTGCCGAAATCAAAAGCCTGGTCAAACCCGTGATCAAGGAACTCGATCACTATTACCTGAATGATATCCCCGGCCTGGAAAATCCCACCAGTGAGAATCTGGCCATCTGGATCTGGGACAGACTCATCCCCCAACTGCCGAACTTGTCCAAAATCGTGGTCAGTGAAACCTGCACCAGTGGCTGTGTCTATTCCGGAAAGTAAAAATCTCCGAAAACTCTGGTCTACCCTAAACAGCCAGTTGACCAGTAAAGCGCCGTAATTTGTTAATCGTTCTGCTTTTGCGGTAAAAGTAATATTCAAACAGTCAATATAAAGTGAGATAAGCATGTCATTAAAGGTAATTGGGGCCGGACTGGGACGGACAGCGACATTTTCAATGAAGTTTGCTTTGGAACACCTGGGGCTGGGACCCTGCTACCATATGTCCGAAGTTTTTGCCGGTGCACGCAGAAACATTCCGTTATGGCTTGATGTTGTCAACGGTGAGCCTAACTGGGACGCTGTGTTTGAAGGCTACCTTTCAACCACCGACTATCCGGCCTGTACCTACTGGCGTGAACTGGCAGAGTATTACCCGGATGCCAGGGTCATACTCACGGTTCGCGACCCTGACAGCTGGTTTGATTCCGTGAGCCAGACCATTTTCTCGGAGAAAATGATGGGTTCATTCTCTGGCTCACCGATTGAAACGATGATGCAGGGTGCCGTACTCGCTCCATTCGGCGACCGAATAAATGACCGTGCATTCATGACAGACTGGTTTGAACAGTGGAACCAGGATGTCATTGATTCACTGCCTCGTGAAAGATTGCTGGTTTATTCACCAAAAGAAGGCTGGGAACCCTTGTGTTCCTTCCTGGATATCCCGGTTCCTGATGCGCCATTTCCACGAATAAACAGCCGCGATGAAATAGTAGCGGCATCAGAAAATGACAGCGGTTTTCCTCCTGACCCCGAAGCGGCAGAAAAATTTTCCAGGGCTTATATTGAGCAGCTAAAAGCCAAAGCCTTTGCTGACTAGGATCTTCGCTTTTTCACCTGGAAAGAAAATTAATCAGGCAGAGCAAAAACAAACAGAAGATTCGCGTCAGCAGCCCCGGCATAAAGCGACAGGCCAGTGCTAAACGAAATGTATTGTTTGCCATCGACCATAAAGGTGGATGGATAGCCGCTTACACTGGAACCGACATTGATTTCCCAGAGCAGCTCGCCAGTACGCTTATCAAGCGCTTTCATCCTGCCATTATTGTCGCCGCCGAATATCAGCCCTCCATCTGTCGACATCAGTGACATCATCAGCTCTTCCTGCTCATAGGCCCATGCCACTTCACCGGTTTCAGCAGAAATTGCCGTGACAGTGTTAAGAGTTGGAGTTCCATCCGGTAAAGGCAGATTGGAGGTAAAGCCGGCAATTCCATACAGGTTATCCAGACTTGGTTCGCTCATTGTGGAAGTTACTTCACCACAACCCCGATGCAGGGCATAGTACATCATGTTGGTAGTGGGACTGTATGTCCCTGAAGGCCAGCCGCGAACTTCACCGCCACAGGTCAGCACGGTCTGACCAACTTCGGTAAACAGGGTTTCCGGATTAAGGGAGACTTCACCGGTACGGCCGTCAATATCGTCAATCAGGTTCTGATACACCACTGGCTTCGCCCAGAGAAATTCACCGGTTTCACGGTCCAGAGTGTAAATAAAACCGGGTTTGCCAGGAATGCCGGTTAATACTTTACGAACCTCCCCCGGCTCGATATCCGGATTAATCCATTCAACTGCATCCGGATCCGGCGCCACCGCAGTATCAACCAGTAAGCGTTCAAAAGGGAAATCATAATCCCAGTGGTCGACAAGATGCTGGTAATACCAAACCATTTCACCGGTATCCGCATCCAATGCCAGAGTGGAATTATGATAGAGGTATTGATACTCATTACCTGCCATCATGAATTTGGGAGCCGGTGAAGTGACCGAAGTACCGAAATAAACCAGATTCAGTTCAGGATCATAGGAAGGTACCAGCCAGGTACCGACATGCCAGCGTTCATCGGCAGCCATGTCACCCCAGCTTTCACCATTGGGTTCGCCGGGCAGTGCAATGGTCCGGGTGCGCCAGATTTCTTCACCGGTGCTGGCATTATGGGCAGTCATGATACAGGCATCAGGACTGCCTTCAGGTTCACAACCCCGACCCGAGATAGCCATGCCGTTAGCAATAATCGGACCCGAGGTCTGCTGCGCACCCTGACGGTAATCCAGTATCTGGGTTTCCCAGACCAGTTCCCCGGTATAGGCATCAAGCGCATAAATATAGTCATCTGCACTGGTGTCGATAATCAGGTCTTCATAAATGGCAAGATTTCGATTGATGGACGGCACCGGGAAATAGTCCTCCAGATCACGCGGTAAACGACGTCGGTATTCCCACAACAGGTCCCCTGATTTGATATCGATTGCCTGGACCACATCCAGCGGGTTGGGGAAAAACATGATGCCATCGTGAACCAGTGCTGTGCCCTCCTGTATCCCGTCTCCGATTCCCCGGACCCAAACCATGCGCAGCTCATCAACATTATCGGTATTAATCTGGTCCAGGGGGCTATGACCCCATGCATTCAGGGTTCGGCGCCAGGTCAGCCAGTCTGCAGGATCAGGATTCTGAATCATTTCATCCGTAACAGGAGTAAAGTTTGCAAAAACAGAATTCTCCGTCTGGCCATTGCCACCCTGCGCTGGTTGATCAGCAGCTATTGCAGATCCTGCAACTCCTAAACCAGAAAGCAAGGAGATAAGGACAATAAAACCCTGTATGAATCTTTTATTATTTTTGTACATGTTCATCCCCCTGTATGCAGACTTAAAACAGCCTCTGAAAAAAATCTTAATCGATAACTTAACTTACTGGTACTGAAGATAATAGTTTTTTGTCACATTACCTGACAAAAGCGGTAAGGAGTTTTCTGTAAATGAAAATTCCGCTTTGCCTGAAAACAAGAAAATAGATTTTTAATTAAGCCAGGTTTAATCACTCGAGAGTTCGTCTTTCTGGCATGTTGTTTACCCATCATTCATTCTACAAAACTACTTTAAACGTTTAACTGCCGACGCTTCCGTATCAACGATCACAGCTATTGCGCCATCTCCAATGATATTACAGGCAGTACCAAAACTGTCCTGTGCCAAAAACAGTGAAACCATCAGGGCCAGTGCAGTTTCATCAAAGCCCAGGATGCTGGACAGAATACCGAGAGCAGCAAGAATGGTGCCGCCCGGTACGCCTGGAGCTGCAACTGTAATCACTCCCAGAGTCAGAATAAATGGTACAAGCATCATGATCTCTGGTGTCGGCAAGCTCGGAGTCAGAAGCATTACCGCAATCGCACAGATAATTATTGTAATAGCACTGCCGGATAAATGTATAGAAGCACAAAGTGGTATGACAAATTCCCGCGTAGGCGCTGAAATTTCATTTTTTTCAGCCTGGCGAAGACTAACGGGTATGGTTGCTGCGCTTGACATCGTCCCTATTGCAGTTACATATGCCGGTAACATCACCTTGATTAAACTGAACATTTTTCTGCCAGAAACGCTTGCTGCTATTGCATACAGGACGAGTATCCATAACCAGTGCATTACCAGCGCCAGTGCAAGAACCTGAGCAAAAGTCCTTAAGTAGGTAAATGCCGTGCCACTGGCTGCCATTTCTGTAAAAATACCTGCAATGTAAAAAGGCAGAAGCGGAATAACTATTCTTTTTATGGTTTTCTCAACAATTTTTTTACCCTGATTGATGATATCTTTTAGTGCTGAGCTGGCAGAATTATTTGCAGTAACCTGCAATCCAATACCGAACAGGAACGCCGTTAATAATGCTGTAATAACATCCATCAATGGCTCTATTTCAAACTCTATGTAAGGAGAGAAATCCTGAGCCTCGCTGCCCGCTGCTTCCGGGACAACCCCTGCTAACATTCCGGGAAGCAAAAACAAGGCGATTAAACATGAAAGTAATGTGGCAATTACGGTGGAGGAATAAGCCGTAGCGACCGTTAAGCCCAGAAGCTTCCCGGATGAGTGAGGAAGACTGGATATCCCGTCGGCGATAAAAAACAGAATAATAAGCGGAATGAGGAAAATAATGAAAGAGCCAATGACAGACTGAATAGTTACCATAAAGCGGACTATTGCATCGGGTGAAATCAAGCCTATCAGTATTCCTGCAGCAATCCCGATAAGCAATTTGATAATCAGTTTCATGCCGAAGGCTCAATTTTTTTAGTTATTTTACTGGGAAAGATCTGTTTTAAATATCAGGTAGTTTCCAGTTAACGGGTACTTTACCATGCTCCTGCAGATATGTGTTGACCTGCGAAAAGTGTCTGTTCCCCAGAAAGCCGCGGTGTGCTGATAATGGTGAAGGATGCGGCGATTGCAGTACCAGATGCCTTTGCCGGTCAATAAAATGACCTTTCTTCTGTGCATAACTGCCCCATAACAGAAACACCAAGCCCTCGCATTTGTCATTCAGGACATGCACTACTTTGTCAGTAAACTGTTCCCAGCCTTTGCCCTGATGGGAAGCTGCCCGGGAACGCTCCACGGTGAGCACTGCATTGAGCAGGAGCACACCCTGTTCAGCCCAGGCTGACAGACAACCATGTGAAGCCGGGGCAATATCCAGATCAGATTGCAGTTCTTTGTAGATGTTTATCAGTGAAGGCGGGATATCGACACCAGGTTGCACCGAAAAACACAGACCGTGTGCCTGGCCAGGTCCATGATAGGGATCCTGCCCCAGTATCACGACTTTTAGCCTGTTCAGCGGCGTGATATTGAGGGCATTGAAAATCTGATTGCCGGGAGGATAAATCTGTTTACCCGCAGCTTTTTCCTGTCGCAAAAAACTTTTCAGTTTTTGCATGTATTCCTGTTCAAACTCGTCCTCGAGTTCAGCCAGCCAGGATGCTTCCAGTTGAATATCTTTTTGCCGCTCGCTTTCAGTCATGTTGTGGGCGCATGTGCGGAAACAGCAACACATCGCGAATCGAAGGCGAGTCGGTATACAGCATCACCAGGCGGTCAATGCCGATTCCCTCTCCCGCTGTTGGCGGCATGCCGTATTCCAAGGCGGTAATATAGTCACTGTCAAAATGCATGGCCTCATGATCACCGGCTTCCTTTTCAGCTACCTGCGCCCTGAAACGCTCAGCCTGATCTTCCGGATCATTTAATTCGGAAAAACCATTGGCGATTTCGCGCCCGGCTATAAACAGTTCAAAACGATCGGTGACTTCCGGATCGTCGTTATTACGTCGTGCCAGTGGCGACACTTCTGTCGGATATTCTGTGATGAAGGTCGGTTGCAATAAATTTTCTTCCACCTCTGCTTCAAACACTTCCAGTTGTAATTTACCCAGACCCCAGGAATCTTTGACATCCATCCCCTTACTTTGTGCAAAGGCTTTAAGCTGCGCAAAATCATTTACCTGCCCTGTCTCCAGTTCTGGCACATGTTCAACAATGGCATCTGTCAGCGTCATGCGTGGGAAAGTCCCGGCAAAATCTATTTCCAGATCCTGGTAGCTGACACTTGTTTGCCCCAGCACTTCCTCAGCCACAGTCCGCAGCATGCTTTCGGTTAAATCCATCAGCTCATGGTAATCCGCATAAGCCTGATAAAACTCCAGCATGGTAAATTCCGGATTATGCCGGGTCGATAAACCTTCATTGCGGAAGTTGCGGTTAATTTCATACACCCGCTCAAAGCCACCAACCACCAGGCGCTTGAGATAAAGCTCCGGGGCAATACGCAGATACATATCCTGATCCAGCGCATTATGATGAGTAATAAAGGGTCGGGCTGTGGCCCCACCGGGAATCATCTGTAACATTGGTGTTTCCACTTCCATGTAATTCTGCGCATTCATGAAGCGGCGGATGCTGTCGACAATTTTCGAACGTATGATAAAGGTTTCGCGCACCTCTTCATTGGCAATCAGGTCAACATAACGTTGCCGGTAGCGCACTTCCGTATCCGTCAGGCCTTTGTGTTTATCAGGCAAAGGTCTTAATGCTTTGGTCAGCAGTCGAATTGCCGAAACCCGCACGGATAGTTCACCCTTGCCGGTTTTGAACATTTCCCCTTCAGCAGCAACAATGTCTCCCAGGTCCCAGCTTTTGATTTCAGCATTGAGCGCATCATCGAAATTTTTGAAATTGAGATAAAGCTGAATCTGTCCGCTGCCGTCCAGCAGCACCATAAAAGGACCACGAATCCGGATTACCCGTCCGACAACTTTCACTTCACGACCGGCCGCTTCAATGTCTTCCTTGCTCAATGCATCAAACTCTTCATGCAGTTCCCTGGCATAAGCACTGCGACGAAAATCATTCGGAAAGGCTTCGCCCCGTTCTCGAATTGCCTGTAGTTTTTCGCGGCGCTGGGCGATCAGTTTGTTTTCATCAGGCAGATTGTTGCTGTCGTTGTCGCTCATATTTTAATTCCGGACCGTTCTGTAAGTTTTGACTGCTTGTTTTACAAGCCCATTTTCAGGCTGGCTTCCATAAACTGTTCAAGATCTCCATCGAGTACCGCACTGGTATTGGAGGTTTCAACATTGGTGCGTAAATCCTTGATGCGGGATGAATCCAGTACATAGGAACGTATCTGTGAACCCCAACCGATATCTGCCTTGCTTTCTTCCACTTCCTGCAGACTTTCACGTTTTTTCAGCATCTCCATTTCATACAGTTTGGCTTTTAACTGCTTGATCGCCGTTTCCTTGTTTTTGTGTTGCGAACGCTGGTTCTGACACTGCACCACAATGCCACTCGGTTCATGAGTCAGCCGCACGGCTGAGTCCGTGGTATTAACATGCTGACCACCCGCCCCACTGGAGCGATAGGTGTCAACCCGAACCTGACTCATATCGAGCTCAATATCAATGTCATCATCAATTTCCGGTGACACAAATACAGAAGCAAATGACGTATGCCGACGGTTCCCCGAATCAAAGGGAGACTTTCTGACCAGGCGATGCACGCCGGTTTCGGTGCGCAGCCAGCCAAAGGCGAACTCACCTTCTATATAGATGGTCGCACCCTTGATTCCTGCTCCCTCACCAGGAGTCACTTCCATGAGTTCGGTTTTAAAGCCTTTATCCTCACCCCAGCGCAGGTACATGCGTAAGAGCATTTCCGCCCAGTCCTGCGCTTCGGTACCGCCGGAGCCTGCCTGAATATCCAGGAAAGCATTATTGGCATCCAGTTCACCCGAAAACATGCGGCGCCTTTCGAGCACTTCGAGTTGCTGTTCTGCTTTCTCCAGATCACTCAGCGCTTCTGCAAGCAGTTCCGCATCTTCTTCTTCTTTTGCCAGTTCTATTATTGAACGGGTTTCCTGGTAGGTATTTTCCAGATCGCGAATGGTATGAACGACGGTTTCCAGGCTGGCTCTTTCCTTGCCCAGTTCCTGGGCGTATTCGGGACGCTCCCAGACAGAAGCTTCGCCCAGCTCCAGTTCGACTTCAGCCAGTCGTTCCTGTTTCTGGTCGAAGTCAAAGATACCCCCTGAGAACTTCAAGGTTCTCCAGACTTTCTTTGATTCGTTGCAGATGGCTGTTTACTTCGAGCATGACTTATTTCCCGGAAAAAGCGCGTATTCTAGCGCTTATCACTTGTCTCTGCCCAGTCCTCGACAGCCTTTGCATCAGATTCCCGGGCCTCCACCCAGTACTGGGAATCGGCAGTGCTGGTCTTCTTCCAGAATGGCGCGGATGTTTTAAGAAAATCCATGATGAAGGCACAGGCATTGAAGGCATCCTGTCGATGCATACTGCTGACCGCGACCAGTACAATCTGATCCGCCGGTTTCAGTGCGCCGATGCGGTGAATGATACATATGTCCAGCAGTGACCAGCGCTGATCAGCCTCTTGCGCAATATCTTCAAGGCGCTTTTCTGTCATGCCGGGATAATGCTCCAGAAACAGCGAAGAAAGTTTGTTTTTATCCTCACTGGTTTCCATCTCGCGAACCAGCCCGGTAAAAGTGACAAGTGCGCCAATATCTTTATGTTCAGCACGCAACTCCCGGCATTCCTGTTCCAGGCTGAAGTCTTCCTGCTGAATGGCAATTTTCAGGGAACGCATCTCAACCCCCGGTTACCGGAGGAAAAAAAGCCACTTCATCACCATCACTGACGCTTGCGGTTTTTTTCACCATGTTCTGATTCACGGCAACCAGTACCGAAGACTCCCGCAACGTTCTGTCCCAGTGTTCCCCATGTTCGTTTACCAGCTGATCAATCAGGTCATTCACTGTATTCACCCCTGCAGCAGGCGTTAGACTTTCATCCGCACAGTCCAGCTTTTCGCGAATACTGGCAAAATAGCGCACGGTAATCATCAGGCTGTACGACTCCAGTTTCCGGATTTGCCGCCGGCTTTTTCCAGTAAACGGACCTGACTGATGATCATGCCCCGGTCTACCGCTTTACACATATCGTAAACCGTCAGGGCGGCTACCGAAGCGGCGGTCAGGGCTTCCATTTCCACACCGGTCTGACCTTTGAGTTTGCAGGTGGCACGAATCAATACCTGATTATTGTCAGTATCAGCTTCAAGCTCCACATTAACCGCGCTGAGCATCAGGGGATGACACAGTGGAATCAAATCAGGGCATTTTTTTGCTGCCTGGATACCGGCGATCCTGGCTACTGCAAACACATCACCTTTCTTGTGCTTGCCATCCACTATCATGGCCAGGGTATCCGGCTGCATGGAAATGACTGCCTCGGCAGTCGCCGAGCGCTGGGTCTCATCCTTGGCACCGACATCAACCATCTGTGCCCGCCCCTGATCATCAAGATGTGTTAATTCACTCATCAATATTCCTGCAGCTTCAAATTTAAACCCGTTCAAAAGAGTATTATCGCAGACAGTATCATTTATGTAGAGCCGGAATTCAGGTAGCATGCCCGCCTTATGAACTGGTACCCACACACAACTGTCGCCTGCATTGTAGAACAGAACGGCCGCTTTCTCATGGTCGAAGAGAAAGATGATGGCAACACGGTTTTTAACCAGCCGGCTGGCCATCTGGACGAAGGTGAAACACTGTTTGCGGCAGCCCTGCGCGAAACCCTCGAAGAAACCGCCTGGGAGGTCGAACTGCGTGCCTTTCTGGGGACCTATCAATACCTGTCCCCGCATAACAGGACAACCTATGTCAGGCACTGTTTTATTGCCACTCCGCTTAAGGAACATAAAAACCGGGCCCTGGATCCGGAGATCATCGCTGCCCACTGGCTGACTGCTGAGCACATTCTGGACAGAGACTTTGCTGCCCGTAGCCCTATCGTAAAGCAGGTTCTGCAGGATTACCTGAATGGCCAGCATCACCCCCTGTCGGTAATTTATTGCCATGAACCGGACTGATACCAAAGTTATCGTCGGCATGTCCGGCGGCGTCGATTCTTCCATTGCTGCCCTGCTGTTAAAAGAACAGGGCTACCAGGTTGAAGGCCTGTTCATGAAAAACTGGGAAGAAGATGACGGCACAGAATACTGTACCGCAAAGGAAGATCTGGCTGATGCCGAGGCTGTCTGCAAGAAACTGGGACTTCACCTGCACAGTGCCAATTTTGCTGCCGAGTACTGGGATAATGTGTTTGAACATTTCCTGCAGGAATACAAGGCCGGACGAACGCCCAACCCGGATGTGCTGTGTAACCGGGAAATAAAATTCAAGGCTTTTCTGGATTATGCCCGCCAGCTTGGTGCTGACTATATTGCTACCGGTCATTATGTTCGAAAACAGGATGACAGTGAGCACTGCTATCTACTTAAAGGCAGCGATGACAACAAGGACCAGAGTTATTTTCTGTGCGCACTTAATGAAGAACAGCTGGCACAAAGTCTGTTCCCTGTTGGAGAACTGGACAAACCGCAAGTCAGGGCACTGGCCGAGAAGCACGAACTGGTGACCCACGATAAAAAAGACAGCACCGGCATCTGTTTTATTGGTGAGCGACGATTCAAGGATTTCCTGGAAAACTACATTCCCGCACAACCGGGCGATATCGAGGATCCGCAAGGTAATATTCTCGGTCATCATCAGGGCCTGATGTATCACACGCTCGGGCAGCGTCAGGGGCTCGGCATTGGCGGCGTCAAAGGACAGGCTGAGGCACCATGGTATGTTGCGGCCAAGGATCTGGACAGAAATGTGCTTGTAGTGGTGCAGGGAAATGAACATCCCATGTTGTTCAGCCAGCAACTGCAGTGCAGGGAAATCAACTGGATCAATAGCGAAAGCCCTCGGCTGCCGCTACATTGTCATGCCAAGGTGCGATACCGGCAGGCAGACCAGGAGTGCACCTTAAGCCATGCTGAGGATGGCTATTGCGTCGAGTTTGCCCGACCCCAGCGCAGTATAACCCCGGGGCAGTTTGTGGTTTTTTATCAGGATGATCGCTGTCTGGGCGGCGGTGTCATAGAAAGCAGCTCGAGCCTGGCCACCTGAGGATGAAAAAGCACACCCAACAGACCCTGGCACTTGCCGGACTCACCCAGGCAGCTTTTCTGGTAGACCAGCTGGCCAGACATGGCCTTGCCGCACAGGACAAATTAAGCACTTGCCTGGAAAGTCTGTTCGTTACCAACCCGAAAAGCACCGTTGAAGTCTACGGCTCCGTCAGTAAACTGAAACTCGGCCTGCAGGTCATGGAAGAAATATTTATCAGCAAGGAGGAGTCACTGAAAAATCCGGAAGTCATGCGTTACCTGATTGGCATGGTTTATCTTGAAGTGCGACTGGCGAAGCGCGAGGATATGTTAAATGCCATTGCCAAAGGCCTGGACAATACTCAGACACACAGCCAGTCCTCCTCCATTCAACTGGCTGACAATCCCGAGGTCATTGAGCAACTTGCCAGACTGTATCAACAGACGATCAGCACGCTGTCATTCCGTATCCAGGTGCAGGGTAACCCCCAGTACCTGAAAAACCCGAGTATTTCCAACACCATTCGCGCCGTGCTCCTGGCCGGGATACGATCAACGGTGTTGTGGCATCAGCTGGGTGGTCGACGCTGGCATTTCCTGCTCATGCGCCGGCGAATTTCCAGAGACATTCAGGAGCTGCTTCGGCAGGCCTGAAAATAAATCGCCAATATCTCGAAAACCCAGTGTTTTCGCCAGCCGCGGAACATAGACATTTCAGGGAATGGCGTTTATCATCCTCGCTTTGTTACTTGAATTGGAAGGGGATAGTCTAATGCAACAAAATAACAACTGGGATACAGATTATGAGTGGAAGTCAGTACTTCTGCTTGCCTTAGGTTTCGGTCTTGTCGGACTGGACCGTTGGATACTTTCATCGCTCTGGCCAGCAATGAGTGCAGACCTCGGCTTTCAGCCGGGTACAGTCGGTACACTGGCCGGTCTGACGGGTATTACCTGGGGTATTTTTGCCATCTTCAGTGGCCGCCTAGCTGACAAACTCGGTCACCGAAAAATCATTATCAGCGCAATCATTCTTTTCTCTCTGATGGGCGGCTTTACCGGTATGGTTCAGGGTATGGTCATGCTGGTCATGATTCGCGCCATCATGGGTGCTGCTGAAGGTTCCTTCACTGCGCCAAGTTTCACAGCGGTTGCTGTGGCCTCAAAACCGGAACGACGTGGACTGAATCAGGGGCTGCAGCAATGTGGTTTCGCCCTGGTCGGATTCGCCCTGGCACCAATTATTGCTACCCAGTTGCTTGAAGCAGGCTTCCACTGGAGCATTATTTTCTGGATTGCTGCTGTCCCCGGCTTTATTGTTGCCGCTTTCCTGATCAAAGTGCTTAAGGAGCCGCAGGATACTATGGGCGCCAAAGCTCTTGGTGTCGGCCAGGAAGAACATAAAGACGTAAAATGGATGAGCGTATTCTCCTCTTCCAACATTATCGTCTGTATGATCATGCTGATGAGCGCCATGTCCTGCGTATTTGTAATGGGCGCCATGGTGCCTGTATACCTTACCGGCGTACTCGAATTAAGCCCCGGCGCGATGGGTCTGGTTGCCTCGGCAGTAGGTTTTGGCGGCTTCTTTGGTCAGTTCGGCTGGCCCGGGCTGTCCGATAAATTCGGTCGCAAGCCCGTTTGCACCATCGGCTTTATAGGCGCCACCATCTGCGTTTTCTGGTTCTTCCAGACCGGTCCAAGTGTCGGTGCCCTGTTTGTTTCACTGTTCCTGACAGCTTTCTTCTGTCTGGGTAACGTGGCACTGATCACTGGCCCGATCGCTACTGAATCCGCACCGACTGGCCTGGTCGCTGCCTCCATCGGTATTGTGGTTGGTACTGGTGAGATTTTCGGTGGTGGTGTTGCTCCGGCAATTGCTGGTGGCGTTGCCAACAGCATGGGTCTGCCAAGCATCGTCTGGGTACCGGTAATCGGGGTTGCCCTTGGTATCGTAGTCTCTCTTTTCCTGAAAGAGACTGCACCGGTTAAAATCGGTGCTGCTGCACCGCAGGCAGTGGATGCGATCGACGAAAGTGGACCGATTGCCTAAATTCAATCTTCCAATTAAAAAGGGCAGCGTTCGCTGCCCTTTTTTTTTGCCCGGGAACTGGCAAAAACTATGCGGGGCCTTCCTGAACTTCTTCCAGTTCCAGCAGTTTCAAACCTTCAATACCCGCAAAATGCTTGCGATTCATGCATAAAAGTCTGGCATCCAGACTAATGGCGTGTGCTGCAAGCATGGCATTGTTCATGGTTGGTGTACTGCCAGCTTGCATGGCTCGCATTTGTATCTCGGTATATTGATCTACGGCATTACCGTCCCAGGCAACAATATCGTCCAGCCGTTCACAGAATGCTTTAACCAGTTGCATGTGCTTGCCCTTGTCGCTGGTCTGCAGTGCACCAGCCACCAGCTCGGCATAGGTAATTGCCGATAACATGATCTCATCGCCCTGTCCTGACCAGTTTTCCAGGATAGTCAGGGCAACTTCATCGCGCTTGAGGATGATATGACGGCAGATATCCGGACTTAGCAATACCAGCATGATGTTTTCTCCTGAATACCCGGCACGCGGGTTATTGACATTAACCCTGTTTGATCAGACGCGGGCGGATACGCATAAAATCTTCATCCGCCTCGGCCTCATCCTTAAGGGAGGTCCAGGTGCTGCGAACCGGGCTGAGCAGCAAGGCATTGCCCTGCTTCTCGATGATTACCGAATCCACACCCTTGAATTCCAGTTCCCGCGGGATACGAACAGCCTGGTTGCGACCGTTGGTAAAAATCTTTGCCTTTGTTGCCATAAAGCCCCCCCAATTCGCGCGCTTTCATGCAGTATAAAACAGTTTAATCATATGTCAAACATATGCCAGCTATATTGCTGCTTTACAAGGCAAAATTGGTTATCATTAGCTTTTAGAAAATGACAGGTCTGCTTTCCTATGTCGCTGACTACGCTTAATGCCATCTCACCGGTTGACGGTCGATACCACAGTAAAACTGCTTCGCTACACCCCTATTTCAGTGAATATGCCCTGATTCGCTACCGGGTTATCGTTGAATTGCGCTGGTTCCAGCAACTGGCAGAAAACCCGGGGATTGAAGAGGTTCCGGCACTTGGAGATGCAGCCAATGCCTTCATCGAAGCCATGATTGCCGGATTTTCCGAGGCTGATGCCCGGATCGTCAAAAACAAGGAAGCGGTAACCAATCATGACGTCAAGGCTGTAGAGTATTTTATTAAAGATAAATTCAGTGAAAACAATGAGTTAAGCTCGATTAAGGAATTCGTGCACTTTGCCTGTACCTCCGAGGATATCAACAACCTGTCTTATGCCCTGATGCTGCAGGACTTCCGTCTTAACAGCCTGTTGCCGGAATTGCAGAAAATCATTTCCGCCATTCGTGAGAAAGCCCATGAATATGCTGAAATCCCATTACTGTCACGGACTCATGGCCAGACTGCCACCCCCAGCACCATGGGTAAAGAGCTGGCCAACACGGTTGCCAGGTTACAGCGCCAGTATCAGCAGATTGCTGATGTAGCTTTGCTTGGCAAAATCAATGGCGCGGTGGGGAATTACAACGCTCACATGGTCACTTATCCCGATGTGGACTGGGAAGCCAATGCCCAGGCTCTGGTCAACAAACTGGGTCTGAGCTGGAACCCATTCACAACCCAGATTGAGCCACATGACTATATAGCCGAGCTGTTTTCTGCGGTCTGCCGTTTCAATACGATCCTGATCGATTTTGATCGTGATATCTGGAGTTATATTTCCCTGGGTTACTTCAAACAACGCATGGTCGAGGGAGAAGTCGGCTCATCGACCATGCCACACAAGGTTAACCCCATCGATTTTGAAAACTCCGAAGGTAATCTGGGTATTGCCAATGCGATTATGGGACACCTGGCAGAGAAGCTGCCCATATCCCGCTGGCAGCGGGATCTGACCGATTCCACCGTACTGCGCAATATCGGAGTGGGTTTTGCACACAGCACGATTGCCTATCAGGCCAGCCTGAAAGGCATTAGCAAACTGATGCTTGATAAAGAATCTCTGGCTGCCGACCTCGATGCAAGCTGGGAGGTGCTGGCAGAAGCAATACAGACCGTCATGCGGCGTTACGATGTCCCGGAACCCTATGAAAAACTCAAGGCCCTGACTCGCGGGCAAACCATTAATGCCCGGGTTCTGGCAGAATTTATTGATACGCTTGAATTACCCGAGCATGTAAAAAATGAGCTGAAACAGCTGACGCCCGGCACTTATATCGGCAATGCCGCCGTGCAGGCCAAACGGGTCTGAGGACCGGCAGTTTAATGCTCAACTCATCACTGAGTCCGGATGTCTTTCTTTCGCAATACTGGCAGCAAAAACCTTATTTATTCAAAGGCGCCCTGCCCGGTTTCAGGGATCCGCTGAGCCCTGAAGAGCTGGCAGGCCTTGCCTGTGAAGACGAAGTAGAATCAAGACTCGTGCAGCATATCAGTGACACCTGGCAACTCAGGCATGGTCCCTTTGCTGAAACTGATTTTACCGGCCTGCCGGATACCGGATGGACCCTGCTTGTTCAGGCTGTTGATCAATGGTTCACCGAACTGAAAGGGCTATACCGGCATTTTGATTTTCTGCCGGACTGGCGTTTTGATGACATCATGGTCAGTTATGCCACGGCAAATGCTGGAGTTGGACCACACTTCGATTACTATGATGTATTCATCATCCAGGGGGCCGGGCAGCGCCGCTGGCAATTGGGCCAGCATTGTGATGAAAACACAGCCCTGGCGGATGATACCGAGCTGAAAATACTCGCTAAATTTCAAGCTGAAAGCGAACACCTCATGGAAGCCGGAGATGTGCTGTATATTCCGGCGGGTCTGTCTCATCAAGGTATTTCAATGGATCAGTCACTGAGTTATTCAATTGGTTTCCGCGCTCCCTCCTATATCGAGATCCTCGAGGAACTTTGTTCGACAGCCAGCCAGACGCTGCGCGAAGATCAGCGTTATGCAGATCCGCAGCTACAGGCATTGACTGCCTCTGCTGAAATCACTGATGAAGTTATCGATAAACTGCGACAGATAATCAGTAGCTGTGTCGATAACCGGAAACTGGTGATCAGCAGCTTTGGTGAGAACATCACCAGGCGCAAATACCCTGAACAGCAATTTGTACCTGAAGAAGCACTCGGTCCGGAGCAAATGAAACAGCACCTGTCCCAGGATATGCAGCTGGAAAAACATCCGGCGGCACGTTTTGCCTTCCATCAACAGGATGGCAAAATCAGCCTGTTCGCCGACGGCCTGTTGCATGAAATCGACAGCGACGACCAAGACTTGATGAGCTTTGTCAATTTATTGTGTGATAAAAAACAACAGCTTATTCCTGCCGGGCAATGCCTGGAATCAGATGCGACTTTAAGTCTGTGCTGTAATTTATATAATCAGGGCACACTTATCCCCGCTGAGAATATCCCCGACCAAGAGTCATGAACGCTGTATCGCATAAATTCTGTGTCGCCCCGATGATGGACTGGACCGACCGGCACTGCCGGTATTTTTTACGTCTGATATCCCGTCACGCTCTGCTTTATACAGAAATGGTCACCAGCGGTGCCTTGATTCATGGCGAACGTGAGCGCTTTTTAAGATTTAATCCTGAAGAGCAGCCAGTCGCCATTCAGCTGGGTGGCAGTGATCCGCAAGAGCTGGCGCAGTGCAGCAAACTGGCAGAACAGGCTGGCTATCGTGAAATCAATCTCAATGTCGGCTGCCCCAGTGACAGGGTTCAGCGAGGGAAAATCGGCGCCTGCCTGATGGCGGAACCCGAACTGGTTGCCGATTGCGTCGCAGAGATGAAAGACACAGTCCAGATTCCGGTTAGCGTCAAGTGCAGAATCGGCGTTGATAATATTGATTCAGACGAAGCCTTGCTGGATTTTATCGGCACCATTGCCGATGCCGGATGTTCCTGTTTTATCCTGCATGCCCGCATCGCAATTCTCGATGGCCTGAGCCCGAAACAGAACCGTGAAATTCCGCCCCTGAATTATCCCAGGGTATATAAGGTGAAACAGCAGTTTCCCGATCTGGAAATTGTCATTAACGGTGGCATCAAAACACTGGCTGAGGCCCATGAGCACCTGCAGCAGGTTGATGGCGTCATGCTCGGACGTGAAGCCTACCAGCAACCCTACAAGCTCGCTGAAGTTGACCGGGAATTTTTCCACGATCAGCATGAAATTCCGGGGCGCTTGCAAATTCTGGAAAAATTCTTACCTTATGTAGCCTCGGAATTAAAGCAAGGCACCAGCCTGCACCATATATCCCGGCACATTCTGGGTTTATTCCATGGTCAGCCTTCCGGCAAACAGTTTCGGCGTTTTTTAAGCGAAAATGCCTACAGAGCAGATGCTGATCTGTCAGTGCTCAAATCAGCAATGCATCTCTTACACAGTTAAACGGACCGTCATATGTTACAGGGCATCAATTCATTTTTTGACAAATACCTTAAACCAGCCGATGAAACTCTCAGTGAGGAGCAACGGGTTGATACCCTGCATCTGGCCTGTGCTGCCCTGATGATCGAGTTGTGCAAGTCTGACCAGGAAATTGACGAATCAGAGACCCAGAAGATTTCAAGCATTTTGCAGGATCGCTTCAATCTGCAGGAGGAAATGCTGGATGAGCTGTTTACACTGGCCCAACAGGAAGCAGAAGAGGCAACATCACTGTATCAGTTTACCAGCCTGATACATGAGGCCTATGACTATGAAGACAAGATTATGCTGATAAAGAACATGTGGGAAGTGGCCTATGCCGATGGCAATCTGGATCGTTATGAGGAACATCTGATTCGCAGGGTAGCCGAACTCCTGTATGTCTCTCACAGTGATTTCATCAAGACCAAGCTGGCAGTCAAGAATGACTAATTGTTCTTGAGGGCGCTGACCAGGTCCTGAAATTCCAGTTTGTTTTCTTCGCTCAGGGTCATCAGGGCCTGATGAGCGACGATGACTTTCTTCTTGATTGCTTCATCCGGTTCACTGATCGGATTCAGCTCTCCAAACTCGGCCTCTTCCGCAAATGGCTCTTCCACAATATCGAAAATGATATCGAAGCTCATGCCTTTGAGAATTTTGGTGATATCGGGATTGGTAGAAATGATACTCGGCTTGACATTAAAGCGGTTACGCAACTGTATTGCCATCTTCGCCAGTAAGCCCAGGGCAGTACTGTCTATTCCCCGGGTTTCAGACAGATCAACAATCATGGCGTCGAGGATTGCCCGGGAGTAAAGCGTATGAAAATAATTATCGATGGTTGAACTCATCAGCACGCGCACATCCCCTACCAGCTTTAACACCGGTATTCGGTCATATTCTGCGGCTAATATTTTCCCTGAGTTCATTAACTTTAGTTCACTCGCTTACCCTACTCAAATCTGATATACGCTTCTTGGGCATACCTGGATTTTCAGGTAATACTGCTAATACATTCGATTGCAAGTGCAGACTACTAATACTACTGGAACTATAAATCACTGACATTCATTACAGCGATATCATCAGGGACATTATTCAGCTTTTTCAGGCCAAAGGCTTCACGAATTGGCTGAAACTCCCCTCCACATTGCTCCACGACCTGAAGTATACGCTGTTCTTTGTCTTCCAGGGTAGTCTGCGGTAAAGACTCAAGGATACCATCTGAACACAGGGTCAATGAACATTTTTCGAAAGGAATTGTTTGTTCGAAGTACTCAGCTTCCGGCAGCAGGCCGACCGGGAAGCTTTTCTGGGTCAATTCAATAAAACTGGCTTTACCGTCTTTATAAACCACCGGCAAAGGATGATGACCGGCAACACTGTAGGTCAATGTTTTTTGTTCACGGTCCAGAATGCCGAGGAACATGGTGATATGTTTGTCCAGCGCAGTATCCAGTAAATCCTTGTTCAGGGATTTGAGTATGGCGGCCGGTGTAAAGTCACCTGAAAACCGTCCCTTGATATATTCGCGCCGCAACTGTTCAGTTCGAAAACGCAGCAGAATCGTAATAAAGGCAGACGATGAACCATGACCGGAAACATCCGCGATATAAAACATGACTTTGCTTTTGGACAGTGGTTTGTAATCGACCAGGTCACCACTTAGAAAAAGTGAAGGGACCACACGATGGTTAAACTCATAATCAGCAATAATTTGCGGCGGCTTGGGTAACATGCTTATCTGCACATGGCGACCAGCCTGCTGGTCAGCCTGGAACAGTTCCAGATTGTTTTCCAGGGCATGATTAATATCTTCCAGACGTTTCCGGTAAGCTTCATTTTCCTTGATGATATGGGCGCGCTTCAGGCTGCTGTTAATTGACAGTTGCAGCAGGATAAGTTCATTGACCGGCTTGATCAGGTAATCACTCGCACCCAGCTTCATCGCCTCAACCACATCATCAAGTACTTCCTTGTCGGATAAAACGATCACTGCCTGGGAGGCAACCTGGGAGAAAATCGTTCGGAGGAAATCCAGCATGCTACCCCCGGCAAGATTCATATCACAGATAATCAGATCGGGAGCGGCTGAATGGAATGCTTCCAGTCCTTCTTTAGTATCAGAGGCAACCACTACCCGGTAGGAGAGTTCAGACAGGAAATTGGCAATACCGTCCCGCACGACCAGATCGTCGTCTATCAACAAGACAGTGCTGTTATCCCCTTTTTCCATTATCAGTAGCAGGTATCTGCTTAAATACCTCTCATGCTGGATTGCCAGACGTCATTAATGCGGATGAGAGTCGTTTAAAAATCAATAATTTAGAGCTGACGTCAAGTGCTCCATACCTTACCCCCTTCTGTTTGAGGCTGCAAGAAAAGTTCGTTAATTGCGTCACAATATTTTCACCCTGAATACTTCATACTATTTGCAGTGAAAATTTAATGGTCGGGTGTGTTTTGAGCAAAGCGGAAGGTAAAACTATGAAAATGAGAGATCTGCTCAGGGGCAGTTATCATTCCATGGCCCGTTTTCATGAGCAACGGGAATTCCAGCGCATCAAAGTCAACACAGCGGTCAGTCTGCATTACGACAACGCAGAAAAAGTCATTGAAGCACTCTGTATTGATATCAGCGAAAACGGCATGGGGATTATTTCAGACCGCGTCATACCGATGGGAACTGAATGCAAAGTAAAAATTCATGACGGTAAAACCAATAAATCCGAATTTCAGGCCCTGGTTGAAATAAACCGCATATTTGAACTGGAAGAAGGCCGCTTCATTCTGGGTGCAGCCATACTGGTAAAATATTAAAACTGATTGCCGATTATCTTTTCCTGCCAGAATTTGCGCAGGCGCTTTTCCGATATCGGATAGCGTGTTCCCAGATTCTGGGCAAAGACCGATACCCTGAACTCTTCCAGCATCCAGCGAAAATTTTCCAGCTCTGATGACACCCGGTTCTGGCTGACCAGATTTTCATATTCCTGCAGGTAGTCGGCATAAAATGTCTGCAACACTTCAGTCCACTGCTGATCTTTTTCGGGCTGACGCGGATACTTCTCCAGGCGTTGGCTGACAGCCTGCAGATAACGGACCAGCTCGAAATAATACTGCTCTGGCGTATCGCATATAAAATCGGCATGCAGTAATTCATCAAGCTGCAAGGCGATATCTTCACGCAGCTCACTGCCCTTTGCCAGGTTCAGGCTGTCGAGTTGCTGCAACAGTTCATGATAGAGCTGCATGATTTGACCCAGTTCTTTTTCCAGCGACTCGGCTTTACTGACCAGCTTCGCCCTGCCTGCATCATAAAGACGATCAAATTCATCCGCATTTTTCGGCAGGCTATCACTGTGCAGGAATGCATGACGGAAGGACGCCCGGATTAATTGCCCCAAAACCTCTTCACGACTGCCAAAATGACTCAGCAACAACAAGAGTTGCGGATTTTTTAACAAGTTCTTTTGCAGGTACTTTACCTGTGAACGGCTTTTCAGCATCAGTAATCGCACAATACCCCAGCGGGTTTCAGTTGCAGCCAGGGATGCAGTATCACACAGGGTCAGTGCCACACTGTCTTCTTCATCAAGCAGGGCTGGATAGGCAGTCAGCCTGATATCCCCATGTTTTATTTCATGGGTCAGTGCCAGTTCACCAAAGTCCCACTCAGTGATACCCCGGCGTTCGATACTGCTTTCCGCATGCACCTGCAGGTGCTGCTGGGCTATTTCGGCATACTTGTCCTGCAGTTTATGTAAATCCCGGCTGCTGTCGAGCAGGTTTCCCTGCTCATCCAGCACGCGAATATTCATGTGCAGGTGACTTTCCAGTGAATAGTTGCGCCACAAGGCAGGATCAATCCGGACACCGGCGACTGAGGTCAGGGCTTTGGCCAGTATATGTTGCAGACTGCCCTCTTTTTTCTCCCTGATCGCCGGCAACAGTCTCTCAATCACATCCGGAACCGGCACAAAGTGTTTGCGCAGGTTCTTGGGCAGGGCTTTAACCAGTGCGATGCATTTTTCCCTGAGCATGCCGGGTACCAGCCAGTCCAGGTCTTCCCTGCTGAGTTGTTGCAGTGCCGAAACCGGTACATCCACCGATACCCCGTCGTCACTTTTACCCGGAGAAAACTCATAAGCGAGTTTCAGCGCCATGGTGGGCGTGCTTAACTGATTAGGGAATTCATCCAGGTTCAGCTTCTGGGTATCATTCCGTGTCAGGTCTGCTTCGGTCAGTAACAAACTGGCCGCGGCTTCCCTGTCGAGCTTTTTATACCAGGCTTCCAACTGCTTTTGTGAGCAGATTTGCTCAGTCAACCGGGTATCGTAAAACTCAAACAGGCTGTCGTCATCGATCAGAATATCGCGACGCCGGGTTTTATCTTCAAGTTCGGTAATTTGTTCTATGAGTTTGCGGTTATGCTGATAAAAATCCAGCCGGGTATCGATGTCCAGGGGTACCAGTGCCTGACGAATAAACAATTCCCTGCTTAATGCCGGATCGATCTTGCTGAAAGAGACTTTACGCCGTTCCACCAGCGTCAGCCCGTAAAGCGTGACTTTTTCATAAGCCATGATTTCACCACGCTTTTTCTCCCAGTGTGGCTCCAGGTATTCATGCTTCAGCAACTCTCCTGCGGCTGCTTCTATCCATTCCGCTTTAATGCCGGCATTGAGCCTGGCATAAAGACGCGAGGTTTCCACCAGTTCAGCAGACAGCAACCACTTGGTCTTCTTTTTAAACAACACCGAACCCGGGAAAACCTGAAATTTACGATTACGGGTACCAAGATATTCAGAATCCTCATGGCGCCTGGCGACCTGGGAAATCAATCCGCTTAACAGGGCCTGATGAATACTGTCTTCATCCCCCGGCTGGCGATTTTCTTTCAGGCCCAGCTCGCGACACTGCAGATGCAGTTGCCGGTGAATCTCCCGCCACTCCCGCATGCGCATAAAGGAAAGAAAGTGTTTCTGGCAATATTTGCGTAACTGATTCCGGGTACAGGACTGCCGTTGTTCTTCATATACAGTCCAGAGTTTTATGAAGCCAAGAAAATCGGAACCCGGGTGCTCAAATTGTCTGTGTTTTTCATCCGCTGCCTGTTGCCTGTCCATTGGCCGCTCACGCGGATCCTGAATACTCATGGCGCTGACGATAATCAGCAGCTCTGCAAGACAGTTTCTGCTGCCTGCATCCAGCAACATGCGGGCAAATCGCGGGTCAACCGGTAAACGTGCCATCAATCGTCCCGCTTTACTGAGCTGATTGTCCTGGTTGACGGCACCGATTTCCTGCAAGAGCTTCAGGCCGTCATTGATGGCTTTATTTTCCGGTTTATCAATAAATGGAAAGCTGGCGATATCGCCAAGTCCCAGGGCATGCATTTGCAGGATGACAGAGGCCAGATTGGTTCGGGTAATCTCCGTATCCGTAAAGTCAGGTCGTGACTGAAAATCTTCTTCGCTGTATAGACGGATACAGATACCCGGTGCGATTCGGCCACAACGCCCTGCACGCTGGTTGGCGCTGGCCTTTGATATGGCTTCTATGGGCAAACGCTGTACCTTGCTCCGAACACTGTAGCGACTCATGCGTGCTGTTCCCGGATCGATTACACAGGTAATACCGGGCACCGTGATGGAGGTTTCCGCCACATTGGTTGCCAGCACAATTCGCCGGCCGGCATGTGGCTGAAATACCCGGTTCTGTTCCTTGTTGCCCAGACGGGCATACAATGGCAACACTTCAGTATTACCCAGTCTGGCCTTGCGCAAGGCCTGGGCAACATCACGAATTTCCCTTTCTCCACTTAAAAAAACCAGCACGTCACCTGATTTGCGACTTTGACTACGTTCCAGACGAAAGAGTTCCCTGACCGCCTTGATGATGTTTTCAGCAAGTTCCTGATCTTCTTCCTCGGCAATCGGCTGGTAATGGATATCGACCGGATAGGTTCTGCCGGAAACTTCCACAACCGGTGCTCCATCAAAGTGGCGGGAGAATTTATCCAGGTCGATGGTGGCTGAAGTTATAATCAGTTTAAGGTCCGGTCTTTTAACCAGCAAACCTTTCAGATAACCCAGCAGGAAATCTATATTCAGACTCCGTTCGTGCGCCTCATCAATAATGATGGTGTCGTAAGCCTTAAGCTCAGGATCCTGCTGTATTTCAGCCAGCAGAATGCCGTCGGTCATCAACTTGATTTGTGTTGCCGGGCTGCTGCGGTCATTGAAGCGAACCTGATAGCCCACTTCCTGTCCGAGTGCTACCTGCAGTTCATCAGCAATTCGCTGGCTTACGGTTCTGGCTGCCAGGCGCCGGGGCTGGGTATGGCCAATCATGCCCTTCTGCCCTCTGCCCAGATCAATACAGATTTTTGGCAATTGGGTGGTTTTACCGGAACCGGTTTCGCCGCCGACAATTATGACCTGGTGCGCAGAGATGGCCGCTTTGATTTCATCCAGCTTTTGCGTCAGCGGTAAGGCTTGCGGGAATTGAACAGGCAGAGAGATGGGCATGAGATTTGTCAGGACTGCAAAGGACTGACAGTAACAGTCAGAGGTGCTGCCTCATACGTCGGGATTTTTTGACATCGAGCATGCGTCTGACTTTGCGTACCCGGTAGGCAGCAATGCCGATAATAATAAACAGGTCAATAAAAATAACCGCCATAGCCATCGGCACCAGGGAACGGATGCCCGCCATGGTTTCAATAGTAACAATGTCCATGGCAAAGATGATGATTGCCGGGGCAAGCACATCTGATTCAGGCAAGACATACCAGGGAGTAAAAATTACTGCCATGAAGGTACCCTGCATAACGTAGGCAAGGTCCATCCAGAAAACCCGTTTGGCGAATTTCCAGAACAGCCAGGATATCGCCACCGCAGCAATCAGGTACACAATCCATGCAATGATGTAATCAAAAGTTTCCATTTAGGCCTGCTCTGCCTGAGGCTGTTAATTCACCCATTTCACTACGTGTTCTTCGAATCCGTCTTCGTGCACAAACTCTTCAGAGATTACCTTGCCTGTTACTGTATTTCCAGCTTCATGGATTGCCTGGCGATCGCCAGTGAGCAAGGGGTGCCATTCCGGCAGGTCCTTGCCTTCATATAACAAGCGGTAGGCACAGGTCTCCGGCATCCAGGGCAGACTCTGCAAATTGTCCGGACGCAGGACCACGCAGTCCGGTACCAGCTTCTTACGTTCACTGTAAACCTGGCAGCGGCAGCTGGATTCCTCAAAATACCGGCAGATAACCCGGGTATAGGCAATTTCACCGCTGTCTTCATCTTCTAGTTTGTGCAGACAGCATTTACCACAACCGTCACAGAGTGATTCCCACTGTTCCCTGCTCATCGATTCAAGGGCAGTGGTTTTCCAGAAAGCCTCTGTTTTGTTCGATTCATTTCCCATAGCGGACCGGTTGCGAATGAATATTTGGCGGCAATTGCAGAAAATAACCCTTGTCACGGATATCTTCCAGTACCTGTTTGCTATTGACTCGGGCCAGCTTGCGTTCCTCGGTCAGGGACAGGGTCATGACTTCAAGCAGATTACCTGCTCTGGCCATTAAATCGGCCGGAATCTGTGACAGGTCACTGCCTTTTGCAACATACAGGTATAACTCGGCTTCACGCGAACTTTTGTAAATGGTACAGAGCATGGATTTCACTGTAGTATCTCCAGCAGATCATCCAGCAGAATTTGCTTGCGCCAGCCCTGAAGTTCTTCGGGAATTTCCAGCGACTGCCTGTCAATTTCCTGTCTTCCCTGCGCCTCCTGCTGTAGCGTAACGGCATTAAACAGTGCCATCAACAGGCGTTTGCGTCCCAGAACTTCAACCGGAATCGACAGTTTTTCAGCATGTTCCCTGACACAGGCTTGCAGCTGTTTGAAGCGCTTTTTCTGACTGCCGCTCAAAGGTCTTGGAAAAACATGCTCGACCGGTTCCGGGTGAGTGATGGCCTCCTGTACCAGTTCCAGGACTTTTTTTCCTTCGTACTGAACAAAATTACGGTTCAGTTTCTCAATCCTGCTGAACTGGGACAATTCCTGCGGACAGATTCTGGCGATGGCCAGTAGTGCATGGTCCCTGAGAATCCAGTTTTTTGGTTTGTCGCGTTCACGGGCACGTTGTTCCCGCCACTGCGCCAGCACTTTCAGTACTGACAACTGTGTATCATCAAATGACCAGGCAGCCGACATGCTTTTGTAGGCCTGGGAAAAGTCCTGCTGCAACTCATCGGCGTAATTATGCCGCAGCCGCGCGCAATCTTCCTGCAGCCATTCAAGCCGTCCGAGTTTTTCCAGTTCGGTGCGCTGCCTGCGATACACTTCCGGTAAATACTCCACATCCAGTGCTGCGTAGTGAAGCTGACTATCGCTCAATGGGCGCTGCAGCCAGTCGGAACGGGTTTCCCCTTTGGGGATGTCATGGCCGAAATATTCTGCCACCATATTCTGATAACTCAGGGCAAAGCCCTGATCAAGAAAGGCATTGGCAATCTGCGTATCAAATACCGGTTTCGGTAATAATTTGTAGACATGGGCAAAGACCAGCAGGTCTTCCGAACAGGAGTGAAAAATTTTTACAAGCGAATCAGCCTGCATCAAATCCGTGAAAGCTTGCCACTGGCTAATCTGCAAAGGATCAATCAGGTAATTTTGTTCGCCGTCATTCACCTGGATAAGCCCCAGTCGCGGATAGAAACTGTCCACCCGGACAAATTCCGTATCAAGGGCCAGATAATCTTTTTGCCGCCAATGCTGACAGAGACGGTTCAGCTCCTGATCATTATCAAGCAGCTGATATTCACTTACCTGCGCTTCATTTACTGCCAATCTAATTTCCGCTAATGCTTTGCCGGCCGGCAAAAGAATGGATGAGGGTACCGCCGTCAATGTATTCCAGCTCGCCTCCCAGGGGAATTCCGTGAGCGATACGGCTGACTTTGAGTTGGCGTTCCTGCAGTTCGGGGATCTTCATCTGTTCGGCAATATAATAAGCAGTTGCCTCACCCTCAACCGTGGGGTTGGTTGCCAGAATAAGTTCTGCGGCAGCGGATTCTACCACCCGTTGCACCAGGTCATTGACGCCGATTTCTTCCGGACCAATGCCATCAATGGGTGAAAGATGCCCCATCAGTACAAAGTAATATCCCTTGTAGGTACTGGATTGTTCCACGGCAAAGACATCTGCCGGGGTTTCAACGACACATAACAGACTCGAATCGCGTCGCGGGTCGGCGCAGATCTGGCAGATATCTTCTTCCGAGAGCGTCCGGCATTGCTGGCACTGTCCGACACCTTCAACTGCCTCTTCCAGTGCTTTAGCCAGTTGCCTGCCGCCATCCCGGTCTTTTTCCAGAAAATGCAGCACCATACGCTGTGCCGATTTGGGGCCAACGCCAGGTAATCGCTGAAAAGCCTGGATCAATTGCTCAATTAAGGGGCTGTAATTCATTATCAGAAAGGAAATTTAAAACCTTCGGGCAGATTTAAACCGGCTGCCATTCCGGATAACTGATCCTTGTTGCTCTCGGCTACTTTTTTTACGGCATCATTCATGGCTGCTGCCACCAGGTCTTCGATAAGCTCTTTATCTTCATCGAGCAAGGAGGGATCCAGCTCCACGGCTTTGACTTCATGCTTGCCATTAATCGTCACTTTTACCAGACCTGCGCCGGCTTCCCCCTGATGTTCCTTGTTCGCCAGTTCTTCCTGGGCTTTCTGCATCTGTTCCTGCATTTGTTTTGCCTGTTGCATCAGGCCACTGAAATCTGTCATTTAATCCTCGTTGTTGGGGTTCAGTAATCTTCCGGGGTTAAAGGTTCTATACTGTCAGACAATATACTGCCTTCAAAGCGCTCGACCAAGGTTTTCACATTTTCATCATTTCTGAAAGTCTCCTCGGCCCGTTTCTGCCGCTCCAGCTGTTTACGTGAACGGTAGGCTGCCGGCGTTTCCGCCTCCGAGTCCAGTTCCCCCAATTCAATACGGAGATTGATATCAGTGGCAAAATACTCTGCCAGAGCTGCAGCTATTTTTTCCTGCTGTGACTCGTTAAAAACAGCCTTCTGGTTTTCATCCAGTGTCAGTTCAATATTCTTGCCGTCAACAGCGGTCATCAGGCAGTTGGCCGCGATACTGCGGGTAATGCCCTTAAGGTTCAAACCGTAGAACAGAGAAATCCACTGCTCTTCCCTGAGTGTATCAAGCGCAAGCTGGGTGTCAGCCGGAAGTGCTTTGCTAATGCCCGGATCAGCCGCTTTCGACTGTGCTCCGGATTCATCCTGTAACTGCGGTGGCTCTGGTGGGTGCTGAACTTTGGTGGCTTCGGCTTTGGCAGGCGCTTTTTCCTGAACCTTAATGGTTTCTAGCGGCTTTTTTTTTTCGTCGCCGGATGCGGCGGCGTTTTCTGTCTGCCCGGCTGCTTCTCCGGAAGCCTCTTCAGCCACTTCCCTGACCTGTTCAACAGGACTTTTGGCCGGTGAATGCGGGGTAAAGGCCAGCATGCGCAGCAGAATCATCTCGATACCGGCACGCTCTTCTACTGCCAGGGATATATCTTCGCGACCTTTCAGGGCGATCTGGTAATAAAGCTGCACATTTTCCGCCGGCATGTTCCTGGCGTGTTCCAGCAACTGCTTTTTGTCCCCCTGGCTGTTATCCAGGCCTTCCGGCACTACCTGGGCAATGGCCAGACGATGCAGGTAGGAAATCAGGGCTTCCAGCAGGGCAACAAAATCGGGGGCTTGTTCGGCAGTATGCTCAATACTTTTAAGCAGGGCCTGGGCATCATCAGCAATCAGGGCGTCCACCAGTTCATAGATAATGCTCTGGTTGATCGTCCCCAGAAAGGAGGCAATCTCGCTATCGGTGATCTTGCCGTCGCTGAAGGAAATGGCCTGATCCAGCAGGGTTAATGCGTCCCGCACACTGCCTCTTGCAGCCCGGCCGATCAGCCACAGGGCTTCTTCCTCAAAAGGGATGTTTTCCTGCTCGAGGATAAACTGCAGATGATCCTTGATGATTTCCGGACTGAGGTTTTTCAGGTTGAACTGCAGGCAACGCGACAATACCGTCACCGGCAGTTTTTGCGGATCGGTGGTCGCCAGCAGGAATTTGACGTGCGGTGGTGGTTCTTCCAGGGTCTTCAGCAGGGCATTGAAGCTGTGCCCGGACAGCATGTGCACCTCGTCAATCAGGTATATCTTGTAGCGACCCCGGGTCGGGGCATACTGCACGTTATCCAGCAACTCGCGGGTATCTTCCACCTTGGTGCGTGAGGCCGCATCCACTTCAATCAGGTCAATAAAACGACCTTCCTCAATTTCCGTGCAGGCACTGCATTTACCGCAGGGCTCGGAGCTTACGCCCTCTTCACAGTTCAGGCAGCGTGCCAGAATACGGGCAATGGTGGTTTTACCGACCCCGCGGGTGCCGGTAAACAGATAGGCATGGTGTAAACGTTCCTTGTCCAGGGCATTGACCAGCGTCTTGAGCACATGGCCCTGACCGGCCATTTCCTTGAATGTGCGGGGGCGCCACTTTCTTGCCAGTACCTGGTAGGACATGAATTGTTAACAGCCGTATATGGAGGTACCCCCTGCCAGCCACACCACGGCACATGCCTTAGCTGCTACCGCTGCTCCCTTCCGGGCCTGACGGGGTTTACAACCTGGCATTGCGCGGGGACCGACAAGAGATACCATAAATCATGGAAATTTAGGCATTTAAGTCCTAAATCTCTACATTCAATCAGGTATGGGATTATCTGGTACTGAGGCTGGGGAATCAAGCTGCGATACCCCTGTCTCCCAGGTCATTTTGCTGTAGTGAAGCCTTTACTTCCTTATTACTTAAAAACTCCAGACCATTTACAGTCAGACGGCAGACTTTATCTGCATATAGTATTGAATGAGGTCTGTGTGCAACGATGATTTTAGTAACAGGTAACTTGTTCAAAGCATGGTTAATTGCAGATTCAGTGTTCAAGTCCAGATGACTGCTTGCTTCATCCAGCAGCAGTAGTTTTGGCTGCTTGTATAATGCCCTGGCCAGCATTAATCGCTGTAACTGCCCTCCGGATAGTGACTCTCCCATATTGCCAATCGGCGTATCGTATTGCATTGGGAGTGCCTCAATATTTCCGGCTATGGAGGCTATTGCAGCACATTCCTGGACCCGTCTGATATCGGGCTCCAGATCAAAAAACGAAATATTTTCCAGAATGCTTCCGGACAAAAGACAATCGTCCTGCATCACTGCAGCCAGTGAAGTCCGGTAGTTCAATTCTCCCAAATGCTTGAGTTCATTGCCCATCAACAGGACTTTCCCGGAGTCTGCCGCCAGGAAACCGGCGATTATTTTTAGAAGAGTCGATTTGCCGCAGCCACTTGCTCCGATAATGGCAACTGACTCCCCTTCTTCGATACATAAATTGACATCACGAAACAGGTAGGGTGAAACATCATCATAACGAAAACAGACCTGTTCAAGTTGCAGTAATTTTTTATCTGGCCTTTCTGCAGGCAACTTTGTTGTATTCATGCCATCCTTGCCATCCTCATATTCATTTTTATACAAGAGTATGTCTGCCAGTCTGTCGAGATGTACATCGAGTAATCTGAACTCAAAAACAGCATCCAGCAAGGCAAAGCTGCGCTGATAAAACTGATCTTTAAAACTCAAAAAGGCAATCAACATTCCAATGGACAGTTCATTGTTCATAACACTGAAGCCCCCGACCAGAACCAGCAGAATATTCTCGGCTCCATGCAATAAATTATTGGCAAAACTGACTGCGATGTTTAATTTTTCCAGTCGGACTCCTGAATTGACAAGATCCGTATAGCGATTTTGCCAGGTTCGTAACCGGGCATTTTGCTTGCCGAATATTTTAATGCTCTGAATGGCTCGTATATTCTCAATGAAATGAGTATTTTCCAAAGCTGCATCCTGTAAGAGCTGCTGATTTCGTTTATAGAAAAAGCGATAGGATGACAAACGTAATACCCCATAAATGGCTATTGAACACAGCGCAATGAAGGTCAGAAGAGAACTGTATATAAACATCAGAATGACTGTACTCAGCACCATCATCCCATCAATGATGATTTCAACTATTCCGGAGCAAAGGAAGTCTTTCAGTTTATTGACTGAAGAAAAGCGGGAAACAATATCTCCGATATGCCTCTTGCTGAAGTAATCCGCCTTGAGGTGGTAAAGATGATGACAGATACTGGATGCAATCTGATAGGCAAGCGCATTGCCAAGATAGAGTACTGCCAGCGAGCGTAACAACTCAGTCAGACATTTGATCAGAACCAGGAACAGAAAGCCTGTGGCCAGTATCTTCAGGAGTTCAACATCATTATTTACCAGCACATCATCTATAAATATCTGTGTGTAAAAAGGCATTGCTACGACAAAAACCTGTAACAACAGCGACAACAAAAAAACCTGAAACAATGTGAATCCAAGCCCCCTGGCATTTCGCCAGAGATCGCTTAAAGTCAGTTTTTCAGTATTATCTTCTGGTTCAAAACTTGCGCCCGGACTCAATTCAATCGCGACGCCGGAAAACTGTCTCGAAACTTGCTTGCGGGAAAGCACCTTCCTACCCGCAGCAGGATCTAAAATGCTGAATTTGTTTCGGGAGGCCTTAGTCAGCACCACATAATGATTAAAGTTCCAGTGTAAAATAGCTGGAGTCTGCAGATCCTTCAGTTCAGAAATTTCCAGCCGTAGAGCCCTGGCATTGAGTTTCAGCTTTTCAGCGATGACTAATAAGGCATTAAGCGACGCACCCTGGGAAGATATCTTGAATCTATTTCTGAGAGCGTTAATGTCTGACTCGTAACCGTATGCAGAGAGAATCATGGCAAGACAGGCAAGAGAACACTCACTTTGCTCCCTCTGATGCACCATGTTAATGCTTTTTTTACTGAGTTTAAGTGGCACTGCTAGGGAACCTCTGATTAAGTCTAGTATATCTCTGCGGGGCCTTCAGACAGCACGCACTACTGGGTTGTCCCGCCACTGCCTGAAGGCCAGAGGCACACTAAACTTAATCAGAGGTTCCCTAACCCAGAACACTGTATAACGGTTCCAGTAGCCATTCCATCAGGCTTCGCTGCTCCTGTATCAGTGTTGCCTGCAGTAACATCCCGGAGCGCAGCGGAATTTCTCTGCCAAAGGCCTGAACAGACTGATTATCAAGCTGGACACGTACCCGATAAACGGGTTCCGCAATATTTATATTTCCCGGTATTTCATTTGGCATTAATACTGTATTGGATATTTCTGCAATGTGACCTGTCTGCACACCAAATTTCTGATAGGGGAATGCGGCCAGGCGGATATTTGCCTCTTGCCCCCGCTCCAGGAAGCCAATCGCATTGGATGGCACGAACAGTTCAGCTTCAAAGACCGCATCAGGGGGTATGAGTAAAATTACCCGCTGCCCTGGAGTGACATACTCACCTACTGTCGATGCGATTACCCGGACAGTTCCATTTATTGGCGCCAATACCGAGTTGTTGCTTTGATAACTGGTATTTACTACTTCTTGATGCAAAGCTGCCTTCTCAGCTTCAAGTGTTAATATTCTTTCCTGATATTCATTACGGTAAACATCTCGATACTGCTGTAACCTTTTTTCTTCTTCGCGCAGTTCAGATTTTTGCAGATGATAGTTATCTAGGGTGTTTTTTTCCTGAAGTAATTCAGCACTCAGCCTGTCGAGTTGATCTCTGGCTATAAATCGCTTCTCGACAAGCCCCTGCATACGAACATGAGCATTTTCCTTAATTTCAATCAGTGCCTGCTGATTAGTTATCAACGATTCCAGACGCGTTAACCTGGATGCCAGACTGTTACTTAACTCCAGGCTGTCATCCAGTTTTTCTTCCAGTAATGATTGCTGCAGATAAATCTGTTCTGTAAGGATTGCTTCCTGCTCAGACAAACTCTCCAGGATTTCTTCAGTAAACAGCTGTTTTCCACGTACCGCCTGGTCTGCCTGTACCCTGAAAAGCTCATCCCCAGCAGCTACTGTTTCGTTTAATGTAACCTTGATAGTCTGTATGCGACCCGCTTTAGTCGCACCGACTGTTATTTCATCTTTATTTGAAACCAGGTGACCAGCAACAGATTCCTTGCGGGCATAATTATTCTGGAAAAGGAAAAATAAGCTAATCAGTGTGATACCGATTATAAAAACAAGCAGGAGGAGGAAACTTAGCGGGCGGAGATGGAGTGTATCAGCCCATAAACGGGTTCTTTGCTGCTCTAAAGCAGCCTGACGAAATAATTTGTCATTCATTCGGCGTCCCTGCGAAATGAATAATTATGCTGTTAGTAAATCAGCTTAGTGTATTACTACGATAGCGCAAACTCTGGTCGAATATTACGGGGTAATCAGTAACACTGAGTAACTGAGGCAGAAAAACAGTAATCCGTAAAGCGCTATACGCAGTAAGCTGTTTTTGCCTTTGTGATGAAACTCGTAGTCATCCTGAATGACAAGATGCTTGGGGATTTTTCGTTCTTTAAAGCAGGCCATGTTTTCACCTCTGGCAGTTGGTACTCGACTAGGGTGAATTAAAACAAAGAATTCTGGAAATGCAGGGCCGGAAATGTGGCGAAATTCTGGCATTTTGCCCTGCTTTTCCTGTTATTCGTCCCTGTTATGGGGAGTCACTGTATTGGCCGGGATATTTTTGGCCAGCCAGAGTAGCAGGACCAGAGCCGGAATCACCGCCACAGTGGTAATGATAAAAAATATCATCCAGTTCCCCCCTAAGCCATCCACAATTGCGCCGCTTCCTGCCGAGAGGGTGGTTCGTCCAAAATTGGAAATAGAAGTCATCAGGGCAAACTGGGTGCCCGTATAGACCTCGCTGGCAAAATAAGACATGAAAGATATCACCGCTACCACGGCAAAGGCCTGGGTAAAGTTATCAACCAGCAAGGTCACTACAAATAACCAGGGTTCCGGGCCGACAACGGCCATCGCAGCATAGAGCAGGTTGGAGGAAGCCATAACGATCCCGCCGATAAACATGCCCCGGATAATGCCGAAGCGGGTATTAATCAGAGCCCCCACTATGGAAAAAATCACCGTTGACAGCCCGCCGAGAAAACGGGAATACAGTGCAATCTCGTCGGTAGAAAAGCCTATTTCCGGATAAAAAATAATCGACATACGCCCGAGCATGGCTTCACCGATACGGAAAATCAGTAAAAACAGCAGCAGCGCAAAGCCAAACCTGAAGCCGCAACGTTTGAAGAAATCGCCAAATGGCAAAATGACGTGATCATGGAACCATTCACTAAAGCTTTGTTTTTCGCTAATACCATCTCTTTCACTGACCCGGTGCGGTGGCTCCGGAGAAAGGCAGATAAATAGCATAAACAAGGCAAAGCCTGCTGCCAGAAACTGGTAAACCACCGGCCAGCTCAGACCGATCGTCTCCCCGCCTAGCCACAATGCCACAGCCCCGCCGACAAAACTAAAACCGGAATACCAACCGGTGGTATTAACAGCAGAGGCCAGCGGAATCTTGTCGTCCATCTCTTCCTTGGCAAACAGGTTGATGCGGTAGGCATCGACAACAATATCCTGCGTTGCCGAAGCGGCCGCGATACCCAGGGCCAAAATGCCTACCGGCAATAAACTTTCAGACGGGTTGGTGAAACTCATCAGGTAACAGAACAACACGATCAAAGACATAGTGAGCATCAACCAGGAACGTCGCTGGCCAAGCAATTTGTACAGTATCGGTAATCTTATGCTGTCTACCAGAGGTGCCCAGACCCAGTTAAAAGCATAGATGGAGCCTACCACACCGATATAACCAATCGCTGAACGACTGGAACCTTCGGCAAACATCCACAGGGATAAAACTGTGCCATGTAAAACCCAGGGAAAGCCGCTGACAAAGCCCAATACCAGAATTGTCAGAAAACGCCGGTCGCGTAACTGCATCAGGGTTTGTTTACTTGTCAGTCGTGGCGCCATGCGTTTTTAGATTCGCGTTGAGTTAGACAAAAAAGATAAACAGTAGCACGCCTAGCAGGAGCCGATACACCACAAAGGGCATAAAGCCGAGTCGCGTAATCAATTTCAGGAAATAATGAATACACAGAAAGGCGACAATGGCTGACAGCAGCAAGGCATAAACCAGTTCAAACCAGTTTACCGTGTCTGCCGATAATAAATCGATAAACAATAACAGCGATGCCCCGGCTATGGCCGGAATCGACAGCAGGAATGAAAAACGTGCGGCCTCCTTGCGGTCTAGATGACAAAACAGGGCGGCTGTCATGGTAACACCGGAGCGCGAAGTACCGGGAACCAGGGCCAGCACCTGCGCCAGGCCAACCAGCAAAAAAGCTTTCCAGCTCAGGTAAGGCAGTTTCTTTTCACCATGTCCCTTCCAGTCTGCCAGCCATAACAACAGGGCAAAGATGATTGTGGTCGAGGCAATGAGTGCGGTACTTCTGAAATGTGTATCGACAATATCCTGTAATAGAAGACCGGCAACTACCAGAGGCAGAGTGGCCAGAATCAGCATCCAGCCCAGGCGGGATTCCTGGCTTGCTTCACGCTTGATAAGATGCCGGGACCAGCCCAGAAAAATGCTGCCAATATCATGCCGGAAATACACCACCACCGCGATTAAAGTACCCAGATGGACTGCCACATCAAATGCCAGCCCCTGATCTTCCCAGCCCAGTAATGCCGAAGGGAAAATCAGGTGGGCAGAACTGGAAATCGGCAGAAATTCGGTCAGGCCCTGAATCAGTGCCAGCACCGTACTTCTGATGAGGTCAAAGTCCTCCATAGTCAGTTCTGGGTAACCTGGTTACGTAAATAAGTAGGTGAAAACTCAGCCGGATCAATATGCTGGCCGGCCTGCCATTGCTCCAGAGCCAGTTCAGCAATAGCTGAGGCCCTCGGGTAAACACCAGCATCAATTTCCACCAGGCCTTGTCGGGTATCTTCAGGCATTTGCTGGTAAAACTCCATACCATTACCGACAGCCAGCATGGGCTCATTATTTTGCAGCAGCAAGGCTTCCGGCCGGGTCAGCTGCTCTTCACCCAGCAATGTCGCTTTGCCACTCTGCAATGAAAAGACTGCCCAGTAGACTTCATTAATACGGGCATCGAGACAGGACAATATAAAGGAGTGAGCGGATTGCGCCTTTTGCTGTGCCATGCATGCCAGTGTGGAAACCGGAATCAGGGGAATACCCGTACCAAAGGCAATGCCCTGTGCAACCCCGGCGGCAATGCGTAAACCGGTAAAGGAACCCGGACCGGCACCGACAGCCACCGCATCAAGCGCTGCAAATTCCAGCTCATGCTCATTCATCAGCTTTTTGATCATCGGCAGCATGTGCCGGGTATGACCACGGGGAATAATATCGAAGGATTCAGTGATTCCTGAATCCAGGGTCAGTGCACAGGAACAGGCTTCAGTTGAACTGTCTAGGGCAAGTATTCTGGGCATGTTAAACAATAAAAAATCCCCCGCAGTGCATACTACGGGGGATTAATTGCGTTTTAAGAGACTCCGTTGTTACTTCTTGGCTTTTCTGGCCGCTTTCTTGCGCTTGGCAGGTGCCTTTTTCTTACTGGCGGCCGCCTTTTTCTTCTTGGGGGCTGCTTTTTTCTTCTTGGCTGCTGCTTTACGCTTCTTTGGAGCTGCTTTTTTCTTTTTAGCTGCCGCTTTACGCTTCTTCGGAGCCGCTTTTTTCTTCTTGGCTGCCGCTTTACGCTTCTTCGGAGCTGCTTTCTTCTTGGCTGCAGTTTTGCGCTTGGCTTTAGTCGCTACTTTGCGTTTTGCCTTGCTAGCCGCTTTACGCTTTTTAGGTGCTGCTTTTTTCTTCTTGGCTGCTGCCTTTTTCTTTTTCGGTGCTGCTTTCTTCTTAGCTGCTGCTTTGGCTTTGGCGGCTGCTTTCTTCTCTGCTGCCTTGGCCTTGGCTTCAAGCTTCCTGGCGGCTGCTTTGGCTTTGGCTACCTGTTTCTTCTCGGCGGCTTTCAGCTTGGCGGCTTCTTTTTTCAGCTTGGCGGCTACTTTCTTATCGATTTCTTTGGCCTGCTTCTTCTTCAGAGAGGCTTCAGTTTTCTTCAACTGCTTTTTGATGTCCTGCTGGGCTTTCTTCTGGAGAGACTTCTTGTAGGAAGCTACTGATTTGGCCTGGGCTGCCGCTTTTGCTTTGCTGGCATCTTTGGCTTGAGCCATGGCCAGACTCTGCTTGGCTTTCAGCTCTTTGGACTTCGCTGAGTTAAGACTGGTAGTAGCCTTTCTTACTGCAGCTTTTGCGTTCGCAGAAGCTTTTTTGGTTTTTGCTGCACTTACTCTTTTCTTCGCGCTGCTTAATGCTTTGTTCTGTTTTGCTACTTCACGTTGTGCTTTACTGAGAGCGCTTTTTGCTTTTCTTGTTGCAGATACAGACTTGCGCTTTTTAGGTGCGCTTGCAACGGGTGTTGCAGTTGCTGTTGCTGTTTTTTTTGCTCGAGCCTTAGCCATAATTTTTCTCCTAAAACGTAAAATTTAACGGCTTTATTTTTTAATAAACGCAATTGTTTCACGTTCGAGCGCAACATATCACAGTTTTTTCATTTTTTACAACTTTTTATAAAAAAGTGAAGAATGTTTTTTCTATGTAAATCAAGAAAAAAGAGGAAAAATATATAGTGATAGGAAAGAAAAGAGCGCTAACTTTTTGTGATAAAAATTACAGAAGTATTTTTATCAAAAAGAGTGGCGGCCTGGTATGTTTGCAAGCAACAACAAAACCAGGCCTGAAAGAATTATCTATTCAATGCCGCTAACAGGTTCTGTTTTATTTCATCGATGTTGCCAACGCCATCGATACGGGAGAAATGCACAGCATTACCACTGGCCTCCAGCTTCCTGTAAAAATCAACCAATGGCAGGGTTTGCTGATGGTAAACTTCCAGTCTTTTCCTGACCGTATCTTCCCTGTCGTCTTCGCGCTGAATAAGGGCTTCACCGCTTACATCATCCTTGCCCTCTTCCCGGGGTGGATTATGGTCCAGATGGTAGACCCGGCCTGACGCCGGATGTACGCGACGGCCACTCAGGCGTTTAACAATCTCTTCATCTGGCACGTGGATTTCCAGCACCTGATCAATCTGAATACCGGCATCGAGCAGCGCTTCAGCCTGGGGAATGGTTCTGGGAAAGCCATCAAACAGGAAACCCTGCTTGCAGTCATCCTCGGTGATTCTTTCCTTGACCAGCGCAATGATAATGTCGTCAGTGACCAGTCCGCCGCTTTCCATGACAGATTTCACTTTTTTACCAAGCTCAGTGCCTGCTTTTACGGCAGCACGCAGCATGTCACCGGTTGAAATCTGAGGAATAGCATAGGTTTCGGTTAAAAACTGGGCCTGGGTGCCTTTACCGGCGCCGGGGGCTCCTAGTAGGATGATTCGCATTACAGATCCCCAAATAAAAAACCATTCACATTACACTTTAGCGTGGAGTTCTACAAGTTAAGCAGACAGCTGGTAGTGTCTCAGTTTGTATTGATAAGTTGGACCCGTGATTGCCTGGTTTCTATATTCCGTGACACGCCAAAAATCGTACATCCATGTACAGGCTCGGCTGGCGACTTCCATGTCGCCAGACGGTCACAGAATATAGAAACCAGCCAATCACTAAATTTAATAGCAGCATTCAAACTGAGACACTACCAGACAGCTTGTGTTTAGCCTTCTGCCAGTACTTTTCCATCTCTTGCAGATTCATGGATTGCAGATCCTGCCGGTCTTCCTCAATCAGTTTCTCCATGCAGCGAAAACGTGCAGAAAATTTACTGTTGGCTGCGCGCAAGCTGCTTTCAGGATTAAGCTTTAAATGCCGTGCCAGATTGACCATGCTGAAGAGCATATCACCAAACTCTTCTTCAATATGCTTTCTGTCATCTTCCTGCAGGGCTGCTTCGAGTTCAGCGACCTCCTCTTTCAGTTTGGCAACGACATCATCGGTCTGATCCCAGTCGAATCCACCACTGGCTGCCCTGCCTTGAAGTTTACGCGCTCGCAACAGCGCCGGTAATGCCTGCGGCACATCCTCCAGCAGACTGGACTCGGCTTTCTGGCCTTTTTGCAGACGCTCCTGCTGCTTGATTTCTTCCCACCGGGCTTCGACCTGCTCTGGACTCAGATCGCTTTGCCTGCCGAAACTGTCGATGCTGGCATCCGGAAAAACATGTGGATGACGGGTCAGCAACTTGCGGGTAATGGCTTTACAGACATCCTCAAAACTGAACATTCCTACTTCGCTGGCCATTTGAGTATAAAACACCACCTGAAACAGCAGATCACCAAGCTCTTCAGGCAGGTGCTGATAATCTTCACGTTCAATACAGTCAATTACTTCATAGACTTCTTCCAGGGTATGGGGCGCGATAGACTGGAAATCCTGTTTGATATCCCAGGGGCAGCCCTTGTCTTTATCGCGTAACAGGGCCATGACCTTTAGCAGTTCTTGCATGGCAGTATCGGCTTTATTCATTTCAGTGCCTCTTTTTATCCGGCAAAAACAGCGCGATGGATTCAACATGGGTGGTTTGTGGAAACATATCCATGACGCCCGCTGCTTCGAGTTTGTATCCCAGCTCCTGCAGACATTCAGCATCCCGGACCAGGGTGGCCGGGTTGCAGGATACATAGACTATACGCCGGGGTTGCAGTTTTGCCACTTCCGGCAGAATTTCAATGGCACCTGAGCGCGGTGGATCCAGCAGGACCTTGGTGAATGACCTGCCTTTCCAGGGCCAGTTGGCATCACTTGCAGTCAGATCAGCACTGGCAAAGTCAGTATTTTCCACTTGCATGCGCCGGGCATTTTCTTCAGCCCGTTTCACCATCGCTTCACTGCCTTCCACACCAAACACACTGGCTGCAATCCGGGCAGCCGGTAAAGAAAAATTACCCAGGCCACAAAACAGGTCGAGCATTGCATCTTCACGTTCAAGTTCCAGCAGGTCCAGGGCCATGGGGATCATTTTGCGATTAATGACGGCGTTTACCTGAGTGAAATCCATGGGGTGAAAGGCCAGTTCCAGTTCATACTCCGGCAGGCGGTAATACAGACGGTCTGCACCATCTTCGGGGAAATGTTTTTCCACACTTTCCGGTCCGCCAGGCTGTAGATAAAGAGCAAACCCTTCGCTCCTGGCGAATTCAGTCAGTGCCTGCAAATCATTTTCGGCAAGTGGCTGCAGATTCCTGAAAACCAGTGCCAGCTCATCGACACCATCCTGTGCATCACCCGCAGCAACTTCTATTTGTGGTATCTGCCTGAATCCTTCAAGCGAATGAATCAGTTCGCGTAAACCCGGCAGTAAACGACTGACGCGCTGATCCAGAACGGAACAGCTGTTCATGTCAGTAATAAAGCTGCTGCCTTTTTCCCGAAAACCGATCAACACACTGTCCTTTTTATGAACATAACGAACGGCAAGCCTGGCTTTGCGTCGGTATCCGAACAAGGGACCTTCCAGAGGCGGCAGATGCTGATAGTCTTTGTCTGCAAGACTGTGCTGCAACAGCTCATGCAGCACTCCGGCTTTAAAAGCCAGCTGCGCTTTAGATTCAAAATGTTGCAGACTGCAGCCACCACAGATACTGGCATATTCACAGGGAGGCTCAACCCGCTGCTCTGAAGCAGTGATCACTTGCGCGGTTTTTGCCTGATCAAAGGCATCCCTGCGTGAGGTATAAAGTGCAGATACCTGCTCACCCGGCAGGGCCTCTTCTACAAATACAACCTTGCCATCGACATGGGCAATGCCACGACCTTCATGACTGAGTTTTTCAATATCAAGTACAACAGGCTCCCGGGGCAGGCGTTGCCGTCTTCTTCTACTCATGGCTAGTGCTCAAACCAACTAATCGGATGAGAATACACCACTGGACAAGTAGCGATCGCCACGGTCGCAGATAATCACGACAATCAGGGCATTTTCAAGCTGCCTGGACAATTCCAGTGCGGCAAATACGGCTCCGCCGGAAGACACCCCGCAGTGAATGCCTTCTTCACGGGACAGTGCCCGCATGGTCTGCTCGGCATCCTGCTGGCCAATATCGATGATGCGATCTACCCGTTCGCGTTCAAATATTTTCGGCAGGTAGGCTTCAGGCCAGCGACGTATGCCAGGAATCTTGGCATTTTCTTTTGGCTGCAATCCTATTATTTCGATTTCCGGATTCTTTTCCTTGAGGAAACGGGACACGCCCATGATAGTTCCGGTTGTCCCCATTGAACTGACAAAATGGGTCACTTTGCCCTGTGTGTCACGCCAGATTTCCGGTCCGGTGCCTTCGTAATGCGAGGCATAATTATCGGCATTAGCAAACTGATCCAGTACCTTGCCCTTGCCTTCAGCCTGCATTTTCAGCGCCAGATCACGGGCACCTTCCATGCCGGCTTCTTCAGTGACTTCAATCAGCGTAGCGCCATAGGCAGACATGGAATCTTTTCGTTCCTGGGTTGAACTGTCCGGCATGATCAGAATCAGTTCATATCCCCTGATGGCTGCAACCAGTGCCAGGGCAATACCGGTATTGCCGCTGGTCGCTTCGATCAGAGTATCACCCGGGCTGATATCCCCGCGTGCTTCGGCTTTGGCAATCATACTGAATGCCGGCCGGTCCTTTACTGAGCCGGCCGGGTTGTTTCCTTCCAGTTTCACCAGAATGGTATTCGAGGTATTGCCCGGCAATCGCTGTAAGCGAACCAGCGGCGTATTGCCGATTGTGCTTTCTATAGTCGGAAAATCCATGAGTAGACTGCCTGAATGAAAGGGAAAGCCGAAAAGGAAAATTTTAACCCGAAGCCGGAACTACTTGAAACCGGAGCTCAGCTATTTTTCCTGAATAAGCTCCTGCTGGCCAGTGCTTTATCCCCCAGGTGTACGGCAAATGCCGAACGCAGCAGACGCTTGGCAAAGCGCAGCGTACTTGCCTGGGTGAAATCCTTCTGTGCAATTCTGTAAAGTTCATCGGCCGGATAATATTTATCAGTATTCTCAGCTTTGACTGCCTGAAAACCCTGTTCGGCATTGTAATGGTAATAACCAGCCTCAGGCTCGCCCAGAGACCTTACATGCAAAACACTGAAATCCAGGCCATAGCCAAGGATTTCCAGTAAATCGATCTCAAACGCGCGTAAAACAGGCTCCAGCGACTTGTGTTGCGCAAGCTCCTGCAGGGCTTTTTCGTATAGCGCAAATACTTCCTCATCACCCTCCTGCTTATGCAGCAAACGCACCAGTAATTCATTAAGGTAAAGGGCAGCGAATAAAGCATGTTGCTGCAAGGCAGGCATATTACTCAATGTTTCTACCTGCCCCAAGGTTTTCAGCTCACTTTTTCCGGACAGGTTGACCAGCAGGGGAACAAACGGTTGTAACAAGGCGCGGTTTTTTGATTTTCTGTTTCTGACTCCCCGAGCGACGGCACTGATGCGTCCATGATCCCGGGTTATCAGGTCCAGCAACAGACTGCTGTCACGAAATGGCCTGCTATGCAGCAGATAGGCTGGTTGAGAACGTATCGCTGCAAGCATGGCTATTCTCCGTCCACATAACCCAGACTGCGCAAGGCCCGCTCATCATCCGACCAGCCACGTTTTACCTTGATCCATAAATTGAGCATGACCCTGGCGCCGAACAAACTTTCCATTTCTTTTCTGGCTTCAGTACCGATCAGCTTCAGGCTTTCACCGTTGCGCCCAATCAGTATTTTCTTCTGCCCTTCCCGTTCAACAATGATCAGCGCGCTGATATGCAGAATCCCTTTTTCTTCTTTAAATTCTTCAATTTCGACACTGACTTCATAGGGCAATTCGTCACCCATTTGCCGGGTGATTTTTTCCCTCACAAATTCTGCTGCCAGAAAACGCGAGTTTTTATCAGTAAGCTGATCATCTGGAAACAAAAACTCACCACGTGGCAGGTATTTACTCAGCACCTGCTGCAATTCCTTAATTCCCTGATTCTTCAGAGCAGAAATCGGCACGATTTCCTGGAAATCATATTTTTTTGCCAATGCCTGAATGTAAGGCAGTAGCTTGTTCTTTTCCTGCATACGATCAGTCTTGTTGATCACCAGAATGGTAGGAACTTTACTCCTGGACAGGTTCTGCAATACCCGGTCGTCTTCATCAGTCCATTTGTTATCGATAATAAACATCGCCAGATCAACGTCCTTGATGGTATTGCTGACTGTCCTGTTCATGAAACGGTTGAGAGCCTTGTCCACGCCTTGATGCAGGCCTGGGGTATCAACAAAAATAAACTGGGCTTCCGCTGTCGTTTTAATACCAAACAGACGGTGACGGGTGGTTTGGGGTTTACGGGAAGTAATACTGATTTTCTGCCCAAGCAGATGGTTCAACAGGGTTGATTTACCCACATTGGGCTTGCCAACAATGGCAATAAAACCACAAGGTCTGGCTGCTGTCTGTTGTGTATCAGTCAAAATTTAATTGTCACGCTTATGCTGCCTAAAGGGTTAAGCGACTCTATGCACTCAGAGGCCAAGCTTTTCAAGAATCGCTGATGCAACCTGCTGCTCCGCTTCGCGACGGCTGTTGCCCATGCCGGATACTGCCCTGTCCAGCAAACTGATTTTACAGCTTACCGTGAACTTCTGCTCATGATCTTTACCGGACAGCTCTGCCAGTTCGTATTCAGGCAGCTCCATCCCCTGTGCCTGCAAATATTCCTGCAAGCGGGTTTTGGCGTCTTTTCCTGCCAGCTCGGTACCAGTATTGAGCTTTTCCAGACGGGAGTTGAACCAGCCAAGGACTTCCTGACGACAACTGGCCAGATCCGCATCCAGGTAAATGGCACTGACCAGGGCTTCAAGAGCGTCGGCAAGAATTGAATCGCGGTCGTTGCCTCCACTTTGTTTTTCACCTTCTCCGAGAATCAGCGCCTGCCCCAGTTTCAACTCACGGGCAATTTCAGCCAGGGTGGCTTTTTTTACCAGTTCTGCACGCAATCGACTGATTTCTCCTTCGCTGGCTTCGGGAAATCGCTGATAAAGGGTTTCGGCAATAATAAAACCGAGAATGGAATCCCCCAATAGTTCCAGGCGCTCGTTATTGTCCTTACCGCTGCTGCGATGACTGAGCGCAAGTTTTAACAGGGAATTATCAGAAAAGCGATAAGAGATGTCAGGCTGGACTGGGCTCACCAGTACTCCTTCAAGGTGTACTAATTACGTTCAAATCGGTTTTCAAAAATAACCACTACTTCAATGTTATAAAATAAAGGCACGCGGGATTCATAATTGATATCGATGTAATCCTGACCATCAGCCCTGACAGCCTGTACACTACTCATATCAAATCGATTGATGTTGTTGGTTTGCAGTGATCTTTGCAACAAACTGCGAATTTCTGCGACTGACATTTCTGCAAGGTCATTATTATTTGCCATTCCTTCCATGGCATTGACGATAACACCGTTATCCAGATATGAAGGAGCAACTTTCAATCCCGACAGTAATACCATGCCGATGACCACCAGCAGCATGACCGTACCGAAAAAACTCGCTCCTTTTTGTTTAGCAATCGAGAAAGAAGCCAGGCTGCCTTTTTGTATGCTCATGTCACACCTCAACAATTCCCTAGGGATTAATTAATCGATTCTCACTGAAAGTCGGCAAACTCAGTCCCGGCTCTTTGTGCATCCATACTGCAACTGCCTTGCCCACAATGTTTGATTCCGGCACGACTCCCCAGCGACGACTATCATCACTGTTGTCGCGGTTATCACCCATCATGAAGTAATGCCCTTCAGGAATCACCCGACCGCCGGGCTGCATCCAGAAGTCATCACGAAAATAAGAACTTACCGGTGAAGTATAAATATCATGTGACACTTCACCAAGCTCTTCGATGTAATGATTAACAGAGCGTCTGCCGTCGTGTTCGGTGGCAACGAATTCCTGCGTCTGTTCCACACCATTTATGTAAAGTGTTTTATCTTCATAACGCACATGGTCGCCGGGCAGTCCGATCACGCGTTTTACATAATAGACCGGATCGTGCGGCGGAATAAAAACCATCACATCGCCGCGTTGCGGCTCTCCAACAGGAATCACTTCCGTGCCCACTACCGGCAGGCGCACACCGTATGAGTGCTTGTTAACAAGAATATAATCGCCAACATTCAGGCTCGGAATCATTGAACCTGTTGGAATCTGAAAAGGCTCAAACAGAAAGGAGCGAAAAAACAATACGGCAAACAGAATCGGAAAAAATGACTTGCTGTATTCGACCAGAGCTGACTCTTTTTCAATCGCAAAAGCATCGGAGAACTGTTTTTGCAGTTTCTGGCTGATTTTTGGAGCCTCGCCCTTTAGCGCCTGTTTGCGGTAATCCCGAATGGCTTTGGCTTCAATATTGTTGCTTTTCAGGAAATTATGAAATTCCTGTTTTCTTTGCCTGGCAAAGACCAATGCATCGACAAGCCAGATCAGGCCGCTGATCAGTACCAGAACCAGCAACCAGAAGGAAAAATCTATATTCATCAGGTGTCCACCTTAAGTACAGCCAGGAAGGCTTCCTGGGGCACTTCCACACTACCAACTTTCTTCATGCGTTTTTTTCCCGCTTTTTGTTTTTCCAGCAGTTTTTTCTTGCGCGTTATATCACCCCCGTAACATTTCGCGGTGACGTTTTTGCGCAGGGCCTTGACCGTTGTTCGTGCAACAATCTGCCCCCCGATCGCCGCCTGAATGGCAACATCGTATAACTGCCTTGGAATTAATTCCTTCATTTTCTCCGTCAGGACCCGGCCTTTGGTTTGTGCCTGATCCCTGTGCACAATCAAGGCCAGAGCATCAACTGTATCACCATTGATCAAAACATCCAGTCTGACCAGTTTGGCAGCCTGGAAACGGACAAAGTGATAATCCAGTGAGGCATAGCCCCGGCTGACTGATTTTAGCCGATCAAAGAAATCCAGCACCACTTCATTCATGGGTAACTCATAGCGAATCGATACCTGACTGCCCAGAAACTGCATATCCTTTTGTTCACCACGTTTGACCTCACACAGGGACAGCACATTACCGACATAATCCTGCGGCACCAGAATACTGGCTTCAACAATAGGCTCTCGCATTTCCTCTATGTCAGCCATTGGCGGCAAACGCGAAGGACTGTCAACTTTAATGGTCTCACCCTGTTTCGTCAGTACTTCATATACCACGGTCGGGGCGGAGGTGATGAGATCAAGATCATATTCCCGCTCAAGTCGCTCCTGCACAATTTCCATGTGCAGCATGCCCAGAAAGCCGCAACGAAAACCGACACCCAGGGCATCCGAGTTTTCCGGTTCATATTGCAGGGCTGCATCATTCAGGGTCAGTTTCTCCAGGGCATCGCGAAAACTGTCAAAATCATCGGCTGATACCGGAAACATGCCAGCATAGACCTGCGCCTGAATTCGCTTGAACCCGGGCAAGGCAGCAACCCCCGCGGTACTGGCATGAGTGATGGTGTCACCAACTGGTGCGCCGAGAATTTCCTTGATGCCGGCTTCAATAAAACCCACTTCACCAGCTCTCAATACATCCAGGGTTTTTCTTTTTGGTGAAAAAATGCCGACATTATCGACGACATGGATTTTGCCGGTGGATTTGGCAATTATCTTGTCGCCTTTGCGAACCGCCCCCTGCCTGACCCTTACCAGTGACACTACACCCAGATAATTATCAAACCAGGAATCCACAATCAGGGCCTGCAGATCTTTTTGGTGTTCACCCTGTGGTGGCGGCACCAGTTGAATCAGTTGTTCCAGGATGTCCTGGATACCTTCACCCGTTTTGGCACTGCATAAGACTGTGTCAGTCGTATCCAGACCAATAATATCTTCAATTTCCTTTTTTACACGCTCAGGTTCGGCCTGTGGCAGATCCATTTTGTTCAGTACCGGAATGACTTCCAGTCCCTGGTCTATGGCCGTGTAACAATTGGCGACAGACTGCGCTTCAACACCCTGCGCTGCATCCACAACCAGCAGCGCACCTTCACAGGCTGCCAGTGAACGTGACACCTCGTAACTGAAATCGACATGTCCGGGGGTATCAATAAAATTAAGCTGGTAGCTACGCCCGTCCCTGGCCTCATACTTGAGCGTGACGCTTTGTGCCTTGATGGTAATGCCGCGTTCCCGTTCAATGTCCATTGAATCAAGTACCTGTTCCTGCATTTCCCGCTCTGTCAGTCCACCACAGACCTGGATGAAGCGATCAGCAATAGTGGACTTGCCATGGTCGATGTGGGCAATAATCGAAAAATTGCGAATATGGGAAAGGTCGCTCACGCAGGTATTTTCACTCTCTTGGAAAAAGGCGCAAGTCTACAGGAAGTCGCTATCAACATGAAGGATATATCCCCGCCCCAGCTGCAATATGGCAGGCAAAAAGCGGGGATTCAGGAAGGGCTTAATTTTCCAGCCGCATGGTGAAATAAGACTGTTCTCCGCCGCGCTCTACCAGCAGTGGTATCGGCGTTTCAGTCGGAAGCTGGCCACTGATTTCGACAAATTCCTGCAGTGAACGCAAAGGTCGGTTATTCATGCTGAGCAGGATATCACCAGCCTGCAGCCCTGCCTGCTCGGCAATCGAACCATCAACAGAATCAACCTGCAGACCATATTCCAGTCCGAGCTCATCAAGCTCACCTTCATCGATTTGCGACAGGGACATGCCCATAGAACTTTCCAGCGACTCCAGAGAACCCAGCTGAATCTGCTGCTGTGTGGACGTGGAATCCAGGTCACCAACAATCATGCGAATGGTCTGCAATTCACCATTTCTGACCACTCCAATTTCGACTTCCGTACCAGGCAATGTCAGCCCGACATGATAGGGTAAGTCGGCACTGTTACGGATTATGTCTCCGTCGTAAGTAACAATAATATCTTCAGACTGAAAGCCTGCCTCCTCCGCCGGCCCGCCGGGCAGGACAGAATTCACAAACGCGCCACGTGGGGTAGCCAGATTGTATTCATCAGCCTGCTCCTGAGTGAGATTGGCTATCGAGACTCCCATCCAGCCACGGGCTACCGTGCCGTTCATCATGATCTGGTCGATCACATTGGCCGCCACATCTACCGGAATGGCAAAGGACAAACCAATTGAACCTCCGGAGTTGGAATAGATCTGTGAATTTACACCGATCACCTCACCGTCAAGATTGAACAGCGGACCCCCGGAGTGACCCGGATTAATGGCTACATCAGTCTGCAGGAAGGAAACATAATTTCCCTGCCCGTTGAATTGCGGCAGACTCCTGCCAACGAAACTGACAATCCCTGCAGCCACAGAATGACTCAGGTTAAACGGCGAACCGATCGCCAGTACCCACTGCCCGACTTTCACTTCACTGGCATCTCCAAAGGCAACAGTCGGCAAGCCCTCTCCTGAAATTTTCAGCAGTGCCAGATCAGAGCGCGCATCAGAGCCGATTATTTCAGCATTGAACTGTCGTTGGTCATTTAGCGTGACGGTAATTTCATCGGCACCATCAATGACATGATGGTTGGTGACAATGTATCCGTCCTCGGAAATAATAAAACCTGAACCCAGAGAGGCTCCCGGTCTTTCCCGCATGTCGAAACCTTCCGGTAGACGGTCACCAAAAAGCCGTAAAAATTCTTCGAAATCCTCCATATCCTCAAGGTCTTCAAAACGCTGACTACCCTGAACCACATTGCGCGTACTGATGTTCACAATAGCGGGAGCGGAATTCTCAACCAGTTCAGTAAAATCGGGCAAGGCCTGGGCAAATACTGATGCTGAAAATACCAGCAACAGCAGACCAGATAGTGGTGACAAGATTCTTCTGTAATTTGTACTGAACATAAATTTATCTTCCTGGTTAAAACTTTTCTGGGGCGGACGTGAATTCAAGGCTCAATGTATCCTGTAAGTCCTGCCTTTTAATATATTTGTGCAATCCCCACAAACTCAAGGCGAAAACACTGAATGTCGCCAGAATTGTCAGGCTTTCCGACAAAAGCAAAACCCCTGCGCCGACTACAGCTAACAATACAGACAGCAAGGGCAAAAGATAAAGCAGCAGGGAATATTTCACCAGATCATTGCCCCTTATCAGTAGTTCTGCGCTGCGCTCTCCTGTCAAAGCAGCTTTTCCCTGCTGCGACCCTGTTGCTGGCAGGCAGGACGCGGAGAGTTCAAACTGACGCGGCTTACGGGCTGCCATCAGAAAATATTGTCCACAGGAGACTTTTAAATTACAGGATCGGCAGGTGCCTGATCCGGACGCTTCTATGGCGATCTGTCCGGGCCTGCCGGGTCTGATTTTAACTGGCTCTCGCAGCATCTGGGTGATCCGATTCAGAGCTATTGATGCCGATAGTAAAACAGAACGCCGGCTAATCTTCCATAGCGCTGTGGAAGTAGACAATGCGAGGGGTTGAGTGCTATTGCCCGTACTATTGCCCGGCTTCGGCTTCGCGGGTAACGCTGAAATTAACGGGCAGTTCGACGGATTCCTGCTCTTCACCGATGAATTCCTGATAAACCGCACGGCGCAGGCGATCCCTGGCAGCCTCATTGAGATCCTGAACATCTGCCAGTTCGGGATTAAGCTGCGGTACACGATTAAACTCGGTCGGGGAATAATTGTCGTTAAACTCCATCACGCTGGCTGAAGACTGTTCTGCCAGTTCAGGGGCCCCTGACTGGCTGGAGTTACTGTTATTCAGCACTTGCGTGCCAATCATCACGGTGAAGGCTACTGAGGCGGCTATTGCCCCCTGCCCCAGCCGGAAAAACAGGTTTGACGAATTCTGTTTTGATGCTGCCTGTGAAGAGCCGGAAGCGGTGGATTTCCTGGGTCCGGAGAAGCCTTTGACCCCCTCTTTGGCAAGCTGGCCATGAATACCGTCAAGCAGCTTGTTTTCATTAAGAGAAACCGTGGGGGCTGACATCCGGAACTGGCTGTCACCCCTGAAATGAGCGCTAAGCATATGATAACGCTCCCATTTTTCTTTCATTGCAGGGTCTGAGGCGCACTCCTTTAACACCCGACGAAGCTCGAATTCTGTCGCTTCTCCATCCATTAAAGCGGATAAAGACTCGTTCAGTTTGCTTTTGCCTGACGTTGAATGCCTGCCTGTTGCTTTTTTACTGCTCATTCACACCCCTAAAATTTTACGGCTAACTCTCTAGACAGCAATAATTCTGAAAAATTCCCCGGTTTGGCAATTTTTATTTATTTGCTTTTTTCATGTTCATTTACTGACGCGCCTGCCTGTTCCGGCTCTTCACCTTCGAGAAAAGGCCGAATCACATTATCCAGCGCTTCCCTGGCACGGAAAATTCTGGAGCGAACCGTCCCAACGGGACAATCCATGATCTCGGTGATCTCTTCATAACTGAGTCCGCCAAACTCACGCAGGGTAAAGGCCGTACGCAGGTCCTCCGGCAAATCCTCGATTGCCTTGTTGATCAGGTCCTGCAGTTCACCGGTAGACAGGGTCGCTTCCGGAGAAGCGTTATCAACCAGCTCTTCAGGTAATTCAGGCAATTCTGAATCCCCCAGATCGACATCCGTACCAGGCGGTCTACGGCTTTTGGTTACCATGTGATTCTTGGCAGTATTGATGGCTATACGGTACAGCCAGGTATAAAATGCGCTTTCGCCACGAAACTTGGGCAGAGCACGATAGGCTTTGATGAAGACTTCCTGACACACGTCTTCGGCTTCACTCTGATCCCGAATAAAACGGGAAACCAGAGTAAGGATTCGGTGTTGATAGCGCAGGACCAGCAGATCAAAGGCATGATTATTACCCTTGAAAACCTGTTGCACGAGTTGCTTGTCTGTTTCTTTGATTTTGGCCATGGCGAGGCCATATCCCCCTGCTTTCCTGATGCTTCCCTAGTAAAATAACTGAAAATCAATCAGATAATATTTTAATGGATCTCTCCCCAGCGTCCAAAGCATACAGTAATCATGACGTGCTTGTCATAGGCGGCGGTGCCGCCGGTTTGAGCCTGGCATTGAAGATTGCGCAATTCTGCAAAGTCACGGTTCTGTCCAAAAGCTCCCTGCAGCAGGGTAGCACCTATTATGCCCAGGGTGGCATAGCTGCCGTGCTTGATGAAAAGGACAGTGATACGGCGCACGTTGAAGACACACTCAAGGCCGGTGCCGGTCTTTGTCATCAGGATGTCGTGCAGTATGCCGTTTCGAGAGGTCCCGAATGTATTAACTGGCTTATGCAGCAGGGAGTTGAATTTACCCGTCTGCAACAGCCCCTTAAAACCGGCACCAACCAGCTTGAGACTGGTACTGGCTTTTCCGGTTTTCATCTGACCCAGGAAGGCGGTCACAGTCACCGTCGGGTAATACATGCCGCGGATGCGACCGGCAAAGCCATCTTCAGATGTCTGTCCCAGAAGGTGCTGGAAAACCCCAATATCACAGTTCAGGTTAATACCGTTGCCATTGACCTGATTACCAGCGACAAACTCGGAGAAAAAACCAAACGCTGTGTAGGTGCTTATGTACTGGATGAAAGCAGTGGCCATATCAGCACCTACAAAGCCAGGTTTGTTGTCCTGGCTACCGGTGGTGCCAGCAAAGCTTATTTATATACGTCCAATCCGGACGGCGCCAGCGGTGATGGCATTGCAATGGCCTGGCGCGCAGGATGTCGTACGGCCAATATGGAGTTCAACCAGTTCCACCCGACCTGCCTGTATCATCCCAAGGCGAAAACTTTTTTAATCAGTGAGGCTTTACGTGGTGAAGGTGGCATTCTGAGACTACCCGACGGTACACGTTTCATGCCTGCTTATGATGAACGGGCAGAACTGGCTCCCAGAGACATAGTCGCCAGAGCAATTGATGCCGAAATGAAACGTCTGGGCTGTGACTGTGTTTACCTGGATATTACCCACAAAGAGCCGGAATTCATTCGCAGCCACTTTCCCAGTATCTATAAAAAATGTCTCAAGTACGGCATCGACATTTGTACTGAACAGATTCCGGTAGTACCGGCCGCGCATTACAGCTGCGGCGGCATCATGGTCGACAAGGACGGCCAAACTGACCTGAAAAACCTCTACGCCATTGGCGAAACCAGCTTCACCGGCTTGCACGGTGCAAACCGGATGGCCAGTAATTCACTGCTGGAATGTTTCGTCTTTGCCTTTTCAGCTGGCGAAAGTATTCGCAGCAAACTGGAAGCAACAGAATTCATCAGTGAGATTCCGCAATGGGATGAAAGCCAGGTGACAGATTCCGATGAAGACGTGGTGATCTCACATAACTGGGATGAAATCCGTCGCCTGATGTGGGACTACGTTGGCATTGTAAGAACCAATAAACGCCTGCAGCGAGCTGCCAACCGGGTACGCCTGTTGCGCAAGGAAATACACGAGTATTACAGTAATTACCGGGTCAGTACCAATCTGCTGGAGTTACGTAATCTGGCTCTGGTTGCCGAACTGATCATCAAGTCAGCAAACAGCCGTAAGGAAAGTCGCGGTCTGCATTACACACTGGATTATCCGGGCTTACTTGATAAAGCGGATGACACCATACTGGTGCCGGATAATTATTCAGACGATTGATCAGCCGGCAGCTCTTTCCCCAAAATCATTGCAACCATTCCTCTCAGGTCGGGATCAGGGACAACTTCTTTTTCAATAAACCATCTGAACAGGTCCTGGTCTTCCTGCTCCAGAAGTTTCCGGTAACGTTCAACATTGGCTGCGTCCAGGCGAGCAAGTTTTTCACTGGCAAAAGGCACCAGCAACAAATCCAGTTCCAGCATGCCGCGTCGACTATGCCACTGCATTTTTTTTAACTCGATATTTTCGCTCATGAATTCTTTTTCAAGTATGCGGCCAGCACGTATAATGGCAGCAATGCAAAGTTATTTTATTGAATTTGAATCACCTGACCTGCTCAGGGTTGTCGGCAAGGATAGCGAAAAACTCCTCCAGGGTCAGCTAACTTGTGACCTTTCTGCCCTTCCGGAAATCGGCGCATGCCCAGGCTGTCTCTGCGATATCAAAGGCCGGGTAATAGCCAGCTTCACTCTTTACCGCTTGAATGATGAGTATTATCTCGAGATGTCGAGCGGACTTGGACAGACTGTGGAAAGTACCCTGAAGAAATATGCTGTGTTTTACGACACTGAAATTGAATCTGTCAGCGGCAGGTTTCAGTATTTAGGCCTTGCTGGCCCGGATGCCAGGCAAGTGCTTACCAGTCTTGTTGAGCAAATCCCGGAAGAAAATAATGCGGTGATCCAGCAACAGGGTATTGTTTTACGGCTGGTCGATCATAAGCAGGATCGCTACAGCCTGTGGCTTGAAAATGAAAAAGCTGAAAAGGCTGAAGCTTTAATATCCCGGTTAAAGCAATCACTCACCCGGGGCAATACCAGGGACTGGACGCTGGCTGATATGACACGTGGAGTCTATACCTTCCAGCCTGAAGATCAGGGTTTATTTACTCCACAGGAGCTGAACTACGATCTACAGGGGTACATAAGTTTCACCAAAGGCTGCTATACCGGGCAGGAAATCGTGGCACGCATGCACTATCGCGGCAAAGCCAAAAAGCGCCTGTACCAGTTACAGATCAGCAGCCCATCGGAACCAGCCAGGCAGGTAAAAATCATTAATGAGTCCGGTAAAGCCATCGGCGAAGTGATCAGTGTCCTGAATACGGATGAAAACAGCTATGCAGCACTGGCCGTCTGCAGTAAGGATGCTGACGAAATATACAGCCTGGAAGACATCCCGGACTCAAGAGTCATTTTCAGGAATTGACCGAATTTCATATACTTGGGTTTTACTGCTAAAGTGCAGTCTTACTGTAAATGATGCGCTTTCAAGTAGTTCCTCTAAGTGCTTGAATTAAATGTAAAACATGAAGAAACAGAAGTTTGAACCAGTTGGCAGTATTTTCCAGGGATAGTGGCATTATGCTTGCTTCGAAATAAGGCTTCACCCGACCTCGAAACAGATTTTATAGCAGAGACTTAATCACATGACGCATTTATTTCCGGCTTCGCGCAGCGCTTTCTTTTGTGTATTTATTCTCCTTTCTGCATTAACAGCATCGAATCTGCCAGGCACGGTACAGGCTCAGGAAAACCAGGCAATTGGCCGTGTGGTGACGAGCACGGGCTCCGTGACTGCCCGCGATCTTAATGGTGCCATACGGGCACTGAGTCGCCGTTCTGATATTTTTGTCGGGGATACAGTCATTACCGGCCCGAATGGTTTTGCCCAGCTGCGCATGGTGGATTCAGCGCAGATTTCTTTTAAAGCCGATACCGAATTCACTTTTTCCGCATACAACTCTGACGGACCCGGCGGTGCGGCCGACAACGCTGTCATGGAAATGGTCAGGGGCGGATTCCGGACTATCTCCGGTACCATTGGTGAAGATCAGGGCGACGATTATCAGATCACTACCCAGTTCGCCAATATTGGTATCCGTGGTACCACGCATGAAGCCGTAATTGATGCCGGCGCGCTCTTGACTGGTGTCTATGATGGCGGCACGACAATTGCGAATGCCCAGGGCAGCCTGAATACCGGTGAAAATGCCAATTTTGATTACAGCCAGACCTTCCCCGGTCAGGCACCTCAGGGATTACTGCAGCAACCCACCCAACTGGGACAGATTAATCTGAACCAGGGTGCCGGTGCCGACGATGATGATGACGATGGTAATAATGATGCGGCCGATGATGATGCTAACGATGCTGCAGATGAAAATGATGACGGAAATGCCGACGACGATAATGACGGTAATGGCGGTCTGGTAGATGCCGATGATGAAGATGCGGCTGCCCGTCCGATTGGTAACCAGGACGGCGACAATAACAACGATGATGGTCCTGGCTTAATTGGCGGCAATCGCGGCAATGAACTGGCCAATGTTGACCCGGCCGATGATACTGACACCACACGAATTGTCGATATCAACCCGGCCGTGAATATTCGCGATGAAGATGATTTTGTCCGTGCCGGTGTCGGCGACATTGAAAATGAAGAAGAAAATACCAACGTTCTTTCCGATGCGGATATCGACAGCACCCGTGAACGAATTGGATTTATTCTCAGCCGCAATATCTCACCGGGAGCCATTTTCCCCGGTAATGTAACAAGCCTGGAGTCCGGGCAGCAGGTATTACTGATCGGCAATGACCTGAGCACCCCAAGAAATGTAGATAGCAGCCCGAATTTTATTTTCCAGGGTGGTGGTACTTTTCTTGAGTTTATCGATGGCAATATTGTGGATGCTGCCCGCGGCGAAAATCCATACAACTTTCAAGCAGGACTCTGGGGCAGCGCAGACAATCCGGTGAGTTTATTTACTGATTACACCGACAACACAAATTTTAATACCTATCAGGATCCCTTCATCGTTGTCAGTGTTGAACCTGCCCCGCTTGCTTCCCTCACCGGTGAAGTGGTTTACATGAGCAATTTCGAAAGAATTCTGGGCGGCTCCAGCCTTGGTGGTGGCATTTCCGATTTCTTTACCGCCTTTGAAGTCGATTTCAGTGCCGGCCTGATCAATGAAGGCACCATGGATTTCTGTATCGGCGGCAATGGATTCTGTAACAATGAAGGTTCACAGCGATGGGAATTTGATTACAGTGGCACCGTCAGAGAGGGCTTTGTGGTTGCCTCTCCGGATTCGGCAACAGGCCGCATCAATGGCCAACGGGCCAGTATTTACGGCCTGATAGAAGGTGTGTTTACCGGCAATAATGGTGAAGCATTCCTTGGTGGTTTCAACCTGTTTTACGACCCGGACCTGGATGAGTTTCTGGGTGAAGGTGACAACTTTCAGGCTGTTGCCGTCGGCCTGCCTGAAACCCTGGTCGATGGTATTTTCCTACTGGAACAGGAGCGACGTGCCACCCGTGAAGAAATTGAAAGCCTGGATGATGATGCTTTCCTGGTACAGGAAGGTTATGCCCGTATTTTCCTTGGTTACAGTCGCCCCACTTCACTTGACCTGGAAAATTACGACAACTCGATTTTCTTTGTTGACAGCCGGTCCCGTCCTCGAATTGCATTGAGAGACCCCGGACTTGAAGTAGACATAAGCAGAGTCAATGACAACCTGGAAGACCCGATCAGCAAATTTTTTGATGTGAACTGGGAGCGCTGGGATGGCCCGCTGCTGACATACACCGACAATCTGGATACAACAGAATTTACCGACGGTGCCAATGACCAGGTTCATGACATCGCCTATTTTGCCCGCTTCAATGATGCTTCTCATCTGTATGATGTAACTGGTCATTACGATCAAGTTTTAGGTTTTGTTGGTGAGAATGATGAAGGCACTGCAATCTCCATGTTGAGCATGGAGTTTGACATTAACTTTTCCGGCAATCTGCAAAATATCACTAACGGTCGACTTGAAATTGAAACCGATTACAACGAAGGCTGGCTGGTCTTTTTCGAAGGAGACCTGATTGACAACATTGTCGAGTTTGATCTGCTCGCATCGGGTGCTTCAGAAAATACCGGCATCTATGACTCAGATGGTTTACTGGTGGGCGGCATCGACACTGATGACAGTAACATGCAGGGAGCCATTGTTTCCGGAAGAGATTTTGAAGGTGGAGAGAACCCGGCCTTACTGAGCAGCTTCTATTTCCGTGAAGACAGTAATGATCCGAATCGTGCCAGACTGTCCGGACTGGCGCTGGTCGGCCGTGATGATGTCAGCTTTGTTGACATCGGCCTTTCCGGATTACTCAGTGATGAACAGCTTTTTGCCGCAACCACCGCTGATAACAACGCTTATACCGGCATGATAAACATCCCCGGAATGCAGCAAAACCCGATACTGGAAACCGGACTTGGACTCGATTTTGAATCAGTTGAAAGTGACCTGATTGACGTCTTCTTCCTCGACCTCGAAGGAGATCCCTCTTACGATGATTATGCAGCCGTATTTGAATTTAACCAGTCCTTTTCAGAGTTTGGCAGCGGTAATACCTTCTCCAGCAGCAATGCCAATTATTTCCTGCAAATGGCGGCCTGGAATGACAGCAATGGCATGGGAGACCTGACTAAATTTGCCACGATGTCAGGAGAAAATTTCTTTGATGAGGAAAACTTCAACACCCCGGTATTCTGGAATAATTTCTCCCCAACAGAATTTTCCACCAGCTTGAACGGCCGTTTCTCCACTGTACTGGAAGCATTTGGCATCATTAACTATGACAATCAGGGAGCCGGCACCAGTTTCGTGAAACCCATTGATCAATTCAGTATGGAATTCGATGTTGATTTTGGCAGTGGATTCATTTCCAACGGCAACATGCATTCCAGTGTACAGGCAGACGATTTTCAGACATCAGGTATTGAATATAACTGGATGACATATTTTAGCGGCGTAATTAGCGGCGGTGAGACCACACTGACACCAAGCTCGGTTTCTTTTGTAAAAACTGTAAATGGCGACTCTGTTGCTTCCTATGATGCCAGTTATGGCATGAACAATGAGATCATTGCTGATTTCACCGGTGACACAGACACCCCAATTCTGACCGGCTCCTACTTCTTTGATCACCTGGAATTATCACCTTCAACTTTCTACGCCGCAGCGGCAGGAAACTTTGCCACCACGGGAATCGTTGATGCCCGTTTGAGTACGACAGAAATGTTCCAGATGGAGCATCACGTCGGTATGATAATTGATGGCGCCCATATTGATGGTGGCGGCAACCTGGTGCCAGGCTCAATTTCATTTGGTCTTGCTTCACATCCAGCATACAGCGGTGGCACTTCTCCTGTATTCGGCATTAATGACCGAGGCATGCAGGTTTTTGAAGGTGTCGACCTGGCTCTTGATCAGCCATTTGATGAAGTGCTAACTGGCACTTCCAGTGCTAATGTCCTCGGCGCTGAACTTGAAGTTATTGATAGTGAAGCTGACCTGAATTACCAGATTGCACTAGGATACTGGGATTCAGGTGATATGACAGTCATGCATAACCAGCTGGACAACATGCAAACCTCCAGCCTGGATCAGGAAATATTCTGGGCTAATGTTATTCCGGCAGATATATCTGAATTAACAGGTACCAATACCTTTAACAGTACTGGCGACTATATCGGCAATGGCAGTAGCGGCCAGGTAAATAACCTGAGCATGTCATTTATGGTCAACTTCGATACAAGCACCATCAGCGGTGGTTCACTAAATATTGGCGATATGTACAGTGATGAATGGAATGTTGCTTTTAGTGGCGGCAATATCAATGGTTCACTTGTGCAGTTTACTGGCATCACTGGTAATTATCTGGAATTTAGCTCCCCTGTATGTAGCAACTGTGTAACAGGGCAAATCGGTGGCATTTTCGCAGAAGATGTCACTGGGGAACCAACCGGATTTGCTGCTGGATTTACTCTGAACAACTCACTGGGAACCACTCTGGAGGATTTTGTACAGGGAGCGGCTATTCTGACGAGCGAAGCGCTTTGATCTGGACAGCCCGTCGATTCTTCCCTTTTCCGCGAAAATAGTGAAAAATGTGTTCCACTGCACATTTTTGATATCAGTTTTACATTATTTTTTGTCCACATAAGCTCTTGATATACAAAAAATAACAATAACGCGACACAGGGTCTGTTATGACACTTCGAAGCCCGTTACGAATGATCTTTCGTTTCACAGGTGCGTTGGTTCTAATTTTCGCTCTTTTCTCAACATCCTCTTATGCCCAGGAACAGCAGGTAATTGGCCGGGTTGTCTCGGCAACCGGTAGTGTTATTGCCCGCGATACTGCTGGTACCGAACGTGAGTTGCAGCGTCGTTCAGATATTTTTGCCGGCGATACGGTAATAACCGGCCCCAATGGTCTGGCTCAGTTTCGTATGGTGGACTCGGCGCAGATATCCTTTAAATCAGATACCGTTTTTACCTTTGAAGAATATAACAACGACGGCCCCGGTGGCGCGCCTGACAGTGCCCTGATGAACATGGTTCAGGGTGGTTTTCGCACCATTTCCGGGACGATCGGCGACGATGACGCCGATAACTACGAAATTTCCACCCAGTTCGCCAGTATCGGTATTCGCGGTACCACCCATGAAGCGGTGATTGATGGTGGTGCTCTGCTGACCGGTGTCTATGATGGCGGGACGACGATATCGAATAACCAGGGCGCACTGGATACAGGTGATGATGCCAACTTTGACTACAGCCAGACTCTTCCCGGCCAGCCACCGCAGGGCTTGCTGCAGCAGCCACAGCAATTGGGTCAGATCAACCTGAACCCCGGACTGAACGGCGATAATGGCGGTGACGATGATGATGCCGACGATAACGACGGCAACGATGATGGCGACGGTAATAATGATGACGGCGATGGCAACGATGACGCAAATGCCGATGAAGAGCAGAACAATGATGATGGAAATGGCGATAATGCCGGCGATGATGGACAGAACAACGCCAATAATGCTGATGCCGGCAATAACGACGACGAGGATGAAGGTGGCCTGACTGATGCAGATAATGAAGATCCGGGTGCCCGGGCACTGGGTAATCAGCAGGGTGGCAACCCCGGCGTTGGTAATAACAATGACGGTGATGATCCTGTTCTTGAGCTGACTCAGGAAGATGACGCCGATATCAATCCGGTTAACGATGTTCGTGATGAAGATGACTTTGAAGAAACCGGTACCGGCAATATTGCCCGGGGCAACAGTGGTAATAACAACGGCAATAACGGAAATAACAATAACAATGGTAACGGCAACACTCCGCAGCCGGAACCTGAGCCGGAACCCGAACCAGATCTTCAACCGGAACCCAGTTTGGCCATTGAGCCAAGTGAAGAATTTGCCTTGCTGGCTGGCAATGCAGGCTTCAATACCAGTTTCGAACCGACTTTACTGACAGAGATCACCGGCTCCTATGCCGATGTAATTGCCTTTAATGGTGCCGGTGATATCGGCGGTGCAATTTCTGCAACGGCTATTGATGGGGAAAACAGCACCCCGATTACAGCACTATCCATGACCTTTGATCTGAATTTTTCTGCCAGCATTGGTAATGTCACTGATGGATTACTGACTGTAGTCCTTGGCGATGCCCCGACCCCGATTACCTACAGCGTGAATTTCACCGGAACCATTGCGGAAAGTATTGCTGACTTTATTATTGCCGCCTCTTCCAGCCGAACTGCCGGAGATGCCGTTACATCGCTTGATCTCGACCTGAGCACACTGGAAGGCCTGATGGTTGATGATGGCGAAGTCCCTGCCCTGTTCAGCGAATTCTTCCTGGTTGACTCAGAAGGTCTGGGGGTTGAAGGCCAGACCCTGGTCGGTATTGCAGCGGAAGTCGAACCCGAGCCAGAACCTGAGCCTGTTGATTTCGGCACAGTCGATCGCCTTGGTTTTACCCTGGGTCGTTTCATTGAGTCTGAATTTATTTTTGCCGGAAACACTTCTTCCATTGAATCCGGTAGCCCGATCTGGCTGGCTGGCAATGATTTAACAACTCCACGGGTTGTTGATGAAACACCACCTTATATCTTTGCCAATGCTTTCGAGGGCTTCATCAGCGCAGAAGACTTTGGTGGCACTGTGGCTCCCCTGTCCTCTTTCACGACCAGCGCAAACGGTAATATCGATTATGATATTCAGCTGGGTCTCTGGGGTATTGATCCCGAGAATAGCCCGCTGTTGTTTTTCTCTGACTACAGTGACAATTCTCAGCTGACGCTGGTCAATAGCGAAATGCTGCTGGTTTCTGCCCCTCCCCTGCCTCTGGCTGATCTCGAAGGCACCGCCCGATTTATGAGTCTGGATGAGGTCATAATCGGCGGCTCCAGCACGATTGACAGTAACGGCGGATTATCCGCAGGAACCCTGGGCATTTCAGAATTCATGACCCGCTTTAATGTCGACTTCGGTTCAGCCTCGCTCACCGAAGGTTATATGACCTTTTGCCTGGCCTTTGTAGGCAGCTGTTCAGAAAGCTCACAGCGCTGGCAGTTCAATTATGAAGGTGATGTCATCGACGGCTATGTGGTCGCCATGCCGATAGCAAACAGCGGGACGATTAATAATGAAAGCGCTGATATCAATGGCGATATTCATGGTGTTTTCACCGGCGATACTATTGCTGCCCTGATTGGCGGGTTTAATCTGGTTTCCACTCCCCATTCCGAATCCAGTCTGGACTCCGCCGCTGTTGATGCCATTTTCCTCGCTGAGCGAGAAGAGCGTTTCAGTTTTGACGAATATGACTCACTGGATCGAACCGCATTCCTGGTGCAGGAAGGCTATGCCCGGATATTACTGGGAGATTCCCGTGCCACCTCCAGTGGCGGCGGGGATTCTGATATTCCAATTCTGTTTATTGATCGCCGCAGCAGACCCAACCTGGTACTGAGAGATGATGTTGATGCAGTTTCTGTCAGCCAGATAAACCTGGGACTTTCCCCGGCAGTCAGTGAGGCTTTCGGCGTTAACTGGGAACGCTGGAGTGGCCCGGTATTTGCCTATGATGACAACCTGGTTGGTGAAAGTGTTCTGGAAAATGCTTCAGGTGATTTCATTCATGACGTAGCCTATTTCTCAACTTTCGAAGTGTCTGACATGACCGAGATTAGCGGCCGCTATGAAACGGTACTTGGATACATGGGAGAAGGCGACATGGGCACCGCTATCAGCGGTTTTGACATGAGTTTCGATATCAACTTCTCCAACTCCATGAACAATATTGAAAACGGCAAGGTCCTGATTGATGTTGGCAGTGGCGAATCATGGCTGGCCTTTTTCGAGGGTAACCTGGTTAATAATATTGTTGAATTCGATATCCTTGAAAGCAACCCGTTTGATAACAGCGAGTTATCCGGAATCTATAACGGCAGTCTGGTATTCCAGAATGAAATTGATACCGATGACAGCAATATGCAGGGAGCCATTGTTGATGATGGAGAAAGCCCTGCTCTTCTGAGCAGTTTCTATTTCCGGGAAGAAGCGCCTTATCTTAATTCTGAAGTTAGACAGGCCGTAATGGGTGTCGGTCTGGTCGGTATCACTGACGACCTGCGCTTCAATAATGCAGGGATAGATACTGGCGGCATTTTACAGAGTGACCTGAACAATATTGGTGTTGCAGTCATTGGCAATCCTTACGATGTAGCCACCAATAATATTGAGGGTGATATCCAGGATTATATTTTCCCGATCTTTGGTTCAGATACTACTTCAATTTCTGATCGCCCAATTTTCGGACAGTTCACGCCGACGAATGGTAGCAATCCGTATTATCTAAGCCTGGAAAGGGTTTTCGTTAATCAGAACAACAGCACTTCATCAGATATTTTTTATTCCAATGTTGGCGGACATAATGTTGACTGGGGATTCTGGGATAGCCCGGGTAGCAGCAACAATGGTCTCTTTGCTTTCACTGACCGGCAGGATACCGAAGTCAGCGAGAACAGCTTCAAATTCATGCCCTGGCTGCTGGTTAATGATCCGGTAATCAGTAGTTATAAAGGAACGGCAACTTACAGTTATGTCGTTGATGCTATCGGCGCAAATGATACCGATGAAATTGAGAGTTTATTTACAGCTTTTGATGTGAATTTTGACAGTGCCACAGTTGATGACGGATTTATAGAAGTTTGTGCAGGTTCAGGCACTGACTGTATTGAAGGTGCGGGGACTGTCTGGTCTGGCACTTTCGATGCAACGATTAGTGGCGGATTTCTGAACTCTACATCTGTAAGCGGCACAATTTCCCATGAAGACCCTCCCCCCTTCAGCGGAGAGATTGCCGGAGCATTCACCTCTCCCAATGGAGACGACTCTACAGCCCCCTATAACGCTTTTGCTGGCGGTCTTAACTTTGTTAACGGCTACGATAACAGTGAATATTTGAGTGGATTATTCCTGGTTGAGCGAGAAGCTCGACTGAATGCGGCACAAATCCAGGAAATGAATCATCATGTCGCGATGCTTCTGGAAGGATCATACATTGACGAATCCAATAATCTGGTTCCCGGATCAATTTCATTTGGTCGTGCTTCCCACCCTCTGGTGGATGGAGTAAGCAGTAGCATGACATCACCAAACATTGGCGTGAATGACAGGGGATCCCAGGTTTTTGGTTCAGTAGATATGAGCCAGCCTTTTGATGAGGTGCTTACAGGTACTTCTGAAATATCTGCAGTCAGCAACAACTATGTTGATGATATTGTAGTCAGCGCCGGGGGATTTGAAGTCGACTGGGGATACTGGAACTCATCAAACATGAGCGTTTTGCATAACCAGTTTGATGAAACGCAGACAATGACTCCAGATGCCGAGCACTTCTGGGCAAACATCATCCCCTCTGATGCGATGGAAATCGCAGACCGAACCGGTTCTTACACTTATTATGATACATATAACTTTGTCGGCACCAGTTCAAATGGTGTACTCGAACATATGTCCATGTATTTTGATGTGAATTTCCAGGATGCAACACCAATCGGCACCGGTTATCTTGAAGCTGGAGATGGTGAACTTTACTGGGACGTTGATATTACTGGCGGAACTATTGATGGTTCCTTTGTAAAATTCACTACAGACCTGGGCAACCTCAGCAACTGGGATGCTGCTGTAATTACCCCCTGCTCTGGGTGCGTAGTCGCTGACATACAGGGTGTTTTCACCGGTACCGAGACCTACGACATGTCTAACAACCCGCTTGAAGCTGGTGGATTCGCTGCAGGATTCCTGTTGAATAACTCACTTGATCCCAACAACAGTATCGAGTTTATACAGGGCTTTGGAACGCTTGAGTCTGGTTCCGCTGAATTTTAATAAGAGTTTATGAAAATTGGTCGGAGTGGCGGGATTTGAACCCACGACCACCACACCCCCAGTGTGGTGCGCTACCAGGCTGCGCTACACTCCGATTTGGAAAGGATAACTAAGAAGACAGATGGGTTAAAGCTTCTTCGACTTCTTCGATCAGTTCCCTGATCACCTGCTGATTCATTGCTGGTGCGACTTCCGGGACATCATTACCGGCCATGCGCTGGCGGGCACCGCCAATGGTAAAGCCCTGGTCATACAGAAGTGAACGGATCTGACGGATCAGGATAACATCCTGACGCTGGTAATAACGGCGGTTACCACGACGTTTTACCGGTTTGAGCTGGGTAAATTCCTGCTCCCAGTAACGCAGCACATGCGGTTTTACCTCGCAAAGCTCACTCACTTCACCAATGGTGAAGTAACGCTTTGCCGGAATCTCGGGTAATTCGGCGTTATGACTCGGTTCCAGCATAAGTCTCTACCCTTGATTTGAGTTTCTGGCCGGGTCGGAAAGTCACGACACGACGCGCCTGAATTGGAATTTCTTCGCCGGTTTTCGGGTTACGCCCTGGACGCTCTCGCTTGTCCCGTAAATCAAAGTTACCGAAGCCGGATAGTTTCACCTGCTCATTACTTTCCAGGGAGAGTTTAATTTCCTCGAAAAACTGCTCGACGAGCTCTTTGGCTTCACGCTTGTTCAGGCCCATTTCGTCAAAGAGACGCTCGGCCATTTCAGCTTTAGTCAGTGCTCCACTACCCATTTTCTTCGCCTTCTTCTTAAAACCTAAACCAGTATCAGGCCGTTTTATTACCTGGGTAGGCAATTATGGCCCAAGTATTTTCTAAAATCACCTTAATTCGGCATTAAATTGTGCTTCTAGAGCCTTGATACAGCTATTAATTATGCCATTTATCTCGTCATCGTTAAGAGTGCGTGAAGGGTGCTGAAAGGTCAAGCCTATGGCAAGACTCTTTTTGCCTTTTTCCAGTTTTTCTCCCTGATAGACGTCAAACAGGACAATATTCTCCAGAAATTCACCGCCCTGCTCCTGTAAAACCCCCTCAAGCTCACTGAATACGAGGCTTTCATCGACCATTATGGCAAGATCCCGGCGTACGGAGGGGTAACGTGAAAGAGCTGTAACACGCGGTGTTACGCTGGCATTAATGCCTGCCAGTGCCAGTTCAAACAAGAATACCTTGCCGGGGATATCCAGGTCATGCTGAATTTGCGGTTTCAGGGCGCCGATCCAGCCTACAGGCTGCTGCATACGCAGGATTCGTGCACTCTGCCCAGGCTGCAGAGCCGGATGTTCGGCAACTGCAAAACTGAATTCTCCGCGGGCATTTCCCAGCCCCAGAATGCTTTCCACATCACCTTTCATGTCATAAAAGTCACTGTTTCTGGTTGATGCCCCCCACTGCTCAGGGTTTTCGCTCCCCCATAACAGACCTCCAAGCATGACCTGCTGCCGGGTTTCCCCATTTTCATTGGAGAAAACCATGCCAGATTCAAAGACTTGCACACGATTCTGCTGCCGGTTCTGATTATGTTTTAGAGTTTGTAGCAGACCGGTCCAGAGATTACGGCGCATCACCGCCATATCACTGGAAATCGGGTTGGCAAGGGCGATAGCTGCTCCTGCGCCCTCTGCAAGCCGTTTTTCCAGCTCAGGTTCTACAAAGCTATAGTTGATAACTTCCTGATAACCAAGAGAATTCAAGCGGCTTCGTATTTTTCTCAGTGACACAGTGGTCTCTGTGGCAGGCTTGAGTGCGCCGGCACCACTGATAGGGGCCAGTGGAATATTATCGTAGCCGTAGATGCGCGCCAGTTCCTCGATCAGGTCTGCCTCCAGGGCAATATCAAAGCGCCAGGAAGGTATCCTGAAACGCCAGCTGTCGGCACCTTTTTCCAGCAGCTCCAATCCCAGGCCGGTCAACATGGTTTCGATATCCCCGACTGCAACTTCGACACCCAGTATTTTACTGACTCTTTCTGCTCGCAGGCTCACTTCAGGGGCTTCAGGCAAATTTTCCTCGGCTTTGATAACAGGTCCGGCTTCACCACCGAGGATTTCAAGCATTAACTGGGTAGCACGCTCAATGGCTTTTTCAGCCAGGGCATAATCCACCCCCCGTTCAAAGCGATGTGAAGCATCGGTATGCATGCCGTACTGGCGGGCTTTGCCGGCAATCGCCAGGGGATTGAAAAAGGCGCTTTCCAGAAACAGGTTTTGCGTCTGTGAAGTGACGCCGCTATGTTCGCCACCCATCACCCCGGCCATGGCAAGGGCTTTTTCATGATCAGCGATAACCAGTGTATCTGCACTCAGTTCTACTTCCCTGCCATCGAGCAATACCAGTTTTTCATTCCTGGCTGCGCGCCTGACCTGAATGCCTCCCTGCAATACGTCCAGATCAAAAGCGTGCATCGGCTGCCCAAGCTCCAGCATTACATAGTTAGTCACATCGACTGCCGGTTCGATACTGCGAATACCACTGCGGCGTAATTTTTCCTGCATCCACAAGGGGGTGCTGGCATTGATATTCACATTACGAATCACCCGGCCCAGATAACGCGGGCAGTCTTCAGGACTGTGCAATTCCACCGGAAAGGTTTCGTCGATGCTGGCCTTTACTGAAGTAAAGTCAGGGCCATTCAAGGCAGAATTATTCAGCACACTGACTTCCCGTGCCAGACCGGCAATGCTCAGGCAGTCACCGCGATTGGGGGTCAGATCAACTTCGATCAGTGTGTCATCAAGTTGCAGATAATCTCTGAAATCTTCGCCAATTGGAGCGTCGTCGGCCAGCACCATGATACCGTCGGACTTTTCAGCCAGCCCCAGTTCCTCGGCAGCACAGAGCATGCCGTTTGATTCCACGCCACGCAGTTTGGCTTTTTTGATGCTAAAGTCTTCAGCCAGAATGGCACCGACTTTGGCGAAAGGCACTTTCAGTCCGGCAGCAACATTCGGGGCACCACAAACCACCTGAAAAGTTTCTTTGCCGTCACTAACCTGGCAAACACTTAATTTATCCGCATCCGGATGTTTTTCGACACTTTGTACTTCGGCGACTACGACACCGGAAAAGCTATTGGCAGCAGCTTCTGTGCCATCCACTTCCAGACCTGCCATAGTCAACTGGTGGACCAGTTTGTCCGTTGCTATGTCTGGATTGACCCATTCGCGTAACCAGTTTTCGCTGAATTTCACTTTCTATGTCTCCTACGAGAATTGCTGCAGGAAACGCAGATCATTTTCAAACATGAGACGTAGATCTTTTATCTCATAACGCAACATGGCAAGCCGATCGACCCCCATACCAAAAGCATAACCTGTGTATTTTTCAGCATCGACATTGGAAAATTCCAGCACCTTAGGATGAATCATGCCGCAGCCACCAACTTCGAGCCAGCCACTGTGACTGCAAACACGACAGCCTTCACCCTGGCAGCTTACACACTGCACATCAACTTCAGCTGAAGGTTCTGTAAACGGGAAATAAGAGGGCCGGAATCTTGCCTGCAGATCGGCTTCGAAAAAGGCGCTAAGAAAATTCTGTACCAGCCCTTTCAGATCGGCAAAGCTGACATTCTCGTCCACCAGCACGCCTTCCACCTGATGGAACATCGGGGTATGCGTCAGATCGGAGTCACAGCGGTACACCCGGCCAGGGCAGATAAAACGAAACGGCGGCTCACTGTTTTCCATGGTACGCACCTGCACATTGGAGGTATGGGTACGCAGTAAGGTGCCATCGCCAAAATAAAAAGTATCGTGCATGGCACGGGCAGGATGATGTTCGGGAATATTCAGGGCTTCGAAATTATGAAACTCATCTTCTATTTCGGGCCCTTCCACAGTAACGAAGCCGGCTGCGGAAAAAATATCTTCAATGCGATCAATGGTCCGGGTTACAGGATGCAGTGCACCGGCCTGACGACGCCTGCCGGGTAGTGAAATATCAATGGCCTCACGCTGTAACTGGGCACTGGTTGCCGCCTGCTCAAGACTGAGCTTGCGGGCATTGATTGCTTCCTGGACTTCCTGCTTGGCCTGATTAATGGCGGCACCGGCTTTGGGCCGGTCTTCAGCTGGGAGTTTGCCCAGCGATTTGAGCTGTTCAGTCAGGCTGCCTTTTTTACCCAGGTACTGCACCCGCAGGCTATCCAGCTCAGTAATATCCTGAGCCTCAGTGATTGCCTGCAGGGCTGTGCTTGTCAGCGATTCCAGATTTTCCATCTTGGTCCTGGCTTGGTCCTGTCTGGCCTGGAAATGATCAGGCGAGTGCTGCTTTAGCCTCTTCCGCGATAGCCGCAAATGCGGGCTTATCATTAACTGCCAGATCAGCAAGTACTCGACGGTCAACTTCAATACCGGCTTTCTTCAGCCCGGCCATCAGACGGCTGTACGAAATATCATTGACTCGTGCCTGGGCGTTGATGCGGGTAATCCACAAGGAACGGAAAACACGTTTTTTCTGTTTACGGTCACGATAGGCATACTGGCCGGCTTTGATCACCGATTGTTTGGCAACACGAAACACCCGACTCCGGGCGCCGTAATAACCTTTAGCCTGTTTTAAAACTTTTTTATGTTTACGGCGTGCAACTACGCCACGTTTTACTCTAGCCATGATTCTCCTCCGACTTAATTCTGACGCAGCATGCGTTTAACGTTGGACATATCAGAAGCATTTACTGCTGAAGTGCCACGTAACTGACGCTTACGCTTGGTAGTCATTTTGGTGAGGATATGGCTTTTGTAAGCGCTCTTGCGCTTGAGGCCGGACCCGGTCTTTTTGAAGCGCTTGGAAGCGCCACTATGAACTTTCTGTTTTGGCATTGTCGTACTCCGCATTCAGGGTCGACTGTCTCATGCAGCCGCCTGTCGTTTAATAAAATAAAAGCATCCCTCCCGAACAGCTTCGGTTAATACGAAGAGTCCTGGGAAACTTTAGTGCTTTTTCTTTACCGGGGTTAATACCATGGTTAACTGCCGACCTTCCATTTTTGCATCCTGGTCGACGGTACCATGTTCTTCCAGATCAACTTTCAGTCGATCTATCAGCTCCATCCCGATATGTTGATGAGCCAGTTCGCGGCCACGAAATCGTACTGTGACTTTTGCTCTGTCTCCATCATTAAGGAAACGTATCAGGTTGCGTAGTTTTACCTGATAATCCCCTTCTTCCGTCCCTGGTCTGAATTTAACTTCTTTTACGTGAATGACTTTCTGTTTTTTACGGTTAGCAGCTTTCTGTTTTTTAAGTTCGAAAACATGCTTGCCGTAATCCATTATCTTGCAAACAGGTGGATCCGCATCAGGAGAAATTAAAACCAGGTCTAGTTTTGCGTTAGCAGCTTCTGCTTTTGCTTCATCCAGGCCAACAATTCCTCTTTGCTCTCCGCTATCAAGAATCAACCTGACTTCGGGTGATTCGATATCATCATTGATCACAGCCTTTTTCTTGTCATTATCACGCTTAATAGTACATTTCTCCGTTCTGGTTCATCTTCACAACGTTGCTCAGGATTTTTCCTGCTTGGCCTGCCTGCTATAGCTGGCGACATCTTCCTGTAGTAAAGTTTCAAACTGGGATAATTCCATAACTCCCAGGTCTTTACCCGTGCGGTCTCTGACCGAAATGGTATTAGCGGCGACTTCTTTATCACCGGCTACTAACAGGTAGGGTACACGCTGTACTGTGTGCTCGCGAATTTTAAACCCGACCTTCTCATTTCTCAAGTCGCTTTGCACTCTAAACCCTTTATTTTCAAGGGAAACTGCTATTTTTTCACAATATTCGGCCTGCTTGTCGGTAATATTCATGATTACTGCCTGAACCGGTGCCAGCCAGCTGGGAAAAGCACCTTCATAATGTTCAATCAGAATACCGATAAAACGCTCAAAAGAACCGAAAATTGCCCGGTGTAGCATTACGGGTGTATCCCGGCTGTTGTCTTCAGTGACATATTCCGCACCCAGTCGCCCGGGCATGGAAAAATCCACCTGAATGGTGCCACATTGCTGTTCACGCCCCATGCAGTCCTTCAGGGCAAATTCAATCTTTGGTCCATAGAAGGCACCCTCACCCGGCATCAGCTGCCAGTCACGACCGGTGTTGTTCAGGGCTTCTTCCAGTGCCTGTTCGGACTGATCCCAGACTTCATCGGAACCTACCCGTTGTTCCGGGCGAGTGGAAAGACGCAGAATGATTTCTTCAAAACCGAAATCCTGATAGACCTTGTAAACCAGATCAATGAAGTCAGCGACTTCCTGCTGAATCTGCTCTTCGGTGCAGAAAATATGGGCATCATCCTGGGTAAATGCCCGCACCCGCATCAGGCCATGCATACTGCCTGAAGGCTCATAACGGTGACAGGAGCCGAATTCCGCCAGTCGCAGCGGCAGATCACGATAGGATTTGAGTCCCTGATTAAACACCTGCACATGACAGGGACAGTTCATGGGCTTGATGGCATACATGCGGTTTTCGGATTCAACACTGAACATCTGCTCCGAAAACTTGGCTGAATGACCGGATTTGTCCCAGAGACTGTAATCCACCAGTTGTGGCGTATTGATTTCCTGATACCCGTTATCAATAAACAGTTGCTGCATATAACGCTTGATAATCTGGTAGATCGTCCAGCCCTGCGGATGCCAGAACACCATGCCGGGGGCTTCTTCCTGAAAGTGAAACAAATTCAGTTTCTTGCCGATTTTGCGATGGTCACGTCGCTCAGCTTCTTCCAGAAGATGTAAATACTGTTTCAGGGCTTTTTTATCCGCCCAGGCTGTGCCGTAGATACGCTGCAACATGGCATTTCTAGAATCACCGCGCCAGTAGGCACCGGCAACCGACATCAGCTTGAAGGCCTTGATATGTCCGGTGCTGGGGATATGCGGCCCACGGCAAAGGTCAATAAAGTCACCCTGCTTGTAGAATGAAAGCTCTTCTTCGCCGGGAATGCTCTGGATGATTTCGACCTTGTATTCTTCGCCCATGTCTTTGAACAGGCTTACCGCATCTTTTCTGCTCATGACGCTGCGCTCAACCGGCACATCTGCACTGGCCAGTCGGGTCATTTCTTTTTCAATGGCTTCCAGGTCTTCCGGTGTAAAGGGACGTTCATAGGCAAAATCGTAATAAAAACCGTTTTCAATGACCGGACCGATCGTGACCTGCGCTTCAGGAAATAAATTCTGCACCGCATTGGCCATCAGGTGGGCACAGGAGTGGCGGATGATTTCCAGTCCCTCGTCATCACGTGAGGTGATAATGGAAAGTTCAGCATCTTCTTCAATGACGGAAGAAGTATCAAGCAGCGTGCCGTTTACCTTGCCGGCCAGAGCCGCTTTTGCCAGACCGGGGCCAATAGACCCGGCTACCTCCAGAACACTGGGGGGCTGGTCAAACTGTTTCTGGCTGCCATCCGGTAAGGTAATTGTAATCATCACTGCCACAGAATCCTGTGATTCTGTCATCCCATTTATCCTGGTTTACTGAATTTCACCGTTTACCCGGTGAAAGATTGGTAGGCACGACCAGATTCGAACTGGTGACCTCTACCATGTCAAGGTAGCGCTCTAACCAACTGAGCTACGCGCCTGCTATCCTGTTTTTATTCCCTTAAAAAGCCTGTAAACACGCTAGTTACAGGCTTTCTGAAAAGACCGGCGATTATAGAGATACCAGGGCAAAATCACAAGAAAATCAATGGATTCTGAACACATAAATCACCATGCAAGCCGTGCAGGAATGATTCGGGTAGATCCTAGATTGCCTGTAACAGGGCCGGAGTAAACAAACCTCGTTCCAGACTGTGGCTTTTTACCTGTGTTGGCAGAAAATATTTCCTGCAGACTTCCATCGCGTCCTGGTCAGAGAAACGCTTGCAGGAAAAAATATCAATGTAGACTTGCCCCAGATTTTCTGCAAAATGGGCCGAAATATTAGATGTTTCAATTAGTTGCATTAAGGTAAATCCTGCCGCGTCGAAAGAGTGACTGGCAAAATGTTCAATGACAGGTTCGCCAAAAGCTTTCATGTCGATGGCAGTAATCAGTTCCTTCACCCAGTGACGGATATGCTCAGCGCTGGTGAGTTGTTCCCGCGGGCAGCCCGCCAGATCCAGAATTAAATGTTGCCCCCATATAGCAGTTTGTTGACTCATAGTAAGCCTCAAAAAAAGGAATGCAGTACCCCGCAAGGCCTTCGGCAGCGAGACTGCGGCGCGCACTCTACTCTTTTTTACAGGGAAGGCAAGCAGTATCAATTAACGCTAGTGTCCTGGTTTGAATAATATCCAGCAGCTTAGTGATTGCCGGGCTGAATCTAGGGCTGAATGCGGGGCTCAACGTATTCCACCAGAATCCCGTCCGGATCTTTGGCAAACACGAAGCGGCCGAAATTACGTTGAATCGGTTCAGCATCCCAGCTCAGAAAGTCATAACCGGCTTCCTGGGTCTGGCGAATCAGTGTATCGAGATTTGTGACCTGTAGCTGAAACTGGGGAGACCCTACATCCTGAATTGTCCACTGCATGGGGCGCGGGGCTGGCATGATGTCAGATGGCACAGCGAACTCATCAAGGATTACACGCACTTCGGTACCGGGAATTACTGTTGTGGTCTGTCTCAGACTGCCCCCTTCAAGACCATTCAAACGCAGGTCCGCTGTACTTCCTTCACGAGAGCCCAAAACTTCAAACCCCAGTAAATCCCGGTAAAAACGCAATGACCTGGCTGTATCGGCAACGGTCAGGCCGATATCAATGGCAATGACCTGTTCGGGCGAATTCGCCTGGGTAATCGCAGCTGGAGAAGCCTGGAAAAGCTGCAACAGATAGCCATCCGGATCGCGAAGCAGAATCGATCTTCCCAGTGGCGTATCAATGATCTGCTCACCCAGGGTCACGACCGGAGTATTGACCAGCTGCATTCTGCTAACGACTTCATCAAGATCCCTTACATGAAAAATAATTCGTGAGGCTCCCGGGTCATAGGGGCTGACAGCCCGTTCATTGCGGGGAATATCAAAAAACTCGGATAACTCGAGTCCGAAATCCTCATTGGCGCTGTGCATAAAGACATTACGGAATCGGGAACCCTCACTGTCGGTCAGGTGCCAGATCAAGGGATCTGATACGGCTTCGGAAACCGGTCTTATTTGTGGCGCTGGGGCATCTGCAGGGGGTGAACCAGCAAAGGGGGAGCGAACCAGTTTGATATCCAGCATGTCGCGGTAATACGGGAAAGTAAGCTCCCCATGTGCAGTGGAATGAATCCAGTTATAAATTCCACGTACTTCAGGCTCTGCAGACAAGGAAGAAGTTGTCTGGGCAGTAACCTGGCCAGCACTGATCATTGCGCAGCAAACTGTTTAAGCGTTCGATTTACGCGTTCGATGCAGCATTTGCTTTCCTTTTCCAATCCTCAACCCGATTGACATTATTCGCTCAGATTGAATTTTTGCACCCTGCTTCCAGCCTGTTCGGCAATAATAATATTACCTTCAGCATCGACTGCAATTGCATGGGGCAGGATGAACTGTCCACGATAACGCCCCGGACCGCCACCAAAACTGCCGAGCCGTTCTCCACTCCGGCGATCCAGAATATCCACCATGACATTGTTCTGGTTAATTACATAGAGGTATTGCTGTTCGGGATCATGTGAAAACGCCAGCACTACAGCGGTGCCGCGTTCACCGCTGGGACGGTTTGCGGGTGAGGTGACGACTGTATAATCATTATTGATAAAGCGGATGAAATTGCCCTCTGTGTCGAAGACCTGAATCCGGTCAGCCCGACGATCACAGACATATACCAGACCGTCATCAGAAATACGCAAACAGTGTGGTAATTCTTCAATGTTCTCTTCCCCCGGTAGACGTCGTAAAGACCACTGTCGGAGAAACTGCCCCTGAGGATTCATGACCGCCACCCGGCTGTTACCGCCTTCCAGTTCGCCGTCAGCAACATAAATATTCCCGCTTGCCGGATCAGTATCAATGCTGGCGGGCAAAAAGAATTGTGCCCGATCGGAATTCAGCGGCTGCCCCTGTCGGCTGCCATCAGAGGAATCATAAAGACCACTTTCGCCAATCTGCATCAGCAGTTCACCCTCGGTAGAATATTTCTGAATAACACCGGTTCCGGCAGCCACAATCCAGAGATCACCCTCACTATCGACATGGCAGTCATGCAATCTGCTGCCGATTTGTTCCGGGTCTCCCCAGGCATTTATGACTTTTCCGACGGCATTGAGCTCAATTACCGGCGGAGCCAGTCTGGCTGCATCCAGGTCTTCAGGGTCGACATCCTGCCGGTTCAGCAGAAAAATTTGCCCCTCATGCCCCATGCACATTCCGCCAAGTCCGCCGGTAAGCCAGAACTCATCATCAATACTGAAGGGTAATTCCGGCCATTGCAGATCCAGTTCAAACTGTGGTACTTGCTGGGCGTAACTGCTTGAAAGGAACAGGCTGAATGTCAGTAGCCACAGGGCCTGTTGTTTTTTGCTGACGATAATTCGGGGTGATTTATTCATTATTATTTTTCCCTTGCCTGCCAAGCGTAATATGAAGATAGAGCAAATAATCTGGCATGTCACGAAGCCGGGAAATTTATCTGCTTCAACTTTGGCTCACAGCTCGGTTAATGAAGGGAACTGCGTGACAGCTGCTCACATATATCTTCCAGATGGTCTGCTTTTTATAACTAAAGAGCTTAGAAAGCATAAAAATTTTAATAACAACAATTAAAGCCATGCCCGGAGAAAGTATTGCGAATGATGTAAAGCAGCGTAGAACTTTTACTGAAATTCATAATGAATCGATAGTTATTTTTCAGCAGAAAAGTTAAGTGAAAAGGAACAGCTACAGATGAAATTTCTTATGTGCTGTCTTGCTTGAGGAACAGAACCTAGCCGATAAACTGTTCGTTTAACACCGCTATCTGGTCCCGCACTTTCGCTGCTTCTTCAAATTCCAGGTTGCGGGCAGATTCATACATTTGCTCTTCCAGGCGTTTTATTTCATGAGCCAGTTCTGCCGGGCTCATACTGTGCAGATCCTTGGCATATTTGCCGGAATCTTCAGCGACCTGGCGAAACTGCCTGTAAGAGCGCTTGCCTTTTGCGGAAGTCTGGCCTGCTCCTTCAATGATATCAGCGACTTTTTTGCGTATTCCCTGAGGAGTGATGCCATGTTCTTCGTTGAATATTTGCTGGATTCGCCTGCGCTCCATCGTTATGTCAATGGCTCGCTGCATGGAATTGGTCACCCTGTCCGCATATAGAATAACTTTACCGTTCAGGTTTCGCGCGGCTCGGCCCATGGTCTGGATAAGTGATCGTTCCGAACGCAAAAAGCCTTCCTTGTCAGCATCCAGTATTGCCACCAGAGACACTTCCGGAATATCCAGACCTTCACGCAGCAGATTAATCCCGACCAGCACATCGAATTCCCCCAGGCGCAGATCCCGAATGATTTCCATGCGTTCAACGGTATCAATATCCGAATGCAGATAACGTACCTTGACACCGTTATCGGCAAGATAATCGGTAAGGTCTTCAGCCATGCGTTTGGTCAGAGTCGTAACCAGCACCCGCTCTCCCTCAGCGACCCTGAGTCTGACTTCAGAGAACAGATCATCGACCTGATGTGTTGCTGGCCTGACTTCAGGTTCCGGATCCAGCAATCCTGTGGGCCGCGCCACCTGTTCAACCCGTTGTTGTTCATGCTTCTCTTCATAATCACCCGGAGTTGCAGAAACAAAAATCAGTTGCGGAGCAAGCTGTTCCCATTCATTGAAACGCAAGGGCCTGTTATCAAGTGCCGAAGGCAGGCGAAAGCCGTATTGCACCAGCGTTTCCTTGCGGGAACGGTCGCCCTTGTACATCGCTCCGATCTGCGGAATGGTGGCATGGGATTCATCGACCACCACAAAAGCATTGTCCGGCAAGTAATCAAACAGCGTTGGCGGGGGCTCACCTTCCTGTCGACCGGAAAGATAACGTGAATAGTTTTCCACGCCTGTGCAGTAACCAAGCTGCTCCATCATTTCCAGATCAAAATGGGTACGCTGTTTCAGCCTTTGTGCTTCCACCAGCTGATTATTTTCTTCCAGCTGTTTCAGGCGCCACTCCAGCTCCACTTTGACCTGCTCAATAGTTTCCAGCATACGCGCACGATGAGTCACGTAATGTGATTTGGGAAAGACTGTGAGACGTGGTACTTTCTGGAGAATTTCACCGGTCAGGGGGTCAAAATACGCCAGACTCTCTATTTCATCATCAAATAATTCAATTCGAATGGCCTGGGCATCAGATTCTGCAGGATAGATATCGATCACATCACCACGCACGCGGTATGAACTGCGATGCAGCTCCATTTCATTGCGGGTATATTGCAGTTCAGCCAGGCGTTTTAGCAGAACCCGCTGATCCAGTTTGCCACCGACATTCAGGTGCAGAACCATATCCAGATAAACTGTCGGATCTCCCAGGCCATAAATTGATGAGACCGTCGCCACAACAATCACATCCTGCTTCTCCAGCAAGGATTTGGTGGCCGACAGACGCATCTGTTCGATGTGCTCGTTGACTGATGAGTCTTTTTCTATGTAGGAGTCTGAAGCTGGTACATAGGCTTCAGGCTGATAGTAATCATAGTAGGATACAAAATACTCGACTGCATTTTCTGGGAAAAAATCCTTTAACTCGCCGTATAACTGGGCAGCCAGTGTCTTGTTATGTGCCATTACCAGTGCCGGCCGTTGTACTTCCTGGATTACATTGGCAATCGTATAGGTCTTGCCGGAACCGGTTACCCCGAGCAGGGTTTGCGCCGCCAGCCCGTCGTTCAGCCCCTCGACAAGTCCTCTAATGGCTTTTGGTTGATCACCGGCCGGTGAATAGGACGCCCTGAGCTGAAACTTGTCCAATGAACTTTCCTTGCGGCAAAAGGTTTTATTGTAAGGATTTCAGAGCTTGAAATGAACTGTGATCGAGGTTGACCCCCGGGGTAAATCTAATTACCATACGCGCCGTTTTTCGGGTTAAAATAAACAGCTCGATAACGCGATAGAAATTGCCCAATAGCTCAATGGTAGAGTAGGTGACTGTTAATCACTTGGTTCCTGGTTCGAGTCCAGGTTGGGCAGCCAATTTCTCACCAATCTCTTAGCAGTAGCCGGATGACCGCATCCTCCCATACCCTTCCGGGGGCGATAGTTACTGCAGTTATCCGGCTGTTTTAGCGGCTTTATTCGAAACTTATCCGGTCCTGATTGTTACGGATAGTCACCTCCCCGATACCACTTACCAGCAATAATTCCTCCAGTGTTGTGAACTGGCCATTGATATCGCGGTATTCAACGATTGCTTCAGCCCTGCTCATGCCGACCCCATCCAGAACCAGCGCAATGGTTTTGGCATCAGCCAGATTGATATTCACCTTTTCCACCGGCATCTCACCTGCCTCATTCTGCGCCAGGCTGGCATGACTACCGAGTAAGATCAGGGTAAGACAGATTATTTGTAAAAGATTGCTTCCTTTCATTCTTGCCTCCTTTCTAGAGTTGTTTCCAGAGTTACTTTTACACTTGATGCTTAAAGCATTCATGCAAATGCACCCATAGGTACAGATGAATGCACTAAAGCGGCATAATTCCGCTCTAATCAGCCTAGCAGAGCTTTGCAGAATTGCATGAAAAAAGGCTCAGGAAGCTGCCTGAATTTCCTCTATGATGCTGGCAAGTTTTGCCCCGGGGTTATCGGCACGGGTAATTGGTCTGCCGATTACCAGATAATCGCTTCCCCGGGCCAAAGCATCAGTCGGAGTGACTATGCGTTTCTGATCATCAGCTTTATCCCCTGCCGGACGGATACCGGGTGTGACCAGTTTAAAGTCTGCAGGAAGTGCCTGCCTGAGCAGGGGCGCTTCCCGAGCAGAACAGACAACTCCATCCAGGCCGCAGTCGGCCGTCAGACTCGCCAACCGTATGACCTGATCCTCAGGCTTGTCTGCGATTCCCAGTTCCTTGAGCTCCTGCTCTCCCAGAGAGGTCAGTACAGTCACGGCAATCAGTAATGGTGCCTGACTATCCGGCAAGGCATCGCTTGCAGCCTCCAGCATGGCACGGCCTCCTGAGGCATGAACATTCACCATCCATATGCCCAGATCAGCTGCTGCCCGTACCGCAGCAGCGACCGTATTGGGAATATCATGAAATTTCAGATCCAGAAAAATCTCAAATCCGCGCGATTGAACACTGCTGACGAGAGCCGGACCATAGTGAGTAAATAATTCCTTGCCAATTTTGACCCGACATAAATCCGGATTCAGCTGATCCAGAAAGTCCAGACATGCTTTTTCATCAGAAAAATCAAGTGCAACAATTAGCTGTTTGTTATATTTCATATTCCAGTACTCAATTCTGCCTGACAGTGGCTTTATCTGCCTGTAATTCCAGTGGTTTGACATGGCCCCACTCACTGCACCCCGGACACTGCCAGTGCAGTTTCTGTAATTCAAAACCGCAATTGGTGCATTGATATGCCGGTTTACTGTTAAGAAACTGCTCCAGCGTTTTGTTGAACAGCTCAGCATTACTTTGCTCGTCCGCTCGCGCATTCAATAATATGGCTTTACCCAGTAAATTAATGGACGGATTGATGCTTAGTTGCTGTAGCAGCACCTTTCGGGCATTTTCCCTGTTTTGTTTACTTTCAATGTAAGAGACTATTTTCAGAATAAGTCCCGAACCAGGTGACTCATGCAGACAGCTTTCCAGGTAGGCTTGCAGATCCTTGTCACGGCCGCTGGCTTCGAAAGCGGATACCAGTAAATCAAAAGCCTCAGCCCGAAAACCGGGGTCCTGGGTCGAAATTTTCTGCAAGACCTTTATCGCCTGCCTGTATAGTTGCAAAGCAAGCTCCAGGCGCCCCAGCAAGAGATTTGCTCTGACGTTAGTCCTGGACATCTGTACTGCCCTGTTCAGGTATTCCCTGGCCTGATTGTAATGCTGTAATTCAATTTCTTTTTCTGCCAGTTCACAATAAAAATGCGAGGCTTTGAGCTGAAAGCTTTGACGCTGGTTTGCTGGACATATCTGCAGAAGTTCATTGCTGATCATGACACATTTAAGCCATTCCTTTTCCAGTTGATAGACTGTGAGCCCCTGAATCAACGCCGCATACTGAATTTCCAGGTCAGCTATTTTTAATTCATCAATAAGTCGCTCTGCCCGGTCCAGCAAACCTGCAGCAACATAGCTTTTCACCAGCCCGAGTTTAACCTTGTTGAGTTCATCTTTATCAAACTGGCTGTCGCCAAGTAATTTCTGGAATACGGCAATGGAGCTGTCAACTTTACCGCGCCTGCGCAACAGGGTTCCCAGTGCCAGGTGACTCTCCAGTGTTGAACTGTTGACTTCAAGCTCCGAAATAAAAGCATCTACAGACTGGTCAGGTTCATCATTGAGGAGATAGTTGAGGCCGATAAAATAATCACGTTCGTCTTTGTTGTAACGCAATGAGGGCCTGAAAAAACGCTGACTGCGATAGCCCATATACCAGGAAACCGCCATCGCCAGTACCAGCAGAATGAACAGTATGATATTGACCGTGTTCATCAGTTTTTATTCAATTTCCATTACGCTGCTTATCGGAATTTACCAGAGTCCCGGAATATTTCTGCTTTTCCAGTTTGTTGATCCTGGCTTCCAGTTTGTTGATTTTGTGCTGCGCCCTGATTCGCCGGAATAATCCAAAGCCCAGTAATAATCCCAGCACTCCTCCCCAGGCAAAAGCCAGAATTATCCAGACTGCCAGACTTTGAGGAGCCAGCTCAACGCCAATCCACAAAGGAACTTCTATTGTGTTATTACTGGCAAACAGGAAGCCTGCCAGGACTACCAGCAAAAACAAAAGCCATGCTAAAAAGCGAATTATTTTGCGCATTTTCTTAAAAAAAAACGGCGGTGCCTGCTAAAGCTGCCGCCGTTTTATTCATCTCAAAAAAAGGTTGATACTAGGTACTTTCTCGTAACAGACTGTCATTAACACGATCCCTTAACTCTTTGCCAGCTTTAAAGTGGGGAACATATTTGCCTTTCAGTTCCACCGCTTCACCGGTTTTAGGGTTTCTGCCAACACGTGGCGCTCGATAATGCAGGGAAAAACTTCCAAATCCGCGTATCTCGATACGCCCGCCTTCAGCGAGTGTTTCTGACATATACGAAATAATCGCCTTAACTGTCAGCTCAATATCTTTTGCTGATAGTTGAGTCTGTTTTGCCGCTATACGTTCAATCAGTTCTGATTTAGTCATAACTCTGCTACCTTAACAGTTGGCTAAAACTCGTTGCTGTATCAGCCTTTTCCTTTACTTATTCCTTTTCCATTTGCGCTTTAATCAAATCGCCAACCGTTGCAGGCGAAGCTGAAGTAGAACTTTGCTTGTTATGCTCGGCAATTGAATCCTTTTCTTCCTCAATTTCCTTCGCTTTAATTGAAAGCGTCAGCATGCGGCTTTTACGGTCTACACCAACAATCATGGCTTCAACCTCATCACCTTCATTGAGAACAGTACGGGCATCTTCAACTCGATCCCGGCTGATATCTGAAGCTTTCAGTATGCCATCAACCCCTTCTTCGAGATTGATAATGACTTCCCGGGTATCGACTGAGGTTACCTTGCCTGTGACAAGAGTACCTTTTTCGTTTACCGCGGCAAACTTGGCGAAAGGATCATCAGAAAGCTGCTTGATACCCAGGGAAATTCTTTCCCGGTCCGGATCAATGGAAAGTATGACCGTATCGAGTTTGTCACCTTTGGTATATTGGCGAACTGCCTGTTCACCAGGCTCATCCCAGGAGATGTCAGATAAATGCACCAGCCCGTCAATATCCCCATCGAGACCGATGAAAATACCGAAGTCAGTAATTGATTTGATATTGCCGGAAATACGGTCGCCTTTTTTATAGCTTTCAGCAAAGGCATCCCAGGGATTTTTCTGACACTGCTTCAGGCCAAGTGAAATACGACGACGCTCTTCGTCAATATCGAGAATCATCACTTCGATTTCATCACCTAACTGAACGACTTTTGAAGGATGAATATTTTTATTGGTCCAGTCCATTTCAGACACATGAACCAATCCTTCAACACCTTCTTCCAGTTCGGCAAAACAACCGTAGTCAGTCAGATTGGTAACCACTGCCTTGACTCTGGTGTTTTCCGGATAACGATTCTTGATTTCCATCCAGGGATCATCACCCAGCTGTTTCAGACCCAGTGAGACACGATTGCGTTCGCGGTCAAATTTAAGGACCTTGACTTCAATTTCCTGTCCGACTTCAACAATTTCACTTGGATGCTTGATACGTTTCCAGGACATATCCGTGATATGCAGCAGACCGTCAACACCACCCAGATCAACAAAGGCACCGTAATCGGTAAGGTTTTTCACAATACCTTTGACAGACTGGCCTTCCTGAAGGTTGGCGAGCAGCTCTTCGCGCTCCGCACTGTTCACTGATTCCAGAACTGCACGACGTGATACCACAACATTGTTGCGTTTCTGATCAAGTTTGATCAATTTGAATTCGAGTTCTTTATTCATTAAATGATCGGCATCACGAATTGGCCGAACATCAACCAGAGAACCTGGCAGGAAGGCACGGACAGTATTAACGTCCACGGTAAAGCCGCCTTTCACCTTGCCGTTAATAACACCTTTAACAGCTTCATTATCTTCAAATGCTTTTTCCAGCACCATCCAGGTTTCAGCCCGCTTGGCTTTTTCCCGGGATAATTTTGTTTCACCAAACCCGTCTTCGACAGTATCCAGAGCAACTTTAACTTCGTCACCGACATTTAATTCGAATTCGCCCTGGTCATTAAGGAATTCCTGTCGGGAAATGACACCTTCAGATTTGAGGCCAGCATGGACGGTTACCCAGTCCGAATCGATATCAATTACAGTACCGGTCACAATGGAACCGGATTTCATTTCAATTTCTTTTAAACTTTCTTCAAATAGTTCTGCGAAACTCTCGCTCATGTTAATTACCTGTAAAACCTTCAGGCTGAAGGCTTAAGCTTAATCCATATCCCAGTCGATACGGTTCAGTTCAATTTGATCAGATCCCCGCAGTTACTGGCACAGGAACATGACATATTTAAATTTCAGGTACTTTTAGTCAGTGCCTGCCGGGTGATAAGCAACACTTGTGTAAATACCTCATCAATACTCAAATCACTGGTATCAATGACATGAGCATCTTCTGCAGGGACAAGCGGAGAAACAGCTCGATTCGAATCACGTTCATCACGGGCCTGAATATCCTGCAAAAGGGCGCGCAGATTAACACTAAGTCCCTTATTAATCAACTGCTTATATCGTCTTTGCGCTCTCTCCTCAGGACTGGCAGTCAGAAAAAATTTACAAAGGGCATCCGGAAAAATAACCGTTCCCATATCACGGCCATCGGCAACCAGTCCCGGAGGCTGCCGGAACACCCGCTGGCGTTTGCTCAGTGCCTGACGAATCTCCGGAATGGCAGCTACCTGTGATGCCTTGCCGGCGCTGCTTTCCTCCCGGACCAGGGCAGAAACTTCCTCACCATTTAACTCAATTGAGCCATCAAACTGGGTGGAAAATTGCACTTCCATCGCCAGTGCAAAGTCAACCAAGTCATTGATATTACTATAACTAATTCCTTTTTTCTCGGCACCCACCGCTACCAGACGGTACAGCGCCCCGCTGTCGAGAAAATGCCAGCCCAGCTCTTTCGACAGCATACCGGAAATTGTGCCCTTGCCTGTGCCGCTGGGCCCATCGATGGTAATGACCGGGATACTGTTCGACATTACTGCACCTGCAGCCTGATGCCGCTCTTGCTGGCAAGTCCGGCAAATCCCGGGAAGGAAGTATCCACGTTTTTACAGTCATGAATAATAATCGCTTGCCTGGCTCTCAGGGCCGCGATTGCAAAAGACATGGCAATGCGATGATCGCCAAGACTGTCAATTTCACCTCCGCCGAATTCTGACTGATGAATAATAATACCGTCAGGCTGGACTTCATGCCTGACTCCCAGTACTGCCAGACCGTCTGCCATCGCCTGAATACGGTCACTTTCCTTGACGCGTAATTCTTCTGCTCCACTGAGGCGGGTTGAACCCTTGGCGCAGGCGGCAGCAATGAACAGGACCGGGAATTCATCAATGGCCAGTGGTACCTGATCCTGCGGTATGTCAATGCCTTGCAATTGAGCATACCTGACCTGTATATCCGCAACCGGTTCACCACCGGCTTCATATTCACGAACATATTCAATATCCGCTCCCATGGCTCGCAGAATGTTGATTACCCCGATCCGGGTTGGGTTGATTCCAACATGCTCAAGCAGGATGTCTGAACCAGGTGTGATACTGGCAGCCACCATGAAAAACGCCGCAGAACTGATGTCTGCCGGGACCTCAATATTTGTGGCATGCAGCTTTCCGCCGCCACTGAGCGAAACAGAACTGCCCTGTACTTCAATTTCATAACCGAAACCACGCAACATACGTTCCGTATGATCCCTGCAGGGAGCTGGTTCATGTATTACGCTGCGACCTTTGGCATACATTGCTGCCAGCAAGAGGCATGATTTTACCTGGGCGCTGGCTACCGGCATCTGATAGTCAATTGCCCGCAGCTGCGCAGGACTGATCCGGATTGGTGCAAATTCTCCCTGCTCCAGCTCAATCGCCGCTCCCATTGTTCTGAGCGGTTCAGTAATACGTTTCATTGGACGTTTGGACAGGGAAGCATCGCCGCTTAGCACGGAACTGAAGGACTGGGCAGCCAGCAGCCCGGTCATCAGGCGCATTGCCGTACCGGAATTACCCATATCAAGAGCCTGCTCCGCTGCCTGCAGACCATGCATGCCGACCCCCTGGATACTGAGCCTGCCCTGCTCGGGCCCGGCTATCTGTACGCCCATGGCACGAAATGCCTGCAGGGTTGCCAGGCTGTCCTCTCCTTCAAGAAAACCACTGACCTCGGTGCTGCCTTCTGCCAAAGCCCCCAGCATAATGGCACGATGTGAAACTGATTTATCACCAGGCACCCTGATGCGACCGGAAATACTGCCCCCCGGCTGCAGGGTATATGTCACTGATTTGCTGTTCATGCCTACTTCTTGTTTAAAAATTTATCGCGGGAAAGTTTTGCCCGTTGCAGAATGGTCATCACCTTGTTGCCATCACCCTGTTTTAAAGCCTGTTTCAATTGGTCAATTTCAGCTTCAAAGTCTTTAAGGATGATACTGATCGCATCTGCATTGCCGATAAAGATATCGTGCCACATTTGCGGATCACTGGAAGCAATGCGGGTGAAATCCCGAAAGCCGCCGGCGGCATAACGAAAAATTTCTTCGCTTGTGCCCTGTTGTGACAGGGTATCAACCAGTGCATAGGCCAGAAGATGGGGTAGATGGCTGGTTGCTGCCAATACTTTATCATGTTCTGTAACATCCATTCTCAGGACTTCAGCGCCACAACACTGCCAGAGTGTTTCAACCAGCGACAGCGCCGCCGGGTCAGTATTGGGCATGGGAGTCAGAATCACCCGGTGGGCCGCAAACAGTTCTGCACTGGCCGCCTGAAAACCACTCTGCTCGGACCCGGCAATCGGGTGCCCGGGGACAAAGTTGGTGGGTATTTCTGCAAACACGGACTGCAGCGCATTGAGGATTGGCTGTTTGACACTGCTTACATCCGTCACAATGCATTCAGGTTTAATCCTGCCAGCTAATTGCTGCAGAATTCCTTCGACACTGAGCCCGGGAACCGCAATGATGATCAGATCAGCATCCTGACAGATTTCTCCGGCATTGGTGCTGAAACCCTGAATGATATTGTTTTGCTGAGCCGCTTCCAGTACTGCCTGGCTGGAGTCGACGGCTGAAAGATTGCCATGACCATATAAGGTCTTGGCAATGGACCCGCCAATCAGCCCAAGGCCGATAATCACGATTTTTTTGTCCAGCAGAATATCCGGCAAGGTCTGTTTAAACTGCAATTCTTCATGCACGATTGCCGACACCGGATAAGAGCCGAGCACCCTGACGCTGATATCCTTGTCCCGTAATTCTGTCAGGGCCTTGCTGATATGCGCATCATCCTGATGACCATCGATATCAATATAGAATGCATAAGACCAGACTGTTTTACGGGTCGGTCTGGATTCAAGCTTGCTGAGGTTTACTCCGTTTGTTTTCAGAGGTTCAAGCACGTTATACAGGGCTCCCGGTTCATTGCGGGTCGTTACCAGTAATGAGGTTCTGTCCCTGCCGGTCGGTTCTGGCTGCAGCTTTTTACTGAGCACCACAAAACGGGTGGTGTTGTCCTGACTATCCTGAATATTCTCATCCAGTATTTGCAGGCTGTTCAACTGTGCTGCATTTTTACTGGCTATGGCGGCAACACCGGGTTCTGCAGCAGCAATTCTGGCTGCCTCGCCATTGCTGGGCGCTGCTACCCGTTCTATACCGGGGTAATGTTTATCCAGCCAGTTTCTGCACTGGCCAAGGGATTGCTGATGGGAAACTATCTTGTGAATTTTCTGAACAGATACCGGTTCCTGAGCCATCAGCACATGCTGGATACGCAAGAGCACTTCACCACAAATACCCAGCGGGGATTTACTCAGACAATCCAGGGTCTCAGTTATCGAACCTTCAGTAGAATTTTCAACGGGGACCAGACCAAAATTACTGCTGCCATTTTCGACGGCAGCAAATACTTCTTCAATCTTGTCACAGGAAATGCTGCCCTGATCAGAGCCAAAATATTTTATCAGGGCATTATGCGAGTATGTTCCCTCGGGACCCAGATAGGCAACAGGCCCTGGATCACGATCACTCATCAGCCTGTGCAGGATCGCTTTCCTGCGAAGAGTCTTCTTCGGGGAGTTCCACGTCTTCGGGTTCTTCAATGCGCTGGACACCGACCAGACTTTCCTCATCTTTCAGATTGATCAGCCGTACACCTTGTGTGTTGCGTCCCTGAGAGGAAACCTCATCAATACGGATACGCACCAGTGTTCCCTTGTCACTGATAAGCATAATTTCATCGCCTTCCCTGACCTGTGCTGCACCGACTACGGCGCCGTTCCTTTCACTGGTCTGAATGCCGATAACCCCTTTGCCGCCGCGTTTATAGGTCGGAAAATCTTCAACTATTGTGCGCTTGCCATAACCGTTTTTACTGACCGCAAGAATCTGCGTCCCTTCTTCAGGAATAATCATGTCCACCATGTGCTGGCCTTCTTCCAGTCGAATACCCCTTACGCCTTTGGCAGTTCGACCCATAGCTCGCACATCCGCCTCATTGAAACGGATCACCTTGCCGGAGCTGCTGTAGAGCATGACATCCTGAGACCCGTTGGTGATTGCCGTCTTGATCAGGCTATCCCCTTCTTCCAGTTCGATGGCACGCAAACCGACGCTGCGCTGGCGGGCAAAATTCGGCAACGCCACTTTTTTGACCGTGCCATTGCCGGTTGCCATGAAGACAAACTTGTCTTCATCATAGTCACGAACCGGCAGCATACTGGTAATGGTTTCATCTTCTTCAAGTGGCAGGATATTGACAATTGGCTTGCCGCGAGCGGTCCTGCTGGCCAGAGGAATCTGAAACACCTTGATCCAGAATACCTTCCCGGTTGAGGTGAAGCACAGCAGGATGTCGTGACTGTTGGCAATCAGCAGATGCTGAACAAAATCTTCTTCTTTAACCGACGCTGCCGCTTTACCACGACCCCCACGGTGCTGGGCCTGGTAATCAGTCAAGGGCTGGCTCTTGGCATAACCGGTCTGGGAAATGGTCACCACCCGGTCTTCCTCGGTAATCAGGTCTTCTACAGTCAGGTCATGCTGGGAGTCCTTGATTTCTGTACGCCGTTCATCACCGTATTCCTTTTCAATTTCTTCCAGCTCTGAACGAATGACTTCCATCAGCCGTGAATTATTATCCAGGATTTCCATGTATTCCTTGATCTGCTGTAATAATTCCTTGTAATCATTAATCAGCTTTTCCTGTTCCAGCCCGGTCAGGCGGTGCAGTCGTAACTCAAGAATTGCCTGAGCCTGGTCGGGGGAGAGCATGTACTCCTCTCCCTTAAGGCCGTATTGCTCAGGCAGGGTGTTTGGTCGACAAACATTGGGATCCGAGTCGCCCAGCAACTCAAGCACGCCTCTGGAATTCCAGGCGCGTTGCAGTAATTTTTCTTTGGCCTCAGCCGAATTTGGAGAGGACTTGATCAGTTCAATCACTGCATCAATATTGGCAAGAGCCACCGCCAGGCCTTCCAGGATATGGCCCTTTTCTCTGGCTTTGCGTAAAAGATAAACCGTTCGGCGGGTAACCACCTCACGCCGGTGCTGAATAAAGGCATCCAGTATTTGCTGCAGGTTCAGCAGCTTGGGCTGACCGTCAACCAGCGCCACCATGTTGATACCGAATACCATCTGCATCTGGGTCTGGGCATACAGGTTATTCAGTACCACATCTCCGACCTCACCTTTGCGCAGTTCAATCACGATGCGCAAACCTTCCTTGTCCGATTCATCACGCAGTTCACTGATACCTTCCAGTTTTTTCTCCTTGACCAGTTCAGCAATACGCTCAATCAAACGCGCCTTGTTAATCTGATAGGGAATTTCATGGACGATGATGGTCTGACGGCCGGATTTTTCATCCTCAATAATTTCGGCCCGGGCACGCATGTAAATTTTTCCGCGACCGGTACGGTATGCTTGCACGATGCCAGCACGACCATTGATAAATGCTGCAGTCGGGAAGTCCGGTCCCTGGATATGCTGCATCAATTCATCAACCTCAATATCCGGATTGTCCATCATGGCGATGGTGGCACTTATCACTTCTTTGAGATTATGCGGCGGAATATTGGTTGCCATCCCTACCGCAATACCGGAAGAACCGTTTATCAGCAGATTCGGCACACGGGTCGGCAATACATCTGGAATCTGTTCGGTGCCATCATAGTTATCAGTGAAATCAACAGTTTCCTTGTCCAGATCGGCCAGCAGCTCATGTGCCAGTTTCTGCATGCGCACTTCGGTATACCGCATGGCAGCTGCAGAATCACCATCAATTGAACCAAAATTTCCCTGACCATCAACCAGCATATAGCGCAGAGAGAAATTTTGCGCCATACGGACGATGGTTTCATACACAGCTGAGTCGCCATGCGGGTGATATTTACCGATGACATCACCGACCACACGGGCAGATTTTTTATAGGGTTTGTTCCAGTCATTGGAAAGCACGTTCATGGCAAAAAGCACGCGCCTGTGGACAGGTTTCAGACCATCCCTGACATCCGGTAGTGCCCTGCCTACAATTACGCTCATGGCATAATCGAGATAGGACTGCCGCATCTCATGTTCTATGGTTACTGATTGTATGTGCTCGTCGTTCTGGCCTTCACCCTGATCTATGGAATCCGACATAAAATGCTATTATTTCCCCTTGCCAGCTCGATTTGAGTTACTGCTGAAACAACTTGTTTGATTATTGACGCAGCCATACAAGAGGCCATTAACAAGCAAGTGGATCGAGCTAATATTTATTAAATATTAAAGGCCAAATTGTAGCATATTCAGGCTCCTGACTGATAGCTAAAGTACATACTTTCAGGAATAAAAGTTATACTCGTAAAAGTTTTAAATAATAACCAGAAATCAATACCTTATGCCCTCCAAAAACACTGCAGAAAAGCGCCAGAAAGTCGATACAATCATTCACGCAAAATGGCTGATTCCAATGAGCAAATCAGGGCTGATTCTGGAGCATCACAGCCTGATTATTCAGCAACAAATGATTCGGGAAATACTGCCCCGCAGCGAAGTTGAAAACTACTTTTTCAGCGACGAAAACTATGACCTCAATGAGCACATCGTCATTCCCGGACTGGTAAATGCCCACGGTCATGCGCCAATGTCATTATTACGTGGTTATGCCGATGATCTCGCGCTGCAACCCTGGCTGGAAGAAAAAATCTGGCCTGCTGAGGCGCGCTGGGTAAGTGAAAAGTTTGTCCGTGACGGCGCCGAACTGGCAATTGCAGAAATGCTGTTATCCGGCACTACCGCTTTTACTGATATGTATTTTTTCCCTGATCTGGTTGCCAAAGCGGCATTGAAAGCAAATATTCGTGCCCACCTGACTTCTCCGGTGCTGGATTTTCCGACCGTTTGGGCAAAAGATCCGGATGAATATATTCACAAGGCCATGACCCTGCACGACAAATATAAAAACAATGAGCATATCCATGTCGGTTTCGGACCTCATGCCACTTACACAGTATCCGATCAGCCCATGCAGAAACTGGCAACCTACGCCAGTGAACTTGATATTGCGATTCATCTGCACACTCATGAAACTGCACAGGAAGTACAGCAAGCGGTCGATAAAAGTGACAAAAGACCCCTCGGGCATCTGCATGAGCTTGGCCTGCTGATCCCAAACCTGCAGTGTGTGCACATGACGCAATTACTGGATGACGAAATCAGCCTGCTTGCTGATTGCGGTGTTTCAGTAGTGCATTGCCCGGCCTCCAACATGAAACTGGCCAGCGGACTGTGCCCGACTGGAAAACTGATGGATGCCGGAATCATTGTCGGCCTGGGTACGGATGGCAGTGCCAGCAATAATGAATTAAATATGATTAATGAAATGCGTCTGGCTGCGCTGCTTGGTAAAATCACCTCTGATGATGCCTCCAGCTTGTCAGCCTGGCAGGCCTTGCACATGGCAACCGTTAATGGCGCAAAACTGATGGGCCTCGGCGAGCAGACAGGCACACTGGAATCAGGCAAATTTGCCGATATAACTGCAGTAAACCTGAACCGGCTCAATACTTCACCCGTATATGATCCTGTCAACACGCTGGTTTACAGCGCCCAGGCAAACCAGGTCAGCCATGTCTGGGTTGCCGGCAAGCTCAATGTGAAAGACCATCAATTAATCAGTCTTGATGCCCATGCCCTGCATGAAAAAGCAAAGGACTGGGCAGATAAGATACAGGCACAGGCATAATGACTAACAGCAGGCAGGAAAATGTCGACCACAGCGAGATCGCCAAATTTGAAGCACTGGCCTCACGCTGGTGGGACCGCAACAGTGAATTCAAGCCGCTGCATGATATTAATCCCCTGCGGATGGGTTACATAGACAGTATCGTCAATGTAGCGGGCAAAAAAGTCCTGGATGTCGGTTGTGGTGGCGGCATTCTGACTGAGGCACTGGCACACCGTGGTGCCAGGGTCACGGGTATTGATATGGGTGAAGCCCCCCTGTCAGTCGCGCGTTTACACCTGCTGGAAAGCGGCCTGGAAATTGATTACCAGCAAAATTCAGCCGAGGAATTTGCCCGGCAGTATCCCGGCGAATTTGATGTCGTTTGCTGCCTTGAAATGCTGGAACATGTGCCAGACCCGGCCTCGGTATTACAATCCTGTCATGCCTTGCTGAAGCCTGGCGGTAACCTGATTGTTTCCACTATTAATCGCAATCCAAAATCCTACCTCTTTGCCATCCTGGGAGCTGAATACATCCTGAGACTGCTGCCCCGCGGCACACATGAATACCAGAAATTTATCCGTCCTTCCGAACTGGCCCGTTTTGCCCGGCAGGCCGGCCTGCAACTGCAGGGTGAACGTGGCATGACCTATAATCCACTGAGTAAAAAGTACCGCCTCAGTGATGATGTGGATGTCAATTACCTCATGCACTTCAGCAAAGCCGAATAAGACGAATTGTGAGCAAACATTTACTCTTTGATCTGGACGGCACCCTGATGGACACCGCCGCCGATTTCACCAAGGTCCTTAACCGACAGCTTGAAAAGCACGGGCGCGAACAGGTGAGTTATGAACAGGTCAGGCAGACAGTCTCGGATGGAGCCCGGGCGCTGGTCAGACTGGGCTATGGCATCGATGAAAGTGATCCTGCCTTTAACGCCTACCTGCAGGAATTACTTGATGCCTACAGTGAACAGATTGGCCAAACTGAAGCCAGTCTGTTCAGTGGCATTGAGCATATGTTGCAGGATATTGCTGCCAGCCAGTTTCAATGGGGAATCGTTACCAATAAACCCTCACGCTTTACCACCCCCTTATTAGAAAATTTTCCATTGCTGAGTGCCTCTGCAGTGGTTGTCTGTGCCGATCACCTGTCGCGCAGCAAACCAGACCCTGAAGGGCTGATGCTGGCCTGCCAGACCCTGGGTTGTGAAGCTGATCAATGCATCTATATCGGCGATCATCTGCGTGATGTTGAAGCCGGCAAGAATGCCGGTATGATGACGGTCGCGGTAAGCTGGGGATATTTTCCACCCGGGACCAGACTGGAAGACTGGCAGGCTGACCTGATCGTCAGCAGTCCACAGGAAATAAGTGATTACGTATTCGGGAAACGACATGTTTGACTATCAGGCTCCGGAACAACTGCTTGCAGGCAAGGTAATACTTGTCACCGGCGCGACTTCAGGTATTGGGCGGGCCGCCGCACTGGCTTATGCCAGACTTGGTGCCAGCGTGATTTTGCATGGGCGCCAGGTGGATAAACTGGAACAGCTTTATGATGAAATTGAAACGCTCGGCGGCGCACAACCGGCAATTACTCCACTGGATCTGGAAACGGCCACGGAAAACCAGTACCAGGAACTGGCTGAGAGTATCAACAGGGAGTTCGGTCGCCTCGACGGACTGCTCAATAATGCCGCAATTCTTGGCCCTCTGACGCCAATTCAGCATTATCCCCTGGCTACCTGGAATCAGGTTATGCAATGCAACCTGAATGCACAGTTTGCCATGTGTCATTATTGCCTGCCGCTTTTGCAGAAAGCAGAAAATGCTTCAATTATTTTTGTATCCTCCAGTGCCGGCCGCAATGCCTATGCCTACTGGGGTGCATACACAGTCAGCAAGGCGGCGATAGAAAACCTGGCCCAGGTGATGTTTCTGGAGCTGGAAAATACCTCTTCAGTGCGGGTAAATACAGTGAACCCGGGGGCTACGGCAAGTAAAATGCGCAAGAAGGCATTTCCTGCAGAAAACCCGGAAAAACTGCCGACTCCTGAAGAAGTCATGCCGGTATTTGTCTACCTGATGGGAGATGACAGTCTTGAGGAAAACGGCAAACAGTTTGACGCCCAGAAATCCTGATGAAGCTGGCGAACAGGCATAAAGCGCTCAGCTGTCTACCGGCATGGTTGTCTTAAAGGGCTCGTAATCTTTCAGCCGCTCATGCAAGGCCCGAAGTTGCGGGAAAGGTTCAAGACTGAGGTGCTTACGGAATTCTATCCAGCCCAGAAAACAGCCCAGACGCAGAACAACATCATTCCAGGGCGCGTGCTCGGGGAATGCATGCCCTTCAAACTCCTGCAGCCCGGTCTGAATCCGGTTTTGCTGGCGCTGCAGATAATTGACGCTTTCTGAACTGAAGCCTTCTTTCTTTAATAAAAATAAATTTACCTGCGCATCAATCAGGGTGTTAACTGCACAGTAATCATTCAATTCTTGCACACTGGGCATAAAAATTTGTCCGGCCTGCTCACGAACATAACGCAAGATGGATGTCGAATCAGTCAGCATTTTTGTTGCGCCAGCTTCGCCATACTCCAGAAAAGGAATTTTTTGTGTGGGCGAAAGTTTCTTGCTCATCTGATAATCGATGTCGTGGATAAACTCAAAATCAAGCCCGCTTTCGAGTAAAGCAATCCGGCAATGCCTGACAAAGGGTGAAGGAGAATTTCCGTAAAGTTTCATAGTACTCGCTCCGCTGATCTAGCCTCTTCGATGTTTTGACTGTCGGGTAAAGGCCTGCTTGGCTGGCCGGTATTTTAGACCGGCCAGTTCATATAATTCCTTTACTTCAGTGGCCGGCAATTGACGAAACTGTCCGACTTTAATCACACTGGGAATAAAGATATTACCGTAACGCACTCGCTTCAGGCGGCTGACTTTCACGCCCTGTGATTCCCACAGGCGCCTGACTTCCCGGTTACGGCCTTCGGTGATTACCACGTGATACCACTGGTTAGCCCCCTCCCCGGCAAAATACTGTATATCGGAAAATCGCGCCATGCCATCTTCCAGTAATACTCCGCGATGCATGTTTTCAACCATTTCCTGGGTCACTTCACCCATAACCCGAACTGCATACTCACGTTCAATCTGTGTCGAAGGATGCATCAACTTATTAGCCAACTCACCGTCTGTCGTGAACAAGAGCAAGCCACTGGTGTTGATATCCAGACGGCCGACAGCCACCCAGCGAGCATGTTGTATGCGAGGCAGTTTTGCAAACACACTGGGGCGCCCTTCCGGATCCTTGCGGGTACAGATTTCACCAATCGGTTTGTTATAAAGCAATACGGTTTGTGGAACCGAGTGTGGCGTGTTGGCAGACAGTTTTTTGCCATCGACACTGATCTTGTCATCGGCTGTCACCCGGTCGCCGAGTGTGGCAGCTTTACCATTGACCAGTACACGGCCCTGGGCAATCCAGTTCTCCATTTCGCGGCGCGAACCATAACCCGCCCTTGCCAGCACTTTTTGCAGTTTTTCGTCTTTAGTAATGCTCATGCTGATTTCTCACGAAATTAATTCAGAGCCAGTGAATTAAGTATCAGGAATTGTATTGTTGCTCGTCGGATTCTGAATCCTGGGAGTCGTCTTCATCATCGTTGGTAGCACTGTCTTCAGCAACAGGGTCAGCATGCTCGTCAGCCTGATCTTGCTCTGGGCCAGTGTCAGCTTCAGCCTGATCACGCTCGACTTTTTCTGCGTCTGCGTTTTCCTGCTCATCGCCATCATCTGCAGTTTCTTCGGGCTCAATGCCGAGTATTTCATCCATGGAACGCGTACCGATTGCTGCCGCTGCAAGCTCTTCTTCATCAGGCACATGCACTTCATCAACTTCCGTTTCACCAGGGAATTCGATGACATTGCCACCGGGTTTTTCTTCTTCAACCGTCAGTTCCTGATTCAGGCCTTCCATGTCACGAATTTCAGTCAGCGCCGGCAGGTCATTAAGAGATTCCAGGTTAAAATAATCCAGAAACTCGCGGGTGGATGCATACATTGCCGGGCGACCCGGTACATCCCGATGCCCCACTACTCTGATCCAGTCTCTTTCCAGCATCGTGCGAATTATGCTTGAACTCACGGCAACGCCACGGATTTTTTCAATATCACCACGGGTAATCGGCTGCCGGTAAGCAATAATAGCCAGGGTTTCGAGCAATGCGCGGGAGTAACGTTGCGGCTTTTCCTCCCACAGGCGACCTACCCAGTCACTGAGCTCCTGACGCACCTGAAAACGGTATCCTGAGGCAACTTTCTTCAGTTCGAAACCACGATCCGTGCAACTGTCCTCAATTTCCTGCAGGATTGTTTTCAGCGCATCACGTTCCGGCCGTTCATGCTCTTCAAAAACTTCCAACATTTTATCCAGGGTCATGGGTTTGCCGGCTGCCAGCAACAGGGCCTCTATTATCTGTTTGATTTTGGTATCTTCCATCAGGTACTTCTCGCCTTGATATGGATGGGCGCAAATGCTTCGCTTTGCGCCAGTTCAATAAGTGATTCCTTGATCAGCTCCATGATTGCCAGAAAAGTAACAACCACGCCAAGCTTGCCTTCATCTTTCAGGATCAGTGAGCTCAACGGAGTGAACTGCTTGTCTGAAATACGTAAAAGTATTTGTGACATTTTTTCCCGCGTTGAAAGCGCCTGTCGCTGAATATGATGGCTTTCCTGCAAATCGGAACGGCGTAATACATCCGCAAAAGCCATGAGAATGTCCTGCAGATCGACTTCCGGCAGTGGCGTATTACGTTCCAGTTCCGGAGCCTGTGCTGTAGCCAGATGAAAGTCACGATGCAGTCTGGGTAATTCATCAAGATTTTCTGCAGCATCCCGGTAACGTTCGTATTCCTGCAAACGGCGTATCAGTTGTGCCCGTGGATCTTCTTCATCTTCTTCATCTTCTTCGTGACGTGGCAACAGAAAGCGTGATTTATATTCTGCCAGCATTGCTGCCATCACCAGATATTCCGCTGCCAGTTCAAACTGTGCGGCCTCCATCAGTTCAACATAGGCAATATACTGCTCGGTAATTTCAGCAATATTGATTTCGAGAATATCAATGTTCTGTCGGCGGATTAGATAGAGCAATAAATCCAGCGGCCCTTCAAAAGCCTCAAGAAAAACTTCCAGCGCATCCGGAGGGATATACAAATCCCTGGGCAGGTCAGTCATTGCCTCGCCGGCAACAAAGGCAAAAGGCAGCTCGGTCTGCTCAGCAGTTTTGTTTTCACGGGCCTGTCGCAGCAAACTGGCCTTTTGCTGTATATTTTCCGGGCTGACTGTTTCGTTACTCATCGGTAATTTAGGCCCATGGCCTGACGCACATCGATTAAGGTTTCGCGGGCCACTTCACGGGCTTTTTCCGATCCTTCGGCAATGATGGATTTTACCATTCCCGGACTGGCCTTCAGCTGCTCGGCTTTTTCACGTATTGGCTGCAATTCCGTGATCACGGCATCAATCACCGGTTTTTTACATTCCAGACAACCAATGCCGGCACTGCGACAACCTTCCTGCACCCAGTTTTGGATAGTCTCATCTGAATAAACTTCATGAAACTGCCACACAGGACATTTATCCGGGTCACCTGGGTCAGTCAATCTGACCCGGGCCGGATCTGTCGGCATGGTTTTCACTTTCTGCATAATATCATCTTCTGTTTCACGCAGACTGATGGTGTTGTTATAGGACTTGGACATCTTGCGGCCATCCAGCCCAGGCATTTTCGCGGCTTTGGTCAATAATGACTGGGGCTCGGAAAGTATCATTTTACCGCCACCTTCAATAAAGCCGAACAGGCGTTCGCGGTCTCCACGGGTCAGGTTTTGCTGCTCCCTCAGCAGGGCCTGGGCACGCAATAAAGCTTCATGGTCACCCTCTTCCTGGTAGCGTTTGCGTAAAGAACTGTATAGCTTGGAAGCCTTCTTGCCCATTTTCTTTACCGCCGCCATGGCCAGTTCTTCATAATCCGGTTCTCTGCCGTAAAGATGATTAAAACGCCTGGCAATTTCACGGGTCAGTTCCACATGCGCAACCTGATCTGCTCCGACTGGCACTGCCCCTGCCCGGTAGATGAGAATATCGGCACTCTGTAACAGGGGATAGCCGAGAAAACCGTAGGTATCGAGATCTTTTTCCCTGAGGTTTTCCTGCATGTCCTTGTAACTGGGCACGCGCTCCAGCCAACCGAGTGGCGTCATCATCGACAGGAGTAGATGCAATTCGGCATGTTCAGGCACACGCGACTGAATAAACAGCGTTGCCGCATTCGGGTTTACCCCAGTTGCCAGCCAGTCAATAACAAGATCCCAGACATCTCCTTCAATGCTGCCTGGTTCATCATAATTGGTGGTTAGTGCGTGCCAGTCGGCCACAAACAGGAAGCATTCATACTCATGCTGCAGTTGCAGCCAGTTTTTGATTACCCCGTGATAGTGACCCAGATGAAGACGCCCGGTCGGACGCATGCCTGACAATACTCGCCGCTGCGAATCTACTGAATTCAAGTCAAGTTCCCCGACTGCATAATGCTTGATACTACGGGCCTGTTAACACTATTTGGATCATCACTGCCTGAGCCAATTTTTCGTCCGGCAAGGCCCGAAGGAGCGCCCAGTAGCGACCCTACGAGAGCGACTGAGTACGCCGCCGTACGGAAAATTAGCCTGGCCCTGCGGGTTGCGGCTGAAAAAGCGCCACTCCGCGTTGCTCGTCGGTCATTTGGGGTCGCCAATCTTCTCTCCTCGCGCCTTGATTGGCGCTTTTTCAGCCACAACAGAGGTGATCCAAATAGTGTTAACAGGCCCGGGGCATTATAACGATATTTTTCCTTCACGTGGCAGATAAATCATTCGGCCAGGAAGGGCCTTGCATCTGCCTTTCCCTGACGCAATATCTTTGGTGTACCATCGACCAGATCAACGACCGTAGTGGCTTCAAGGCCGCAAAACCCGGAATCGATTATCAGGTCCACGGCATGCCCCAATTCATCCCTGATTGCATCAATATCATGTGGCGGGTCTTCTTCACCGGGCAGGATCAGCGTAGAACTCAGGATGGGAGCATCAAGCTCACCAAGCAAGGCCGAAACCACCGGATGCTTGGGGACCCGGATGCCGATGGTTTTACGTTTTGGGTGCAACATCAGCCGCGGTACTTCCGACGTAGCTCTTAATATAAAGGTGTAGGCTTCCGGAGTATGGGCCTTGAGCAGGCGATAGGCGGTATTATCCACTCTGGCATACAGTGCTATTTCGGAAAGGTCCCGACATACCAGGGTAAAATTATGCCGGGAATCGATTTGCCGGATACGAATAATACGCTGCAATGCCTGTTTGTTACCCAGACTGCAGCCCAGTGCATAGGCGGAATCGGTGGGGTAAATAATAACGCCGCCATCGCGCAGGACATTTACTGCCTGGTGAATCAGGCGTAATTGCGGGTTTTCAGCATGAATATGCAGTGTTTGTGTCATAATCCGTTCACTTCATTAAATGGGGACAGACCCCTATTAATAATAGGGGTCTGTCCCCATTTAATACAGGATGGCCACTTTTCAAGATATCCACTAGAATAGAACCATGAAGCAATTTCTCGACTATATTCCACTGATCATCTTTTTCATCGTTTATAAAATGGAAGAGCGGGTCGTACAGCTGGGTTCCTGGTCTTACACCCTGGGCGGCATTTTCAGTGCTACAGAAATCCTGGTACTCAGTTCCGTCATCGTCTACGGCTCACTGTTCCTGATCAATAAAAGACTGGAACGGACCCAGATCATCACACTCGTTGCTGTGCTGATATTCTGTACCTTTACGATTGTCTTCCGGCAGGAGGCTATCCTGAAGTGGAAAGCCCCTGTTGTAAACTGGATATTCGCGGCAATTTTTCTGGGCAGCCATTTCCTGACAAAGAAAAATGCAACCCGGATGATGCTTGAACATGCTGTCAGCATGCCCGATCATGCCTGGCGTCGACTGAATTTTGCCTGGGCCTACTTTTTTATCTTTCTTGGCGCCATCAACCTCTTTGTCGCCTTCACCTTCCATGAATACTGGGTGGATTTCAAAGTCTTCGGCAGCATGGCGCTGATCTTTCTGTTTATTATCGGCCAGACGGTCTATCTTCTACCCTATATTCAGGAAGAAGAGGATAAGGATGAGACTGTTGAGAGCCTGGACAAAGCTGAAAAATCTTCAGCCTAATCCGTCAAGGCCGGTTCCAGATCGGGAAAGTTATCATCGAGTATCTGGTTCCACTGGTACAGCCGGTCAGCATGACGTTCCAGAAATGCCTGCACGTTACCTTCAATCCGGATTGACACAATTTCGTCACCACGACCAATCTGACGAATAATATCCTGGCCACTGATAATTTTTCCAAATACCGTATGCAGGTTATTCAGATGCGGTGTTGCCAGATGGGTGATAAAAAACTGGCTGCCATTGGTATCGGGGCCCGAATTGGCCATGGAAAGGATGCCTGCCTGATTGTGGCGCATGCGTATTTCATCTTCGAAATTGTAGCCTGGGCCGCCTGTGCCATCACCAAAAGGATCTCCCCCCTGTGCCATAAAGTCATCGATTACTCGGTGAAAGATCAGACCATCGTAAAAGCCACGGGTGGCCAGATTGACAAAATTGGCTACAGTAACAGGGGCCACCTGCCGGTATAACTCAAACTCCATAACACCGTGATCGGTCTCTATCAGGGCATAAAGGCCGGCCGGGTCCCTATCCTCTCCGCTTTCCTGCGCCAAAGCCTGACTCAGAAAAAAGCCCAGAAATACAAAACTGAAATACTTGAGTTTGTTCATCCCACCTTCCTGCTAAAACAATTTTCCTGATTATAAATGAAACGCAGCAAAACCGAAGGCTTAGTGAGCTTCCAGATAGCGTCCTATGGCAGTAACCATGGGCTTCATGAAAAAGGTCCGTTCCGGCATGATATCCACCTTGATCCCCTGTTCTTTCAGGGTTTCGGCAACCACCGGACCAACTGCAGCGACAACACTCTTTTGCAGAGCTTTTTGCAGTATCTCTTCAAGCTTTCTGTCCTGAACCACCTGGATCAGACGTTTTACCTGCGGCTTTGAAGTAAAGGCAATCACATCCACGGAACCGGCAGCCATGTTCTCCAGCAATTCGACAACTTTCTCCTCATCCAGCCTGTTGCTGTATACATAGGGCGCTACAGTTGAGACTTCGGCTCCACGACTGTTGAGATAATCGATCAGTTTATGATTGGGTTCCTCGCCATACAATTGCACAGCTACCCGCCTGGACTGGATTTCAAGCTTTTCAAGGCTGGCAATTACACCATCCGTAGTCGGGGAGTCAGCATCAATATCCCGATTCAGGTCAATTTCCCGCAAGGCCTTGTTGGGCTTTGGCCCCCGACACAGTTTACTGACATGGGCCAGGGCAGCTATAAAATCATCCTCAAGCCCATTCTTTCGAGCCAGTTTCAGCAAACGCCTTAAACCTTCACCAGTAAGCAAGACCAATAAATCCGGAGGCTGAGCGATAAAACTCTTCAGCCAGGCCAGTACCGGCTGGGAATCAGGGGCATCATAAATCGTCACCAGCGGGACCGCGATTACTTGCGCACCACGCTTGCTCAGCATTTCGCTGAGCAAGAGTAATTGCCGGTTTTCGGGCACCGCAACGCTTTTTCCTGCCAGACTGCTTCCGGCCTCCTGCATCGTTTATCCCTGACTCACATAAAAATGCCGATTATGAGGGCTCCCAGTATATGTGCAAGTACTGATCTTTGGCTAAAAAGTTAAAAACTGTGATGAAGGTAACACTTTTCCGGCATTTTCAGCAGGATGTGCACAATTATTAGGCGATTTTTAGCCGAATTTACCCAAAAGTGTTACCAATTTAACAGTTTCGGGTACTTCTTAATACGACCTTATTGTTTTCAAGGGCTTGAAAGGCAGAAAATCGATAAAATAAAGTAACAAAACAGCATAAATTGTGAATTTGTTACCCAAAGTGTTACCTATTTAAAAAATAATATGTTACTATTCTTCCACGTTTTTAAAAGAGACGTATAAATCATCCAAATAGTCTTACAAGGAGCCCAGTGATGAGTAATGAAGTAATTGAAGCAATCAGAGTTGAAGACAACGAAACGCTGGTGGAATACGTGAAATCAGCATTAAGTACATTGGCCGTACTGGTCGTACCGGTACTGGCACTATGGGCATCATTTGCCTGATTCCGTAAAACAGTTTTAAAAAACTGATCCACGCTATCCCCCCTGGCGTATATCAGTTTACATAGAATCCCTTTTTGCGCAGCCTACGAGTCACTCCCCTTCTTTTTTCTCAGGCTGCGCTTTTTTTTGCCTGAATTTCCTTAAGCTTTAATCCGTCCGACAAAGTTGCAGGGTTTGTGCTGACTGTTCAGTTGTTCAGCAATAATTCCCTGCCAGGCTGTTTTACAGGCCCCGGTGGACCCTGGTACACAGAAGATTGCAGTATTATTGCTCAGGCCGGCAAAAGCCCGTGACTGAATGGTTGAAGAACCAATTTCTTCGTAAGAAAGGGCCCGAAACAGCTCACCAAAGCCATCAATTGTACTGTCCAGTATAGGCGTAATGGCCGCCACGGTATTATCGCGAAGCGTAAAGCCGGTGCCTCCGGTTAATAGCACTGCATCAATAGCAGAATCGGCTATCAGATTGGCAACCAGGGCCCGCAGGCGATATACATCATCCTTGCAAATATGTTTTTCCGCCAGATTGTGCCCGGCTTCCTGCAGGGCTTTTTGCAGATATTGCCCGGAGGTATCATTTTCATCCGTGCGGGTATCGGAAACTGTCACTACTGCAATATTCAGCGCGACAAAACTGTCCTGGGCTTTATTGTTCGCCACAGCCTAACCTCCAGTCATATTCATAAATCGGACTATCTGAGGCTGCTCCTCATCATAGAAATAATGCCGCAGGGGCTTGATATCCATGGCTTTAACAATTGCCTGTTTCAGGGCTTCGGAATCATCCGGCTGTTCGCGTAGCAGGCCTTTAAGATCAGTAGAGTATTCATTGCCCAGGCACAGGAGCAAGCGTCCTTCGACAGTGACCCTTACCCGGTTACAGCTTTCACAGAAATTGTGTGATACCGGTGAAATAAAACCAAGCCTGCTCTGGTGCCCTGCAAGGCTGTAATATCGCGAAGGTCCGGCAGTTTCCATATCAATCGCGCTTATTTCATAGCGCTGCGCGATCACTTCGCGCACTTCTTCATTGGAAACCATGGTATCTGCCCGACTATGGTCGCTGACATCTCCCAATGGCATTTCTTCAATAAAGGCAATATTCACGCCCAGCTGCATGGCATATTCCAGCAGGTCGAGAATTTCATCATCATTAATGCCACGCAAAATGACTGAATTCAGGCGAATACTGTCGAAGCCACAGGCTACGGCAGACTCCACACCTTTAAGCACCTGATCCAGTTTCCCGGTTCGGGTCATACGCCTGAATTTTTCCGGTTGCAGACTGTCCAGACTGATATTGATACGGTTTACCCCTGCATCCTTTAAAGGCCGGGAAAGTTTTTCCAGCTGGGACCCATTGGTGGTCAGCAATAATTCATCCAGGCCCGGAAGCTGCCCGAGATTTTCAATCAGTGACATGACATTGTTACGGATCAGGGGTTCGCCGCCGGTCAGGCGTAATTTGTTTACGCCAAGTTCGGTAAAAGCTTTTGCTACTTTATAGATTTCTTCCAGGCTCAGAATCTGCTTGCGCGGCAGAAAGGTCATTTCTTCAGACATGCAGTAAACACAGCGGAAATCACAGCGATCGGTCAGCGATAGCCTGACATAATCGATATGACGGCCGTATTTATCAATCAGTTGTGGATTCTCTGCACTCATTTCAAATCAATCGCGTAATGATAATCATGGCCCGGAAAACATAGTGCAATTATGGGCCAGTAACTTATTTACAGGGCTCCATCATACAGTAATTCCCTGATGCTCGCGAAAGGCCTTATTGCGCTATTTTCCAGCCTGAACTGGACATTAAGGCTGGGCGACACTTACTATCTGCCTTCGTTTAACTGCAAGCTTTTACAATTGAGTGTATTTTGCCCATGTTCACTGCCGCTGACCTGACTGCACTGGGTCTAACCCTGCAACTGGCGCTGTTTACGACAGTGATTCTGCTGCTGATCGGCACTCCCCTTGCCTGGTGGCTGGCACGCAGCCGCTGGAACTATAAATTCATTTTTGAAGCGCTGGTGGCATTGCCGCTGGTATTGCCACCAACTGTGCTGGGCTTTTATCTGCTGCTGATGCTGGGAGCCAACGGACCACTCGGTCAGTTGATGGCGGCCTTTGGTGCTGAGCCTCTAGCCTTCAGTTTCAGTGGTCTGGTGATAGGTTCGGTGTTTTACTCGCTGCCATTCGTTGTTCAGCCACTGCAGGATGCCTTTACCAATATTGGCAGGCAGCCACTTGAAGCGGCAGCCACCCTGCGCGCCTCACCTCTTGATCGATTTTTTACCGTTGCCCTGCCACTTGCGCGTCCGGGCTTTTTAACCGCAATCGTCCTTGGTTTTGCCCACACACTGGGTGAATTCGGTGTAGTCCTGATGATCGGAGGCAATATTCCGGGCGAAACCCAGGTACTGTCGATAGCAATTTACGAACACGTGGAAAGCCTGGAATACGCCAATGCGCATGTACTTTCAGCCGGGCTGATCCTGCTGTCTTTTCTGCTCCTCTTGACCATTTATGCTCTGAACGGGCGTTTCAGGGTGCTCCGCCTGTGAAACTTCGTGCCAGTTTTACAATCAATTATGCCCGCAGCATGCAGTTTGATCTGGACATGGAATCGCCTGGTATTACTGCAGTGTTTGGCAAGTCCGGTTGCGGTAAAACTACCCTGCTACGGGCAATAGCCGGTCTGGACAGACACAGTGTTGCCCGACTGGAAGTCAATCAACAGGTCTGGCAGGACGATAAAGTCTTCCTGCCGACACACCAGCGCCCGCTTGCCTTTGTCTTTCAGGGCGCCAATCTTTTCAGTCATCTTTCTGTACAGGGGAATATTGAATACGGCTGGAGCCGCATCCCGGCAAATAAACGAAAACTAGCCCTGCAGGAAATTATTGCGCTACTGGATTTGCAAACGTTATTGCAACGCAAAACCGTCAAACTTTCCGGCGGTGAAAAACAACGGGTTGCTCTGGCCCGGGCGCTGGCAGTCAGTCCAGAATTACTGTTGATGGATGAGCCTCTGGCAGCTCTGGATCAGGAACGAAAAGAAGAATTACTGCCCTATATAGAAAACCTGAATAAAGAGCTGCAGATTCCTGTGCTCTATGTCAGCCACTCCAGTGATGAAGTCTCCAGGCTTGCTGATCAACTTATCTTTATCGAAGATGACTGCATCAAGGCTACAGGGCCCATTGAAGAAATGCTGACACGCACTGATTTGTCGCTGGCACATCGTCGCAGTGCTGAATCATTAATCCATGCAGAAGCCGGAGAGTATGATCAGCAATTTCATCTCAACCACCTGCACAGTGCAATCGGCGATTTTCTGGTACCCGGCAAACAGATTCAGACAGGTAAAAAAATACGTTTGCGCCTGGCGGCCCAGGATATCAGCCTGACGCTTGAGGTGCAGAAAGACACCAGTATTCTGAATATTTTCCCGGCGACCGTGGCAGAACTGTTTGCAGAAGATGACGCACAATTCATTGTACGCCTGGAGATCAGAAATATTTTCGTGCTGGCCAGAATTACCGCCAGATCGGTATCAAGCCTGCAACTGGAAGCCGGAAAAAAAGTTTATGCCCAGATAAAAGGTATTGCTGTCCTGGCGTAAAAACCGGCTACCAGTATTTTTCTGTGGTGATATGACCCGGTTTACGTCGAAGATTCTTGGCAAAGCCCCGGTCTTTTAACAGCGTAACGCAGTCTTTAACCATTGCCGGATTTCCGCAGAGCATGATCTGTGAATGTTCCGGGCTTAATGGTAAACCAACATGGTTTTCAAGCTCCTGGTTTTTAATCGTTTCGGGAATTCTGCCGCGAATACTGCCCGGATAATCTTCACGACTGACAAAGGCCTGAAAGTGAAATGCTTGCGGATGCTCTCGCTGGTATTGTTCAACCAGATCCTGATATCGCAAATCCATGGCAGTTCGCACTCCCTGTACCAGGACCACATTTTCAAAACGCTGCCAGACTTCATCGCAACCCAGAATGGAAAAATATGGCGCTACTCCAGTTCCTGTTGCCAGCATCCAAAGATCCCTGGACTGCGGTACTTCATCCAGCGTAAAAAATCCGTTGGCCGGTTTTTTTACCAGAACTTTATCGCCTTCTTTCAAGGCCACCAGGGCATTGGACAATACCCCGTCAGTGGCCACATAGAAAAAAAACTCCAGCGGCTGTTGCCCGGGCGAACTGAGAAAGGAATAGGGTCGGGCAATTCGTTCACCTTCAATTTCCAGCGCCAGCGAGGTAAACTGCCCTGCACGAAAAGCGCCGATATCAGCAGCAATTTTCAGCGAAAAAAGGTTCTCATGCCAGTGAATATTACTGACCACTTCTCCATCAATCCAATCGGACAAAACGCCTGTACTCCAGGTTTATCTTATAAACTGTACGTTACGACGAGTACGGGAAACGTCTCGCAGTAATTGTTCTTCATTGAGAGAATCTGAAAACGGTACGGACATTGCCAGTCGATCGAGACTTCTGACTGCATGGTTTCGAAATGTCCAGATTTCCAGCAACTCTTCTCTGGCCGCCTGAATTCTTTCCTGAAACACTTCGCTGCGCACAAAGCGTTCTTTAAGCGGATTGCCAAAACCATAACCGAATCCACCCAGGAAATTACCGTTACCCAGAGCAAGATTCATGTCCCAGCTGATTACGGTAAAATTCTCATCAAGCAGGTCATACCAGAGTAAAAAATTATGCCCGGGACCAGACATATCATCAAAGTTCTGCAAGATATCCTGGGTCGCAACATAACGTGCGAAACTGTCAACATCAACCCACTCAGCCAGCTCCTCATCAAAATCTTCAACGCTGACATCATCAATCCATTTCAGCAAATCGATAACCGGCGACATATCATAGGTATTTTTGGCATTCAACTGATCAAAATCAGTTTCATAATTCAGGGGATTTTCACCACGATAACGGAAGCGGTTTTCGCTGCGGGATTTATACAGAATACCGCTGCCCAGACCAATAGCTTCTGCATAACGCTTGTCCGGATTTTCAATCACCAGACGGGTGGTACTGGGGCTGTCATTAACCTGGAAAGTGACCCAGGTAAAATCCTGTGACACCTGGCCTGAATCAGCGATTAATTGCAGGGATAGTGCTTCATTAAGATTGGCAGAGCCATTACGAGCGGGCCTGATTGCCAATTCCTCCCGTCCCTGGTAAGCCAGGTCATCCTCAAATTTATCAAAGCTGATCAGCAATGGCAGGCTGGCCGGATTACTGAAACTGGCATTACTCATCGGATCCCGGCGACTCCAGCCGCGGGAGTTTCGTCTGAGTTCACGCAAGGTTGAATTGCCCTTTAACCTGACGCCGACATTCTGGATAAGTGTGCCGTCAATAATTATGTCCGCTGATACCCAGGTTTTTAATCCATTTGCCAGATAGTCTTCCTGGATAGTCTGGTAATTTTCATCGCTGATACTTATTTCAATGCTATGGGCACTTTCCAGATCAAACAAATCGACCCGGCCAAGAATATTAAAACGTGAATTGGTTGCCTGGGCCTCTGACTGATGGGTAAACACAACCGGATTTATTCGATAGGAGCCAAGCATGGCTGCCATGGCCAGTAAGACCAGAACCGAAGAGAATATTAAACGACTGTGATGCCTGATGCGGACCGGAACCTTGCGGTTCCACCAGGAGCGTTTTTTAGCGATTGGCTGATTTTCGTTTTCCATAAAGCAGTATCAGGCTGAAAACCCAGGCTTGCAGCCATCTTAGCATAGAAGAATTAGGGCTGCCTAAACCGACCGGCCTTACTGGCTAGAGGTCAGTCTGGTCGTAACCACTGAGAACAGTCACCCGTTGACCGGTATTAACATCTGACAGGCTGGTGACAATATCTCGAGGCAGAACACCCTGATTGGGCTCAACCGTATAAAGCAGTTCCAGCAAGGCTCCGTTCCTGATTGTTTCAGTACTCACCAGCTCAAAGCTTCTGGTCAATTTGATCAACTCGTCTTCAATCAGCTTGTCAAAATCACCATCCGGCGGCACCTGAACCTTGATTACCTGGCGTTGAATATTGCTGGCAAAAGCATTCAGTTTCATCATCAATACAATTACCACACAGATGGATACCGTGGCTGCAATGGCCAGCGCATAAAAACGTGTGCCGGTCGCCATACCGATTGCCATGACCAGAAAAATGAAACCCATATCCCTGGTCTCTTTCAGGGCATTACGAAAACGGATAACTGAAAAGGCACCCACCAGGGCAAAAGCCCGGGCAATATTAGATCCCACCACCAGCATCAGGACTGCAATCACCATTGCCACAACCACCAGTGTCTGCACATACGACTGGCTATAGGAAATATTGCGATGCGTGGCGCGATACACAAAACCAACCAGCGTTGCCAGTATGAACGACAGTGAAAGCACAATAATAATATCCAGCGTGTTAAACGTGCCGGTCAGATCAACAAGGTCCAGATTCATGTGCTCCCCTTAGCGGTGTAAAGTAATGCTTGGTGGTTCAGGAATATCATTTGAATTCGGCAGTTTATCAGTATTAGTCGCACTTGCCTCAACCGCCTTGCAATATTTGGATACCCGCACGACATCCAGGCCCAGCCTGGCAGCCAGATCAGTAAACCAGGTTGGCACCCTTTCATTGGCCTTGATTTCAACAATGGAAATATGCGGAGGAATTATAAAGCGGTTTTCGCCCCGCACATCCAGTGCCAGATCCTTGTTCCTGCCCTGCACCCGGTGATCCATGGTGATACGCATTCCCTGATCGGCATCGATACCGACATAGGCTTCACGCTGATAGGTGGTCACTACTGTGGGCTGCAAATCAACGGAATTACAGAGCATCAGCACTTCATTGACAAAAGCCTGGCGCAGCGCCGGATTATCCGGATCCATGCGCTGCTCACACAGGAGTTTTGCTTCCCGGTAGCTCAATGCAATGCGGCGTTTCTGCGTTACCCGGTTAACCCGCTGTTTGATTTCAACAAAGACCGTACTGTCCTCCTTAATTTGCTCAGGGTCACCATAGGCCCGGATACGTAATTTGCGACGAAAACGCAGTCCTTCAATTTTTTCCCAGTAAAACCTGAAATCTGCACTGTCAAAATACAGGCTGCTGACACGACTGGAAAGTTCATCATTGTGCGAGTCGTGCGCCATACGTTCACGTACCTGTTCTCTGAATTCAGGAATTTTTGTTTCCGGCAGGTAGTATTTTATTTCGTAGCGATTGAATCGATGCAGGGCACTGGCTGTCGCTGTCGCAATCGATTCATTGACTTCTTGACTCATGTTACTTACCACAGCGTCATCGCAGGCGCTGTATATTTCACTGATTTTACTTCAGTGGAGCAGCTTAGCGGCGCTATCTGGCAATGTCTATAGCGATGCCGGGTCTATAATTTGGACGACATGACTGCAATCTGCTATAAAACCACAATGCAGGCAGCCCTTATTTTCAAGCACCTCCACAAACACAGCATCCTGTCAGGGATTTTGTTTTTACTGACTGCCCTGTACTGCACTGATTTACTTGCCCAACGCGAATTCCGCGTACTGCAGAGCCTCGAGTATGATGCTACCGAAGCACTGCCCGATGATTATCAGGTTCCCGGGGAATTCGTGGTTGGCAGACTCATGTATCCCTCTGGCGCGCAGGATTATGGCTGGGAACGCGGCGGTACCAGCTGGGCAGTCGATTATCCGCGCGGTGACCGAACCTATGCCCGCCTGCTGGAAAGACTGACAACAATGGATGTACGCTCGGTTGAGCAACCCGTCAACCTGGATGATGGTGACGATATTTATAACTGGCCATTCCTGATCGTTGGCATGCCGCGCAACTGGAGTCTCACCGATGGTCAGGCTGCCAAACTCCGTGATTATCTTCTGCGTGGTGGTTTTTTACTGGCGGACAGTTTTTTCGGCTCCCGGGAATGGAGCGGATTTATGCGCAGCCTGAACCGGGTGTTTCCAGACCGGCAAATTGTTGACTTACCGGACGACCACCAGGTCTTCAGTATTATCTATGATCTTAATGGGCGCACCCAGGTCGCCAACATGCGCCAGTTGTCCTCTCGTGGCGTTCCCTATCGCGGAGATGGCGCAGTCCCTCAGTGGAGGGCGATTCTGGATGATGCCGGACGTGTCATGGTAGCGATTTCCTTCAACAACGATATGGGAGATGCCTGGCAGCATCAGGATAATCCGCGTTACCCGCAGAGTGCTGCCAAAATGGGAATTGAGTTTGGCGTGAACTATGCCATTTATTCCATTACTCACTGAGTTCCGTTAGGGGTTCCGCTTCAAAATACTCCTGCATCTGCTGACGGTAGCGCCAGTACCAGATTAAAACAGCCAGACAGATAAGTGCAGCAACCAGGTTGGGCCAGAACAGGCCAAAGAAGTCTGCGAATACTCCGATAATCAACACGCCTATTGCCGTCGCGCCACGCGTCATGGCCGCCCACAGGGCCAGCACCCGGCCCCGGACTTTATCATGAATGCTGTTTTGCACCATGGTCTGGCTGGCTACTGCGCTCAGGGTCACCGACCAGCCGACGATAAATATCAGCAACAGACCCAATGTATAGCTCTGGGTCCAGGCAAACATGATCAGGGCAAAAATTGACAGCAGGGCATTAAGCAACATGCTGGAAACCAGCCCCTGAGCCCGACCCCGCAGGGTGATATACATGCCCCCGGCTACAGCCCCGAAACCCAGTACTGCGGTATACAGGGCAAGGTCATCCGCCCCACCCTGGTAAACCGCACCGATAAATGCTGCCAGCATCAATGTCACTGGTCTGACTCCACAGGCCATGACAGTCTGCAGGACAAAGATGCTGCCCAGCGCCGGGATATCCCGAATATAGGTGACGCCTTCACTAATACCCCTGCTTATTGAAGTGGACATTTCGTTGGTTTTATTGGCAGGCAGTCTGATAAAACTCCAGGCCAGCAGAATTGGTATGAAGGTAATGGCATTGATCAGCACTGCCAATGCCGTACCAAACAGGCTGATTACAATACCTGCCAGGGCCGGTCCAACCAGACGCGCGACATTAAATAAAACAGCGGTAAAGGAAGACGCAGAGACAATATCCTTTCTGGCGACCAGATTGGGCACGATGGACAAGCGAATTGGCTGATGTGCTGCCTGCAGTATGCCATCCAGCAAGGCAAAGAAAAACAGCAACTCGACAGTAACAACATCAAGAATTATCAGGACATAGAGAGCAAAAGCCTGCAGCATCATCCCTGACTGGGTCAAGATGGTTAACAGTTTGCGGTCAAAGCGATCTGCCCAGACGCCTACAATGGGGGAAACCAGCAGCAGGGGCGCCAGTTCGGCAAAGGCCACTGCCCCAACCCAGAATTCCGATTCAGTTAACTCCCAGGTCAGCCAGCTGATGGCCAGACGCTGCATCCAGAACCCGATCAGGGAAATGCTGTTGGCACTGACGTAAATGGCAAAGTTTCTGTTGCCAAAAACCGAGCGCAGTGCAGCTAGATTACTCACCAGGGAACCTCTGATTACTTTGTACTTGTGCTGTCAGCGGCCCGATCAGGGGACAGGGTCTGCGATCAACAACTCGATGATTTGTTCCTGTTCTGACGGAGCAAATGTTTCCGATCTGGCCTGAAAGCCGCCTTCTGCAGCGGTCGCTTCACGGGCAATAGTGGCACCGATAAAGACTGTATCTGCTGTCGCCAGGGTCAGCTGCGGCATCATGGCATCACTTTCATCCAGAGTTACCGTCAATGGCAAGTCACTGGGGTTAAACTGCACTGCAGCCAGCGGCATGGGCATGGCCTCGGTGCGGGCAAAGATAAAGACTCGCATATCTTCATCAATCTGATCACGAATGCTGTCATCAATGGCAACTCTGACAGTAACAGAAACGCCAACCGGTTCATCCGTTTCAGGTTGCTGCATGCCCATCATTTGTTCAACTGCGGCGATACGCTGATTCAGTTGCTGGACCTGGGCACTGCCCGGGGTTAACTGTGATATCTGGCGGCGCCAGAATGAAATTGCTCCGGCATAATCATCTGCCAGAAAGGATTCAAAAGCCAGAATGCTCATGATGGCCTGTTCATTGGAATTTATCTGCAGGGCTTCATCCATGGTTTGTCGGACTTCCTGTGTCAGGCTTGAACCGGCCAGCAAATACTGCGCCTGTGCCAGTTGTCCCAGAATTGTCGCTTTGTCGGCATTTTCTTCCATGCCTTCAGCAAGCGTACTAAACACCCTGACGGCATCAGTGAATTGCTCCAGCGAAATATATAAAGTCCCCAGGGTATAACCAGTCTGGATATCGTCATTATCCCGCTCAAAACTCTGGTTAAGCACTACTGTAATTTCCTGCAGGATTTCCAGTTGCTCTGCTTCAGTCGTTACGGCACCGATCTGATCCAGTAATTCAGGAATCACCAGTTCATGGCCTGCCCCAACTTCACGATAAAGCAGAAAGCCGCCAATGGGAATGATCAACATTAACAGGATGGGCACCAGACGGGTGTGCGTGGCATACGCACTGCGGCTGCCTGCAGCATGATCTTCCAGGTCACTGAGAAAATTACGCTCGAGCTCCAGCTTCAGCGTGTCATATTCTTCTGCTTCAACCAGGCCATTACTGCGGTTTTCATCCAGCTCCTGCAGGCTTTGTTTAAAAACCTCAATATTTTGCTGTTTGCGTAACTCACTCTGCTCGGTTTTTTGTTGGCCGCGATAACGCCAGACCGGTAGCAGCACAAACAATGACGCCAGCAGCATCAGCAGCAGAATATAGAAATACAGACTTGTCATTTATTTGTTGTCCGCGAGAATGGAATCCAGCTTTTGTTGTTCTTCAGTGCTCAAGCCAGCTGTTGCAGGGCGGTTCTGGTTGTTTCTGATGATGCGCCACGCGACCAGCATACCAATCAGTAAAAGAATCAGCGGGCCGAACCAGAGCATAAAGGTGCCACGATTCAGTGGCGGACGGTAATTGATAAAATCACCATAGCGCTGGGTCATGAAATCAATAATTTCGTCATTGCTGCGCCCTTCCAGAATCTGTTGATAAATTTCAGCGCGCAGGTCCGCTGCAATCGGAGCATCTGAACCGGCAAGGTTGGAGTTTAAACACATTGGACAACGCAGCTGGTCACTGAGCTGTCGAAACTGTTGCTGCTGCTCCTGGTTTTCAAAGACATAATCTTCAATTGCCGCATTCACATTCACTGAACACAGGCAGGCAAAGATCATAAAAACTGGAATCAGTGTATTACGCATGCTTATTTCAGACGGTTAATGACCGGTTCGAAAGTATCTTCCCAGATCTGATGATTGATAACCCCGACATGGCGATAACGGATCATGCCAAAACTGTCGACGATAAAGGTTTCTGGCGCTCCTGCCACCCCGAAGTCAATGCCGAGGCTGCCGTCCAGGTCAACAATCACCTGCCTGAAAGGTGTGCCTTTTTCTTCCAGGAACAGACGTGCTTCATTAAGGTCATCCTTGTAGTTAACCCCGATAAAATTCAGGTCCTCTTCCCTTTCACTGATTTCAACCAGATAGGGATGCTCGACATGACAGGGTGGGCACCAGGTGGCCCAGAAATTAATAATGGAAATATTGCCTTGCAGATCCTCTGAGTTGATCATTGTTGTTACGTTATTAAGCTCAGGCAAACTGAATTCCGGCAAGGGACGATTTACCAGTGCCGAGGGCACCTGGTTCGGGTTTCTTCCCAGGCCAAATAACAGGAGTCCCAGCATCAGGAAAAAGAAGACAGCAGGAATAAACAGTTTTACCCGGTTATTCATGATGCCTCCGCTGCCAGCTTGCCACCTTGTCCGGAATTTTCTGCAAGGGCACTTGGCACTGGTTTTTTCGAACGATATCGTTTGTCAGTGATTGCCAGAATGCCACCGAAAGCCATCAGGAAGGCGCCCATCCAGATCCAGAAAACAAAAGGTTTGTAGTGAATACGTACTACCCAGCTACCGTCACCACGTTCATCACCCAATGCGGTAAACAAATCACGGAAGAACCCGACATCAATGGCTGCTTCTGTCTGTACAGTACGCGTAGCAAAATAGGTGCGCTTCTCCGGATAGAGCGTCATGTACTCTTCCCCGTTTCGCAGTACCGTCACCGTACCCCGCTGTGCTTCGTAATTGGGACCTACTTCGTCCGTAATGCCCTGGAAAATAAATTCATAATTACCGATGCTTTCACTTTCGCCGGGAGCCAGGCGCACATCACGCTCGACACTGTACTGACTGGTCATACAGACACCCAGGATAATCACGGCCATGCCCAGATGAGCAAACTGCATACCGTAGTAACTTCGGGTCAGCGACTTCAGTCCGACAAAAAAGTTCTTTTTGTTGGCGGTTTTTGTCATCAGGTCTTTAATGATGGTCAGCACAATCCATAAACCCAGCATCATGGCAATAATGGCAGAGATATTCACGCTTGAGGTTGTGACCAGAGGAATAATAATGCCCAGCGCCACACTGGCAATCAGCACTTTACCCAGCTGCTGCTTCAGGTAAGTCACTGAGGTCTTCTTCCAGCGTGAGAAAGTACCCACGCCAAGTGCAAGTGCCAGGAGTCCCATGAGAGGAACAAATACAGTGTTGAAGTACGGCGGTCCGATGGAAACACGATTGGCTTCACCATAAACTGCTTCGTGTATCAGGGGATACAAGGTCCCCAGTAATACTGCAGCAGTGGAAACCACCAGAATGATATTATTAATCAGCAGAAAAACTTCACGCGAGGTCATGCTGTAGGAAGCATTGCTTTTAACCACCGGGGCCCTGAGTGCATAAAGAAACAGGGAAGAACCGATAACCGCCAGCATCAGGCCCAGCAGGACCAGACCACGTTCCGGATCTACCGCAAAGGCATGCACGGAAGTCAGTACGCCGGATCGGACAATAAATGCCCCCAGCAGGCTTAATGAAAAAGCTGCAATTGCCAGCAACACCGTCCAGCTTTTGAAAACACCACGTTTTTCCGTCACGGCCAGTGAGTGAATCAGTGCTGTGCCTACCAGCCAGGGCATGAAACTGACGTTTTCCACCGGGTCCCAGAACCACCAGCCACCCCAGCCCAGTTCGTAATAGGCCCACCAGCTTCCCAGCGCAATCCCGATGCTCAGAAATGCCCAGGCAGCATTGGTCCATGGTCGTGTCCAGCGCGCCCAGGCAGCATCCAGACGTCCACTCAGAAGCGCGGCAATGGCAAAGGCAAAGGCCACAGAAAACCCGACATAGCCCATGTACAGGAAAGGCGGATGCACAATCATGCCGAAATCCTGTAACAGGGGATTCAGATCGTTGCCATCAGCCGGTGTATTGAGCAGGGTGCGATCAAAAGGATTGGAGGTCAGCAAGGTAAACAGCAGAAAACCGATAATAATAATACCCATGACTGACTGTACCCGGGCCAGCATATCCAGAGGCAAGTTTCTGCTGAACAGGCTCACGGCATAAGTCCAGCTTGCCAGCATGAGTATCCACAAAACCATGGAGCCTTCGTGCCCACCCCAGACCCCGGAAAATTTATAACGGACCGGCAGAAGACTGTTGGAGTTACTGGCGACATAGGAGACGGAAAAGTCATCCGTCAGAAAAGCATAGGAAAGACAGGCAAAACTCAAGAGCATGAAGACCCAGATGCCGGAACTCAGGGGGCGGCACAAAGACATCCACAACTGGTTGTTGCTTACTGCACCGCTCATGGGTATGACCGCCATCAGCGTTGCCAGACACAAAGCCAGAATCAGGGAAAAATTACCAAGTTCAGGGATCACAGGTCGCTCCTGACGCTTCCATGGCTGCTACAGATTCCGCAGGCATATAGTTTTCATCATGCTTGGCGAGAATCTGACTGGCCTGGAAAACGCCGTTGCCGTCAATATAGCCATCAGCGACAACCCCCTGCCCTTCGCGGAACAAATCCGGTAATACACCAGTGTAGGATACCGGAATATCCACCAGGCAATCTGTTGCCATAAATTGTACTTCCGTTCCCTGCAGTTCGCCGCTGCGCAGGCTGCCGGATTTCACCATGCCGCCGATACGAAAATTCTGCCCACTAGGCACTTCTCCCTGCGCGACCTCGGAAGGAGTATAAAAGACATTAATGCCTTCATTCAGGGCGAACAGTACCAGGCCCACGGCAATAGCCGAGCCGACAACGATAAAACTGACAATTGTCATTCGCTGTTTACGTTGCGTTGCCATTTCTCATCTCCTCATGTTCCTGTTGTGCCCGTGCTCGTTCCGCCTGCACCTGTTCACGCTTGAGCTGTTGTCTGAAATACTTTTTTCGTGCCATCAAGGGTTGCCAGATATTAACAAGCAAGACCAGCGCGAAAAAGGCATAGGCAGACCAGACATAAACAGCATAGCCGCCCATGGATATAAAATCGGCAAAACTGGCAAAACTGCCCATCAGTTCTCCCCTCTTGCATCGCCAAGAATATCACTGACCCAGTCGGTGCGTCGCTCTCTTATCAAAATCTCGTTACGGGTGCGGAGGATGATGGCAATAAGGAAAAATCCCAGCAAGCCAAAGCCTACAAAAAATGCCGGCACCCAGACTTCCGGTGGATTGGCGGCTGTATTGCTGAGTGATAAATTACTCGCGCCCTGATGCAGGGTGTTCCACCATTCAACCGAATATTTAATAATCGGCACATTCACTACTCCCACCAGGGTTAATACGGCAGAAGCCTTTGCCCCGGATTGCGCAGAATCATAGGCAGAACGTAAAGCCATCACGCCGATAAACAAAAACAGCATAATCAGAGTCGAGGTCAGGCGCGCATCCCAGATCCACCAGGTTCCCCAGGTCGGAATGCCCCACACTGAACCGGTAAAAAGTGCCGCCGCAGTAAAGGTCATGCCGACCGGCGCACAGGCCTTGGCAACCATATCAGCCATCTTGATGCGCCAGATCAGAAACGCAGCTGCCATACAGGCCATCATGTAATAACAGCCCATGGCAATGGACGCCGAAGGCACGTGAATATAGGCAATCCGGTAATTTTCACCCATCTGGTAATCCGGTGGCGTAAAAGCCAGTCCCCAGACCAGACCGACTCCCAGCAGAATCACGGTAAGTCCTACCAGCCAGGGCATGTATTGCCCGGTCATGGTATAAAACCATTTCGGTGAACCCAGTTTGTAAAGCCATTTCCACATAGTCAGATTTTCAATTCACACTTATTCTCAAGGCCGCAACGATAGCCAGCGGCGCAAGACAAACCGCCAGTACCAGCATGGCACCCAGCAAAGCCAATAATCCTGAAATCCCCATGCCGCCCTGGGCAGAATCTACAAGACCGGTGCCAAATACCAGTACCGGTATATACAAGGGCAATATTAACACAGCCAGCAATAAACCACTGCGTGAAAGCCCCACTGTCAGGGCCATCCCTATTGCTCCAAGCAGCGTCAGTATCGGTGTTCCGAGCATTAAACCGGCAAGCAAAGGAAGCAGTGACTGCTGCGGAAGTGCCAGCATGCTGGCCAGTACCGGGGCCAGTATCACCAGAGGCAGCCCCGATATCAGCCAGTGGCCGGCCACCTTGGCCAGAATAATGAAATATATGGGTTGCGGACTGAGTAACAACTGTTCGAGCGAGCCATCTTCATAATCACTGCGAAACAGGCTGTCCATGGATAACATGACGGCCAGCAAGGCAGTGACCCAGATAACGCCACTGGCGATTTCACTCAGGAATGCCTTATCTGAACCCACACCCAGTGGAAAAAGTGTCACGGCTATGACAAAAAACATCAGGGGATTGATCATGTCGCCCGGACTGCGAAATGCAATCAGCAATTCCCGTCGCAAGGTAGCAATGACGATGCTCATGCTGCGACCTGCGTTGCCAGTGCATCCAGATCAATGGTCTTTACTGGCGATTTCATGTTGAGGCTGTGATGAGTGGTCAGGATTACCGTACCGCCATTATCGGCATGGGATTCCAGAAAGGCTTCCAGTTCAGCGACTCCTGCCTTATCCAGCGCTGTAAAAGGTTCATCGACTATCCACAATGGGGCCGCACTGAGTTTCAGACGAGCCAGGGAAACCCGGCGTTGTTGTCCGGCAGACAGCTGATAACAGGGCAGATCATCGTAACCATAAAGCTTGAAACTGTTGAGAGCCTGTTTGATTTCATCAGTCTTGTCCAGGCCCCTGGAGGCACAGAACCAGCGCAGGTTTTCCCGGGGCGTGAGCGTCTTGTTGATCGCCGGCGCATGCCCGAGATAAAAAAGCTGTCGATGAAAGTCGGCCCGAACTTTATGCAGAGCTTGTCCATTCCAGTGGATTTCACCCTGATATTCGTCATTCAGGCCACAGAGGATTCTCAGCAAGGTGGTTTTACCGCTACCATTTGAGCCCTGAATCTGCCAGATATCACCGGCAGCGGTCTCGAAACCCAGATTCCTGAACAGAACCCGGTCATCGCGCTCACAATATAGATCTTTAACGCCCAGCATTTCGGTGCCTGCTATCCCCTACTTCCTCGAATGCCCATTATACCTTTTCAAATACTCCTAATCTTATGAAATAAAAAAGGATTTTTATTGTCTGGAGCAAGCCCATATAAATAAAGATCATATAGTCTTATCAATGCTGAAAATGGCCTTATAAGCGCCCCGGGCCGCACACCGCCGTTCTCCTTGTATAAAACCCTGGACCAGTTATTCTTTCCTGACGTCGCGAGCGCAGCTTATAAGTCTTGGCGTTACGAGCGCAGTAAAGACCAGGCGAGAGTAAAATTTAATGCAGGAACTTACTACCAGCTAAGTGACTAAATTAAATTTTGCTCTCAATGAAGTATTTACCAGCACAGCAGCTAAGAACGGGGTGGAGTAACGCCTGTCTGCCCCATATATTTCCCCTGCCGGTCCTTGTATGTAATCTCACACTGTTCGTCAGATTCATAAAACAGCATTTGTGCCACACCTTCATTGGCATAAATTTTTGCCGGCAAAGGAGTGGTATTGGAAAATTCCAGGGTGACGTGACCTTCCCATTCCGGTTCCAGCGGCGTGACATTGACGATGATGCCACAGCGCGCATAGGTTGATTTACCCAGGCAGACGGTCAATACATTGGATGGAATCCGGAAGTATTCCACGGTTCTGGCCAGCGCGAAGGAGTTGGGCGGAATAACACAGACATCCTCATCGATACTGACAAAACTGGTTTCATCAAAATTTTTCGGGTCGACCACACTGGTGGTATGCACATTGGTAAAAATTTTAAACTCACTGGCACAGCGCACGTCATAGCCATAGCTTGATGTGCCATAGGAGATTACGCGCTTGCCGGATAGATCACGTATCTGGCCAGGCTCAAAAGGACTGATCATGCCCTGCTCCTGTGCCATTTTACGTATCCACCTGTCAGATTTGATCGTCATTCGGTTTACTTCCGTATTAATCAGTATCGGCGCCAGAATTATGCCCCGAAGTGTTGAAAAACTGCACATATTACGCAGTTAATGCTAACTTTGACAGTGTAAAGTTTGTACAATGCGCTTGCTGTTTTAAGTGAAATAAAATTTAAATCGGGAAGACCCAGCTTGAATAAATTCAGGAGTTAATAATGAAAGTAAAACTGTTACTGGTATTGAGCTTAACCATCTTTTCCAACCAGCTCCTGGCACAGGATCTGGAAGCCGGTCGTGTACTGTACGGCACCTGCGCTGCCTGTCATGGCCCCAACGGTGAAGGACTGGAAGCATTAAATGCCCCCAAAATTGCCGGCCAGCAGGCCTGGTATACCGTCAGACAATTACAGAATTTCAAGAATGGCGTGCGTGGTTCTGACCCGCGCGATATCTACGGTCAGCAGATGGCCCCTATGGCGCAGATTCTGACTACAGATCAGGCTATACAGGATGTTTCCGCCTATATCGAAACCCTTGGCGACTAGGATACATATCCTCTGAAAAAGCCCCGTTTCCGGGGCTTTTTTATGTCTCGATAAAATGTTCGATAAGCAGTTGGGCTGAACGTCGACCTCTGAATTCATTGACCTGCAAACGAAACGCCAGGGCAAGCTGCAGACTGTGATCCAGCAATCCGGGTTCCACATTAAAGGCGATTGCATCAAGCAATATCTCACTGCCGGCCGGTATTACTGCAAGCTTGAGATGCCGACCGGAAAGAATACGCTGATCGGCGACCATAAAGCTTCCGGTAAACAGCGGTTCGGGAAAATGCTGTCCCCAGGGCCCTGCTTCTTCCAGCAACTCGGCAAACTCAAGCGTAAAACATTCCAATGGCAGCTCACCATCTGTCGCCAATACCTGTTCCAGCATGGAAGCATCAACTGCTTTTTCCAGCGCTTCCTCAAAGGCGGCGGCAAACCTGTCAAAATCACTCCGGTTCAGGCTCAGCCCTGCAGCCATGGCATGTCCACCAAAACGATTCAGCAATCCGGGATTTCCGGTTGCAATGCTGTCGAGCAAATCACGGATATGCAGCCCGGGTATTGAACGTGCAGAACCCTTGATCTCTTCAATATTGTCATCGGCGCCGGCAAACACGACAGCCGGCCGGTGAAATTTTTCCTTCAGGCGTGACGCGACAATACCAACGACTCCGGCATGCCAGTTTTCATTAAACAGGCAAATTCCTTTGTTATCTTTACGGCTGTCTTCATCAACAACAAGTTCATCCATTATCTGCAGGGCTTCCCTGTGCATGCCCTGCTCAATATTTTTTCTGTCCTGGTTCAGGTCGTTGAGCAGCTGTGCATAATGCATTGCCTGTTGCTGATTTTCAGCAAGCAGGCATTCAATTCCTACACTCATGTCATCGAGCCGCCCGGCTGCATTGAGTCGCGGCCCCAGAGCAAAACCCAGGTCACCGGCAAGCAGATTGCGGTAATTTTTCCCTGCTATCTGCAACAGGGCTTTTATTCCCGGTCGAGCATGGCCTTTACGAATCACTGCAAGACCGTGCCTGACCAGGCAACGATTATTCCGGTCAAGCGGAACCACATCTGCAACAGTTCCCAATGCGACAAGATCCAGGTATTGCAGCATATTGGGTTCCGTTCTACTCTGCTGGTCAAACCATGATGCCTCTCTTAATGCAGTACGCAGTGCCAGCAACAGGTAATAAACCACTCCGACACCGGCTAGTGATTTGGATGGGAAGCCGCAGCCATGCTGATTGGGATTAAGAATACAGTCTGCCTCAGGCAAGTCGGCAGCTGGCAGATGATGGTCGGTAATAAGCACTTTAATACCGTATTGCCGGGCCCGTGCAACACCTTCAATACTGGCTATACCATTATCAACCGTAATAATAAGTGCCGGTTGTCTTTGTTTGGCAACCTCGACAATTTCGGGGGTAAGCCCATAGCCGAACTCAAAACGGTTAGGCACCAGATAATCGACATTGCTAAAACCGAAATCTTTCAGGCAGAGGAGCAGTAAGGCTGTACTGGTTGCTCCATCAGCATCAAAATCACCCACAATCAGAATTTTTTCCTGTTGTTCCAGCGACCGCTGCAGGAGTTCTACTGCCTCTTTGATATTGAGTAATTCCCCAGGCTTGATCAGGCCAGCCAGTTCAAGTGAATAATCAGCCTTCGAACTGGCACCACGTGCCAGCAATATCCGCTGAATAAGCGGATGAAAATCGGCATCCATGCTTGCGCTGGGATCAATTTTCCGCTGAATAATTTTAATCATGTAAATCGGGGAGCAATTATTTTACCAACACAGGCAGCGCAAGGTTTGAACAGAAAGCCTTGAAATTGCCTCCTGCTCCCCTTAAATATAATCTGAATGTGCATGAAATCAGGAAAAGCCCTTATCCTGTAGTGGATATCCGGCACTGGCCGGAACTTTTGAATTTTAAACAAACCTAACTAGCAGACGCCCAGTATCTGTTAACTGAAAATTATTCGAAAACTATGAAAAAAGCTATTAATTATCTGGCACTCGGTGCGGTATTCACAGCTCTTGCCGCTTTTCTTACAGCTCCCATGCCTCAGGCCGCTCCGGATTACCTGAGTTTTCAGACTGAGGACGAAAGCAACAATATCGAAATTTTCAGTGCTGCAAGCCCCTCGGTGGTATTTGTTACCAATACCGCTTTTGTCAGAAGTAACCCCTTTTCACGGAATGTCGAAGAAATTCCTCGCGGTGCGGGGACCGGCTTTATCTGGGATAATACTGGGCTGATAGTAACTAACTATCATGTTGTGCAAAATGCTAACAGAATTATGATCAGGCTTCAGGACCAGAGTAGCTGGGAAGCCGAGGTTATCGGCCTGGCCCCGGACAAGGACCTTGCCCTGCTCCAGATTGATGCCCCGCAGGAACTCCTGAACCCATTGCCGCTGGGCGATTCATCCGAACTGCAGGTAGGCCGCAAGGTTATTGCGATCGGCAACCCCTTTGGACTGGACACCACCATGACTGTTGGTGTGGTCAGCGCCCTCGGACGTGAAATCACCTCATTGACCAACCGCACCATCCGCGACGTGATACAGACTGATGCCTCCATCAACCCCGGAAACTCCGGAGGGCCTCTGCTCAATTCCATGGGCCAACTGGTTGGCGTCAATACACAGATTATCAGTCCATCCGGGGCCAATGCCGGAATCGGTTTTGCCATTCCGGTAAATACAGTAAGACGGGTAGTCCCGCAATTACTGGAATTTGGCCGGGAAGTCCGCCCCATTCTCGGTATTTCCAACCTGAATGATGCAGTCAGTGCCCAGAACGGCATTGAAGGGGTCATTGTTGCCGAGGTGACCTCCGGACTGGGTGCCGAAGAAGCCGGCCTGATCGGCTTACGCCAGGATCAGCGAGGGAACGTGATGCTTGGTGATGTCATCGTCGGCATCGAAAACCTGCCGGTTGCCAACAGTGATGACCTGCTCAATGCCCTGGAACAGTTCCAGCCAGGCGAAACCGTCACAGTACAGACCTTACGCGGCAATCAGGATGAAATGCAGTTTGAAGTGGAACTCACGGAGCCTATCTAGCAGGTAGTGGTTCAGTTTGAATTATATCTGGCAAGCTGGTGATTGCCGGGCTTGCCTTTTGCGACCTTCTGGCGACAAGGTTAAAGCCTAGAACTAAGCCACTAACCAACGCCAAGGCAATAACTTGAGCCCTACTCCAGCCCTACTCCGGGACTTTATCAAGATTATCTGGAGGCGCCATATACAGGTTGTACAGGCTTCGCAAAACCAGCTCAAAGCCCTGATCTTCATCCTGAAAAGTTAATTTTCCCTGCGTTACTCTGTCCACTTCCTCGCGGCTGACAAGTACCTGTGACATGACGCCCGAGATACTGGTCAATCGCCAGTATGCCTCTTGGTCTGAAAGTTCCGGGTTACATTTTCTCGCCAGCTCTATGAACAAAGCCGATGGCTCATCAAAATATTCCCCAAATAAGCGCTGCACCTGTGGAGCAGGATCATGAATGATCCTGAGTACCATTTTGTCGAATATCGGCTTAACCTTGTGAATGGTGAAAAATGGTTCAATATATGCCCTGAGCAAGAGCATGAAATCCGGAGCCTGGCTTTGTGACGCTTCCCTGTATGCCCTGAGTTTTTGCAGGCGCTCCTCGTTAGCTGGCTTCAGGCTGCGTTCCAGTACCTTTTTGACCAGCATTTCCTTGCTGCCGAAATAATAACTGATGGCCCCCAGGTTTGCTTTGGCCTTTTCTGCAACAGCCCGCATCGAGGTGCCGCTGTAACCTTTTTCACCAAACACCACTTCAGCTGCATCAAGGAATGCCTTTTCTGATTGATTGATTTTCCTTAATTTTGGATTACGTTTTGCTCTGGTCCCATTTTTCATGAAATTTCGCTCAATAATATCCAGGCCTGACTTCCCTGAATTAATGTCCAGGAGTTTCGTGTTTATTTCACATTCCAAGTATTGACATTTATTTTATACGACTGTATAAATTTTGTCAGCTTTACAACATTCGTCAGGGTAGAAGCCTCTGACCTGTTTATTAAGTCCAGTTAATGAGGAAAAAATCATGAAACAAGGCAAACAAAATATACTTAAGGCATTAGTTCTGACCCTGGGATTCAGCCTGTTGGCATCCGGTGCGGTCTATGCGCATCACTCGTTCCCGGCTACCTAC